>Ga0302314_10008051_pt1 | contig 18838 bp, 14 predicted proteins | sample III_Palsa_N2_3_FD_200533 | JGI IMG/M metagenome (GOLD analysis project Ga0302314, IMG submission 200533) | Peat permafrost microbial communities from Stordalen Mire near Abisko, Sweden - III_Palsa_N2_3 | ecosystem: Environmental > Terrestrial > Soil > Palsa > Peat permafrost | place: Sweden...
GTTCCAGGTCGGCCTGCGGGCGCTCGGCGCGGGCGTCGTCGGCTACATGCTGGCGTGGTGGTTCAGTGTGATGATCTGGAGGCAGCTGATCCTTGCCGAGCAGAAGGCTGCCTACGAGGTGATCGAACGTCGCCGCAGCGAGGAAGCCGACGCACCGACCCCTGAGAAGCCGAGGGCTCGGGCGCAACCCGCTGCCTGAGCGCGTGCAGGAATCCCCTGACCGGCGTCGAACCTCCGCGCAGAATCCGTCATGGACCCGCTTAATCCAATGGTGCCGATCCAGCCGCCGGCGCCCACGCCGCCGAGCTACAACCGTATCGAGCGAATTGACCGCGACGGGCAGGGCGATTCAGGCCCGGACTGGCAGCGCAACTCCGAGGATGAGACCGAGGAGGACGCGCAGGAGCAGTTCGAGGATGACTACGACCCCGAGTGGTCGGATCCCGCCGCCGTCGAGCCCTACGGGCCGGACGGCGTACCACACGACATCGCGACGGCGGCGGCGGCGGCCGCAGCGGACCCGACCCCCGCGCCCGAGCAGGAATGGAATCCGCGAATCGACGGGGAACGGCGGTCTCACCCTCGCGATGAGGACGACGACGTGGACCCGGAGCCGGGCCCGCACATCGATATCAGCGCCTGAGTGTCCGGCTCGCGAAAAAATTTCTCAAGTCTTTTCGCGAGACGCCGATTAGGTAGGACAAGGCCGACAAGGAGTCGGTCGGGACGGTAATCAAAAACACGCCATCAAGGAGATAGGCATGTCCCTATTTATCAATACCAACAGCGAAGCGATGGTCGCTCAGAACAACCTCAGTACCACTGAGGGTGCGCTGAACACCGCGATGACGGACCTGTCCTCGGGTCTGCGCATCAACACCGCTGCGGATGACGCCGCGGGCTACGCGATCACCGAGGATCTGACCTCTCAGGTCAACGGCCTGGACCAGGCCAACAGCAACGCCCAGGACGCTACGTCTCTCGTTCAGACGGCAGACGGCGCCCTTAACGACGTTGGTCAGATGCTGCAGCGCGTTCGCGAGCTGGCCGTCGAGTACCAGGGCGGTACCCTGGACTCCACCGATCAGAACGCAATCGTCTCTGAAGTTCAGCAGCTGGCAAGCCAGATCGAGCAGATCGGCACCCAGGCGCAGTTCAACGGCATTTCGTTGTTTGCCCCCAACGGCAGCACTGGCGCTGGCAACCTGACCTTCCAGGTCGGCGCCAACGACGGCGAGGTCATCGCCATCACGCTGCAGGCCCTCGTGGGCTCGCACGGCATCATCAGCCTGATCGACACGGTCACAACCGGCGTCAACCAGGCCGGTGGCGCAACCACTCTGAGCCTTGGCGCAAGTGGCGTGCTGACGTCGATCAGCAACATGATCGACGCGGTCTCGACGCTGGCCTCCGAGTTCGGTGCGGTTCAGAACCGTCTCAGCTACACCATGGACAACCTGTCGACGTACTCGGAGAACCTCAGCTCCGCACAGTCGAACATCCAGGATGTTGACATGGCGTCCGAGGAGACCGAGTTCACCAAGGATCAGATCCTTGAGCAGTCGGGTATCTCGATGCTGTCACAGGCAGAGCAGAACCCGCAGGCCGTTCTGAAGCTGCTTGGCGGCTGACACATCCTTCGTCTGATCCGGGCGGCGCTTCAGTGCCGCCCGGTCAGGCGTACTAAACCTCGGTCGACACGTACGGCAATTCTTGTCGACTGGGCTCATACCTCGCCATCCATCCATCCCGGCGAGCACATATCCCATCTCCGATCCATCGAGGGAACCGGAACGCGCGGAGGCGAGACCATGTCTCGCCTCCTCGTGTTTAAGGCGTGAGCGTGCTGCCGCCGTCGGCGTCGCTTACGTCTTCAGGTCCGCTTAAAGTGGCTGCCATGCGCCGCGAGCTGAGCAACCCACCCCGGCTGATGATCACGGCCTTCGGGTGGAATGATGCCGGCGGAGGCACGCTGATTCCCCGGCTGGCGGCCAAGGAGTTCGCGCGACGCGGCTGGGACGTCACCGTCTTCCACGCCGCGGTGAACCTGACCGAGTCACTCATCCCATACGAGCTGCGCGAATGGGATGAGGACGGCGTGCGGCTGATCGGTGTCCACAACCGAATGCACGGCGTGTGGGACCTCGGGCACCCGGTCCGTGAGCTCAACGATCCATTGATCACCGAGGCGTTTGCCGAGGCGCTCGACCGTCTGAGGCCGGACGTCGTGCACTTCCACAACCTGCACAACCTCGGTGCGGCGCTGATGACTGAAGCCGCCGTTCGCGGCCTGCCCTCCTACTTCACGACGCACAACTACTGGCTGCTCTGCCCTCGCGCCTACCTACTCACCGGCCCCGGCGCGATCTGTGAGGGACCAGGTGACGGTGGCCGCTGTGCGGCATGCGTGGGTAGCACCGAGGTGGGCGCGCATCAGCTGCGTCTGGCATCGATTCGGGCCATCGCCGAGGGCGGGCTTTCGCGCATTCTCGCCGTGTCCGACGCGGTACGCCACGCGCTGCTGAGCGTCGGCTATCCAGCCGACGCGGTTGACGTCGTCCGGCAGGCGATTCCCAACGAGGCCGAGATCTGGGAGCAGCTTGGTCGTCATCGGGTGCCCGGATTGCGGCGCGAGCACCTGACCGTCGCCTTCCTCGGCTCGGCATACCCGCACAAGGGTCCACGCCTGCTGGTCGAGGCAGCCCAGCTCGCCACAGCTGAGCTGGACGTTCGCATCATCGGGGAGATCGACGATGAGTTCGAGGAGCAGCTGCGCGTGCTCGATTCCCGCGGTGTGGTGAGCTTCCACGGACGGTTTCAGGCCTCCGAAATCGGCACGCTGCTGGAAGATGTCGACGTCGCTGTCCTGCCCTCGATGTGGTGGGACTGCGCGCCGCTGGCAGCCGCAGAGTGCCTGGCCGCGCGTGTTCCCGTTGTTGTTCCGCGTCTGGGCGGGCTGCCGGAGGCTGTGCAGGACGGTGTCGATGGCCTCGTGTTCACGGCGCTTGACGCCACGGATCTCGCACGACAGCTCGACCGCTTGGCGACGGAGCCGGGGCTGCTCGAGCGGCTGCAGACCAACATCGGTGCCCCCCCGGCATTTGCGGACTACATCGACGAGATCGAGGCTTACTACCGCGGCGAGCGCAGCGAGTACTCATACGCGCCGCCGCTCGCGCCGGCATTGCGCTGGCGCGGCGATCACGGCCTGCCCACGAGCCTCTCGATCATCAACGATGAGATCACCAAGCGGCTGCCGTATCCGGTCCAGCGTGTCGACCGCGGCGGCCTCAACATCGATCCGCCGCTGCCGCATCCGGCAGATATCGAAGTGCGTCATCAATGGCCGCCCGACTTTTCCGTAGCTCGGGCGGGCCGCCTGGCGGTGATCGTCCCGTGGGAGTTCGGCGCGATCCCCGCGGCGTGGAAGCAGAAGATCGACGACACCGTCGATGAGCTCTGGGTGCCGAGCGAATACGTGCGACAGATGTATCTCGACGGTGGCGTTGATTCCACGAAGGTGCACGTCGTCGCCAATGGGGTTGACCTGGAGACGTTCCGGCCGCGGTCTGGCGTGTCGAGCGAAGCCGCAGACGTTGCCACCGCTCGACCGAGACGGTTCCTCTATGTGGGCGGCATCAACGTCCGCAAGGGCATCGACCTGCTGATCCAGACATGGGACGAGGCGCTCGGAGAACGTGACGACGTGGTTCTGGTGGTCAAGGCCGCGATGGCCGGAGGTGCCTACGGTGGCCCCAGCGAGGAGCTTCGTGATCGCGCCGCGCAGGCGCGGCTGCCGCGGGTCGAGCTGGTCGAGGACGACCTCGACAGTGAGACGCTCGCCGAGCTCTACCGCTCCTGCGACATCTTCGTGCTCCCGTACCGTGGCGAAGGCTTCGCGATGCCGGTGCTCGAGGCCATGGCCAGTGGACTCCCGGTGATAGTCACCGCGGGCGGGCCGACAGATGAGTTCTGCCCGCCTGACGCGGGCTGGCGGATCCGGTCCTCTCGCCAGGAGATGCCCAAGGAGCTGTTGAGCGGCTTCGAGCCTGACGGCACTCCGTGGATGCTCGAACCGGACCGCTCGCACCTGGTCGAGCTCCTACGGGAGGCGGCCGATGCGCCAGCCGCCGAGCTGGCGGTGAAGGGCCAGGCCGGTCGGCGCGCCGCGGAGGGCTACTCCTGGGATGCTGTGGCTGAGGCCTATTCACAGCGCATCGCCGCGCTGGCGGCGTCGCCGCGGCCCACCGCCAGCGTCAACAATGAGCCGTTCCCGCTGACCGAGGAGGTGCAGGTGCGGGTGCTCGCGACCCCGGCGTGGCGCGGCAGCGATCAGCTCGGCGAGCTGCTGCGCGAGTGGTCGGACGCAACCCAGGCACAGACGAGCGCCTGTCTTTACCTGCTCGCCGACCCCGGCAGCGCCGGATCGCCCGAGGAGATCGAGGCCTCTGTGCTCGCTGCGGCCGAGCGCGGCGGCGCTGACCTCGAGGACTGTGCGGACATCAATGTGCTGATCCAGGAGTTCCGCAGCGACCGCGACGAGCGGCTCCATGGCGCCGTCGACGCGTATGTGCCGCTGCATCCCGCCTGCGACGGGCACGTGCGGATGGCTGCGACGGCAGGCAGCCGAGTCCTGCGGCTCGGCAGCGGCGATCTCGCTGCAACGCTGAGTTCGCTCTAAAGCCTCAGCGGCGAAAGCCGATTAGAGGGTTATGGCCCTCCTTGAGACCCCTCCTGCCACGGGCACACCTACAGTCCGGCGGCTCAAGTCTGGCTCCAACTTCGATGTGATCGTGGTCGGTGCAGGCTTCGCCGGTTCGGTGATGGCCGAGCGCGCGGCATCCATGGGTCTACGCGTGCTGGTTGTCGATACACGCCAGCACATCGCCGGCAATGCCTATGACTTCATCGACGAGTGGGGCGTTCTCGCGCACCGCTACGGTCCACACCTCTTTCACACGAATGCGGCGGTCGTCAGCGACTACCTCTCGCGCTTCACCGCATGGCACCCCTACGAGCATCGCGTCAAGGCGGTAATCGACGGTCAGTACGTACCGGTTCCGATAAACAGGACGACCGTCAACCTGATGTACGGCCTCAACCTCGAGACCGAGGATCAGGTGACCGACTTCTACGCGCGCGTCGCCGAGCCTCGCGAGATGCACAACTCAGAGGACGCCGTCGTCGCCAAGGTCGGGCGCGACCTCTACGAGCGCCTCTTCCGCGGGTACACGCGCAAGCATTGGGCGCTCGATCCCAGCGAGCTGGACGCCTCGGTCTGCGCGCGAATCCCGATCCGCACAAGCACCGATGACCGCTACTTCGGTGACAGCTTCCAGTTCATGCCGAAGCACGGCTACACGAAGATGTTTGAGAACATCCTCGATCATCCGCTGATCCAGGTCGAGGTTGGTACTGACTACGCCGACGTCGCCAACCTCTCCCGCAAGCTGCTGGTCTGGACCGGTCCGATCGACGCCTACTTCGATGAGCGTCTCGGCAAGCTGCCGTACCGCAGCCTGCGGTTCGAGGCCGTCGGCTATCCGGTCATCAACCAGGGCTACCTGCAACCGGTAACGCAGGTCAACTTCCCGAGCGAGGATGTTGCCTATACGCGGACAGTCGAGTACCGCCACGCGACCGGGCAGATGCACGATCATTCTTCGCTCTACTACGAGTATCCGACTGACGTGGGCGACCCGTATTACCCGATCCCCCGCCCGCAGAACCGTGAGCTCTACGAGCGCTATGTGACGCTCGCCGAAGCCGAGCGCGATACCGTCTTCGTCGGCAGACTGGCGCGCTATCAGTACCTGAACATGGATCAGGTCGTGGCGCAGGCCCTGCAGGCCGCCGAGAAGGCGTTCGGTGCCGAGCGCAAGCGCAACAGCAACGGCCGCGTTGGGAGTCGGGTCAGTGCCTGAGGCTCTGCCGTCGGTCAGCGTCCTGGTCGCGTCCTACAACTACGCGCACTACGTCGCCGAGGCGATCGACAGCATCATCGCGCAGGACTATCCGTTCGAGCTCTTCGACGTGATCGTCGTCAACGACGGCTCCAAGGACAACACCGCGGAGATCGTCCAGCCGTACGTCGAGCGCTATCCGGACCAAGTCCGCCTGATCAACCAGGAGAACAGCGGCCTTGTGGCTTCGCTGAACCTGGCTGCCGAGCTGGCCCGCGGCGACCTCTTCGCGATCTTCGACGCCGACGACGTCTGGCTGCCGCACAAGACCCAGCGCCAGGTCAAGATGCTGCGAGCCAACCCGGACATGACGTTGGTCTGCTCGAACATGGCCTTCATCGACGCCGATGGCAATCTCACCGGCGAGCAGTTGCACAACCGCGCCCTCCAGGTGTTGCACCTCCAGCCCGGCGTCGGGACGTTTCCGCAGCTGCTGAAGAGCAACTTCGGTATGCAGTCGTCGCTGCTGTTCAAGCGCGACGCGTTCCAGATTGCTCCGCCGGCGGCTACCTACACCGACTGGTGGTTCATGCTCTGCGGCGCTTACGCGGGCACGGTCGGCTACATCGCTGACGACCTCGCCCTCTATCGCATGCACGCGACCAACCTCACCGCTGCCTGGCGCTACGACAAGTCGCCGGAGATCACGGTCAGGGAGCACACGCGGGCGATGGGCGTGAAGCTCGGCGCCACGCGTCACTTCGACCTCAGCAAGTTCACGGCGGCCGACGCTGTCACCGCCTGGCAGGGTGCCGAGGACGACATGTGGAACACCTTCCAGCGCACCGGCACGCTCTTCAATGAGCTGGCTCGGATCACCGACGAGGACCGTTCCACCTCAGCCGAGTACGTCGAGCGCGCGGAAGCCGCAGCTGACGACGGCGACCACACCGCTGAGGCGATCTTCCTGTGGAAGGCGCTGGCATGGAACCCCTACGCGCTCGGGCTGAAGAAGCGCCTCCAGACGGCCGCTCAGGCGGCCGAGGAGGCCGACAGCCACCCCCATCCGCTACGTGAGGCGAAGGGTTTTGTCGTTCTTGCGGACGCCGAGGAGTTGCTGGCCGACCCGACGCTGCTCACCGCCTACGCCGATACCTTCGCCAACCTCGACGGCGTCACGCTCGCGGTTGATGCGACCCGTCTGAGTGAGGAGGATGCCGCAGAAACGCTGCATGACCTGATCGGCAGTGCCGGACTCGAAGATCGTCACGATGTCGACCTCTTGGGTGTTGTCGGCGCGCTCGATGCGCCGCAGCGCCACAGGATGCTGTGCGCCGCCGATGCTCGCCTTCGGCGCGTCGCCGGTGAATCCAGCGGACGCGTCACGCTGCCTGAGTTCGATGCGGACACGCTGACGGTGTTGCGGGCGACGGTCGAGCAGCGCTCGAGCCCGCTCAGCCCGCGGGCCGCTGTCGCGACCTGACGAGCTCAGCGAGCTCACCAACGCTCTCCGGACTCAGCAGCGGCGGACCTGGCTGCACCTCGCCCGGGACGGCGGACGCATAGATGGCGCTGGCGCTCGACCGCATGCGGAACCGTTGCGCCGCGCTCCTCTCCCCCACAACCGCGAGGATGTCGAGATCGTCGCGATCCTCGAGGCCAAGTCGCGAAATCAGCTCCTGTAGCTCGCGCCCAGCCTGATCCGGCGCGAGTTGGCTCGCGTCGACGGCCAGCGTGACATCGGCGAGGCCCGCAACGGCCGTGGCGTAGCCGGCGAGCATGCGATCGTCTGCCAGGAGCTCCTCCGCCCTGACGAGCACCACGAAGCCCGACGCATCCGCAAACGGGTCCGGCTCGGCCTCGGCTGCGTTGGCCGTCTGCACTGCTGCCTCGAGCTCGACGCGGCTGCCGACCGCGAGCGGATTCCATGCCAGCGCCCGGCAGAGGAGCACAAGGCTGCCGTGCAGGTCGCCACTGTCTGCGGCCTGCGCCGCGGCGGCGCGTAGGCGTGCCGCCTCAGCCGGATCGGTCTCCTCCGGGCTCACGAGCTCCACGATCAACGAGCCGTTGGCCTGCGCGGCTCGCTGCGCCTTCAACTCGATCGCCTGCCAGACCTGCTGGATCTCAGGCGGGCTGAGCCGCTCGATACCGAGGTGGCGCAGCGTCCAGAGGTGAAAGCGGATCTCCTTGCGGTACTCCCGCACGGCAGCGGCCCCGGTGACGCTCGATGTCAGGTTCGCCCCATGTTCGCGATACAACGCGAGCTTCTCCGGGAGGTATGCAACCGCAGTCAGCTCGGCGGCGCACAGCGCAAGCCACCAGTCCGAATATGTGATCCCCTCCGGCAGCGGCCGCACCAGCTCCCGACGGATCAGGATCGAAGACTGCGTGGCGACGTTCTGCACCAGCAGAAACGGCAGCGCACGCCGCGGGAATGTGCCGATGTTGCCGACCTGCGACGGCCGCACGAGCCGCTCCTGCCCATCGACGACGGTCATGTCGGAGAAGACCATGCCCAGTTCAGGCTCGTCCCGGAGCGCCTGCACCTGCACGCGCGTTTTCCCTGGCAACCAGACATCGTCGGCATCGAGTAGCGCCACCAGGTCCGCCGTGGCCTCGTCGAGCGCACGGTTCATCGCCGCCCGCAGGCCACCGTTGGCCTGGCTTATCAGCAGCACCCGTCCGGGATGGCGTCTGGCGACGCCGCTGACGACGGCCGCCGTGTCGTCGGTTGAGCCGTCGTCGACGACGATCACTCGCAGCAGCTGTTCTGGGTATTCCTGCGAGAGTGCACTGAGCAGCGCCCGCTCCACGTAGCTCCCGTAGTTGTACGCGCACATCAGCACGTCAACAGCCGGCAGCTGTTTCTCCCCGCTCAACGCTTCAGCCATCATCGTCGGTGAGCGTCAGTCGCCCCGGACAATTGCGTCGCGGAGCTCAGCCAGCGTCGAGGGCGTGACGGTGCGGCCATAGGTCGGGTCCGCTTCAGCGGGCAACTCGCTGCGATAGATGGCGCGCGCGTCGCGGAACATCCGGTGGCGCTGAGCCGGTTCGAGCGGCTCGTTGAGCGCGAGCACGTCGACATCGTCACGCTTGGACAGGGCCGCACGGGCGTCGAGATGGGCCAGCCCAAGGGTCACGCCGGCTTCGTCGAAGCGCGTCGCGTCGATCGCGAGCGTCGCTGCGGTGACGCCCGCCATCACGTCCAGGTAAGTCATCAGCAACTGTTCATCCCGAACCAGATCGTCGAGCCCCACGAGGATCACAACGCCCTCTGCGTCGCGCAGCGGGTGTGGCAGCTGCTCGACGTCGATCACGTGGCGCGCAGCGCCGATCAGGCGCATGCGCACCGCGATTGCGAACGGGTCCCACGCGAGCGCCTTCAGGATCAGCAGAGTCTCGCTCGTCAGGTCACCGCGCTCGAGCGCCGCATCGGCTTCGGCCACCAGGGCGAGCGCGTGCTCGCGCTCGGCGTCACCGACAGCAAGCACGATCGTGTCCACAAACCCGGTCTGACAGGCAGCGATGGCGTCGACGTGGTGCGCCTCGACGCTATCCCAGACGCGCACGGCATCGAGCGCAGTCAGCCGCGAAAGGTCAAATGTCCGCAGCACTGTCAGCTTCAGCTCGAGGGCACGACGAACGTCGCGGATCGCCCCCTGCGGCGTTGGGTTGTAGCGCCATGACGCTCCCCTGTTGGCGCCATGTATGCGGTAGCGAGCGAGCTCCTCGTCGAGGTAGACGACGGTGCCCCGCAGCGACGCCCTCAACATCAGCCACCAATCCATGTAGTTCAGGCGACCGGGAATCGGCTCATAGCCCTCACGCGGGAACAGCATCGAGGTCGAGAGCGCGAAATTGTCGATCAGCAGCTCGTTGAAACTCGTGCCCGGAGGCTCGGTGAAGCGGTCGTTCACGGTGTCACCGTTGGCGACGCCGTCGCCGTCGACGATCATCATGTTGCAGGCGACCATTGCCACGTTCGATCCTTCTTGAGCGGCGATCACCTGCCGGATCGTCTTCTGCGGCAGCCACGCGTCGTCGGCATCGAGAAAGGTGACGTACTCGCCCCGTGCCAGCGCAACGCCATGGTTCATCGCGGTCATCGGCCCACCGTTGTCCTGCGTCACGACACGGATCTGGCCCGGGTGGCGCGCCGCGTATCCGGCAGCAACCGCAGCGGTGTCGTCGGTAGAGGAGTCGTCCACGACGATCACGTCGAACAGTTCGAACGGATAGTCCTGGGCGATCACGCTGTCCAACGCCTCGGCAACGTACTGCTCGTAGTTGTAGGCGGGGATGACGACGCTGACGGTGGGGAGTTGCGACATCGCTTCAGCTATTCGGCTTTGGGTCTGACCGCTTGAACCAACACACTATGCAAGTTGAGCACAGCGCATCCACCCAGGGCCACACTCGTGGTCGAAGCGTCGATCGACATGCCGACCCTGAGGCAGCAACTGGTCGCCGCACGCGAAGCCACGAGTGATGACACGTATGACGTGGTCTTCGTCGTGCCAACCGGCGTCCCTGCCGTTGAGGCCGAGCTGAGCGCGGCGAGCGGCGTGCGCGTCGCCCGCACCAACGGCCTCCCCGGGCGTTCCAACACTCAGCAGATCGGCGCCGAGGTGGCGGAGGCCGACACGGTCGTCTACCTGGGACCGATGGTCCTGCCACAGCCCGGTTTCCTGGCGCCATTGGTCGACGCCGTGGCGTCCGGCGCAGCATGCGCGGCAGCCTCAATCGACGGCTATGGCGGCTACGCGATCGCCCCCGATACGAGCGTCCAGAGCCCGGACGGAGATGCCCCGATCGAGGCCGTTGCACTCGACTGCCTCGCCGCACGCCGCGAGTTCTGGCTCGACCTGCCCGGTCCGCTGCGGATGCGCGAGGGCCCACCCGAGCTGCAGTTTGGTCGTTGGGCACGCCAGCGCGGCCCACTCGTGGTCCGTGACGAGTCGACGCTCTCACGCCATGCTTCAGGACCGATCAGCGTGATCATCTGCACACGCGACCGCGCCGACGACATCCGTGAGCTGGTGGCGCGCTTCCGGGCCTTCGGTGCAAACCGGGACGGCGGCGAGATCATCGTCGTGGACAACGGCTCGAGCGACGGCACCGCCGAGCTGTGTGCCGAGCTGACGGCGCAGGACTCGGCTGTCAAATACGTCTACGAGCCCGAGCCCGGGCTCTCGATCGCGCGCAATTCCGGCGCCGCGGTCGCGACCACCGGCCGGATCGCATACATCGACGATGACGCCCGTCCGGCGCCCGGCTGGCATCAGGCGATCGCCTGGGGGCTGACGCGCGGCGGCGTGGCCGCCACGGGCGGTCCGATCGCTGCGCTTTGGCCGCCCGAGCGCAGCCTCGACTGGCCGGAGCTCGGCCTCGAGAGCAACTTCGGGGTGCTCGATCACGGCGACGCGATCAGGGTCCTCGGGCCCCCGGTGGAGGACATCTGGGGCGGCAACTGGTCAGCCACCGAGGAGGCGATGAAGGCCGTCGGACCGTTCAATCCGAAGCTGGGTTACTCGCCTGATCAGCGGATCACCGGCGAGGAGAGCTCGATGACGCTGCGCATGACCCGCGCCGGAGCGGGAGCGGTGCTGTTCAACCCCTGGGCATGCGTTGGGCACGACGTCCCCGTGCACAAGCTCTCCGACGACTACATCATCGAACACAAGCTCAGGGCCGGGCTTGCATTCCACCAGGTGGATTTCACCGGGGTGGTGGCGTCCGGCAATCAGCAGGCGTTGCTCGATGAGATCGTGGGGTCGCTGCGCGAGGTATTCGTGTGTGTGCGGCTGACGGGAGAGATGCAGCTGGCGGAGGCGCTCCAGCGGGTGCAGAACGCACCGGGCTCGGTCACGAGCAGAGCCAATGCCGCCTGGCAGCTCGGCCGCGTCGCCGGCGGAGTGCTGCTGCTCGGCGAGGAGACGCTCGAACTCGAGGATCTGACGCTGCACATGCAGCAGGAGAACCTACGCGGGTTTATCAACTGATGGCCTCTCTGGAGCTGCCAACGGTGACGACCGTGGTCGCCGCTTACAACTACGCTCAGTACGTCGGGTTCGCGCTCGAGAGCGCTTTGACGCAGGAATATCCGCGGGAGCTCCTCGATGTGGTCGTCGTCGACGATGGCTCTCAGGACAACACCGCGGATGTGGTGCGCGCGATCGCCGAACGACATCCGGGACGCGTGCAGCTCGTCCAACAGGAGAACTCCGGTCTCACGGCGGCCATCAACCGTGCCCGTCAGGCCGCCACCGGTGAGCTGATCGCGCTGCTCGACGCGGATGATGTCTGGCTGCCCGGCAAGACGGCACGGCAGGTCGAGATCTTCGTCTCCCGACCCGAGGTGTCGGGCCTCTTCAGCAACATGATGGTGATCGACGGAGGCGGTCGGCAGAGCGCTCCGTTGTGGTCTCCCGAGCGGATGGCGGAGATCGGCTCTCGCCTCGAGACACCTGGAATCGGACAGTTTCCCGAGCTGCTGTCCGGGAACTTCGGCACCCACTCGTCGATGATGATCCGGGCAGACGCCTTCGACCAGGTGCCCGCAGCGCTCCCGTATCCCGATTACTGGGTGATGATCGCCGCCGCCCGGGACTCGCGGATCGAGCTGATCCCTGAGTGCCTGGCGCTCTACCGCATCCACGGCGCCAACCTCACCGGCGGCGTAAGCGGCGGCGCTGGGGTCCGCGAGCGCCTCAAGACCCTCTGGTTTCGGCTCTGGGTGATCCGCCATCTCGACCTGATGCAGCTGACCCCCGCCGAGGTCGGATTCATTGCGGACCATGCGATCGAAGGCGGAGCGACGGACGTGTTCCGCGCCGCCGACTCGCTGTTCGTACAGCTGATCGACATCGATGAGGAACAGCAGCAGCAGGCGAAGCGGTTGCTCGACGATGCGGAGCATGAGCGTGAGCGTGGAGATCACCTCGCCGCAGCCGTCGCGGCCCTGAAGTCCTTGGCGTGGAACCCATACCAGGCCGGCGTGCGTAACGAACTGCGCGAAATGGTCGCACTGGCGCACGAGAGCGAGAGCCGACCGAATCCGCTGGCCGGGGCCAGGGACCTCGTTGTTCTCGTGGACGCAGAGCCGCTGCTCGCGGACCACGAGATGCTCCGTGTCTATGGGGAGGAGATGTCTGGCACGCCCGGTGTCACCCTGGCAATCGACGCGACAAGACTCCAGCCCGCCGACGCTGCGCAGCAGCTGCATGCGCTCGTGCACGATGTCGGCTTCGAGGATGACGACGAGCTTCACATGCTCGCGTTCCTGGACCCGCTGGATGCGACACAGCTTCGTCGTGTCCAGGCGAGGGTCGGCGCCGTCTACACCAACCAGGCCGAACCGACCGACAGCACCGCCGGTGGCCTGCAGACGCAGGGGGCACTCCCGACCTACAACCGCGAGACGCTGCCCGCACTGAGAGCCATCGCGACCGGGCGGGCAGCGTCACTCCTCGCCTCCCCACCCGGACGGCTCACCCTGGTGAACGTCCACCGCATCGATCCCGACTCCGCGATCTACGAGATCGCGCGCGAGAAGCTCTTGGTGTGGAAGAAGAACGGAATGCTGGGCGCGCTCGATATCGCCGGATGGCAGACGCGCAACAGCGCCACGCTGCGTCTGATCGAGCTCGCCGACAGGATCCACGGACTCGGCGACTTTGCTCCTGTCATGGTGCACACGGGCGATAAGCCGATCGATGACACGGGCGATCCCACCTGGAACTGCCTGTCGTACTCCGAGGCGGACGGTTACGCCGACATCGCGATACCCGACTTCCTCTTCGACGGCTGGCCTGAGGCGGGAATGCGCGACTATGCCGAGGAGACCGCAGACGTAGCTGCTGCTGGGCTCAAAACCCCTGAGTTGCGCAGCTGTGGATGGATCGGCAACTGCAAGACGCACCCGATCCGTTGGGAGCTGGTCGAGCTCGGCAAAGAGCACCCAGACGTCCTCGACTTTCACCACATGGGCTGGACCGAGGAGGAGGAGGACGAACCGACAGCGACATCAGCGTCGGCCGACGCATCGCAGCCGCTCTCGCTTCCGAGCACGTACATGACACTCGCCGATCAGGTTCGACGCTGGGCGCTCCTGATCGATGTCGAAGGTCGCGGTTACAGCGCTCGCGTCAAGGTCCTGCTTCATTCTGGCCGCCCGGTGCTGATCCAGGAACGCCCATGGCGCGAGTGGTTCTGGCCGGAGCTGCGCCCGATGGAGAACTTCATACCCGTCAAGCGTGATCTTTCAGATCTGCTGGACAGGGTGCGCTGGGCGCTCGCGAATCCTAAGGAGGCGGAGGCGATCGGACGCGCTGGCCAGAAGCTTGCGCAGACTCGCCTCACGCGCGAGGTGGCCGTCGGCGTCACGGCGCGGGCGCTCGGGCGGTTCGCCGGGCAGGGTCCCGGTCAACACTGCGCGCCAGAGCCGCTGCGACCGTTCATCTACCAGGCACTCGGCCAAGTCGGTGCCTGGCCCTACCGCTGACCGGCGCATCAGAGTAGGCAGCGGCCAAACCTGATCAGCCGACAACCCCGCTAATAACTTCCGTGAGGAACCTCCTGGGTCTTACGCCGAGACGCCGCTGACCTGCGAGTACAGCGTCCCCAACGAGGGATACCCGCCCGAGGACCAGCCGGAGCTCTGAATCGCCTGGATCTGAGTCGCAGGCGTCTGTCCGACGCTCGAGAGGATCGACTGGACGCCGGAGCTCGCGGTGCCATATCCCGGGATCGAGTCCTGGCCCTTGAGCCAGCCGGCGGTCGCGTTGGCGGCGGTGGTCGGATCAGACCAGACCGAGTCTGTCGACCCGTAGGTCCCGGAACCCGTGTAGCCGATGTTCAGCCAGTCGTTATTGCCTGCGGCCTGACGCGACTGGGCGGCCCCGCCCGATTCCTCCGCCAGCAACCAGGAACTCACCACGTTGGGGTTCAGGCCGGTCTCGGCAGACAGCGTCGAAGCGAACTGCTGCTGACCACTGGTCAGCTGTGAACTCGCCGACGATGAGAGTGAAACGCCCGAGCTGCTGGTGGTGCCCAGCGCGCTGCTGTCCAGAGAGCCAAAGGTTGAATCCGACGCGCCGGCGGTGGCATCGGTGTCATCGGTGTCATCGGTGGCATCGGTGGCATCGGTGGCATCGGAGGTCGTGCTTGTGCCGTCCTGTGCCGCCGCGAGTTCATTGGCGAAATCACTGGACGAGCTCGAGTCGGCCGATGAGGTCGAGCTGCCCAAGGACGAGCTGGAGCTGCCGCCGCTGACGCCGAGCTGCGAATCGAGCAGCGAGCCGCTCTGCAGCGACTGCAGCTGCTGTTCAATCCCGCTGATGCGGGTCAGGACGTCAGAAATCGTGCCAATGCTCATCGAGGGCCTGCCTAGATCATCGGCAGCACAGTCCAGAGCTTGACCACTGCGTCAACTGACGTGTTACACCCGGCGCTGACGCGTCAGTCCCAGCGGTGCCGCCCGGCCCGCAGCGCGCGCAATTCCGACACGCCGTGGGACTCGGTGAGCGGCTCCGGGCTCGCCGCGCCCGCCGCGCCCCGCAGTGCCCGGATCGGCTGCGTGCGGTTCACGGTGCCGCCGACCCCGTCGGGCTCTACGCGCAGGACCCGAGCACCCAGGCGGGAGGCGACGCACTCGGCCAGCTCGGTGCCGCGGAAGACAAGCGCAGCGCCGTCCTCGGCGGCGTACCCGCGAGGCAGCGCCCCGGTGCCGACGGCGTGGGTGTAGACCGGCATCCGTTCGGCCTCGCCGTCGAGGTGGACCGTCAACGATCCAGGCAGCAGCCCGATGCCGTTGACCACCTCGGGCTGACCGCCGCTCATCGACACCCCGCCCTCGAACCAGCACATCGCGCCGGCACTGAGCCCGGCCAGCACCACCCCGCGGTGCCAGGCGGTGCGCATTGCCTCATCGATCCCATGCTCCCGCCAGATCGCCAGCATGTTGCGCATCGATCCACCACCGATATACAGCGCGTCCTGCGAGAGGATGTGGGCAATCGGATCGATGCGGTCGCGCCCAAGGTGAAACAGCGACAGGATCGAGGGTTCACACGGCCAGTCGCCGAAGCGCTCATGAAAGCGTGTGACGTGCTCTCGTGGATCGCCGCTGGCGGTCGGCAGGAAGCAGATTCGCGGGACCTCCTTACCGGTCAATTCGAGCACAAAGCGATCGAGCGCTTCGCTGTGATCCTGCTCGGGCATCGTGAAGCCGCCCCCGCCCATCGCCAGGATCCGGCGCGAGTCTGGAACCGCCGACACGTCAGGCGGCCAGCGCCGCGTCGGGCAGCGCTTCCTCCGCCTCGGCACCGAGGTAGCGCACAGGCAGCGCTCGCTCGCTGACGCTGCCATCCGCTCCCCGGCTGACGAACGCGGCCCGAGCATGAGGTCGCGACGAGACCACCTCGGCCAGCTCCGTGCCCACGAAGTGCAGCGCGGCCGAGTCACCCGCCCCGTAACCGGCCGGCATACCGGCGGCGACGGCTTCGAGGTAGCCCTCGCGGCGCCCGAGCTCCTCGTTGTAATGGACCGCGCAGCTCCACGGCAGCAGCCCAAGCGCCTCGATGTCACGCGCAGGCCCCTCGTGAAATCCGCTCAGCGCCTGCTCGAACCAGCACAGGCCGCCGGCCGACCCGCCACACAGGATCACGCCGGCCTCCCACGCCTCGTGAAGGATGTCGTCCAACCCGTGCGCTCTCCAGGTGCCCAGCAGCGACACCAGGCTGCCGCCGCCGACATAGATCAGATCCTGTGCGAGCAGATGCGCACGCGGGTCCCCCACGCCGGTCTCACGCCGGAACAGCGAGATGTGCGAGGGCTCACAGCGATCCGAGGAGAACGCCCGGTAGAAGCGCACCACATAGTGGTCGGCGTCGCCGCTGGCGGTCGGCAGGAAGCAGACACGCGGCCGCTGCGCGCCGGTGAGCCCCAGCACGAAGTCATCGAGCAGTGTGTTGCCCCACTCCATCGAAAAGCCACCGCCGCCGAACGCGACAATCTGACGTGCCCTCAGCTCCATGATGGGCGCCAGCGTATGCGCGGGCGCCTGCATGGTCTTTGGCCCTTCGGCCAAAACTTCGCTGCGTGCGGCCTCAATTCAGGCGGCGTCGAAGCTCAGAGACCCTCGTCGGGCATCTCCGCAAACTGGCGGTAGAGCCCGGTGACCACGAATACGGTCTGCTCGGCGATGTCGACCGTGTTGTCGCCGATCCGCTCCAGGCAGCGCGCGACGAGCACCATGAACATCGCCCACTCGCGCACCTCGGGATCGTCGCCGACGTCGACCGCGCGCTGGAAGATGTCGCGGTTGAGGCGGTTGACCTCCTTGTCCTGGCGCACCAGGTCACGCGCCAGCGAGACGTGGCGTGAGCGGAAGGCGTCACGGGTCTGCAACACCTCCTGGCGCACGGAGATGCCCATCTTCTCGATCCACTCGAGGATCGTGGGGTCCTTTGGCGCCTCGTAACCGGAGAGCGGCACGAGCTTTGCCATGTTGGCGCACTGGTCGCCCATCCGCTCGATGCAGCGGATGCTGTGCAGCAACGCCGCGGCCAGCCGCAGATCGTCGAGGAACAGTGCCTGGCGCCCGAGCAGTGACAGCACGCCCTGGTGCACCTCGACATAACGACCGTCAATGCGGTGGTCATCGGCGGCAACCATCGCGGCAAGCTCGATGTCCTGGTAGTTGATCGCCTCGAGCGCTCGATCGAGCTGTGAGACGACCAGGTCCAGACCGCCCATCACCTGGTCCTCGAGCCGCTTCAGCTCGTCGCGAAACCAGGTCTGATGCGGCTGGTTACGCCCCTCTGCCGACCTGTCGGTCTCGGCCATCTCGCTCTGCTCCGTCCGGTTACTGAGCAGCCATCATGCCACCGGCTGGCGGACCTCTGCCGATAGCCGGTAGCCGAAGCCGAAATGAGTGTGGATGAACGACCAGCCCGGCAACCCGGTCTCGAGCTTCACACGCAGCTTGCGCACGTAGACATCGACCGAGCGATCCCCGGGCCGCATCGGCCGCTCCCAGACGAGTTCGAACAGTTGCTCGCGCGCGACGATCCGGTCGGCGTGACGTGCAAGCTCGGTCAGCAGTCGCAGCTCCCGCAGCGAGAGCGTCAGCGTGTGGCCGTCGACACGGGCGAGATGCTCGTCAGGAATGACCTCCAACGGGCCGATGGTGATGCTCTCCGGCCGCTCGGCCATGCTGACGGACATGTACTGCATGCTCGGCGCACGACACCCACGCCGCGTTACCGAGTCGTGAATCCTCTGTGAACAACCTGTGACCGGCCCGTGACCGGGGCACGCCTTCACCGCGCCGCCCATGCTGGGGTGCCCGGGGGTGGGTGGTGGGAATCCCTAGCAGGGCGGCGGCGCAGGTGGTCAGAAGGTCGCCTGTCAGCCGACCAGCGCGGGGACGAACTCGGCCTCGTGGCCATCGTCCCTGGGTGCTTCGCGGACGTCCTGCAGCGGATCCTCGCCGCCGTCGACCTCGGGCGCGAAGCGATAGCCAACACCGAAGTGCGTGTGAATGTAATTCCACGCCGGCGAGGCCGTCCGCAGCTTCTGGCGCAGCTTGCGCACGAACACATCGACCGAGCGGTCGCCGTGAGCCATCGCGTAACCCCAGACGCGCTCGTAGATCTCTTCACGGCGCAGCACGCGATCGGACTGCGAGAGCAGATGCAGGATCTCGAACTCGCGCGCGGTCAGCTCGAGGCTCGCGCCATCGGCGTAGGCCTGATAGAGGTCTGGGCGGATCGTGATCTGGCCGACCGACGTCGACTCCTCGATCTGAGGCATGTCGTTGCGACGGTGGCGCCGGATCGCCGCCTCGATGACGCAGATCAGCTCCTCGGCGTGGCAGGGCTTCGACATCCAGGCATCGGCGCCGAGGCGCAGTCCACGCACACGCTGCGCGA
>Ga0302314_10008053_pt1 | contig 18835 bp, 13 predicted proteins | sample III_Palsa_N2_3_FD_200533 | JGI IMG/M metagenome (GOLD analysis project Ga0302314, IMG submission 200533) | Peat permafrost microbial communities from Stordalen Mire near Abisko, Sweden - III_Palsa_N2_3 | ecosystem: Environmental > Terrestrial > Soil > Palsa > Peat permafrost | place: Sweden...
TGGGGTCAAGCGGCGAATGTCAGATTCAGCATCCACGAGAGCCACCGCCGCTTGACCCCCCGGCAGGTTCACTGGTCGCCTCCGGTGCCAGGCGAGGAGAACGACCCGACCGGCGACAGCCACCACAGGCTTGAAACCCCAGCACGCGCCAACCACAGGAAGACCAACACCCCCATCGTTCTCTGAGCCGGGCCCGCCGGAGGCGAAGTTGACGTTGACTTTCCATCCATCCGCACACGTCAGGAGCCGACGCGACCGCATACACAGGCCAGAGTACGCGTAGAGGACGACCGGAGGGAGGACGAGAAAAACGCCGACGAAGGCAGGCCCCCGTACGAGGTCCGGCACGAAGCGGAGCGCAGTGCCGGAACGTAGGAAGGCCAACCGTCAAGCGTCAACCAGACCCACGCACACGGCCGAAGCGCCAAAACCAGCCGGCCTCAACCGCGTCCCCAGAACGGCGGGGTGGTGAACATGGCCTTGCGATACCGCAGCGTCAGGTGCATCCGGTTGTTGTAGTCCACCGCGCCGACCGCGAGGCCCATCGGCATCGGCGCGGGCGGGGCGTACCAGAGCGCGCCGATGCGCACGGCGCCGAACCACAGCTGCTCGATCTCGCCGAGGTTGGCCAGCATCGTGCTCGGCACCCGCGAGGCGGTACGGCGGTCGACCGGGTGCTTCAGGGCCTTGCGCACCCCGTACGGGGCCCAGGGTTCGGCGAAGGTACGGGCCATCGGCTCGATGTCGACGGCGTTGCGGCGCAGCCACTTCGTCTGCGCGGCGACCGCCGACAGCGGGTTGCCCGCCACGTCCGCCAGGTCGAGCGCGACCGTCCCGTAGGCCGAGTGGTTGCCCAGCTTCAGCGACTCGTCCGCCACCGACCTGCGGTCGATCGGCATCACGACCCTGATCTGGCCCCAGCCCTTGCCGCGCGAGGCGTTCCACTCGTAGACCGCGCGGGCCACCTCGGCCAGCAGCGCGTCCTCGATCGAGGCGTCGGCGTAGTACGAGATGGCGTTGCCCAGGTCCTTCATGTCCATCGCGACGTGCCGGAAGTGGTAGCCGTTCGTCGGCAGCCGCGACTCCTGCTCGGTGCGCCCCGGCTCGACCCGCATCGGCGGGCCCTGGATGTTCGGCGGACGGGAGTTGCCGCGCAGCAGCGGGGCCTGGTCGTGCGGCGGGGCGAGCGGCTCGCCCCCGGTGTAGGCGGCGGCTATCGCGCGCAGCAGGCCCAGCGCCGAGTACCCGTCGAAGCGTGAGTGGTGCGCCGCGAGCACCAGGTTCGTCACCCGCGGCTGACGCAGCACGTGCAGCCGGAAGAGCGGACCGGTGCGTACGGGCAGCGGGGTGGCGAATATCTCCTCCCGCGCGTCTCCGAGCTCCCGGCGGCTTGCCACGCTACGGTCCTGAACGGGGTCGGTTTCCGCGTTGTCGGGTATGGCCCATTGGGTCCACAGTCGCATGGGGGAGGTGGTGGCGATCCGCGCGCGGGCCGCGGGCTGGGCCTCGAGGACGGCGCCCACCGCCTCGCGCAGCCGCGGCAGTTCGAGACGGCCGGCCAGTGCGGCCTCGACGTAGTGCAGGTTCGGCTCCTCCGGGCGTTCCGAGAGCAGGTTGATCTCGTCGACCGTGGAGCATGCTTCGGTGTGCACGACGTCCCATCTCGATAACGCTTACGTCCGCCAAGCTGAGACCAGATTGTATCCGGAGCGCCAAGGAAGTGGCGTTGATGAGGTAGTCTCACTTATGCTGTCCGTGCATTAACCGAACCTGAAGGGGAGCAGTGTGGCGACGAGTGCGAAGAAGCGCGAAGGCTCGGCTCCGTCCCCCGGGCAGGGCGGAACCCCGGAAACCCCGGGGCCGTCCGTGACCGGATCCATACCCACCGGGGCGGACAGCGGGGACGCCTGGCTCAAGCGACTTTCCGGCTACATCTGGCGGTACAAGAGAATTCTCTTGATCGCCTCGGCCAGCTCCATAGCCATCGCGGGCATCGGCGTCGTCGTCCCGCTGGTGCAGCGCACGATCATCGACGACGTCATCATCAAGGGCAACCGGCCCGTGCTGCCCTGGGCGATCACGCTGATCGGCATAGCCCTGCTCAACTTCGTCGTCTCCCGCTCCCGCCGCTACCTCGGCGGCGCGATCGGCATCGAGGTGCAGAACGACCTGCGCACCGAGGTCTTCGACTCGCTCTCCCGGCTCGACGGCCGCGGCCAGGACAACCTGGAGACCGGCCAGATCGTCGCCCGCTCCTCCTCCGACATCAACATGGTCGCCCAGCTGATCGGCATGGGCCCGATGCTCGCCGGCACGGTGCTGCTCTTCCTCAGCTCGATCACCGCGATGCTCTTCCTCTCGCCCGAGCTGACGCTGATCGGCCTGGCCGTCGGCCCCGGACTGCTGGTTGTCAACATCCTCGCGCGACGTCGTCTTTTCCCGGCCACCTGGGACGCCCAGCAGAAGACCGGCGTGCTCGCCGGCGTCGTGGAGTCCGCGGTCACCGGCGTGCGCGTGGTCAAGGGCTTCGGCCAGGAGTCGCAGGAGGTGGACAAGCTCGACCGCTCCGCCACCTCGCTGTTCTCCGCGATGATGCGCACGGTCAGGCTGCAGGCCAGGTACAACCCGACCCTCGGCGCGATCCCCACCATCGGCCAGATCGGCATCCTCGCGCTCGGCGGCTGGATGGCCCTGCACGGCGAGATCACCATCGGCACCTTCTTCGCCTTCTCCAGCTACCTGGCCTCGTTCGTCGGCCCGGTGCGGATGCTGTCCACGCTGATCACCTTCGGCCAGCAGGTCCGGGCCAGCGCCATCCGCGTCTTCGAGGTCATCGACTCGAAGCCCGACATCCAGGACAAGCCCGAGGCGGGGGAACTCCCGCACGAGGCACTGGACATCGAGTTCGAGGACGTGACTTTCGGCTACCTGGCCTCCGAGCCGGTGCTGCGCGGCCTCGACCTGTCCGTCCGGCACGGCGAGACGATGGCCGTGATCGGCACCTCGGGCTCCGGCAAGTCCACCATCGCGATGCTGCTGCCGCGTTTCTACGACCCGCAGGTCGGCGGCGTGCGCATCGGCGGCCAGGACGTGCGCGACGTGACGACCGAGTCGGTGCGCGCGTCGATCGGCCTGGTCATGGAGGAGGCGTTCCTCTTCTCCGACAGCGTCCGCGCGAACATCGCCTACGGCGCGCCGAACGCGACCGACGAGCAGATCCGCGCCGCCGCGCGCGCCGCCGAGGCCGACCGCTTCATCGAGGAACTGCCGCAGGGCTATGACACGGTCGTCGGCGAGCAGGGCCTGACCCTGTCCGGCGGCCAGCGCCAGCGCGTCGCCCTGGCCCGCGCGCTCATCACCGACCCGCAGATCCTGCTGCTCGACGACGCCACCTCGGCCGTGGACGCGTCCACCGAGGCCGAGATCCACGCCACGCTGCACCGCGTGATGCAGAACCGGACGACGCTGCTGATCGCGCACCGCCGCTCGACGCTGCAGCTCGCCGACCGGATCGCGGTGCTGGACAAGGGCCGTCTTGTCGCGGTCGGCACCGCCGAGGAGCTCGAGCGCGACAGCGCGCTCTACCGGCTGCTGCTGTCAGGTCCTGGCGACGACGCCGAGGGCGTGGACGCGGGCGAACTTCCGGTAGAGCGCGAACTGGTCCAGGTGGACGGCGTGACCCCGGCGCTGTGGGACCGGGCCGCGCTGCCGGAATACAACGAGTCGGCGCAGGCCGCGGCCACCGCGGCCAACCGCGTGCCCAAGGGCGGCGGCGCCGGTGGCGGCGGGATGGGCGCCAGGGGACTGATCGGCTCGATGCCCGCCACGCCGGAACTGCTCGCCAAGGTCGCCGCGCTGCCCCCGGCCAGCGACAGGCCGGACGTGGACAAGGCCTCGATCATCAAGGCCGACTACGGATTCTCGCTCAGGCGGCTGCTGCGCCCGTTCCTCGTCGTGCTGATCGTCGGGCTGCTGCTCGAGGCGGCCGACGCGCTCGCCTCGCTGGCCATTCCGGCCCTGATCCGCACCGGCGTCGACCAGGGCATCGAGGGCGCGGCGTACCACGTCATCGGGACCATGGCGATCATCGGGGTCGGCCTGGTCATCGTGGACTGGATCGTGGAGTCGATCCAGACGATGGTCACCGGCCGGATGGGCGAGCGGCTGCTCTACACCCTGCGGCTGCGGACCTTCTCGCACATGCAGCGCCTCGGCCTCGACTTCTACGAGAGGGAGATGGCCGGCCGGCTGATGACGAGGATGACCTCGGACATCGACGCCCTCTCGACCTTCCTGCAGAACGGCGTGTCCACCACGGTCGTGTCCATCCTGACCTTCTTCGGCATCGCCGGCGCGCTGATCGTGGTGGACTGGCGGATGTCGCTGGTGGTCTTCGCGGTGATCCCGATCCTCGTCGTGGCCACGGTGATCTTCAAGCGGCGCTCCTCGAAGTCCTACAACGAGGCGCGCGACCGGATCAGCGCGGTGAACGCGGACCTGCAGGAGAACGTCGCGGGCATGCGCGTCACCCAGGCCTTCCGCCGCGAGGGCGTCAACCGCGACCGGTACGCCGGCAAGACCGACGCGTACCGCAAGGCCCGGCTGCGCTCGCAGCGCTACATCGCCACGTACTTCCCGTTCGTGCAGCTGCTCGCGGACCTCACGGCCGCGTTCGCGATCGTCTACGGCGCGCACCTGATCCACACCGGCACGCTGTCGGCCGGCGCGCTGATCGCGTACCTGCTGTACGTGGACATGTTCTTCTCCCCGGTGCAAAACCTCTCGCAGGTCTTCGACAGCTACCAGCAGGCCGCGGTCGGCCTGCAGCGGATCTCGGACCTGCTGCGCACCCGCACCAACACCCCGGAGAGCGCGCAGCCGAAGCCCGTCACCGGGCTGACCGGTCTTATCGAGTTCAAGGACCTGCGCTTCGGCTACGACGTCGCGGCCCATCCGGCGCTCGGCGGCCGGGACGGCGCGGGTGTGAACGTGGTGATCGACCCGGGCACGACCGTCGCCCTGGTCGGCGAGACCGGCGCGGGCAAGTCCACGATGGTCAAGATGGTCGCCCGCTTCTACGACCCGACCGGCGGCGCGGTGCTGGTGGACGGCACGGACCTGCGCGAGTTCGATCTCAGCGGCTACCGGCGCAGGCTCGGCGTGGTGCCGCAGGAGGCGTACCTGTTCCCCGGCACGGTGGCCGAGGCGATCGCCTACGGCCGGCCCGACTCCTCGGACGCGCAGATCGAGGCGGCGGCCCGGGCGGTCGGCGCGCACGAGATGGTCGCCAAGCTCTCCGGCGGCTACCTGCACCAGGTCGGCGAGCGCGGACGCAGCCTGTCCGCGGGACAGCGGCAGCTGCTGGCCCTGGCCCGCGCCTACCTCGTGGACCCGGACATCCTGCTGCTCGACGAGGCCACCGCGGCCCTCGACCTGGCCAGCGAGGCGGCCGTGACGCGGGCGATGGACGAGGTCTCCCGGTCGCGCACCACCCTCGTCGTGGCGCACCGGCTGACGACCGCGGCCCGCGCGGACCGCATCCTGGTGCTCTCCGACGGCCAGATCGTCGAGGACGGCCCGCACGACGCCCTGCTCGCGGCCGACGGCGCGTACGCGCGGCTGTGGAACAGCTTCATGCACGCCGACTCGAACGCCGAGCAGACCGCGGACGCGGAGGCCTGATTCGAGACGCGGACAAGATTAAGCGCCCGGATCGCCGGTGGGTTCGGGACTCTGGCCGCACTGGGGGGAGAGTTGCGGCTTCGAGCCCCGCGGCGATCCGGGCGCTGGATGGCAGCGTCCTCGCGAGGGGGAGGGGGGAGAGAACGCCGCCAGGTCGGTTGGCCTTTGGGGTGGGTTCTACTCGCGTCGCGGCTATGCGTAGGGGTTGGCGAAGCCCGCGACCGGGCCGACGACGTTGAGCTCGCCGTACTGCACCACGGTCCCGGTGTGCGGCGCGTGGATGACCATGCCGTCGCCGACGTAGATCGCGACGTGGGTGATGCCGTAGCCGTAGTCGTAGAAGACCAGGTCTCCCGGCTCGAGCTGGGACTCGGATATGTGAGTCAGCTCGTCGTACTGGGCGGCGGCGTTGTGCGTCACCGAGATCCCGGCCGCGGCCAAGGCCTCCATCGTCAGACCGGAGCAGTCGAACTGGTACGGGCCGGCCGCCGCGTACACGTACTGGTCGCCGAGTTTCGACTTCGCGTAGGCCACGGCAGCGGCGGCTCGGGCGGACGTCGCCGTGGAGCCGGTGAGGGTGACGGTGGAGGTGGCGCTGTTCCCGGCGCTGGTGCTCACGGGCTGCTCGGCCTGCTGGATCGCGGCCTGCTGCGCGGCGGTGAGGCTGTCCAGCAGGGTCTTGGCGGAGGCGGCGGAGCTCAGCGCGGCGGTCTTCTGCTTCTGCGCGGTGGCCACGGCGGCCTGCTGCTGGGCGAGCTCGGTCGCGGCCAGCTTCTGGTCCGCGGCGACCTGCGACTTGTCCTGCGCCAGCGTCTTGAGCAGCTGGGCTTCCTTCATCGAGATCTCGTTGCTGGCCAGCGCCTTGTTGAGGTACGACTCGGGGCTGGACTCGAGGGTCAGCTCCAGCGTCGACGACATGCCGCCGCTCTGGTACTGCTGCGCGGCCTGCAGGCCCATGGTGCGCTGCAGCGAGCTCATCTCGGCGGTGGTGCTGGAGATCTCGGACTGCAGCGTGTTGACCTTCTGCTGCAGCGTCGCGGCGTCGGTCTCCGCGGCGTCATAGGCCTCGGTGGCGGCCTCCGACTGCTCCAGCTTCTGGTTGTAGTCGGTCTTGGCCTGCGCCAGGGTCTCGGCGTGCGCGCTGCCCTGCATCAGCAGGACGGAACCGGCGGCGACGCCGGCTACGGCGAAGGCCGAGGTCTTGCGCGGCGAGAGTTTCGGGGCGCGATGAGACGGCATGGTTCCTCTTCCGGTGGCGCCTACCGGGTTAGCTGACGGGTTCGGGCGGGAAAAGTTCGCCCTACACCGCGCTGCTCCGGGTCTGCTTCGACCCTGTGCGTTGCGGCGATTCACCCCGGTGCTGCGGGTGGGTCCCCGGCTCCTGACGGTGCCCCGTGTGGTGGCCGGGTGCGCAACAGCTGCGTCCTCGGTCCGGTTGGGACTCCGCCGGATATGGATTCGGCGCGGATCTCCGCCGGGAGTCTGGACGACCCCGCGTGGGGCGGATATCTGGTTGTGGACTCTAGCGATTCGGTTGCCGGGCATCGATTTCTCGGCTCGGCTCTTTAGGTTCTCTTTGCCCGCGCCGTGATCGAACCGTGCCTTTTTCGCCGTTCCGAACGCTGGCGAATGGTCCACATCTATCGTGCTCTGCCCGTTTTGCCGAGGGGGCGAAGCGGACGAAAGGGGCGGGGGCGCGGGCCGTTCCGTGACACGCCCCCCGGCCGAGAACTTGCCGACGGAATGTCGGCAAGAATGGGAGGGCGGTACTTTCATGAGACCGCGTCAGTGTGCACTCTCCGATACCCGCCGGTCAACGGTCTGTCGCGGTTTCGTGACAGTGACTATCGGCGGGTCAGGGCGTGGTCGAACCCGTACTCGTCGCGCCGCCCGCCTGACCCTGCGCGGCCTGCGTGGCCGCGGACGTGGCGGACGAGGAGGCGCTGGGCGACGCCGAGGAACTCGCCGAGGACGAGGGCGTCGCGGAACTCGAGGCCGAGGACGAGGCGGACGACTTGCCGCTCGTGCCGGGTGACGCGGAGGAGCCCGAGGACGCCGAGGAGCCGTCGCTCGCCTGACTCCGCGACTGCTCGGTCTTGGTCACGGTCGCCGTCGTGGTCGTGGTGGTCGACGGAGAGGAGCCCGCGCTGCGCACCGGCGCGCCGGCCAGGAGCCCGACGACGATCGAGATGCTGAAGACGGCGATGATGGCGGCCGCGATGCCCATCGGCTTGCGGTACTTCTTGAACCGCTTGGCTTCCGGGCTGACGGATTTCGACGCCGGGATCATCCTCGTCTGCTCGTCGATCACCCGGGTTTCGGCGGTGGGCGTCTTCGGGTGCCAGAGATCGGCGGTTGCAGTCGCCGCGCCCGCACCGTAGAAACGTCCGGCCGGCACCGAGACGGGTGACGCCGCGTCCGCATCGGCCCGCTCGACCTCCACCTCGACCTCGACCGGCTCGCCGTTGACGAGCAGCGTCTGCTTGATCTTGTCGCCGCCGGTGCGGAAGAGATGCCCCCAGATCGCCGCGCCCGTCGTCGCGGTCACCGAACCTACCGCCGCGCCGATCACCGTGCCCGCCACACCGAGGTAGGAGGCGACGATCGAGGCGCAGCAGGCAGCCAAAGCGGAAGCCGCGACCTGACTGGTGGTCAGATTCAGTCGCGGCTTCTTTGCCTGCTTGTCCTTTTGGTCAGCCATATATCCCTAGAGTCCAGACCTGCCCTGTTATTCAACCGTAACGCAATTCACGCGCGGGTCCCGTTCGCGCCCGTACCCCCTGTGACCCAACTCACGGATCGGGCCGTTGTCGGCGGACGGTTCTACACTCGGGTTCGATGAGCGGCTACGAGACACCCCTGTTCGATCTGCCCAAGCCCCCCGCCCCGGCGCGGCACCGGGCGGAGTCCGTGCTGCCCGGGCTCGGCCGCCCGCCGGCGCCGAGCGAGGACCGAGGCGACCGGCCGACACCCGCGTCGCCCGCGCCTTTCACCCCCCGCGACCTGACCGCGATGCTGGACGGCCTCAACGTGGCCCAGCGCGAGGCCGTGGTGCACGCGGGCTCTCCGCTGCTGATCGTGGCCGGCGCGGGCTCCGGCAAGACCCGGGTGCTCACCAACCGGATCGCCTACCTGCTCGGCGAACGCGACGTGCACCCCGGCGAGATCCTGGCGATCACCTTCACCAACAAGGCCGCCGCCGAGATGCGCGAGCGGGTGGAGGCGCTGATCGGCCCGCGCGCCCGGATGATGTGGGTCTCGACCTTCCACTCCGCCTGCGTCCGGATCCTGCGGCGCGAGCACGAGCACCTGGGCCTGCCCTCGTCCTTCACCATCTACGACGCCGACGACTCCCGGCGGTTGATGACGCAGGTGGCGCGCGACCTCGACCTCGACGTCAAGCGTAACCCGCCGCGCGGCCTGCTCGCCGCCGTCTCCTCGCTCAAGAACGAGCTGGTGGACCACGAATCGGCCAGGGACGCCGCGCAGTCGGAGCGCGAGGCGCAGATCGCCGAGGTCTACGGCGTCTACCAGAACCGGCTGATCGCGGCGCGGGCGCTGGACTTCGACGACCTGATCATGACGACGGTCAACCTCTTCCAGGCCTTCCCGGCCGTGGCCGAGAGCTACCGCCGCCGCTTCCGGCACGTGCTGGTGGACGAGTACCAGGACACCAACCACGCGCAGTATGTATTGGTGCGCGAACTGGTCGGCCCGGCGGACGGAGAGCTCCCGCCGGCCGAGCTGTGCGTGGTCGGCGACGCGGACCAGTCGATCTACGCCTTCCGCGGCGCGACCATCCGCAACATCCTCGAGTTCGAGGCCGACTACCCGAACGCCAAGACGATCCTGCTGGAGCAGAACTACCGCTCCACCCAGACCATCCTGTCCGCCGCGAACGCGGTGATCGAGAAGAACCGAGGCCGCAAGCCGAAGAACCTGTGGACCGACTCGGGCGAGGGCGAGCGGATCATAGGCTACGTCGCGGACTCGGAACACGACGAGGCCGCGTTCGTCGCCAACGAGGTGGACCGGCTGACGGACGAGAGCCTGGCCAAGCCGGGCGACGTGGCCGTGTTCTACCGGACCAACGCGCAGTCCCGTGCCTTCGAGGAGTGCTTCATCCGGGTCGGCCTGCCCTACCGCGTGGTCGGCGGCGTGCGCTTCTACGAGCGCAAGGAGGTCAAGGACGTCCTGGCGTACCTCAGGGCCCTGGCGAACCCGGACGACTCGGTCTCGCTCAAGCGGATCATCAACGTGCCCAAGCGCGGCATCGGCGACCGGGCCGAGGCGACGCTGGACGCCCTGGCCGCCCGCGAGCGGATCTCCTTCGGCGCGGCCGTGGACCGGGCGGACGAGGCGTACGGCATGGCCGCGCGTTCGCTCAACGCGGTCAAGGGCTTCGCCGCGCTGATGGCGAGCCTGCGCGAGAAGGTGGCGGACGGCGCGGGCCCGGCCGAGGTGCTCGAGGCGATCCTGGAGCGCACCGGATACCTGGCCGAGCTGCAGGAGTCCACCGATCCCCAGGACGAGAGCCGCGCGGAGAACCTGCAGGAGCTCGTGGCCGTGGCGCACGAGTTCGAGAGCCTGGACAGCGGGGCGGACAGCGAGGAGATCGACGGCTTCGACGGCGCCGCGCCGACCTCGGCCGTGACCGGATTCCTGGAGCGGGTCGCGCTGGTGGCCGACGCGGACCAGATCCCCGGCGAGCACGAGGGCGGCCTGATCACCCTGATGACGCTGCACACCGCGAAGGGCCTCGAGTTCCCGGTCGTCTTCCTGACCGGCCTGGAGGAGGGCGTCTTCCCGCACACCCGCGCGCTCGGCAACGCGCAGGAACTGGAGGAGGAGCGGAGGCTGGCATACGTCGGAATCACCCGGGCCCGCCAGCGCCTCTACTTCAGCCGCGCCGTGCTGCGTTCCGCCTGGGGCGCCCCCGCCTACAACCCGGAGTCGCGGTTCATCAGCGAGGTTCCGAAGAACCTGGTCGAGTGGGAACGCGAGGCCCCGGCGCCGACCTCGACCGCCTTCGGCACCCAGACCCCGGCGCTGACCGCGTCCGCGAACAAGTCCCGCAGGGCCGGCTTCAAGTCCCTGGGCGGCTCGGGCCGCGAGCCGATCTCCGTGGCCGCCGGCGACCGCGTCATCCACGACACCTACGGCCTGGGCACCGTGCTCTCGGTCGAGGGCCGCACCGGCGAGCATGCGACGGTCGACTTCGGCTCCGAGGGAGTCAGGAAGCTGGTACTGGCTTTCGCGCCCCTGCAGAAGCTCTGACGGCGCCCTATTCCGGCCCGGCGCCGCAGCTGAGGACGTAGTGGGGTCGGACGATGCCGCCCGAGCCGGTGGGCTTGCAGGCGGCGGCCAGATTCAGGTAGTCCTCGTCGATCTGGATGGAGACGCCGCCGTAGGTCTGCGTCGTGTCGGCCACGAACTGGTGCACGCGGTGGCCGGTCCAGTGGTTCGCGGGGTCGGCGCCGGGGTCGTCGTTCTGCAGGCCGTTGGCGTTGGCGACGTCGATGACGTCGGGCTCGGCCATCTTGCCCCAGTCGCCGTTGAGCACCGCGAGCGCGCCGGCCTCCTCGCCGTAGACCGCCGAGTGGTAGCCGAGCGCGTGCAGGCGGGTGGTCCACGCGTTGAGGAACGTCTCGACCTCGGAGGAGTCGGCCGCGGTGTAACCGGCGCCCTCCATGTCGTCGTAGAGCAGCGCGCCCTGGCCGAGGCCGAGCGCCTGCGCCTGCGTGACCGCGTCGTTCGCACTCGCGGTGCCCTGCACCGCGGGGCTGGTGAGCTGGCTCGGCTCGCCCGGGTTGGGGACTGCCTGCGGCCCGGCGTAGAGCGGCAGCAGGTGCCATCCCGCCGCGGCCTCCGTGCTCACCCACGACGCGTTCAGCCCGGGCTGCGCGCAGCTGCGGTCGGCGCCGCCGAAGTAGATGCCGACCGTCTTATAGGGCGACGCGCCCCACGCGCTCATCTGCGCGGTGCTCGGCGCGGCGCACGTGTCGAAGCCAAGGCCGACGTCGGTGTAGGTCATCTCCGCCACGGTGATCCCGACGACCGCGTGCGGTGCTACCGCGTGCGGCGCAACCGCTGAGGGAGTCTGGATCTTCGGGGTGGGCACGCCCGCCGAGGCCAGGATCTGCGTCACGACGGAGCGGTCCGTGCCGTACGACGCGGTGATCCGCACGTTCCCGAGCGTCGCGGTGATCCGCTGCTCGATCGCGTCGTCCTGCGCGGAGGCGGAGGCAGTTGTGGAGCCGGGGGAGACCAACACGGCGGCTTCTGCGGCAGCGACGCCGGTCGCCGCGCACTTCTGGGAGGTGGACGGCGTGCCCAGGTAGATCGCGTGCACATTGAAGCGCACACAGGCGGCTGGGTCCTTGCTGAGGTTCACGACGGACCAGTTGCTAGGCACCGTGAACGTGTGGCCGAGATACGCGACGTGCTGCGTACCGTAGGCCTGCGAACCGGCAGCAGGCGCTGCACTCGCCAACGACTCCGTCGCCAGCGCGAGCCCCGCGGTCGTCAGGATGACCGCTCCGGCCCAGGCCAGGCCCCGCGCGCCCCGCAGCCGGGTGCGCGCCTTCGCATGCTTCATCGGTTTCCCCCTGCGTCAATGCGCCTTGTCCCCCAAGGTCATGCGGGATTCTAGCCCCAGTTCGCGTTAAACGCCTAGATACCGCAACACGGCCAGTACCCTGCGATGGTCGGCGCTGGAGACCGGCAGGTCGAGCTTGGTGAATATGCTCGCCACGTGCTTCTCGACGGCGCGCTCTGAGACGAAGAGCGCTGCCGCGATGGCCCCGTTGGACCGCCCCTCCGCCATCAGGCCGAGCACCTCGCGCTCGCGGGGGCTGAGCGTGTCCAGCGTGCGGCGGCTGTTGCTCGCGCCCACCAGTTGGGAGACGACCTCCGGGTCCAGCGCGGTGCCGCCCGCGGCGACGCGCTCGAGGGCGTCGATGAAGTCCTTCGTGTCCATCACGCGCTCCTTGAGCAGATAACCCACGCCCGCCGAGTTTCCGGCCAGCAGGCGGCTCGCGTACTGCGTCTCCACGTACTGCGAGAAGATCAGGATTCTGAGTTTCGGGTCGGCGGCGCGCAGCTCGATCGCGGCGCGCAGGCCCTCGTCGGTGTGCGTCGGCGGCATCCGGATGTCCGAGACCACCACCTCGGGCCGGTGCTCGGCCACCGCCTCCCGCAGCCGCACCGCGTCCGGGACCGCGGCCACCACCTCGTGACCCTCGTCCTCGAGCAGGCCCACCAGGCCCGCCCGCAGGATCGGCGAGTCCTCCGCCACCACGATGCGCATGGGTACGTCAGTTCCCTTCCTCGATGATGGCGCGGACCGGCTCCGGCTCCGGCTCCGCGGGCAGTTGCACGGTGACGGTCGTCGGGCCGCCGAGCGGGCTGGAGAGCGCCAGCTGCCCGTCCATCGTGCGGATCCGCTCGGCCAGGCCGCGCAGTCCCGAACCCGCGCCGTCCAGCCGGGCGCCGCCGCGGCCGTCGTCCGTCACGATCAGCTGCACGTCGGCCAGCGCGTCGCCGATGACGGTGATGTCGATGGTTCGCGCCTCGCTGTGCTTCGCCGCGTTGTTGAGCAATTCCGCCGCGGCGAAATACAGGATCGTCTCCATCGCGGCCGACAGCCGGTGCGACAGGCGCAACCGCACGGTCGTCGGGATCGGCGTCCTCGCGGCCAGCGTAGTGAGCGCCGGCTCAAGGCCGCTGTCCAGCGCGGGCGGATGGATGCCGCGTACCAGGTCGCGCAGCTCCTGGACGATCTCCCGGGTCTCGGACCGCGACTCGCGCAGCAGGGCCATCCCCTTGTCCATGTTGCCGCGTTCGAACTGCCGCTCCACCCGGCCCAGCTGCATGCCCAGGGCCACGATCCGGGCCTGGGCGCCGTCGTGCAGGTCGCGCTCGATCTTGCGCAGCGTCGCCGCCGCCTCGTTGATCGCGTGCGAGCGGGTCTGCTCCAGTTCGCGGATGCGCAGCGAGTCCTCGGACGGTCCGAGCAGCCGGTGCATCAGGATCAGGTCCAACTTGAGGATCAGCTCGGTCAGCCACGGCGCGGCGAAGAACAGCGCGATCCAGAGCGCCAGCGGGTGCGTCGAGTCGGTCCCGCCCGAGCTGATCATCCCGATCAGGACCAGCGGCAGGATGAGCCGGAACCCCACGCCGAACACGAGCTCGAAGATGAGCAGCAGCCTGGCCAGCACGTAGCCGATCGCGCGCCAGCCGACCGCGTCGCCGAAGTGGTAGCCGATGAAGCCGAGCACGCCCGGCCGCTGCGGCGCGCGCGTCGGCTCCGGGATGTCCACGTCGAGCAGGCTGCGCGCCATCCCCCGCTGCACCATGCCGAGCCCGCGCGCGAAGGCCAGCAGCGGCGGCAGCAGCACCGGGGCGAGCACCCCCGCCGTCGCGATCGACAGCAGCACCAGCAGCCCGATCACGATCAGGCCGATCAGGTCGAGGAACGGCTCGAAGAAGCAGAACACGAACGTGCGCCAGGCGCGTGCGGTGAATGGCTCACGCAGCACGCGCCAGGCGACGACCGTGACCCGGTTGGTACCCATCGTCACAGCATTCTCGCTCATCGCTAGGTCAGACGTCGCGACGCTTGATCGTGGCGAGCGCCGCGCCGCCGAGTACGACCGTCCAGGCGACCAGGATCAGCAGGCCCTGCGCCGGGCTGTAGATGTCGGTCGCGTTGTGCCCGCTGCTGACGATCACCGAGGCGCCCGAGGGCAGCGCGTTCGAGATGTGCTGGCCGACGCTGCCCGGGATCAGGCTGAGCACGCCCGGCAGCACGAACTGCAGCGCGAGCACGATGCTGATGCCCGCGGCCGTGTGCCGCACCAGCGTGCCGATGGACAGCGCGATCAGCCCCATCGCCGCCATGTACAGGCCGAAGGCGAGGATGGCCCGGATGGTCGTCGGGTCGGTGATCGAGGTGTGCGCGTGCGCGCTGGTGATCGCCGAGCCGATGAGGAAGGACGGGATCGCGACGAGCTCCGAGAGGACGAAGATCAGCCCGCCGAACGTGGCGGCCTTGGCCAGCAGCGCCGACGTGCGCTTGGGCGCGGCCAGCGTCGTCGCCCGGATCATGCCGGTCGAGTACTCGGAGGTCATCAGCATCACCCCGAGCACGCACACGGCCAGCGCGGCGAACTCGACGCCGGGCTGCAGGATCAGGCCGATCGTGTCGGCTCGGAACTCCGTCTGCGTCGAGGGGTCCAGGGTCGGATAGTCGTGCGAGTAGACGGCGCACGCGGTGATGCTGAAGCCGACGCTGAGCAGGACCATCGTGGCCAGCGACCACCAGGTCGAGCGCAGCGACTTGAGCTTGGTCCACTCGCTGCGCATCAGGTCGGTGAAGCCGGGACGGTGGGTCGGGCGCACGGCGGCGTGCTGGGTGCGGACGACGGTCGCGGTGGACATGGTGGGTTCCCCTAAGGTCTTGAGTCGGTCGATTCCGGGATGGTGCGTCAGCGGGACGAGTACTCGACGGCGCCAGCGGTCAGCCGCATGAAGGCCTCCTCGAGCAGCGCGGGCCGGGCGACGGCCGGGGTCGCGGCGTAGACCGCGGGATCGGTGTGCCGCTCGATGAACTCGGCGGTGGTGCAGTCGGCCAGCAGCCGGCCCTTGCCGATCACCAGCAGGTGGTCCGCGGTGACCGCCATCTCGTTCATCAGGTGCGAGGAGACGAGCACGGCCCGGCCCTCCCCGGCCAGCCTCTTCATCAGGTTCCTGATCCAGAACACGCCCTCCGGGTCGAGCCCGTTGACCGGCTCGTCGAGCAGCACGATCCGCGGGTCGCCGAGCAGCGCCGCGGCGATGCCGAGCCGCTGGGACATGCCCAGCGAGTAGCCGCCGGCCCGCTGCTTGGCCACGTCGTGCAGCCCGACCACGTCGAGCACCTCGTCCACCCGGCGCACCGGCAGCGCCTGCGACTGGGCGAGCGCGATCAGGTGGTTGCGGGCGCTGCGGCCCTTGTGGAAGGCCTTGGCCTCGAGCAGCGCGCCGACGTGCGAGAGCGGCGCGGAGAGCGAGGCGTACGGCCTGCCGTTGATCAGCGCCTCGCCCGAGTCCGCGCGTTCCAGACCCAGCAGCAGCCGCATCGTGGTGGACTTCCCGGCGCCGTTCGGGCCGAGGAAGCCGGTGACGCGCCCGGTGTGCACTTGGAAGTTCAGGCCGTCGACTACGGTCTTCTTGCCGTAGGACTTGGTCAGGCCCCGGGCCTCGATGGCGGGTGCGGTGGAGTTCGCAGCTGTCTTCGTCATGGATCCAGAGTCCCGCCGGGGACCTGCTCGTCACGAGGGCGGAAGCCCCCGAGTCCGAGGTGGGGCTAGCACCACTAAGGCGGCCCTCGGCTACGCTGCGATAGGCCGACAGTGTCGAGTACGCGGGTACTCCATCGGCCTCGCAAAGGAGTGAGCATGAGCGAGTCCGCAGGCGCATCGTCGAACGCCGCGCCCATCCGCGTCGTCATCGCCAAGCCCGGCCTGGACGGCCATGACCGCGGCGCGAAGGTGGTCGCGCGGGCACTGCGGGACGCGGGCGTCGAGGTCGTCTACACGGGGCTGCACCAGCTGCCCGAGCAGATCGTGGCCACCGCCATCCAGGAGGACGCGGACGGCGTCGGCATGTCGATCCTCTCCGGCGCGCACATGACGCTCTGCCCGAAGGTCGTCGAACTGCTCAAGGAGAAGGACGCGGCCGACATCAAGGTCTTCGTCGGCGGGATCATCCCGGAGGCCGACATCCAGACGCTGCTCGACGCCGGGATCGCGGCCGTGTTCACGCCGGGCACGCCGACGCAGGAGATCGTGGACTGGGCTTACGCGAACCTGCGTTAGCCGCGCGGGATTCCGCGCCCGAGCGCGCATGAGTTCGAGTACTGCGGGAACCCGGCCCCATGGCCGTTGCAGCGGAAAGACGACACAGCGCGGTAGGCGCGATCATCATGCTCGTGGTCGGCGTCATCGCGCTCATCCTTGTCCTTCACATCGTCTTCGTCCTCATCGGGACGAACCAGTCGAACAGCATCGTCTCCACCGACGCGAACTGGGCCGGGCACCTCGCGGCCTGGTTCAAGGGAATGTTCACCACCTCGAGCTCCCGCTGGAACGCGGTGCTCGACTACGGGCTCGCCACGATCGTGTACCTGGTCATCGGGCGTCTGCTGACCGGGCTCGTCGAACGGGTCTGAGATCGCGTCCGATTATCGGTCTAGGGGCGCGGCTGGCCGGAGTGCGTCGCCGGTCGGCCGCGCCGGACCCATGCGAAAAAAGCGTGAGCGGCGTAGCTCACACCTCGTGCGTTCCTTCCCGGTAACGCGGACGGGATAACCTCGGACAAGCATCTAGTCCAGGACGGGGACTTCAGTGCCCCGAGCCGCAGCACGTCATTGAGGACGGACGAGCGTGGATCTTTTCGAATATCAGGCGAGGGATCTCTTCGCCAAGCACGGCGTGCCCGTGCTCCCGGCCAAGGTTGCCGACACCCCCGAGGAAGCCGAAGCCGTCGCCACCGAACTCGGCGGCAAGGTGGTCGTCAAGGCGCAGGTCAAGACCGGAGGCCGCGGCAAGGCCGGCGGCGTGAAGCTGGCGGACGGCCCGGCGGACGCCAAGGCCAAGGCCGAGCAGATCCTCGGTCTGGACATCAAGGGCCACGTCGTGCGCCGCCTCATGCTGGCGACGACGGCCGAGATCGAGACCGAGTACTACGTCTCCTTCCTGCTCGACCGCTCCAACCGCACCTTCCTGGCCATGGCCTCGGTCGAGGGCGGTATGGAGATCGAGGAGATCGCCGTCACCAAGCCCGAGGCGCTCGCCAAGGTCCCGGTGGACGCGACCATCGGCGTCACGGCCGAGAAGGCAGCCGAGATCGTCGCCGCCGCGAACTTCCCGGCCGACGTGGCCGAGCAGATCGCCGACGTGCTGGTGAAGCTGTGGGACGTCTTCGTCAAGGAGGACGCCCTCCTGGTCGAGGTCAACCCGCTGGTCAAGACCCCGGCCGGCGAGATCATCGCGCTCGACGGCAAGGTCAGCCTGGACGAGAACGCCGGATTCCGGCAGGCCGGGCACGCCGAGCTCGAGGACAAGGCCGCGGCGGACCCGCTCGAGGCCAAGGCCAAGGAGAAGCACCTCAACTACGTCAAGCTCGACGGCGAGGTCGGCATCATCGGCAACGGCGCCGGCCTGGTCATGTCCACGCTCGACGTGGTCGCCTACGCGGGCGAGAAGCACGCCGGTCAACGCGCGCCGGGTGGGCACAGTGTCAAGCCCGCCAACTTCCTCGACATCGGCGGCGGCGCCTCGGCCGAGGTCATGGCGAACGGCCTTGAGATCATCCTCGGCGACACCGACGTGAAGTCCGTGTTCGTCAACGTCTTCGGCGGCATCACCGCGTGCGACGCGGTCGCCAACGGCATCGTGCAGGCCTTCGCGCTGCTCGAGGGCCGCGGCGAGGCCGTCACCAAGCCGCTCGTCGTCCGCCTCGACGGCAACAACGCCGAGCTCGGCCGCAAGATCCTGACCGACGCCGGCCTGCCGGGCCTCGAGCAGGTCGACACCATGGACGGCGCCGCCGCGCGGGCCGCCGAGCTGGCCGCGAAGTAGAGGGAGGAACTCACCATGGCTATCTTCCTCAACGAGGACTCGAAGATCATCGTTCAGGGCATGACCGGCTCTGAGGGCATGAAGCACACGAAGCGGATGCTCGCTTCCGGCTCGAAGATCGTCGGCGGCGTCAACCCGCGCAAGGCGGGCGAGAAGGTCGAGATCGACGGCGTGTCCATCCCGGTGTTCGGCACCGTGGCCGACGCGATCGCCGAGACCGGCGCCGACGTCTCGGTCATCTTCGTGCCGCCGGCCTTCGCCAAGGCCGCCGTGATCGAGGCGATCGACGCCGAGATCCCGCTCGCGATCGTGATCACCGAGGGTATCCCGGTGCACGACTCGACGGTGTTCTGGGCGCACGCGCAGGGCAAGGCCACCCGCATCATCGGCCCGAACTGCCCCGGCCTGATCAGCCCCGGGAAGTCCAACGCGGGCATCATCCCGGCGGACATCACCAAGGCCGGCAAGATCGGCCTGGTCTCCAAGTCCGGCACGCTGACCTACCAGATGATGTACGAGCTGCGCGACCT
>Ga0302314_10008054_pt1 | contig 18834 bp, 15 predicted proteins | sample III_Palsa_N2_3_FD_200533 | JGI IMG/M metagenome (GOLD analysis project Ga0302314, IMG submission 200533) | Peat permafrost microbial communities from Stordalen Mire near Abisko, Sweden - III_Palsa_N2_3 | ecosystem: Environmental > Terrestrial > Soil > Palsa > Peat permafrost | place: Sweden...
CCGTCCGCCACGCCGACCGGATCCTGGTGTTCGATCGCGGCCGGATCGTCGAGGACGGCTCGCATGAGCAACTGGCGAAGCGGCCGGGCGGCCTCTATGCCCGCCTGCTGAGCGCCGATCGGGAGCAGAAAGCGGCATGAACATAGCCGTCAACCTCCCGGGTACCCCGTCCCGCATCCTTCGGCAATACGACGCCGAGATGCGAGCGGACCCGCCGCCGGAACCGGGTGTGTCGCGCACCTGGTCCGGCGGCGTGCTCCGCACCACCGGCCTCTATAATTGCATCGGCTATAGCGCCCTTGCCGGCGCCGACATCGACCGCGAGATCGCGACCCAGGTCGAGTTCTTCCGCACGCTGGGCCAGCCGGTCGAATGGAAGCTCTATGGTCACGACCAGCCCGTCGGCCTCGCCGACCGCCTCGCCCGGGCGGGGTTCCGGCCGGAAGAGACCGAGCATTTCATGGTGCGCGACCTGGAAGACGGCCAGATCGAGGATCCCGAATCGGACGGCATCACGCTGGCCCAGGTTCGCGACTTCGCCGGCCTGCAGGATTTCGTCACAGCCAGCAGCGTCGCCTTCGATCGCGACGAATCCCGCGCCTTCGACGCCTTCGGCAGCCGCCTTTTCGACCCGACATGCGCGCTGCAGGTGGCCTATGACGGCACGCTGCCGGTCGCGACCGGCCGGCTGGAGCTGCCGCCGGGCCGGGCCTTCGCCAGCCTGTGGGGCGGCGGCACCATCCCCAGCCACCGCGGCCGCGGCATCTATCGCGCACTCGTCGCCGCCCGCGCCTGGGAAGCCTTGTGGCGCGGCTATCGCTACCTGACCGTCGACGCCCGCGACACCAGCCGCCCGATCCTGCAACGGCTGGGCTTCGTCGAACTGACCACGGTCACGGGTTGGATGCTGGAGCCGTAGGGCAAGCGATCGATCAGCTGATCTTTCAGCATCATCCATCGGGTCAGCCCGACCTTTGGATCAGAGGGCGTTAATGTTTCCGCGAGACGATGACGGTGCCGATCGACAGCCGATCAGGAGGACACCGTGCGTCTCATCTCCCGGAAGAAGTTCTCGGACTCAAAACGCCTGGCGTCGCTCGCCCGAGCCTCGTCACGGCCCGGCGAGTATTTCGTCGTTGCCGTCGGCGGCTTCGCGATGCTGCTGGTCGTGGGCGTCTTCGACCTATTCGGTCTGCTGCCCTGATCGGGCACGAGCCTCCGAATCCTGTGCGAAACCGGCCGTAGTCGGACCTACAGGATCGGTTTCGCCAATCCCGAAACGGCCGTTCGTCGCACCACCCTTCCGGCAGCACTGCGCCCAAAGTTGCCCTTCAGCCGATGGTCAAGGAAACTCCCAAGCAGACGAACATGGGGCGGGCCGGAGCGGACCGGGTCCCCAGTCAAAATTCCGTATTTCGCTTCGCCAGCGTCAACAATTGTAATCGAACCGACAGCCGGTCTGCTTCATGTTGGAGGTGGCAGGTGCTTAAGGTCACTAGCGCTTTCGGCGCTGCCCACGCTTCTGTCGTGATTCTAAATGCGATTTGCTCAGCGCCCCTCGCGCAAACTGCGGCCCCGCGGTCGGTCGGCCCCTGCCAGAAGATCGCCGCCGCCTGCGAGAGCGCGGGTTTTGTTCAAGGCGGAGGCCGCTGGGGCGCGGTGACCGCCAACCCCCAGATGAGCAGCGTTCAGCCATCCAGCCAAGCGCCAAGGCCATCCAGCGTCTGCAGCCCGTACTCCACCGCGCCGAAACCGACGACCACCTGGCGTCGTTCGCGGCTTGGGTGAAGCTGGCGCATTGTCAGCACGGTCTTGCCGTCGGTCTGCTCATCGAAGGAAATCGTCAAGTAGAAACGTTCCGGGTCGTTGGGGTCCGGGGTACCACAGTCCACTACGATCAGCTCGTTGGGCACGATCTTCAAGAAGCGCATGAGATTGGGAAAGCGCCGCTCGTGGCCTTCGAACATGCCCACCATGTCGAAGCGCCACTCCCCGCCCTCGCGGATCTCAGCATGGTGGTTCTCGATGCTCAGACCAACCGGGCCATACCATTGCGCCAGCGCTTCCGGGTCCATCCAAGCGGCGAAGACCTTATGGCGCGGGTGCTTCAGCACCTTGACGAGCACGATCTCACGGTCCAGCGACCAGGTCTCAAACAGCTTTTCCATCGTCGTTCTCTTCCGTCTTGTCCAAATAGGCTTCCAGCCGGTCGAGCCGCCCGGCCCAGCGTTGGCGCTCGGCTTCCATCCAGTTGGCCGCTTCCTCGAAGCGCGCTCGCTCCAGTCGGCACCAACGGCTGCGCCCGCGCTTCTCGCTGGCGATCAATCCGCAATCTTCCAGCACCCTGAGATGCTGGGCGAAGGAGGGCAGCGCCATGTCGAAAGGCTCGGCCAGTGCGGTCACCGGCAGCTCGCCCTCGACCAGCCTCGACACCACCGCGCGGCGGGTCGGATCGCTGAGGGCGTGAAAGGCGAGGTCGAGGGGGGTCGAGCGGTAGGGCATACAGCTCGGTAAGCCGGCTGCGCCTCCGGGTCAACGATAAAAAGGTACTTGCCTTAGTGTTTCGTTGCAATTACAGAGGTGACCACCTTAGTATTTGGGAGCGCTCGAATGGCAGTTCGTGTTGATCTTCTCGTCTCGCTCGATGGTTTCGCAACGACGACGGACCAGACACCTGAAAACCCGTTCGGCCCCGACTGGTCACGCCTGGTCGGTGCCTATGTCGCCACAAGGACGTTCCGGGAGCGCGTACTCAAGGACACCAGTGGCAAAGGCACCACAGGCATGGACGACGAGTATGCGAAGGACTACTTCGCCAACATTGGCGCCGAGATCATGGGGGCCGGCAAGTTCGGGCTGCACAACTTTCCCGATGATTCTAACTGGAAAGGGTGGTGGGGCGATGAGCCGCCATTTCACTGCCCGGTCTTCGTCCTGACGCACACGCCACGGCCTTCTATCGAGATGGCTGGAGGCACCACGTTCCACTTCCTCGCGACAGACCCGATTGATGCGCTGCAACGGGCCGAAACAGCCGCAAACGGCAAGGATATTCGGATAGGCGGCGGACCAACCACGGTCCGCGAATATCTCAAGGCCGGACTTGTGGACCGCCTCCATGTCGCCATTGCTCCAATTCTGCTGGGCAGGGGCATACGCCTCTGGGATGAGTTGCGCGGGCTAGAGGCCGGTTACTCCGTCAAGGCAGAAACGGCCGAGAGTGGAACCGTCCACCTCACGTTCCAGCGCTAGCCATGGGCCAGCGGCTTACGGCGGCCATGGGCCATCCAAACTTCGCCCATGGCTGCCCGCTCCTTTTTACCCTGGGACGATGTCTAATTCTTCCTGATTTCAAGACCGAAGGAGACCGTCCGTTCCTCGGCCCATTTGGGTCTTTCGCCCAACGTGCGCCTCTCCCTGCGCCCTATTGGCGGCTCTGGCTCTGCTCCCGGCTGCTTGTTCGGTATAAGCCAAATCCCGTCCGCGATTTGAACCTGCGGCCCGTCCGCGCCCATCTCTGCGGCTGCCTGAGTTCGCTAAGCGATCGCTTGTTCGGCTTGAACAGCGGCCGGCAAGGAACGGGACTCACGGCCGGTGCCAATCTGACCAATGGCGGCATTTTCAATTTTCGGTCGGAAAGCAGACCGACCAATTCAAGACGGCCGCAGCGAGGCTGGGCCTCCGTTACTCTGTATCATGCCTCGGAGAGAACATCCGATATGAGCATGTGCACTGTCAGTTCGTCGTCGATAACCAGCACCGTCTCGCCGGAGCCGACCTGAGGAATGTCAGGCTCTTCGATGGTCCCCGTGCCGGTGACGCAAATCGACAGGCATTGGCCGGGGCCCAGCGCGCGTTCCTTGACCCCGCGGTCGCCCAGCCACTTGTTGGCGGTCTCGATGGTGATCCGACCACCGTTGATCACGGCCAATCGAGCATCGATCGTCAGAGAGAGGAGCGCGCTTTCGAGCTGGGCACAGTTGATGACGCGCGGGCCATAGATACCAGTGCGCTTGAACTATCGCTTCTAAACCATCAGGAAAGTTGCGAGGCTCTGGTCCCGAACCCAGTCTGCCGCCGCGATGAATGCACGTGAGATCGAGCTGTTCCGTACGATCATGCACTGCCGCACCCTGTCGGCGGCGGCGCAGGTGCTGCATGTGACGCAACCCGCCCTATCGAAGGCCCTGCGCCACTGTGAGGACCGGCTTGGCTACCAATTATTCCGCCGCAACGGCGGCCGCCTGATCCCGACCGCGGAGGCGAATGCCCTCATTGCAGAGGCCGACCGGCTCTATCAACAGATCCAGAGCTTCGGCACCCTGGCGCGCGCCATCGGCGGCCGGGCCGGCGGCGTGTTGCGTCTCGGCGCCACCTCCTCGCTCGCCAATTCGCTGGTGCCGCGGGCCCTGGCGCAGCTTCGAGCGGAGTTCCCCGCCGCGCGCATCATCGTCCAGACCCTCGCGGTGCCGGAGCTGGAGCAGGCGTTGCTTGCGCGGCGGGTCGATGTCGGGCTCGCCCTTTCGCCCCTGCTGGTACCGGGCCTGGAAGTGACGGTGGTCGGCAGCGTCGCCTGCGTCGTCCTGCTGCCGCAGGGCCATCCCCTCGCCGCATCGACGACGCTCGGCCCCGCCGAGCTCGCCGGACAGCCCGAGATCGGCTTCGGCACGGCTCAGGACTTCGGCCGCAGCGTCGCTTCGGCATTCCAGCGTGCCGGCGTCGAGCGGCAGCTCACGATCGAGGTTGGCACCACGACGGGCGCGCTCGCGCTGGTCCGCGCCGGCGGCGGCTTTGCGGTGGTGGACGGCTTCACCCGCGACTACCTACCGCCCGATGTCGTGGCCGTTCCGTTCGAACCGCAATTGTGCCGCCACGTTCACCTGGTCAGAACCGAGGTCTCGGGCACCCCCGCGCTAACCGGCCGCTTCCGCGCGCTGATGGAAGCGATGTGCCGGGCATGGCCACGCCCGCCATAACTGGAACTCATACTCCGCCCCGCCCGGAGCGCGTGGACCGGCCGGCCGCCCTGCGCAACAGTTGGGCGGACAGGAGAGCGCGCCATGGGCTGGATGATCGGGGTAGATATCGGCGGCACCTTCGCCGACTTCGTGGCATTGGAACCTGCGACCGGCCACACCGTCACGCTCAAGGTCCTGACCACGCCCGATGCGCCCGGGCAGGACATCGCCGCCGGCCTACGCCGCGTGGCCGGCGCCGGGGTAGCGCCCGCCGAGGTGGAGCGTTTCGTCCACGGTACCACAGTCGGCGTCAACACCATTATCCAGCGCCGCGGCGCGCGCATCGCGCTGTTCACCACGGCGGGCTTCACCGACATGCTGGAGCTGGCGCGGCTGCGCATGCCCGACCCCTACAGCCTGTTCTGCGAGCGGCCGGCGCCGCTGGTCCCGCGCGAGCATGTCTTCGCGATCCGGGAGCGCATGGACGCGGACGGTGGGACGCTCGTCGCCCCGGACGCTGAGGATGTGGCCCAGGCCGTCGCCGCCGCGCGCCGTGCCGGATGCGACGGCGTCGTCGTCTCCTTCCTGCACGCCTGGCGTCGGCCGCTGCATGAGGAGCAGGTCGCCGCCATGATCGCGGCCATCGACCCGGCGCTGACCGTCTTTCGCGGCACCGAGGTCTGGCCCGCTATCCGCGAATACGAGCGCACCACGACCGCGGTGCTGAACGCCTATGTCCATCCGCGGATCGCCGGCTACCTCGCGCGCGTGTCGGCGGAGCTGACCGAGGCCGGGATCCGTGCGCCGCTGCTGCTGACCACGTCGGCCGGCGGCACGATGACGGCGGCACATGGGCGGCGCGATTGCGTCGGCATGCTGCTCTCCGGCACCGCCTCGGGTGTGGTCGGCGCGGGCGTCGTCGCCCGGGCGGCCGGCGCGCGGGCGGTGCTGACACTCGACATGGGCGGCACCAGCGCCGACGTGGCGCTGCTTGAGGATGGCCAGCCCTCCTTCTCGACCGGCCAGGCGATCGGCGAGTTCCCGTTGGCCATTACGACCGTCGCCGTCATGTCGTCGGGCCAGGGCGGCGGCTCGGTCGTCTGGATCGACCGGCAGGGCGTCCTCCAAGTCGGACCGGAGAGCGCGGGATCGACCCCTGGCCCGGCCTGCTTCGGTCGCGGCGGCACGCGCATGACAGTGACGGATGCCGCTCTGCTGACCGGCATCCTCGGCCATGGCGACCTGGGCTTCGGCGCCATCGTTCCCGACCCCGCCTTGGCCGAGGATGCCGCCGCGCCGCTCGCGGCCCGGCTCGGCATGAGCCTGGCGGAGTTGGCCGAAGGCGTGCTGCGCGTGGCGGTCAGCGGAATGCTCGTGCCGATCGAGCAATTGCTGGCCCGCGCCGGCGTGCACGCGAGCGAACTTACCCTGATGCCGTTCGGTGGCGCCGGCCCCATGCTGGGCGCGTTGCTCGCCGAGGCGGCCGGGATGAAGCGCATGCTCGTCCCGGCCTCACCGGGGACATTGTGCGCGCTGGGCGCCGTCGCGGCCGCGATCCGCGTCGACCGGATGCGCACGGTGCTTCTACCGTTCGACGACGCCACCTGGCCGAAGCTGCACGTCATCCTCGATGAATTGGCGGATGAGGCCGTGACGGCCGTCGCTGGAATGGCCGGGCCGGGCGCCTCGGCGCTCTCGCGGGCAGTCGACCTGCGCTATCGCGGCCAGTCCTTCGAACTGACGATACCGGCCGAGGGTTGCGGGACTGCGGCCGAACTGGCCGCGCGGTTTCATGCGGCGCACGAGCGCAGCTTCGGCCATGCCGAAACGACGGCGCCGCTGCAGGTCGTCAGCTTGCGCGTCTCCTCCTCCCGCCCCGCCCCGCCGATCGCGATGCCGCGGCAGGATTGTGTGGCACATCCGGCGCGGGAGGCCGGCGCGGTCCAACTCTATGCCGACGGTGCCTGGCGGGAGGCGCTGCTGTTCGATCGTCAGACGCTCGACCCCGGCGCCGAACTGGTGGGGCCGGCCATCGTCACCCAGGCCGACTGCACCATCCTCGTCCCGGCCGGCTGGCGCGCCCGGGTCGATGGGTTGCGTAACATCGAGATGGAGCACGGCTGATGCGGACCGATCCGGTTACCCTGCAGGTGCTGCGCAACCACACGCGCGCGGCGGCAGAGAGCATGGCGACGACACTTTACCGAACGGCTCATTCGACCTTCGTCAAGGAGACGGAGGATTTCACCATCCAGATCCTGGACGCGGATGGCAAGTCATGCGCCGTGCCGATCGATCTCGGCGCCACCTGGTACCCGGGGCTCGACTATCAGGCAGCGATGGCGCTGGTCCCCGGCGGCTATGCCCCCGGCGACATCGCCATGACGAACGACCCCTACTCCGGCTTCCTCGCCACCCACACGCCGGACATCGTCCTTTGGAAGCCGATCTTCCACGAAGGCCGGATCATCGCCTTCGCCGGCGGCCACATCCACAATGTCGACGTCGGCGGCGCCGTGCCGGCGAGCCTGTCGCGCACCTTGACCGAGGTGCACCAGGAAGGCATCCGGATCCCACCTGCTAAGCTCTATCGCGCGGGTGTGCTGGACGAGGGGCTGCTGCGTGTGATGCTGGCGAACGTCCGCGTGCCGGAACAGAATTGGGGCGACTTGAAGGCGCTGGTCGCTGCGGTGAATACGGGCGAGCGCCGCGTGCTGGACCTGGTGTGCCGCTTCGGCGTGGACACGGTGGTGGACGGGCTCGCGGACCTGCTGGACTACGCCGAGGCTCAGGCCCGGTCGGTTCTGGCCGGCCTGCCCGACGGTGAATACAGCTTCGTCGAATATTGCGACGAGGACGCGGCCGACGGCGACCCGCTCCGGCTCTGCCTCACCATGCGCATTCGGGATGATTCAGCCGAACTCGACTTCAGCGGTACAGATCCGCAGACCCTGTCCTCGCTCAATGTGCCGACCGGAGGTCATCCTCGTCATTCGCTCCTGCTCGTCGGCGTCTATTACGTGCTGTCGGCGCTGCACCCCGGCATCACGCTCAATTTCGGCACGACGCGTCCGTTCACCTGCGTCGTCCCTGAGGGCAGCGTGCTCAACCCCAGTTTCCCGGCCGCAGTCGGCATGCGCAGCCTGACCTGCGGGCGGCTGCGGAGCTTGGTGTTCGGCGCCTTTGCCGCAGCGGCGCCCGAGCGCATGCCGGCAGCCCCGGCCGGAGCGACGTCCATCATCAACATGGCGGCGCAGAACCCCCGCACCGGCCGGCGCAGCATCACCGCGATCGCCCCGATCGTCGGTGGTGGCGGCGGCATGCCACACCGCGACGGCACGGACGGCGCCGGTGCCGATTCGGCCTACCTCAAGAACAGCCCGGTCGAGATCACCGAATCCGAAGCGCCGGTCCGCATCCTGCGCTACGGGCTGATGCCGGATACGGGCGGCCCAGGCGCCCATCGCGGCGGGATGGCGCAGGTGATCGAATTTTACGCGACCGCGCCCGACGCGTTCGTCAGCGCCCGCAACCGAGACCGCAGCATCTTCCAACCCTGGGGCCTGCTGGGCGGCGAGCCGGGCGCCGCCGGCAGCTTCACCCTGAATCCAGGCGGCCCCGGCGAAAAAGATCTGGGCAACACCGACGCGCTGCGGCTGGCGCCCGGCGACGTGCTGCGCGTCATCTCGCCGGGCGGCGGTGGCCGCGGCGACCCGTTCGCGCGCGATCCGGCGGCCGTCCTGCGCGACGTGCGCGCAGGCCTGGTCACGCGCGCGGGCGCTGAGCGCGATTATGGGGTCGCGATCGACGATGAGGCGGTTGACAGGACGCGGACGGCTCTGCTGCGCGCCTATCCGCCGGCCCGCGCCGCCCTAGCCTTGGGCGCGGCCCGTCTCGCGCACGAACGGTGCTGGGACGCGGCTGCTTACGCCGCGATGCTTGAGTTGCTCGGCACCTTGCCGATCGGTTGGCGCGCGACCGTCAAGAAATTGCTGTTCGCCGCGGTGCGCGCCGCCCCAGATCAGCCCGCAGCCGAGATCGTGCGTGCGGCGTTCGCGGCGTATCTCGCCCGCAGCGGCATCAACACCCCGGCTTCATGATGGCCGCCCCCGCATCGATCTCGGCCCCCGCGGGATGGTCAAAGAGCGGCGCCCGGACGCGCGCGCTCTGGATCATCAGGCAGACCATGCCCTCTTTGCCGATTTAGGAGCCGGAGCATGGCGGACGGCAGCATCTTCTCCGACGATTTCGCCGACACTCCCTGGTGGTGGCGGGACTTCGCACCGCCGGCCGATCCGCCGGTTGCCTTGCCAACGCATGTCGGCACGCTGGTGATCGGTGCGGGCTATGCCGGAACTGCCTGCGCGCTGCGCCTCGCCGAGGCGGGCGAGGACGTGTTCGTGCTGGATGCGCAGGCTCTGGGCTTCGGCGCCAGCACCCGCTCCGGCGGCCAGGTTTCGGGCGGTGTCAATGTCGGCAAGGGCCCCTCGGGCAAGCCCGTGCCGATTGAGCGCCAGGCGGCTTTGCTGCGCGACGCCGCCCGGGGCTTCACTCTGTTCGAAACCTTGCTGGAGCGGCACCGGATCCGCTGCGGCTATCATCGCACAGGCCGACTGAACGGCTTCTGGTCGCCAGACCATGCCGCTGGCTGGCAGAAACGGATTGAGGCACTGAACCGCCATGCCGGGTCCGAGGCCCGCGTGATCGACCGCGCGGAGACGCGCGTCGAGCTGGGCAGCGACTTCTATCACGGCGCGGCACTCATCGGCCGGGCCGGCCACATCCAGCCGGCCCTGTTCTACGGCGGCCTCCTCGCCGCCGCCCGCGCCGCGGGCGCCCGGCTGCACGGCCAGACGCCGGTCCGCGTCGTCCAGCGGCTACCGGGCGGCTTCGCTGTTGTCACCGACCGTGGCACGATCGCGGCTGACCGGGTGGTATTCACGACCAACGCCTATGTCGGGGCCTACGCCCGCGGCTTAGCGCCGGACCTGCGCCGGGGCGTGGTGCCGGTCGCCACGCACATGATCGCCACGGAGGAGTTGCCGGCCGATCTGGCGCGCACGATCCTGCCGACCAATCGCGGCGTGTCGGAGACGCGGCGGGTCATCAGCCACTACCGCCTGTCGCCGGATGGCCGCCGGCTGCTGTTCGGCGGCCGCGCCAGCTTCTTCCCGCTCGAGACCCGGCGTACTGCTGCCCTGCTGCATCGGGCGATGGTCGCCCGCTTTCCCCAACTCATCGGGACGCGCATCACCCACGGCTGGGGCGGCCGCGTCGCGGTGACACTCGACCGGCTGCCGCACATCGGCGGCGGTGAAGGCCGCTTCTTTGCCGTGGGCTGCCAGGGTAGCGGCGTGACCATGATGACCTATCTCGGCCATAGCCTGGCGGAAAAGATCCTGGCGAACGAGGGCGGCCCGGTGAACGCCTACGATAGCGGGCTGCCGCCACACCACCCGCTTTACGACGGGACGCCCTGGTTCATGCCCGCGGTCGGCTCCTGGTACCAATTCCGCGACCGTCTGGAGCGGCGTGAGCCGCGAGCGGCCAGCATAAGCCCGCTGGTCGAATAGATTGCAGGTCGGGCGGTGAACGTTGAGCGGATTCCGCCGCTTTGTCGCCGATGTCGGGGGCGGTCTCGGAACAGCCGTACATCCGCGAGCTTGAGGGACCATCGCACAACAGACACGCGTTGGGATCGCCCAATCCGGATCAGGCGGCGCGGATCTGATCCAGGAAGCGGGTGATTTCCGTCCGCAGGATCTCCGATTGGCGGCCGAGTTCGCCGGCCGCATTCAGCACCTCGCCCGCGGCGGCCCCGGTCTCACCGGCGCCGGCGCTGACGCGGCTGATGTTGGCCGACACGTTGCTGGTGCCGCTCGCGGCCTCGACCGTGTTGAGCTTGATGCCCTGGGTCGTCGCCCCCTGTTGTTCGACGGCCGCCGAGATCATCGTCGAAATATCGCTGATCTCGGTGATGGTCCCCCCGATACGGCTGATGGCGCCCACGGCTTCCTGCGTCGCCTTCTGGATCTCGCCGATCTGCTGGGCGATATCGTCGGTGGCGCTGGCGGTCTGGGCCGCCAGGTTGCGCACTTCGGACGCCACCACGGCGAAGCCCTTGCCGGCCTCGCCGGCGCGGGCCGCCTCGATCGTGGCATTGAGCGCCAGGAGCTTGGTCTGGGCCGCGATATGGCCGATCAGCTGCATGACGTCGCCGATCTTCTGGGCGGCGCCGACCAGGCCCTGGATGGTCTGGTTGGTGCGGTTGGCCTGGTCGACCGCCTTGCGGGCGATCTGGCTCGACAGATCGACCTGACGGCTGATCTCGCTGACCGATGAGGCAAGCTCGCCGGTGGCGCTCGCCACGCTTTCGACGTTGGCCGAGGCCTGTTGCGCCGCCTGATCGACCGCATCGGCCTGGTGGCTGGTCTCGGTCGCGGTCTGCGACATGGTCTGGGACGCGGCCCGCATGCGGCCGGCGGCATCGGAGAGCACCGTAATCTCGCGCTCGATCGCCTTGGCGAACTCGGCGATATGGCCGTCCATCTGGATCTGGCGCTGTTCCTTGGCGGCCTTTTCCTGGCTCTGCTCGGTCGAGAGCGCCTCGGCCTTTTCCATATTGTCGCGGAACACGCCGATGGCACGCACCATCATGCCGATTTCGTCGGCGCGATCGGCCCCGTCGAGCGTCACGGTCAGGTCATTCTGGGACAGACGCCCCATGATCCCAACGATCTTCAGGATCGGCTTCAACACCGATGCATCGAAGAAATAGGTGCCGAAGGCGCTCAGCAACAGCGCGACCGCGACGGCGGTCAACAGTACCCACTCGGTTGAGGTCGCGGTCCGCTCGGCATCGGTCGCCCCCTCGTTGCCGTAGCGCACGTTCAGATCGATCAAGCCGTTCAGCGCCGTGCGCACGGCGTCATATGCCCTGCCGCCATGATCGCGATAGGCCGCGACGGTCTTCTCGTCGTCATTCTTGCGCGAAGCAACGGTCACCTCGGAGCTGGCGGCCAGATAATCGTCCCAGGCGGTCGAAAATTGCTGATAGGACGCTTTCGTATCCGGTGTCGTGAGCAACGTTTCAATCGAGCTGCACAGCTGCTTCATATCGTTCTGGGCGGCAGTTTCGCCCGCCTCAATCGTATCCATCGCCTTTGCCTCGACCGCCAAGACATGCTCCGCCTCAAGGATGCGGTGGCGTTGGAACGTGTCGGTCATCTTGCCCAGAAGCTGGGTCGTCGGCAGCACATTGACCCGAACATTGGACGTCGCGGCGGCGATATCGCCCAACCAAAGCACCGCCAGACCTGCCATGATCATCAGCACGACGAACAGAGATCCGAACACCAACCTGACTTTGTACTTAATCGTCAGGCTCGAGATGAGATTGCTCATGGCGCCTTCCTTGTTTGACGAGGGGCACGATTCGTTGCTGATTTACATTCAGGATCCGGCGATATCGATGAGCAGGCTTTTGACCCGAAGGTTGGCCTCGTAGGCCTGTCGGCCGAGGTCCTTGCCGATACCCGATTGCTTGTAGCCGCCGGTCGGCAGGACGAAGTCGCTGGTGCGGCCGTAGCGGTTGACCCAGACGGTGCCGGCTTCGAGCTGCCGCACCAGACGCAGGGCCCGTCCCAGATCGGCGGTATGCAGGCCGGCCGCCAATCCATAGATCGGGTGGGCGGCCAGCGCCGTTGCCTCTTCCTCGTCTCGGAAGGTCTGGACCGTCAGGACCGGACCGAACACTTCTTCGGTCACGATGGCGCTGTCGGCGTCGACACCGGTGAGCAGGGTCGGCTGATAGAAGGCGCCACCCAGATCGGCATCGACCCGCGCGCCGCCGGCGACGCGGCGCGCCCCGACCGTGACCGCGTGCCCGACCAAACCCTCGATGCGGGCGCATTGCGCTTCGGAAATGATCGGCGACAGGTTGGTCGCTGGATCCCAAGTGGCACCAGGTCGCAGTGCCGCGAACGCCTCGACGATCCGGGCAACGACCCGGTCCGCCACGCTCTCCTCTACGATCAAGCGCGATCCAGCGACACAGACCTGTCCGGCATTGCCGGTGATCGCCCGAGCGACGGTCGCCGCGGTCCGATCCAGATCTGCCGCATCAGCGAACACAATCTGGGGGCTCTTGCCGCCGAGTTCGAGGGTCACCGGCTTGGTGCCGTGGGCAGCGCAGGTCGCCATGATCGCCGCCCCCGTCCGGGTCGATCCAGTGAAGGTCACCTTGGCAACCCGCGGATGACGGCACAAGCCATCGCCGGCGGTGCGGCCATCGCCCTGAATCACGTTGAAGATGCCGGGCGGCAGCCCCGCTTCGATCGCCAGTTCCGCCAGACGCAGCACGCTGAACGGCGTGAGTTCCGATGGCTTCAGCACGACCGCATTGCCGGCCGCGAGCGCCGGCGCGATCTTCCACGACGCCATGACCAGGGGAAAATTCCAGGGTGCGATGGCGCCGATGACACCGTAGGGCTCGGTCAGGGTCAGCCCCAGATGATCCGGACGCGTGGCGGCCACCTCGCCGCCATGCTTGTCGGCAAGCTCGGCATAGAACCGGATGCCTTCGGCGGTGAAGGGGACGTCCCAGCCGGCTGCCTCGACAATCGGGCGGGTCGAACCCAGCGCTTCGAGACAGGCCAGATAGTCGACATCGGCTTCGATCAGGTCGGCCCAGCGGCGCATGATCCGGGCACGGTCCCGCGGCGCCGACCATGTCCAGTCGCTGGTCCTGAAGGCGCGCCAGGCACTCTCCACCGCCCGATCAACGTCGTCGAGCGACGCGGCGGGCAGTGCCGCGTAGGCCTGCCCATCGGACGGACGGGCGACGTCCAGCGTGTGGATCGCATCGTTCACAAGCCGCCCGCCGATGAAATGACCGGTCGGAATGGCGATGCGATTTGGATCGAAGGCGCCCATGTCTGACTTCTCCGCTCGGCCATCACGGCCCCGTCGTTCTGTCCTCTCGATAGTAAGCGCTCCAGCGCGGCATTTTGCGCTTCTGAGACGGTATCCGCGACGCTGAAGTTGCGGATTTTCGGCGATCGACGGCATCTTGTGCTTAGAATGACATTCTCGCGGCGCTTTGCAGCCTTGCGTCAGCGGCATGCGAAGACGGAGGGCGCTCGTTCCGGCTGCCCTCCCTGGCCAATCCGCGCGGCGCGGAAGGCATATCCTGCCATGCCAGGCCCCATTTTCGGCAGGGCCTGCTGCCCAAAGCAGCAGTTCAGCATCTTCGGCGCGGTCAGTCTTCGTATTCTTGGCACCAACAGGAAGCGTCTCTGGAACGGAGGCGTACTGCAAGTCGCCCTGAGGGACCATGATCCAATCGCTCGCCGAACCCGCCGCCGTTGGAGAGGTCAAAGACCTGCTCGGCCCGCTGATCGCGCTGCGGCATGATCTGCATGCCCATCCAGAACTAGGGTATGCCGAGCACCGGACCGCGGCTCTGGTGGCCGGAGAGCTGGTCGCGCTCGGACTGGAAGTAACGACCGGCGTCGGCGGCACCGGCGTGGTCGGCATCCTGCGCCACGGCGGCTCGGACCGTCGGATAGCACTGCGCGCTGACATGGACGCGCTGCCCATATCCGAAGACACCGGGCTTTCCTATGCGAGCCGGAATGCCGGCGTCTTTCACGGCTGCGGCCATGACGGACATACCACGATGCTGTTGGGGGCCGCCCGACATCTTGCCCGGACCCGGCGTTTCGATGGGACGGTGGTGTTCGTATTCCAGCCGGCCGAGGAGGGACGCGCCGGCGCGCGCGCCATGATCGCCGACGGCCTGTTCGACCGATTCCCGGCGGACGAGATTTATGCTTTGCACAATTGGCCGGATCTTCCAGCTGGCGAAGCCCGCACCCGTCCCGGCCCGATCATGGCGGCGGCGGATCGTTTCGACATCAGGGTCGAGGGGCGCGGCGGCCATGCCGCCCAGCCGCACAACACGCCGGACGCCGTGCTGGCCGCCAGCCAATTGGTCGCTCAACTCAACACCATCATTGCCCGCCGCATTTCACCCTCGGCCTCCGCGGTCCTGTCGGTCACGCGGATCGAGGGCGGCAGCTCCCACAACGTGCTGCCCGCGTCGGTCCAACTGACCGGTACCGTGCGCAGCTTCGACGCCGCGGTGCAGGACCGGATCGAACAGTCGGTGCGCCTGGTCGCCGCCGGCGTCGCGCTGGCGTCGGAGACGCGGATCGAGGTCGTCTATGACCGCTATTATCCCGCGACCATCAATGATCCGGCAGCGGCAGCGCATGCGCTGGCGGCGGCCGTACGGGTCTGCGATCGGGCCGACGTGGCGGAGGCCCCGTCTTTCGCGTCCGAGGATTTCGCGTTCATGCTGCGCGCCAAACGCGGCGCCTATCTCTGGCTCGGCCAGGCGCGGGGCGCCGGCGATGCCCCGCTGCACCATCCGGCCTATGATTTCAACGACGCCATCATCGGACGCGGCATCGCCTGGTACACGGCCCTGGTCGAATCCCGACTTTCGGCCGCGTAGCGGTGCCCGCCCTCGGCTCCCCCTCCTCGTTCCAAGGATGATCCCCATGGCCGCGCCCATCGTGCTGCACGGACGGCACGCGCACGAAACCAGCTTCGAGCCCGCCAGCCTCGGGCCGCCGGATCCTTTCACAGCCTATCGCGACTACGCCTGGACCGGTCCCGTCGGCATGGCGGTAGGCCGCGTGCGCTGGCCGGGCGGCAGGCTGGATATCGCCGATTTCCCGCACACGGAATTGATCATCGTCCAGCAGGGACGGCTTCTCGTCGAAACCTCGGGCCGAACGACCGCGCTTACCGCGGGCGTGGCGGCGGTGCTGCCGTGGGGCTCGAACCTGCGTCTCCAGGCCGGCGGCGCGGTAACCTGGAGCTTCTGCGCCCTCGCCGCCCCGAAGCGCGCGGCCCCGACCGCACAATTTCAGATCATCGATCCCAGAATGGACCTGCAGCCGTCGCCGCCCCCGCGTCCGGAGGTGCTGATCGGCCCGACACCAGCCTGTCACGGCGCCGACGCGGCTCACGACCCGGATTGCGCGCTGCGCATCGGCGTGTGGGCCTCCACGCCCTACGCAAGGCATTGCGTGCCGCATCGGGTCAACGAGCTGATGCATATCCTCGCGGGCAGCGTCACCCTCACCGATGACGAGGGGCGCTCGGTCTTCGTCGGCGCGGGCGAAACGATCTTCGTTCCGCGGGGAACGGCCTGCGCTTGGACCAGCACGGTGCCGGTGCGCAAGATCTACTGCATCCAGGATGCTTTGGCCTGAGCGGAGCCAATCCGCGGCACCATATGCTGCCGCCGCAGCCGGCCCGACGTCTAAAATACCGGATCGGACACCCAGAACAGCAACGCAGACTTTGCGCCGAGTTGATCGATACCGGCCGGGCGACGACACCCATCGAGCCCTTCCTGGGCTCTTGACCTACGACGATCCGGTTGTCTCAACCTCATCCCGGTCCCGTACCCGGATGAGGTTGAGCCCGACCAGAACAGAAATCAGTGCCTAAGAGTAAGCTTGGCAGGGCTCCTTGCAAGCACTTGATATACTGCACGAAGCGCCCCGCTCGGGGCGGTCAGGATCGGCTCCTATTCACAACCTGTTGCAATTGCAGCATCGGTGTTATCTGAGTCCAGAAGATCCGAGTGGTCTTGCGGCCGTGCCGGTCGTGACCACGAGTATGCGGGAATCCGGTACGCGGCGCGACAAAACGCCTGAGCACTCTTTGAGGACGATCATTCCTGGAGAACGCTTCCCTCGGCGGTCCTACCGCCCACGCTCCCCGTCGACAGTAGGGGCCTCGGCAACGACGGGTTCATTGCTAAACATGTTGCAGCATATCGGCGCCCATGATCGGCTAGCGATCGGGGCATGCGATGATACTTTACGCGAGCGACCAGGATGTTGCGGATCTGGAGGCGCGATGGACCGATCCGGAGCACGCCGGAGCGATCGATCATCTCGTCGAGCTTGCCTGGTACCTGCGGCAACGAGACACTCGCCGAGCGGTAGACCTCGTCGCTCAAGCGGAACGGTCTTTCTTGGACGACCCGCAGGCCGCAGTCACCGAACCGAGATTGCAGGCTCGCATCCGCCTGATTCGCGCCGAAGCAGCGTGGCTCGAAGCGCGCTTGGAGATTGCGGCGACCGAACTCGAGGCCGCCTTCGCACATTTCGAGAGCTGCCAAGACTTGGTCGGACTGGGGGACGCCGCTCTGCTCGAATATCACCTCGCCGCCGATCGCGGCGAGACGGAGCGGCGGCGGGCCTGCCTGGACAGAGCCGCCATCGCCTATGAGGGTGGCGGTGATCAGGAGCGAAGGCTGATCTCGCTCGCCTGGCGCGCGGTCGACGGGAGCTTCGGCGGTGCTACCGAGCCGCTGGAGCAGGCCAAGCGGGCGCGCGAAGCCCGGACGCTTGCGCCGGTGGAGGGACTGCTGAACTTCGCTGCGGCTCAGTTGGCCTTCGTCGACGGTGCTTACGGGCGCGCCCGGTCGCAATTTGAGCAGGCGGCCGCCGAGCTGCATCAGTGCGGGCTCGTCAGACAGTCCATCGCGGCGACGATGAATGCCAGCGTGTCTATCGGCAATCTGAACGACTTCCAAATGCAGGTCGAAATGGTCGAAAGTGCGCTCGTGCTCGTACGCCCACGGGGTTGGCCGTTCTTGACCGGGGCATGCCTGTACTGCCTCGGCGATGCACATCACTCCCTCGGCCGCATTACCGCGGCGCGCGCGGCATTCGACGAGGGGCGGACGCGCCTGCGAGCCTTGCCGAGTTCACGGGTCTATGTCGTGACGACGACCTTTCTGGCGGAGGTCAGCCTCAGGCTCGGTCTGAACGAGGCGGCCCAGGAAGCCTTCGAGGATGCGCGGGTGGCCGCCACGCGAGGCGGGCATGAAACCCTGTTGCCCCGAGTCCTGGTAGGTCTCGCCGCGTGCTTGTCCCGGCTCGGCCAGGCGGATGATGCCTTGAGGCTAGCCGAAGGAGCGTTGCGCGCGAGCGCAGGCCGGGATCTGGTCACGGAGCGACTGGCGACGCTGGCCCTTGCCAAGATACACGGCGCCCACACGCTCCGCCCACCCGACGGAATGACGGCCGCCAGCGCCAGCCTCCACTACCTGGAGAAAATTTGGACGATCCAGGCAAGCAACCCGGATTGGCAGCCTGATGGCGAGATCCTCGGCGAATTCGCAGCGGCGTGGGAACGCCTCGGCGATCTGCCGCGGGCTCTCTCCTATGAACGCCGCCGCGTCGATGTTCTTGCCAGGGAGGGCACACATCGGGCCGAGCAGCAGGTGGTGGCGACGCAGGCGCGCCATGAAGCGACCATGGCCCGGATGGAAGCCGACCATCAGCGGCGGTTGGTCGAGGCCGAACGCGAGCGGCTGGTCGTGCTCGAGCGGTTGAGCACGATCGGCCAGGAGATCACCGCGACGCTCGATGCCGTCGACATTCTGTCAGCCGTCAATCGGCATATCGGGTCGATGCTCGATGTCACGGCCCTGTCGCTCTGGTTGCTCGACGACGATGTCTTGCAGCCGGCTTTCGCGGAGAAGGACGGGAAGCCCGTGCGGGGACCGCAGATTCCATTGAGAGATCCTCAGTCGGCAGCGGCCTGTGCTGCGCGCGAGCAACGGGAAATCCTCAGCGAGTGCGCCGCCGGCCCCATGAGCCTCCGGCAAATCCCGGGCAAGAAGCGGCGGTTCACCGCCCTGTTCGCGCCGCTCATGGTTGGTGATCGCGTCCTGGGCGTCATCTCGATCCAATCGGCGGCGGCGTGCGCCTATGATGACCATAAGCGCCTCATTTTCCGGAATATCTGTGCCTATACCGCGATCGCTCTCGCCAATGCCGCC
>Ga0302314_10008055_pt1 | contig 18829 bp, 16 predicted proteins | sample III_Palsa_N2_3_FD_200533 | JGI IMG/M metagenome (GOLD analysis project Ga0302314, IMG submission 200533) | Peat permafrost microbial communities from Stordalen Mire near Abisko, Sweden - III_Palsa_N2_3 | ecosystem: Environmental > Terrestrial > Soil > Palsa > Peat permafrost | place: Sweden...
CGTCGCGGTCCGCGCGGGCGATGATGCGCCCGGCCTTGGTGCGGTCGAAGTAGCGCACCGAGAGCGCCTGGACATGGGCGAAGACGCGCGCGCGCAGGTCGTTGAGCACGTGCACCGCGACCGTGCCAGCCAGGTACTGTCCCAGGCCGCCCAGCACGAAGCGCACCAGCCAGACGCAGCCCAGGCCGAGCAGCGCCAGGGCCAGCACCCGGCCGTCCAGGGCCCAGCCATGGCCGGTGCGGGTGAGGCCGTGGTCGATGACCTCGCGCAGGAACCATGGCCGGCTGATCACCGAGGCCACCAGCACCATCTCGACCAGGATCACCAGCGCGACGCGCGGTGCGACCGGGATGAGCAGCGCCAGCATGCGCCGCGCCATGGTGCGGTCGAGGCGCTTGGCGGCGAGATCCTCCTCCTGCTGGAGATCGCTCATGCGACGTCCGTGGCGGGCAGCCCGAGGAGCTCGCGGTAGAAGGGCGAGCTGACGACGAGCTCGTCATGGGTGCCGACCGCGATGATGCGGCCCTGCTCGAGGATCATGACGCGGTCCGCGAGGCGGATGGTCGAGAGCTTGCTGGCGATCAGCAGCACCGCGCGCGCCCGCGCGCCGCTGTGCACATCGCCGCGGACATGGCCCAGCAGCGTGCGCTCGGTCACCGCGTCGAGCGCGCTGGTCGCATCATCCAGGCACAGCACCGCCGGATCGCAGAGCAGCGCCCGGCCGACGCAGACGCGCTGGCGCTGGCCGCCGGAGAGGGTGACGCCGCGTTCGCCGATGCGGCTGGCCAGGCCGTCCGGCAGCGCGGCGAGCACGTCGCTGGCCGCCGCCTGCTGCAGGGCGGTGAGCAGCTCGGCATCGGTGGCATCGGGCTTGGCGACGCGCAGGTTCCCGGCCAGGCTCTCGGAGAACAGGAAGCTGTCCTGGTAGACGACCTGGACCGCCTGGCGCAGCGCGCCCAGCTCCAGGCAGCACAGGTCCACCATGCCCGCCTGCGAGCCCAGCAGCAGACGGCCGGCGTCGGGATCACGCAGGCGCGGCAGCAGGCTGGCTAGGGTGCTCTTGCCGCTGCCGGTGGCGCCGACCAGGGCGACGATCTCGCCGGCGCGGATGGTGAAGGAGACCTGGTCGAGGATCAGCTCCCCGGCCGGGCCACGCACCGTCAGGGCCTCGGCCGTCAGCGACAAGGGACGCGCCGGCAGGGGCGTGCTTCCGCCGCTGATTGTCACCGGCGCATCGAGCAGCTCCATGACCCGTCCGGCCGAGGCGCGCGCATCGGCGAAGATCTGGATCAGCCGGCCGATCGACTCGACGCGGAAGACGATCGACTGCATGGCCATCATCGCCGCCACCAGCTCGCCGCGGTTGAGCAGGCCGCGCGACACCAGGTAGGCGCCGCAGCCCAGCACCCAGATATGGCCCAGGGCGACGATCAGCTGCGGCAGGGGCAGGCGCACGGCGTTGAAGGACAGCGCCAGCCGCAGGGCGCCGGCGAAGCCGTCGACGTGGCGGACGAAGCGCGTGATGCGCGGCCGCTCGAGCGAGAAGGCCTTGATGACGCGCACCCCGTGCACGCCCTCGCTGAGGTCCTGGGCGACCTGGTCGTAGGCCAGGTCGGAGCGCTGGTTGAGCGCGACCAGGCCATGCGACTGGCGGTTGCCGATGACAATGGCGATCGCGACCAGGACCACCGGCACCAGGGCCAGGGCCCAATGGTACCAGCACAGGATGAAGAGGCTGGCCGAGACGATCATCACCAGCTCGATCAGGTTGCGGTACCCGTACACCACCGCGTCGCGGACCTTGTCGCTGTCGCGGGTGGTGCGGTTGATCAGCTCGCCAGCGCCATGGCGCAGGTGGTAGGCGACATCCAGGCGCTGCACGTGCGCGAAGAGCTGCGCGCGCAGGGTGTGCAGCAGCCGCTGCCCGAGCACTGCGCTGAGCACGGTCGAGAGGTACTGGGCGATGCTGCGCACTAGCGCGACGCCGACCATGATCTCGGCCCACATCCAGGCGCGGCGCAGGTCGAGGCGTCCGTCGGGCAGGCGCACCACGGCGATGCCGAGCTCGACCTCATGCAGGGCGCGACCGATGAAGTACTGGGTCAGCGGCAGTGAGGCGTTGACCACCGCAATGGCCAGGGTCGCACAGACCAGGAGCCTGAGATGGTGGCGATACAGGGCAAAACAGCGCAGCAGGGGATGCGGCATGGATGAGCCGTCAGCGACGGGTCACGGAGGATGGGTGCTCCCAGACAAAGAAAAGCGCAGGCCTGGGGGCCTTGACCCGGTCCCTGCCCTCAGGGCAGGGCCTCGCCGCGGCCTGCGATGTAGAGCGCGTACCAGTCCTCGCGCGAGAGCGTGATCGCATCGGCCCGGGCGATCGCGGCGATGCGCGAGGGATCGGTGCTGCCGATGACCGGCTGGATGCCGGCGGGATGGCGCAGCAGCCAGGCCACCACCAGGGCCTCGGGGCTGACGCCCTTGGCCGCGGCCATGGCGCCCACCACGCGCGCCAGGGCTTCCGAGCGCGGGCTGCCCGCGCCGCCGACCGCCCGCCCACCTGCGACCGGGCCCCAGGCCTGGAGGGTGGTGTGGGTGAGGCGGCAGTAGTCCAGGGTGCCGTCCGCGCCATGGGAGTGCTTGCCCTGGTTGGTGACGATGCCCGCATCGATGAGGTGGCTGTGCACCAGGCTGAGCTCGACCTGGTTGACGATAAGCGGCTGACTGAGGCTGCGGCGCAGCAGCTCGATCTGGCCGCGGGTGTGGTTGCTGACTCCGAAATGGCGCACCTTGCCGGCGGCATGCAGGTCGTCGAAGGCGCGTGCGACCTCCTGCGGCTCGACCAGGGCGTCGGGGCGGTGCAGCAGGTAGAGGTCGAGGTAGTCCGTGCCGAGGCGCGTGAGGGTCTTCTCGAGCGAGGAGACGATGTGCCCATAGCTGTAGTCGAAACGCTGCGGCGCGTCCGGAACCGGATCGCCGGCGAAGACGATGCCGACCTTGCTCTGCAGGATCAGCTGCTCGCGCCGTCCCTTGAGCTCCGCGAGCGCCTGGGCGAACACCGTCTCGGACTTGCCGCGGCAGTAGATGTCGGCGTGGTCGAAGCAGTCGATGCCGGCGTCGAGGGCGGCGTGCACCGCGCGCACCGCCTTGGCCAGGACCGTGGGGGTCAGGGCAGCAGCGTCCCAGCTGCCGCCCAGCGGCATGCAGCCATAGGCGATGCGGGAACAACGCAGGACGCCGCCCAGGCTGATGGTCTTCATGAGCGAGGGCTTACGCCGGGAGCCCGTGCTGTCCAGGCGGCTGGCGCGGTCGCCAGGCGCGGTGGGCGGATCACCCGTCCTGGGAGCCGTGGCATTTCTTGTACTTCCGCCCGCTGCCGCACGGGCAGGGGTCGTTGCGCCCGATCTTGGCCGAGGGCCGCTGGTAGGTGGCGGCCTTGGCGGCGCTGGCTTCCATGAAACCCTGCTTCAGCGCACCGACGAAGCGGCCGAGGGTCGTGCCATTGCCGATCCGGCCGCGCCGCTGCAGGTCCGCCAGGAAGGCGCGGCACAGGCTCGGCACGAAGGGCTTGGTGGCCTCGGGCAGCCCGAGACGGGCAACACCCTGCAGCAGTCCGGCGCTGACGTCGCTCTCGGTCAGCGCCTCGGGGGTGACGTCGCGCGCCGCGCAGGATGCGGTCAGGAAGGTCTCGAGGATGTGCTGGGCATGCTCGGCGGCCTCGCCCGGGAAGAGCTTGAGGTCGTCCGACTGGCAGAAGTCCGAGACCCAGTTCAGGATCAGGTCACGCGTCAGGTCGGTCATGGGCGGATGGTCCGGGGGGTGCGCAGGAGGTCGTGGCGGAAGCAGCCCGGCGCGTGATCGTTGACCAGGCCGACGGCCTGCATGTAGGCGTAGCAGATGGTGGTGCCGACGAAGGTGAAGCCGCGCTTCTTCAGATCCTTGCTCAGCGCATCCGATTCCGGGCTGTGCGTCAGGCGCGCCGCGGTGCGGCAGTGGATGGTCTGTCCGCCGACGAAGCCCCACAGGTAGCGGTTGAAGGTGCCATATTCCGCGCGCACGCGCAGGAAGGCCTGGGCATTGCTCACCGCAGAGCGGATCTTGAGGCGGTTTCTGATGATCCCGGGATCGGCCAGCAGGCGCCGCACATCCGCCGCCGTGAAGGTCGCCACGGCGACCGGGTCGAAGCCGGCGAAGGCCGCCTGGTAGCCCGCGCGGCGGCGCAGGATGGTCTCCCAGCTCAGACCAGCCTGGGCACCCTCGAGGATCAGGAATGCGAACAAGGTCCGGTCGCGGTGCTGCGGCACGCCCCACTCGCGGTCATGGTAGCGGATGTTCAGATCGCCCACGGCCCATGCGCAGCGGGCCGGTTCGGAAGCTCTGGTGCGTGGCGTCATAAGGCTGCCGGCCAGTGTCGGGCGCTCAGGCATGCCGCAAGCGCGGCGCGGCGGCCCATCGCCTCAGACCACATTGAACCAGCGCAGGATCTCGCGCGCGATGAGGGCATGGCCGGCGCGGTTCGGATGGTTGGTCTGCGACAGCACATCGAGCAGGTCGCCACCCTGCGCGCGGTAGGTGCGGAAGGCCGCATCGGCGTCCGCCAGCGCCACCCCATGCTCGCTGGCCAGGGTGCGGATCAGCTGCGCATGCGCGATGCGTCCCTGCTCGCGCGTCCCACCCGGATCGCCATCGCCGTAGACCTCGTGCGCCGGTGTCACCAGCAGCACCTTCGCGCCGGCGGCCGTGGCGGCGCGGATCATCATCTCCCAGGCGGAGCGCGCCCGCGTCAGGCCGATGCCGCGGTCGTTGGTGCCGTAGTCGATGAGCACCAGGTCGGGGCGGTGGCCGAGCACCTGGCTGAAGCGGGCCTGGCCGGCCTCGGCGTGCTCGCCGCCGATCGCGGTCACGATCACATTGAGCACCGCATTGGGAAAGCGCTCCTTGAGCCCACTGAGGACCTGGTGCGGGTACGCCCCGAGCGTGTCGACGACCGGGGTGCGGACATAACCGGCCGGGACGCTGTGGCCGTGGCAGACCAGGTTGATGCAGCGGTTGGCCGGCCAGGCCGTGATCAGCTCGGCGATCAGCGGCGCAAGGTAGGACGGGCGGTCGGCGATCATGGCTCCCGATCGGTTATGGGGGACATCCCTGAGGCAGGTCCATGATTTGCCGAGCGCCGCGTAATGCACGCGGGCACTTTTACGGTCCCTGCCAGCCCTTGATGTCGTAACGCCCTGGGCCACGCTACGTGGCAGGTGGGAGTCCTGATCATGAGCGCATGCGCCATCTCCGTGACCCGTCTGTCTTCCGCATCCTGGCTGATCATCGGCGCGGCCATGCTCGGCCCGGCCTGGGGCGCGGCTGCGGATGACGACGCCGCCTTCTTCAGCAAGTCGGTGCAGCCGGTCCTGGTCGCCAACTGCATCCGCTGCCATGGGGCCGACAAGCAGAAGGCGCACCTGCGTCTCGACTCCCGTGATGCGATCCTGGCGGGCGGCAAGTCCGGGCCCGCCGCGGTGCCAGGCAAGCCCGACGACAGCCTGATCGTCAAGGCGATCAATTATGACGACGACGACCTGCAGATGCCGCCCAAGGAAAAGCTCGGTGACGCTGACATTAAGACCTTAGTCGATTGGATCGCGCGCGGCCTCCCCTGGAATCCGCCTGCCGCCAGTCCCGCCGTGCCCGCACCCGACGCACCTAAAGCACCCTGACAGCGGCACTTGGAGCGGCCTGCACAAGGTCGGAGACTCCTATACGTTCTGGTCAGCCTTTTACGCTACGCTCAGTACCTGAGTAGGTGAGTCCTCCCGGAGCGGGAGATGGTCCTGGCGGCCATCGCCCGTACCGGCCTGCTTGCCGAACGCTGCCGACTCCCTTGGTGAAGGAATCCTCCATGCTCCCCATCCCGCGCTGTCTGCTGATGCTGCTGATCGGCCTGCTCCCCGTCGTCGGCGTGTCGCCCCTGCGCGCCGAGGATACGGCGACCGCCCCGCCAGTCCCGGACGCATCCGCCCCGGCAGCGCCGTCAGCCCCGTCGTCCCAGTCGAGTGACGAGTCGTCGGGCTGGCCACTGGTCGTCACCAAGAACGACTGGGAGGTGAAGCTGTTCTTCCCGCGCGCCGAGAGCCTGGATGGCGATACCCTGAAGTCCCGCGCCGCCTTCAGCATCTCCAGCATCGACGCCTCCGGGCAGCTCTCGCCGCCCTCCTTCGGCGTGGTGTGGCTCACGGCGCGCGCCGAGACCGACCGCGAGACGCGCACCATCACGCTCAGCAACCAGCACGTCTCCAGGGTCCTGCTCTCGAACGCCACCGACCAGGACCGCTCGCAGATCTCCGACATCGTCGCCACCGCCCTGGGCGGCCTCGACCCGGTGATCAGCCTCGACCGGGTGATGACCACCCTGGAGCAGTCGCAGAAGGCCACCCAGCAGGCGGCGAAACTCAATACCGCCCCGCCGAGCATCCAGGTCGCCTACAAGCCCTCGATGCTGCTGCTCATCGACGGCGAGCCGCGCGGCGTGCCGATCGCGGACACTCATTTCGACCGCATCGAGAACACGCCCTTCATGCTCGCCAGCGACATGACCGATGGCGCGATGTGGCTGTATTATGGCAGCCGCTGGTACACCGCGCCGAAGCTCGCCGGCCCATGGCGCGTGGTCGATGCGGTGCCCGACCAGGTCACGAGCCTGGTGCCGAAGCTGCAGGGCTTCCAGCCGCAGGGCGCTAACGAGCCGATCGGCGGCGTGCTGGCCATCGTGCCGACCACCAAGCCGGAGGAGCTGATCTGCTTCGATGGCCAGCCGACCTATGAGCCGGTGGCAGGGGGGAGCCTGCAGGCCGCCACCAACACCGACCGCAACGTCTTCGTTGATCCCGCCAGCAAGCTGACCTATGTGCTGCTCTCGGGACGCTGGTTCAGCACCCCGTCGCTGGACAGCCCGACCTGGACCTATGTCCCCTCCAACGCCCTGCCGGCTGATTTCAGCCACATCCCGGCCGACTCGAAATATGCCGACGTGCGCTCGCACGTCGCGGGCACGACCGAGGCCGACGAGGCGGTCCTGGATACGCAGATCCCGCAGACCGCGACGGTCAAGCGCGACGCCTCGATCACCGTCACCTACGCCGGCGATCCGCAGTTCCAGCAGATCCCGGGCAGCTCGCTGTCCTACGCCATCAACAGCGCCAAGAGCGTGATCGAGGTCAGCCCGACGCAGTACTACTGCTGCTACCAGGGCGTCTGGTACGTCTCCCCCAGCCCCCAGGGCCCATGGAGTGTCGCGACCTCGACCCCGCCGAACCTCGATTCGATCCCCCCCGAGTCGCCGGTCTACAATACCCGCTATGTCTATGTCTATGATTCCACGCCCGACTATTGCTATGTCGGCTACTACCCGGGTTACACCGGCTGCTACGCCTACAACGGCTGCGTGGTGTGGGGCACCGGCTATTACTACCCGTGCTGGTACCACAATTACTACTTCCCGCACCCCTGGACCTGGGGCTTCGGGTTCTGCTATAATCCCTTCACCTGCGTCTGGGGCTCCGACATCCATGCCGGCTACGGCGGCCCGGGCGGCTGGTGGGCCTTCGGCGTGCATGGAGCAGCCACGGGCTGGTGGGGTCCCAGCGGCTACCGCTCCGTCTACATCCACTCCAATCCGCCGGCCAACGTCACCTATGGCCGCATCCCCGGACCCTACCAGGCGCGCGTCGGCGGCACCTCGGGGGTGATCTACCGCCATTCCGAGAACAGCGGACGCATCGTCGTGGCCTCATCGCCGAACCATCCGGCGTCCTTCAGCCGCGCGGAGGCGGGTCCGAGCTCCGAGCACCAGATCTACTCCAGCAGCAACGGCAATGTCTACCGCCGCCAGGGTGACAACTGGCAGCAGTGGCAGAGCCATGGCTGGAACAACGTCTCCTCCTCGGGCCATACCGATGCCGGTGACGATCATGGGCGCGCCCCCGTCTCCGGCGGCAACGAGCCGCTCAGCCACGACACGCCGGAGCATGCGGACGGCAATGAGTCGACCGGCCACGACACGCTGATGCGTGACAATGGCAACGTGCAGGACAGCCATGAGGCCATGCCGCGCGAGAACGACAATGCGCAGATCGAGGAGCTCAACCGCCAGAGCTACCAGCAGGACCGCGGCGTCCAGCGCTCCTACCAGTTCCAGCAGTCGCGCTCCAGCTCATCGCCGATGCGCAGCCCGTCGGGCGGGTTCCACTCCAGCGGCGGCGGAGGCGGGTCCGTCCGCCACTGAGTCTCAGCCTCAGCCTCAGGCCCCGGTGGCGGGATCGCGGCGGATGGCCGTCCACCACACCCAGTACATCATCGGCAGCTGCATCGGCAGGCGCAGCCAGGCCATGAACGGCGTGACATGCAGGCCCGGGATCTGGGTGTGGTGGATGGCCATGTTGAGGTTGGCCGGGAAGACGGCGATCAGGAGCGCGATCAGGCCATAGCCGGCGAGGCGCCGGACGAACGGGATCAGCACCCCCAGGCCACCGGCCATCTCGGCAAGACCGCTGATGGCAATCAGCTGCTGCGGATACGGCAGGTAGGACGGCATCATCGGCAGGTAGCTCCTGGGTGCGATGAAGTGCATGGCCCCGGCGAGCAGGAAGGCCAGGCCCAGGGCCACAATCGAGATGATGCGTGTCGTGGACATGGTTCGTTCGCCTCGGGAGGTACGCTGTCGGGCCCCGCCCGGATGGGTGGTCCATGCCGGAGGGAAGCCTGCGACCATAGCGCCCGACCGGCGGCGGAGAAGGCCGGCCGCCGGCGGGATCCCACAGCCCGCGCCGCTGCGCGCGACCAGGGGGGCCTGACGGTTCTGAACAGGGACCACGGTCTCGGAAATGGTTACGAAATCCCCAGGACGGTCTTGAATCGTGTCCATATGACACTAAGATGGCGCATCGGAACGGACCATGGCCTCCTCCTATGAGCATCCCCGCGCCGCCCTGACCGTCGACTGCGTGGTCTTCGGGGTCGATGACGGCGATCTCAAGGTGCTGCTCATCCAGCGCGACCTCGAGCCGTTCAGGAACCGCTGGGCCCTCCCGGGCGGCTTCGTCCATGTCGACGAGACCCTGGAACAGGCGGCGCTGCGCGAACTGCGCGAGGAGACCGGGATTTCGAGAGTCTACCTCGAGCAGCTCTACACCTTCGGATCGCTCGCCCGCGATCCGCGCGAGCGGGTCATCACCGTCGCCTACTACGCGCTGGTCAAGCTCACCGACCACGCCGTGCAGGCGGCGACCGACGCGCGGGAGGCGGCCTGGTTCGCGGTCACGGATCTGCCGAAGCTGGCCTTCGACCACGATGAGATCCTGGCCACGGCCTTGGCCCGGCTGCAGGCCAAGGTGCGTTACGAGCCGGTCGGCTTCGAGCTGCTGCCGCAGAAGTTCACCCTCACCCAGCTGCAGCGGCTCTACGAGATCATCCTCGAGCATCCCCTGGATAAGCGCAATTTCCGCAAGAAGGTCCTGGCCCTCGATCTGCTGCTCGAACTCGACGAGGTCGAGCAGGATGTCGCGCACCGCGCCGCGCGGCTGTACCGCTTCGATGAGCGTACCTACCGCGCTCTGGTGAAGCAGGGTTTGCACTTCGAGATCTGATGGGCAGGTATGACATCCGGAACCTCTCATCTCTTTCCGATGGCGGACGCCTCGTGGCAGCCAGGTCTTGGGCGCACGATATGGGCATGACTTGGTAGGTCAGGAGTCTCTATTCATGACCTGAATTATCCTCATCGCTGCCATTCTGGCCACTGCACTGCCCATAGTGCCTTCCGCGGATGGGCGAACCTACCGTGCACCGGTCAAGCAAGGGTTTCATGTCGAGATCTGACGGACGCGCCATTCGGATCCGTTCGTCGATCTTCTGTATGATCCCGTGCCAGGGCACGCTGCGACCGGTTCGAGGATGGTGCGCCAGGAGTCAGCGGCGTGCGGCGCGGATCGCCGCATGGACGGCCGGTAGGATCCGATCCGCCATCTGCCGGAAGCCGAGGTCGTTGGGATGACAGCGGTCGATCGTGGTGTCGGCCCAGGAGTCGACGTCATGATAGCTGGCGCCGTCGACGACACGGCAGGGGCCGCCGAGTGCCTTGGCGGAGGCTCGGATCACGGCCCGTCTTTCCCCCCAGTAGCGGGCGTCGCCGTGGAAGTTGGGCGAACTGGCGATGACGATGGGCAGGTGCGGCTGCTGCGTGCGGATGATGCGCAGGAAGGGGAGATGGGTCTGCCGCAGATGCGCGGTGTCCGGGGCGTTGTGGTCGTAGTCGACGACCAGGCAGGACGCATCCAGGCCGGCCATGGCCTTGGCCACCGCAGGTTCGCCAAGCGCGCTGCCGCCGAAGCCCAGCGGGATGAGCTCGGCGTCCAGCGCGCGGGCCACCAGGTTGGTCCAGGTCAGTCCGGGACGCGAGGCGCAGAATCCCTGGGTGATGGACGAGCCATAGCACACCAGCGGCTTGGCCAGGCGTCGCCGCCGGGGCGTAAGCGGCGGTCCTTCCAGCCCGATGCGCAGTCCGGTGACGGGATTCTGCAAAGGCAAGTGCAGGAGCCACTGGCGTGGCGCATCACCGAGGGCCTGCGCGAGGGGGACTGAAAGGCGCACCTCTGCGCTCCAGCGCCGGCTGGGCTTCTCGGCCGACAGGTTGCCGACAAAGGTCCAGCCGAGCGGGCCGTCGACGTAGGCGTCGATGCCATGGGTCGCCGCATAGGTGCAGTTGCGGCTGGTCTCATTGCGCCCGAGCTGGGCGCGCACCGCCAGGCGGTTGCCGGTGGCTGCGAAGCGCAGCCCGGCGCCGGCAGGCTGGGCGGCGACATGGACGAGCAGCCGGGGCAGTCCGTCAACGATGCCCTGCGGCAGGCGGAACAGCGGCCCTGATCCCTCCCTGAACGGGAAGCCTTCGAGCAGGAAGGGCGGCAGCAGCGCATCGTGCCACGCCAGCCCATCCCGGCCGATGCCGGCAGCGACGAGGTTGTGGTCACGCAGGCGACGGCTCATGCCAGGACTCTCCCCGCGTCGAGCCGCTGCGCGGACGGGTGGGCATCAGCGGCCATGCGTGCGATCGCTTCCTGATGCATGACGGTCTGCACCCCTGCAGGTCCGGCTTCGGTCCGGGCGGGAGCGTTCAGGATTGCGGATGTGGCGCGCATCAGAGAGCTCTCCATGTCCATCTTCGCTTCGGACTCACAGCAGCTTGAGCGTCCGGATCTCGAACGGCGCCAGCCGCAGCACATGCGTGGTCGCGGACGCCGAGGGCTGCTCGTCCGTCCACTCCATGATGTCACAGCTGGCGATCCGCCCCGGCTCCGCCAGGCGCAGGGTGGCCTGCGAATGCATGCCGCGCGTCTCCACCAGCCGCAGCACCAGCTGCTGGCTCTTCTCGGCGCGCTTGACCACGGCGAGCTCGACACCGTCCGAAGAGTCGATGGTCACCGGCACCGCCGCGGTCGGCGACCGCCGCCCGGGGAAGGCCGCCGGCGGCTGGTTCAGGAAGCCCGCCTCGCGCAGCACGCCCGAACCCAGCAGGTCGCCCGGATGGACCATCAGGCTGTAGGTGAAGTGGTGCACGCCCAGGTCCGCCTCGGGGTCGGGATTGGTAGGGGAGCGCAGCAGGTTGAGATCCAGCGAGTTGCCGTGGATGGAATAGCCGTACTTGCAGTCGTTGAGCAGCGCGATGCCACGATCCGGCGAGGACAGGTCGACCCAGCGGTGCGCCGGGACCTCGAACTTGGCCATGTCCCACGAGGTGTTGGTGTGCGTGGCCCGGTACAGGTGCCCGTACTGGATCTCGCAGGCGGCGCGGTCGGTATGCACGCAGCTCGGGAAGGCGACGCGCAGCATGCGGTGGCGCTCATGCCAGTCGACGGTGGTGCGGAAGTCAAGACGCCGGCTGCCCGGCTCGAGGCTGACGATCTGCGTGATCGTCGAGTTGCTGACCTTCCCGGTCAGGCGCAGGCGGCTGCGCACCGCGCCGCTGCCCAGCGGCTCCACCGCCATCACCACCTCGGCGATGCGTTCCTGGCGGTAGAAGGTGTCGATGTCCCAGGCGTCCCAGTTGCAGGGACGGTCGTGGTAGAGGGTCAGCGCATTGCCTGGGGAACGCAGGAGTTCGGCCCCGAGCTGCCTGTCGATGGCCGAGGCGAGCCGGCCATCGGCGGTGAAGGTGTAGCGCACCAGCTCATTCTCGAGGACCAGGCCGTTGGCGGCCGGCAGCGCCGGCTTGGAGGCCGCCACCCGCAGCGTGATGAAGCCGTGCGGCGGGATCCGCACCAGCGCCACGGTCGCGCCCTCCTCGCTCTGGCAGGGCACGGCAACCCCATCGAGCTCGGCGCCCTTCCCGGCGAAGGCGTCCGGCAGGCGCACCGCGCCGACGAAGGTCTGGGACAGCGAGTTGAAGTAGGTCGCCGCCTGCGCATCGGCCGCCATCAGGCCCGCCGCGAGCTCGCCCTGCAGCACGTCGCAGGCCGCGAGCAGGCGGTCGTGGGTTTCATTGGTCTCGCGATAGACGCGGTTGATGGAAGAGCCGGGGATGATGTCGTGGAACTGCAGCGTCAGCATCTCCTTCCAGATGGCGTCGAGGCGCGCCAGCGGGTAGCTCGGCAGCGCCATGCTCCACAGCATCTCCAGCTCGCGCAGGCGCAGCTCGAGGCGACGGTTGCACTTCTTCACATAGGCCTGGGTGGTCAGGGTGCCGCGATGCAGCTCGAGATAGAGCTCGCCCGACCAGCTGCGCAGCTCGGAGGCCGCCTTGCGCAGGTTGTCGAAGAAGTCGCAGGCGCGGCCGAAGCGCACCGGCGGCGCGCCTTCGAGGTTGCGCATGCGCAGTCCACGCTCGATGTGCTCGGGACGGGGTCCGCCGCCGCCATCGCCGATGCCGAACAGCGACATCATCTCGTCGACGACGTCCTTCTCCTTGAAGCGGCCCTGGGCGCCGATCAGCGAGGAGGCGGTCAGTTCCGAGTTGTAGGTGTCCTCAGGCGGGAAGTGGGTCAGGATCTTCGAACCGTCGATGCCCTGCCAGTAGAAGGTGTTGTAGGGGAACTGATTGAACTGGTTCCAGCTGATCTTCTGGGTCAGGAAGGTGGTCACCCCGCATTTGGCCATGATCTGCGGCAGGGACGCGGCATAGCCGAAGACGTCCGGGATCCACAGGTTGTCGACCGCGATGCCGAACTCGTCCCGGAAGAAGTTCTTGCCGTGCACGAACTGCCGGATCAGGGATTCGCCGCCGGTGATGTTGCAGTCGGCCTCGACCCACATGCCGCCCTGGAGCTCCCAGGTGCCGGCCGCCACCGCGACCTTGATGCGCGCGTACAGATCCGGGTACATGTCCTTGATCCAGGCATAGTGCTGCGCGGCGCTCGCGCCGAAGACGTAGCCCGGATACTGCTCGATCAGCCCGAGCTGGTTGGCGAAGGTGCGCGCCGTCTTGCGCATGCCCTCGCCCAGCGGCCAGAGCCAGGCCGAATCGATGTGCGCATGGCCGACGGCCCGCACCGGGATGTCGCTGGCGTTGGCCGGCTTGGCCAGGACTCCGGCGAGCTGGGCGCGGGCCGCGGCGTAGTCCAGCTCATTGCGGGCCAGCACGTCGCAGCACAGCGTCAGCGCGCGCTGGATGCGCGCGCGGCGCACCGCGTTCTCGGGCAGCGCCTTGAGCAGGTCGATGAGCACATCCATGTCCAGGCGCAGGCTCCACGCCACGCGGTCGATGCAGGCCAGGCGCAGGTGGGTGATCGTGCCGATGAGCTGGCCGAAGCGCTTGGGATCGTCCAGGGGCAGCTCGGGACTCGGCGGCGTGATGCCGAAGAGCTGGTTCGCGGCGCCCTCCATCCACAGCTCGACCTGCTCGCCACCGGCGGCGCTGGAGAACAGCGGCATGGTCGGGCGGGCGCTGTTGGCCCACTGGTCGAAGATCGAGCCATGGGTGATGCCCTGCAGGGCGCGGCCCTGCGGGTCGAAGAGCAGGCCCTCGCCGCTGATCTCGATCCAGGCCACGACCTCACGGCCCGCCCAGGCGGCAGGCACGGTGCCGGTGAGGTGGAACCAGGCCGTGGACCAGTCGCGGCCCCATTCCGCGCCCTCCATGATCGGTGCGTATCCGGATTTCGGCCGGTCCTTGAAGAGCGGACGCTGGTGCGCCCCGAGCTTTGCGACCGTGGCGTTGAACGGCACGCTCTCCGTGATGTAGCGGCTGCGCAGGCGGGTGCGCGCCTGATCGATGCGGGAGAGGTAGATGCGTTCTTCGGCGGGACTGTGGAAGGGCATGGGGTCCTTACGGGGCTATTCCGCTCGTTCTACGATCATCCCGACAATGACAAGGCAACCCGAGCGACGGGCATGGTAGCTGCATGTCCCACCGGCTCACGAGCCTACGTCCAGGACTGTGCCAGCGCCGTACCTGGTGAGGAGGGCATCATGCACCGTTGGATCCTGCTGCTCTCCGCCGTCGTGATGCTTGCCGTCCTCGGCCTGTGCTCGTGCGGCGACAACCGGCCCCCGACCGGCGCGCACTCGCCCTTGGCCTTCACGCTCACCGCCAATGACGGCCGGCCCTACCCCCTGGCGACCCTCTCAGGCAAGGTCGTGCTCCTGGTCAATACCGCCTCGCACTGCGTCTTCACCAAGCAGTACAAGGGCCTGGAGGACCTCTACGTGCACTACCAAGACCAGGGCCTGGTCGTGGTCGGCATCCCGTCCGACGACTTCTTCGGCCAGGAGCCCGGCACGAACGAGGAGATCCACAGCTTCTGCACCGCCACCTATGGCATCACCTTCCCGCTCATGGCCAAGGTCGACGTCAAGGGCGACGGGCAGGTGCCCTTGTACCGCTACCTCACCAAGGAGAGTCCGTTCCCTGGCAAGATCACCTGGAACTTCAACAAGTTCCTGATCGGCCGAAACGGCCAGGTCGTGGCCCGCTTCGGCTCGCACATCACGCCCGATGATGCGCAGGTCATCGCCGCCGTGCAAACCGCACTGGCCGTGCCGCTCGCCAGCGCCGTCCCCGCACCGGGCAAGTGATGAACGCGACGACGATGCCTCAGGGCGCGGGATGCGCGTGGCGCAGGCCCTGCCAGTCGCGCCACGGATCGAGCAGTGATGCCTCGCGATGCTGGTCCAGATCCTCGACCTCGGTGCGGAAGAAGCACGCGTAGCGGATCTGCGCGCCATCGTTCGCGGCGACCCCATGCGCGAGCTGGTAATGTGCGATCACCACATCGCCGGCCCGTCCGGTGATCTGCCGTGGGGGAGCGAGCCCGATCGGCGGCAGACCGCCCAGCAGCGACGCGCAGCCATGCGTCCGCAGCCAGGCGGCGATCGCGCGGTGGCTGCCGGGATGCACGAGGAAGTTGCCGGACCAGGGCCCGCCCACGTCGCTGAGCAGGACGTAGACCAGGGCGGTGAAGCTGCCGATGGTCTGCTGCGGCACGCCATTGGCGCCTGCGCGATCCGGGATGCCGTCGAGATGCGGTGCGGAGAGCGTGCCGGAAAGGCCATAGCCCGGGAAGCGCAGGGCGATCTGCGCGCCGGCCGGCGGTCGGATGCGCGCGCCGAGGGCCGACTGCAGGAGGTCGAGCGCCGGCGAGCGCAGCAGCAGATCCAAAATCGGCCCCGACGAGGCGATCGCCGGACAGAAGGTCTGCGCCAGGTAGCCCGGGATCAGGCGCGGATCGATACCGGAGCCGAGATCGCGGTTGATCGCCTGCAGCGCCGCCGTGATGAGTTCCATCGGCACGAGCCCGGGCAGCAGCACGTACCCGTCAGCGATGAACGTCGATTCCTGGGCCGGTGTCAGGGACATGCGGAAGCGATCATCATCCGGATCTTCGGTTGATGGCCGCCAGGCTTCAACGGCTAAGCCTGGGGCAGCGACACGGCCGTGGCCTTGGCGATGTCCCAGCGAGGCTGCAGCGCTACCCTCCCCGCATGCGGCTGCGGACCCTCCTGCTGGCGGTGATGATGCTGCCGCTGCAGCTGCTGTCCCCGGGCCTGGGCGCCGCCGAGCTGACGAGCCTCAGCGTGGTGGTGGTGAGCGATGCGCCGAGCCCGGGACGCGGCGAGGCCTATGCCGACTGGCTGCGCCCGCTGGTCGCCTCCGTCCGCGTCGTTCATTACGGACCGGGCGAAGTCCTGGCGCCAGCGCTGCTCGCAGGCGATGTGGTGCTGCTCGACTGGGATCCGGCCGCGCTGGTGGATGACGGCGATGCGGCGCGGGATTCGGCGGCCTGGATCGCCCTGGCCGCGCACGCCACCATGCCGCTCGGGCCGCGCTCCGCCTGGCGCACGCCGACCGTGCTGCTCGGTGCGGCCGGGCTGCTGGCTGCCGAGGCCTGGCACGTCGCCGGAGCACCCGGCAGCGCCAGCCTGCAGCCCTTCGCCTACGAACTGCGCGCCCATCATCCTGTCAGTGCCGGTCCCGTGCGGTTCGCTGCGGATGCCACCATCGAGCTGAAGACCCCGGCAGCCTTCGTCGCGGAGCTCAGCAGTGCACGCATCAGCGTCCTGCCGCTGGTGCCTGGCGGTCTGTCGCCGCGCTGGCCCTCGGGATGGTGTTCGGATGCCGACGGCCTCAGCACGATGCCGGATGTCGAATGCATCAGCGGCGGCCTCAACCAGCGCTCGGCGACGGCCATGGCGATCTGGCGCCAGGGTGACCTGCTGCACGTCGGCTTCCGGCAGCGTCCGATGGAGCTCAACGCCGCGGGCCGGGCGCTGCTGGCCAACGCGATCGCCTACATCGCCGACCTCCACGGCGACCGCCCGATCGCCATCCAGGGTGACGCCGCTGGGCATGGCCAGATCCCGACGCGCGCGACATTGCACCGGCTGCTGCGCCAGCAGGCGGCTGAAGGGGCGTTCACGCCTGCGCTTCTGGCCTGGTTCGCACCCGCCGAGCAGGCCGTCCTGGCCCCGCTGGTCCATGATGCGCCAGGTCTTGCACGCTATTGCCGGGAGCGGCTGCCCTACCTGCATCCCGAGACGACCTCCGGGCACCTCGTGCTCGACAGCGAGCTGCAGTCGCGTTCCATCCCCTACGACGCACCGGCCTTCCTCGACCTGGTGTTGGCGGCGCTGCATGCCGATCCCGAGACCGGCTATGTGCTGCTGCAGCGCTATGTCCCGGAATTCCCCAAGGACCACGCCTCGGTCGCCCAGTCCGCCTGGGTTGCCGCGCATCGTTCCGCGCTCTTCCCGAGCGATGTCGGCGGCTATCGGTGGTATGTCGATCCCCTGGCCCAGGCGCGCGGCGTGCCGAGCGCCAGCCTGCATGGCCCAGCGCGTCGCGACCAGGCTGCGGGCGCCGCGGCGGCGAAGCCCTAGCTGCGGCGCGCTGGCGGCCCGCTCAGGCGCGCACGGCGCAGGGCCGGAGCAAGGAAGCTCCAGGCGATGATCCGGCTCTGCTTCACCCCGCGGGCGATGCTTAGCACGCGCGTGGCGAGCGGCTGGGCCCGTTTCAGGGCGCGTTCGATGGCCGGCAGGTGCGCGGCCTGGGCGACCAGCGCGGTGTACCAGGCGGCATCCTCCGGGCGCTGCGCGCTCTGCGCGATCACCCGGCCGAGGAAGCCGACCTCCCCGCCCGGGCACCACAGTTCCGCATCCCTGCCGCCGAAGTTCGCCGCGGGCAGGGACCGCACGCCACGCGCGACATGTCCCAGGTTCGTCCACTTGCGGCGCGCAGCGGCCTGGGCCTGGGCGAGCGAGGCATGGAAGGGCGGATTGCAGATCACCGCTGCGACCTGGTCGCGCGCGCTGAGCACATCCTGGAAGATCTGGCTGGCGGCGCCCTGGCGGCGGATCTCGACGTGTCCGCGCAGCAGGTGGTTGGCCTGGACGATGCGCGACGCGCTGGCCAGCGCCACCGGGTCGATGTCGCTGCCGATGAAGCGCCAGCCGTAGACGCTCCGGCCGATGATCGGATAGATGCAGTTGGCCCCGACCCCGAGGTCGAAGAGTGTCACCTGCGCGCCGCGCGGCACGACGCCGGCGTGGTCGGCGCCAAGCAGCTGCGCCACCGCGGTCAGGTAGTCGCGCCGTCCCGGAACCCCGGGACAGAGCGCATCACGCGGGATGTCCCAGTGGGTGATGCCGTAGTCCGCCATCAGCAGCGCCTGGTTGAGGTCGCGCACCGCCTCGGGATTGCTGAAGTCGATGGTCTCCTCGCCGCGGGGGTTGCGCCTGATCCATCGCGCCAGTCCCGGATGCGCGCCGCGCAGGCGCACCAGGTCGTAGCGTTCGGTAGGAGGCTGGACGTGCGCGTGCCTGGCGCCGGACCGGGTCGCCCCGGTTGCGCGGTGCGCGGGTGCGCGTGCCGGTGTCGTGCGCATGGGGTCGTATCCGGCAGCGATCCTAGGGCCGCTGCGCGGCGGGAGAACGCAGGACCGGCCCTGCGGCGGCCACGCCCTCGGTCTGGTGGGAGATTCCCGCAGCGCATGCCGCGCCCATCCCGCATCATCCGTGGCGCCAGCGCTTGCGCCGGCGCAGGCCCACCGCTCGGCGCGGATCCCAGCGGCTAGCGTGCGATTGACCTGGTCGCGCGGCATCATTATGACCGCTCGGGACCGGAGACGATCATGGCGCTGAGCACCTGTCCCTTCTGCCGTGCGGCCATGCCCATCCGGGCGCTGAGCTGTACGGCCTGCGGCCGCGCAACCACGGATCCCGGGGCGGCCGGCCTGATCACGCGGCGCCTGCGGCGTCGCGCGATCCGACGGCTGATCCGCATGCTCGTCATCGCCTCCATCTGCGGCATCGCCGCGGCTGTCGCGACCCGTCATGCCCGGGACGCCGTGCCACC
>Ga0302314_10008056_pt1 | contig 18829 bp, 18 predicted proteins | sample III_Palsa_N2_3_FD_200533 | JGI IMG/M metagenome (GOLD analysis project Ga0302314, IMG submission 200533) | Peat permafrost microbial communities from Stordalen Mire near Abisko, Sweden - III_Palsa_N2_3 | ecosystem: Environmental > Terrestrial > Soil > Palsa > Peat permafrost | place: Sweden...
ATTTGCCTGACTTCGCTTCGGCCAAAAAGAGCGAGGAGCCCGTCTCGGCTAGGTCACGCCGCCTTGGACGCGCCGCTGCTGGTCTGCTCGTACAGGGGGAGGCCGATCATCAAGGCGTCGCCGCAGCCCGTGCAGCCCCATTCCTGGCAATCGCCTTCCGGCGCGTCTGGGCAGCTGGCAGGCTCCGCGTGAAACTGCTCGAATAGCCGCTCTTCGCTGCATCCGGTGCAGTACCTGCTCAGGTGCGTCATCCTGGTGACCTCCTCATTGCGGTGCATCAAGGGACGTGCAAGGGGGATGGAACGGGGCTGATGCCGATGGTGGCATGCTGTCGCGCCGATTCGTGGGATCTCAGACGGCGTGTCTCCTGAAGGCGGCAGTGTGACGATGTGAGACGATCTCTGACGTGAGCGTGAGCCAGACGACGTCCCCTTTCCTGCGGGCCTGCCGAAGAGAGCCAGTTCCGTATACGCCGGTCTGGTACATGCGGCAGGCGGGTCGGTCGCTGCCCGAGTACCGGAAGGTCCGCGAGGGCATCTCCATGCTCGATTCCTGCAGCCGTCCCGAACTCATAACCGAAATAACCCTACAGCCGCTGCGCAGGTACAACGTCGACGCGGCCATCCTGTACAGCGACATCGTGGTGCCGCTGCGCGCGGTGGGCATCGATGTCGACATCAAGGCCGGGATCGGGCCAGTAGTCGGCAGTCCCGTGCGGACTTCGGCGGATCTCGCCCGGCTGCGCCCGCTGGATCCCGATGACGTGCCCTACGTCACCGAAGCGGTCCGGTCGCTCGTGGCCGAGCTGGACGAACGTCCGCTGATCGGTTTCGCGGGCGGCCCATTCACGCTCGCCTCCTACCTGGTGGAGGGGGGGCCGTCCAAGAATCACGACAAGACCAAGGCGCTGATGTACGGCGACCCCGAGCTTTGGCACGCACTTCTCGGCCGGCTGGCTGACATCACGATCTCGTTCCTTCAGATCCAGGTCGCGGCGGGCGCGTCCGCCGTCCAGCTCTTTGATTCGTGGGTCGGCGCGGTCAGCCCGGAGGATTACCGGCACGCGATCCTGCCGCACACCAGCCGGATCTTCGCCGCGCTCGGGGAGAAGGGGGGAGGGGAGGTGGGTGGGGTACCGCGCATCCACTTCGGAGTCGGGACGGGGGAACTGCTCGGCCTGATGGGAGAGGCCGGCGCCGACGTGGTCGGGGTCGACTGGCGTATCCCGCTTGACGAGGCTGTCCGGCGGGTGGATCCGGGAAAGGCGCTGCAAGGCAACCTTGACCCGGCGATCTTGCTTGCGCCCTGGGAAGTCATCGAGGAGCGAGCCAAGGACATAATCGTACGCGGGCGTACCGCCGAGGGGCACGTGTTCAATCTGGGGCATGGCGTCCTGCCGGAAACCGACCCCGCCGTACTGGCCAAGCTCGCCGATCTGGTTCACGCCGAGTCGGTCCATGGGCCCAACTGAGGCAGTACCCGACCACGACGAGGGCTCATTAGGGAGGCGGTCCCCCGGCGCGCCGCGGCTAGCTTTCTGGCGAGGCGGGCTGGCCGGCGGGCCGGCGGCGAATCGCCCAGCGTCTGCCCCGGTAGATTACGTAGACGGCAAGGGCCGCGACGGCGGCGAACGGCGCCAGCGCGCCCAGGAGGGCAAGAGCCCAGGACACCGCGACCCGGAACGCGCGCCAGCCGGCGCTGAGGCCACTGGCCAGGCTGGGCGGGGTGTTGGGGTGATGGACCAGCGCCTTGGCCTGCGGGCCGAGAATGGTCAGCGTCAGGGTCGCGTACGTGACCTCATGGTCGAGAGCGCGCTGCTGGGCTTGCATCGACTCCAGGCTGGATTCCTCGGCGTTGATCTGGTTCTGCACGCTGAGCAGGTCGCCGACCGAGCCCGCGCGCGCAAGCAGGGCGCGGAGCTGGACGATGGCCGCCTGATCGGAGGTGACCTGGCTGTTCACATCGGCCACCTGCTCGGTGACGTCCTGAGCCTGCTGCTGCAACGACAGCTGCGTGCCCAGACCGCCGGCGAGCTGGCCCAGCGCGGCCTGGTAGGCCGCGACGGGAATCTTGAGCTGCACGCTGGCGGTGGCCTCGGATGGGTGAGCCGGATTGGCCGAGGTTGTCTCGTTCGAGACGTAGCCGCCGGCGCTCTCGGCGATCTGGGCGGCCTTGGCGGCGGCGGAGCTGACACTACTGGCCCGTACGATCAGCTGCGCGGTGTAGATAACGTCGCTGGCGGATGCCAGCCGTGCGGTGGTGCCCGTCCCGTTCTGCGGCGGGGCGTTATCGCTTGCGGAGGCGGCGCGGCCGGCCGTGCCGCTCGTGGGCGCGGGTGCGGCGGATGGTCCGGACCCGGCCTTCGCAGGCAGGCCCAAGCTGACCGAAGTGCCCGAGCTAGCCGAGCTGCTTGAGCTGCCTGCTGAGCATCCCGCGAGGAATATGCCCCCGCCGAGTACGACGCTGGCGAGTAGGAAGCCGACGATGGCGGTGCATCGTGTCCGTCCCGTCCGTATGCGGAGATGGGCCAAACTCCGTGTGTTCAGCATGCCGTTGTGACGGCCGCCCGGACCTAGGCGGTTCCGCCCTTGTGGTCACGATCGCGCACCGGCTCGGCCGCACCCCGGTCACGCCCCCTGGCGGGGTGCCGTTCTCAGTCGGGTAAGTCAAGAACTGCCGGGCGCAGGAGTCCGGCGTACGCCGCATCGAGCGGCGTCTGCCAGGCTGGTGGGCATGAATCCTGCGAACACGCAGCCGCACGTGGTCATTGTGGGCGGCGGGATCTCCGGACTGGCGGCGGCGTTTTTCCTTCGAGATCAAGCCGTACGGGTCACGGTGCTGGAGGGGTCACCGCGGCTTGGCGGCAAGCTTCGCGTGTCGGAGATCGCTGGTGTAGCCGTCGACGAGGGGGCCGAGGCGCTGCTCGTCACGCGGCCGGAAGGCACCGGGCTGATCGCCGACGCTGGATTGGCTGATCAGCGCGTGACGCCCGGCACCACGTCGTCGGCCATCTGGACCCGAGGTGCGCTGCGCCCGCTGCCGCGGCGCCAGTACATGGGTGTGCCTTCGGACATGGCCGAGCTGGCCCGATCCGGCGTGCTTTCCGGTGACGGCGTGGCCCGTGCTCGCATGGATCTCGAGCTTCCGCCCACCGCTCGTGACGGCGACGTGCCGGTAGCGCGGTACATCGCGGCCCGATTCGGTGCTGAGGTCGTGGACCGGCTGGTCGATCCGCTGCTCGGCGGGGTCTACGCGGGACGTTCCGCGGAGTTGTCGTTCGACGCGACACTGCCGAGGCTGGCGGAGGTGTCCCGGCAGCACCGCTCGCTCGCCGAGGCGGCACGGTCCCTGCTGCCACCGCCTCCAGCCGAGCGCACAGATGAGAAGGAGACGCCCGGATCAGGCACGAGTGCCGCCGGATCGGTATTCACGACGCTGGCCGGCGGACTGGGAACGCTGCCTGACATCCTGGGTAAGGCATCGGCAGCGGCGGTACGGACCGGCGCGATGGCGCGCGAGCTGTCCCGTACCGATAGCGGCTGGCGGCTCGCCGTCGGATCGGCGGCGGCACCGGAGCACGTCGACGCGGACGCGGTCATAATCGCTATCCCGGCGCGGCCCGCCGGCCGCCTGCTTGCCGAGTTGCCCGGCGCCTCCGCCGCCGTGACGGCGTTCGGCGAGATCAGCTACGCGAGCATGGCGATCGTCACGCTGGCCTATCCGCGTTCCGCCTTTCCCTGGCCGGAGCGCGGGGCCGAGCGCGGGCGTGAGCACGAGTCTGAGCCGGGGCTCGGGCTCAGCGCCCTGGGGTGGAGCGGATACCTGGTCCCGGCCGTGGACGGGCGGGCCGTCAAGGCGACCACCTTTTCCACCGTCAAGTGGCCGCACCTGGCCGGTGCGCCGGCATCGGGTACCGAGCCGCTAGAGATCGTGCGGTGCTCAGTCGGCCGCATCGGCGAGGAAACGCTGCTGCAGCGAGACGATGACGATCTCGCCTCGCTGGCCGCCGCGGAACTAACGGAGGCGACCGGGGTACGCGGAGCGCCGGTCGCGACCCGCGTTACCCGCTGGGGCGGCGCGCTACCCCAGTACACGGTCGGGCATCTGGACCGGGTGGCGAGGATACGCGCGACCGTGGCGACGGAGCCGGGGCTCGCGGTCTGCGGCGCGGCCTACGACGGAGTCGGCATACCCGCGTGCGTCGCGACCGCCCGCACGGCCGTCGAACAGGTCCTCGCCTTTCTCTCGGCCAGACGGTGACCAGGTCTCTCGGCCAGACGGTAACCGGGTCTGGTGCGGTGACCGCCGTGACCGACAATGGTGACATGGCTGACGAACGAGAGATGACTGAACCGGGCGGGCCGAGTATCGAGGCCGACGCGGCTGCCGAGGCCGTTGCCGCGGTCGCGGCCGCCGAAGCGGTCGTGGCCGCCGAGGCAGCGGAAGTGGCGGAAGTGGCGGAAGCGGAACGCAAGCCGAGAGCACGCGACCTGAACGAGCTGATCCGCTACACGATGTGGTCGGTGTTCCGGGTGGCTGACCGGGCCGGGCTGGAATCCGGCGGGCTCGGGAACGCCGCCGCCGAAGTGAACGATCTGCTCGAGCAGGCGGCAGGCAAGGGCATCGTGACCCGCGGCTGCTACGACCTCCAGGGCCTGCGGGCCGGCGCGGACTACATGTTCTGGTGGGTGGCGTCGGATCCGGATGACCTGCAGGACCTGTATGCGCGCTTCCGGCGGATCCGGCTCGGCCGCTGCAGCGAGCCAGTCTGGTCGGTGATGGCGTTGCACCGCCCCGCGGAGTTCAACAAGAGCCACATCCCCGCTTTCGTGGCGGAGGAGGAGCCGCGCGCCTACGTCAGCGTGTACCCGTTCGTGCGCTCCTACCAGTGGTACCTGCTCGATCCCGCGGACCGCCGCAGGATGCTCGCCGAGCACGGGATGATGGCGCGCGAGTACCCGGACGTCAGGGCCAACACCGTCCCGTGCTTCTCGCTCAACGACTACGAGTGGATCCTCGCCTTCGAGGCCGACGAACTGCACCGGCTCGTCGACCTGATGCGCCACCTGCGCGGATCCGAAGCCCGGCTGCACACCCGGGTCGAGATCCCGTTCTACACCGGTCGCCGCAAGCCCGTTCACGAGCTCGTCGCCAGCCTGGCATAGCGCGGAGCGCACGCCAGGAGGCCCGCGATGGGTTACCGGATCCGGGTCGTGCCCGAGGTCGAGGTATGGCTGGGAGAGCTGCGCCCCGGAGCCCCGGCAACGCCGGGAATCCGCATCCGGTTCGCCGTGAAGCCGCCCGATACCGCGATACTGCTGGCGGCGGGAACCGAACGCGACTGGCTGCGCACCTGGTACGCCGTGTTGACATCGTCCCCCACCTGAAGGCGGGGATTCCAGCTACTACGCCGATGGGAGCAGCAGATGATCCGGCATTGCCGGGCTCGTCATGGGCGGGATCAGGGCAGCGCAGGCTAACGTCGGAGGATGCCTGAGGATCTCCGGGTTAACGGCTGGCTGCTGATACCGGACAGCGAGCTGCACGAGCGCTTCTCCCGGTCATCCGGGCCCGGCGGCCAGTCGGTCAACACCGCCGACAGCCGGGTCGAGCTTTCTTTCGATGTCGGACGCTCGCCCGCGCTGCCCGACTGGGCGCGGGCCCGGGCGGTCGAACGCCTGGCCGGAAGGCTGGCCGGCGGCGTGCTCACGGTAGCCGCGTCCGAGCAGCGCAGTCAGCTCGCCAACCGGCAGGCCGCCCGAGCCAGGATGGCGGCCCTGCTGCGGGCCGCCGTCGCCCCCCCGCAGCGTCAGCGTGTCCCGACCAAACCCGGTCGGCGCGCGAACGAACGGCGGCTGGAGTCCAAGCGCAACCGCGGCGCGATCAAGCGTGCCCGCAGGTACAACGGCAGGGACCCCGATTGACCTCCACTGCGCCCTGAAGCTTCACAGGCTGTCACCGCCAGTCCGGCGGCCATGGCCGCCCGAACAGCGCCCCGATCCCGGGCGAGGGGACCCGGCCGTCGGTGAAACGCCCGGCCAAAAGCTCAGAGCTCAGGCACGTTGACGACGACAGCTTCCTGCGTCGACCTGGCGATCACGACCACGGCCTCGGTGTCAGGCGACGGGTTCTCCTCCCGGTGCGGGACATGCGGCGGCACCCACACGTAGTCGCCCGGCTCAGTCTCCAGCCGCACCACGGACCCGCTGTCCGGATCGCGGAACACGAAGACCGGGTGCCCCGAGACCACGTAGATGGCCGTTTCCGAGTCACCATGGTGATGGTCGCCTGATGAGGTCCCTGGCAGCACCACGGTCCGCCCCATCCACAGCGCCTGCGCGCCGACCAGGTCGCCGGAGATGGCCGCGGTCCGGACCATCCCGCCGGTCTGCGCGGTATCGCCGGAGAGAGAATCCGCCCGGATCAGCTGCAGGCTCACGGCGCCGTCTGTTCCGCGGGCTCCAGGTGGAGCGACACTGAGTTAATGCACCAGCGCTGGTCGGTGGGCACCTCGTAGCCCTCGCCGGTGAACACGTGGCCCAGGTGCGAGTCACACGCGGCGCAGCGTACCTCGGTGCGGGTCACCCCGAGCGACCGGTCCTCGATGAGCACGACCGCGTCCGAGTCGGACGGCTGGTAGAACGAGGGCCAGCCGCAGTGCGACTCGAACTTGGCGTCCGAGCGGAACAGCTCGGCGCCGCAGGCCCGGCAGCGGTAAACGCCCTCGGTCTTGGTGTCGGTGTACTCGCCGGTGAACGGGGCCTCGGTGCTGGCCCGGCGCAGGACCGCGTACTCCTCCGGCGTCAGCTGCTCCCGCCATTCGGCGTCTGTGCGGTCGACCTTATCCATGAAACGCAGGGTACAGCCGAAAGCTTAACGAATCGGAATCGCAGGTACCTGATGGGATACTCGTGCATATGGTTCTCCAGGTGTCGGCTGGGCGCATGGTCGGGCGGGACGACGAGCTCGGCCGCCTGCTCACGCTGCTCGACGACGCCGAGGCGGGCCGCTCGGTCGCCGCGCTGGTCAGCGGGGACGCAGGGGTGGGCAAGTCCCGCCTGGTCCGGGAGGTCTCGCGGCTGGCCACCGGACGCGGCTTCACCGTGCTGTCCGGCCAGTGCGCCGAGCTCGGCGACAGCGTGCCTTACCTGCCGCTGGCCGACGCGCTGCGCGGCGCCGCCCAGTCCACCGGAGTCCGTGACGCGCTCTCTTCCCGTCCCGCCCTGAGCCGGCTGCTCCCCGACAGCGGCGACGGACGCCCGGCCGACGAGGACCGCTCGGGCCTGGCCAGGCAGCAGATGTTCGGTGCCGTGCTCGGCCTGCTCACCGAGCTCGCGGCCGCGGTGCCGGTGCTGCTCGTGCTGGAAGACCTGCACTGGGCCGACGCCTCGACCAGGGACCTGGTCACGTTCCTGTCCCGGATGCTGCACCGGGAGCGCGTCGCCCTGATCGGCACCTACCGGACCGACGACCTGCACCGCCGCCACCCGCTCCGGCCCGTGGTGGCCGAACTGCAGCGGCTGCCCGGCGTCATCTCGGTCGACCTCGCGCCGCTGGATCCGTCGGCCCTGGCCGAGCACCTGACGGCAGCCGCGCCCGGTCACCTGGACGCCACCGAGCTGAACGACATCATGGCCCGCGCCGAGGGCAACGCCTACTACGCCGAGGAACTGCTCGCCGCCTCCGTCCGCGGCGACCCGGCCGAGCGCCGCGCCCTGCCCGCGGGGCTGGCGGCACTGCTGCTCAGCCGGGTGGAGCAGCTTTCCGACGCCACCCAGCAGGTGCTCCGCGCGGCGGCGGTGGCCGGGCGCAAAGCCGACGATGAGCTGGTGCAGGCGGCGTCGGGTCTGGAAGCCGCCGAGTACACCGAAGCGGTGCGGGAGGCGGTCACCCACCAGCTCCTGGTGCCCGACGGCACCGAAGGCTATGTCTTCCGCCATGCGCTGCTGCGGGAAGCCGTCTACGCGGATCTGCTGCCGGGGGAGCGGACCAGGCTGCACGCCACGATGAGCTCGCTGCTTTCCGAGCAGCAGCGGCTGGCGGTACCTGGCACGGCCGCGGAGCTGGCTCAGCACTGCCTGGCCAGCCACGACATTCCCGGCGCGTTCGCCGCCTCCGTCCGGGCCGGCGAGCAGGCGGAGCGGCTGGGCGCGCCCGCCGAGGCGCACCGCCATTTCGACCAGGCCCTCGCGCTGTGGGAGCGGGTGAGCGAGCCAGAAAAGATAGCAGGCATGGCCCGCGGCAAGCTGGGCCTGCTATCCGCGACCAACGCGGCGGACAGCGGCGATGTCGAGCATGCTGTGCATCTGCTCCGGCGGTTGCGGCAGGTGCTCGCAGCCCAGGCCGGTAACGGCGGCCCCGAGGACGTCAGCCTGGCCAGCCGGATCGGTGAGCGCCTGGCCTCCTATCTCATGCTGATGGAGGACCGCAAGGCCCTCACCGAGGCCGTCGAGGTCGCCCGGGCCACCGTCGATGCCACTCCCGCGGACCCTCCGACCTGGCAATACGCCCACGCGGTCTCCACCTACGCCAACACCTTGTGGATCGAGGACGACTTCGCCGCGGCCAGGGAATGGGCCGAGCGCGCGTTCGCCGCGGCCCGGGCGGCGGACGCGCCCTGGATCCAGGCCGACGCGCTGGTGACCCTGGGCTTCATCAGCAACCGCGAGGGCCGCAACGACGAGGCCATCGAGCTGCTGACCAGGGCCCACAAGCAGGCCCGTGAGGCGAAGGTCCTCGGCGTCGAGCTGCGGGCCGCCTACCACCTGGCGCAGGCCCACCTGGAGCTTGGCGACCTGACCATCGGCGCGGCCGTAGCGCACGAGGGGACCCAGCGAGCGAACCACACCGGACTCAACATGGCTCCGTACGGCCTCGACGTGCAGCATCTGCACTTCCAGTGCCACTTCGCCGACGGCAAGTGGGACCACGCGCAGGAGATCGCCGACGGCTTCGGTGTCCGGGTCACCAGCATTCCCGAGGCATACCTGTCTTCGATGGCCTTGTTCATCGACGTCGCGCGCGGCAACCCGGCCGTGGCCGAACGGCGCGCCTGGATCGAGCCGTTCTGGTCGGCCCACGGCTTCGACGAGTTCACCGCGCGCAGCCTGCTCGCCGAGCACGCCCTCTGGGGGGGTGACACCGGCCAGGCTCTGGCCGAGGCGCAGACCGCGATCGACCTCATCTTCGTTCCGCCCTGGGGCTACTCGCCGTCGGTGATCAGGCCGGCCGCGGTCGCCCTGAGCGCGCGAGCGGACCGGACTCGGCAGGCCCGGGCCGCCGGTGACGACAAAGCGGCGAACTCCGAACTAGCCGCGGCACGTGAGCTGCGCCAGGCCGCCCGCGAGGGGGCCGCTTACCGCCGGCGGCCCAAGTTCATCCTCGGCCCCGAGGGCCGCGGCTGGCTCGCCCGGGCCGAGGCGGAGTACCGTCGCGCCAGCGGAGATAACGACCCGCAGGCGTGGCAGACCGTCCTGGACGAGTTCGGGTCGGCCTACGTCTACGAAACAGCCCGCACCCGGTGGCGGCTGGCCGAGGCGCTCGCCGAGGCAGGCCGCAGGGACGAGGCGGCGGACCAGTGGCGCCAGGCTGTGCAGGCCGCGGACAAGCTGAAGGCCAGGCCGCTGCGCGCGGCGCTCGACGACCTGGCCCGCCGGGCTCGGATCGGGACCCCGGAACGGCACGGCGATGGCGCGGTCCTGGCCGCGCTGACCAGCCGGGAACGCGAGGTGCTCCGGCTCATCGCCGCCGGCCGCAGCAATAGGGAGATCGCCTCGGTGCTGTTCATCGCGCCGAAGACCGCCAGCGTGCACGTCTCCAACATCCTCGGCAAGCTCGGCGCCGCCAGCCGCACCGAAGCGGCCGCCATCGCCTACCGCGAGGGCCTGGCCAGCCAGCCCTCGCCGAGGCTGAGCTAGCTCACCGCGGCGACCTCAGCGCGGCGCGAGCTCGGCGAGAACCTCCTCCGCGCGCCCGGCGGCGGCTTCCGGCGTGACGTCGGGCGAGCCGACCTGCGGATCCCAGTTCAGGTCGTAGAAAAGCTCGGTAACGCCCTGGTCGGCCAGCCAGGCCGCATCCTCGCGTATCTGCGCGTAGCTACCGGACAGCAGCCGGCGGCTCCCGTCCGGCCCTGTCGCCTCGGCGCCGGCCAGCACCACGCCGCGGCAGATGATGCGCACCACGTCGGGATCCCGCCCTGCCGCTGAGGCTGCTTCCCTGATCACCCCGACCGCCTCGCTGATCTTGGCCAGGTCGGCGCGGCTCGAGGTAATCCAGCCGTCCGCCATCCGCCCGGCTCGCTCCATGGCAGGCTGAGACATGCCGCCCAGCAGCACCGGCGGTCCTGGTTTCTGCACCGGCTTGGGATTCTGCCGCCCGGCCGGGATGGTGTAGAACTCGCCGTCGAACGAGCTGACCTCATCGGCCCACAGCGTGCGCAGGACCGCCAGGTACTCCTCGGCGCGCGCGCCGCGCCTAGGCATGGACGCGCCCGTCGCGGCGAATTCCTCGGGCATCCACCCGATGCCCAGGCCTAGGTCAAGCCGGCCGCCGGACAGCACGTCGACGGTCGTCGCCTGCTTGGCCAGGTAGGCGGGTGAGACGAACGGCAGGTTGATGATCGCCACGCCGAGCCGGATCCGCGACGTCCGGGCGGCCAGATAACCCAGCGCCACCATCGGGTCGAGCACGCTGCGGTACACCGGCTCCATGCCCGATCCCTCGGGCACCAGCAGCCGCTGGAAGCTCCATAGCGACGCGTACCCCGCTTCCTCCGCCCGCCCGGCCAAGGGCGCGAGATATTCCGGGGTGGCCCATGAGCCCGCGATAGGGGCACCGAATCCGATCTTCATGTCCTCACCTTATTAAAGGTCTTTTGGCCGAACGATCGCTGGTGCGTCCATCCGGCCAGCTGATACACACGTTCGATTGACCGCGCCATACAATCCAGCCATGGCCGAATCCTCCGACCTGCCCGTCACCGAACGCACCAGGCACCGCCGCCTGCGCGAGCAGGGCAGCACCGACCGGCGGGATCTGGCGGACATCCTGGCGGCTGGGGTGATCTGCCATCTCGGGGTCATGGTGGACGGCTACCCGATGGTCATCCCCACCGTCTACGGACTGGTCGGCGACACCCTCTACCTGCACGGTTCGGTGGCCAGCCGGAGTCTGGTCAGTGCGCCGCAGGCCACGATCTGCGTCACGGTGACCCACCTGGACGGGCTGGTGCTGGCCCGGTCGGTGTTCGAGCACGCGGTCAACTACCGCAGCGCGATGATCTACGGCACGCCCCGTCCGGTGACCGACCCGGCGGAGAAACTAGCTGGCCTGCGCGCCCTCACCGAGCACATCGTGCCCGGCCAGTGGGACTACGCCCGCCGCCCGAATAAAAAGGAACTGGCCAAGACCACCCTGCTCGCCCTGGCCCTGGCCGAGGCCTCGGTCAAGATTCGCACCGGCCCTCCCGACGACGGCGACGGCCCCGACGCGGCCCTCCCGGTCTGGGCCGGCGTGCTGCCGCTGGCCGCCGCCTGGCAGGCCCCCGACCCCGACCCCGTGCTCCCGGCCGGCATCCCGCTGCCCCCGCACATCGCCGCCCTAGCCCACTGCCCCGTGGGGTGACCCGCATGCCATCGGAAGTGCCGCCGATAGCGGGACCCCTCTCGACGAACGGCCGGTTCATCGTCGATGCGCACGGAAAACGTGTCCGGCTGGCCGGGGTGAACTGGTACGGCGCCCACGAAGACCTAGGCGTGGCGCCCGGCCTGGACCGCACTCACCGCAGCAGCCTGGCCAAGACGATCGTCCTGCACGGCTTCAACAGCGTGCGGCTCCCGTTCAGCCTGTGGATGACCGAACAGACCAAGCCCGTCCCCGATCAGTACCTGGCCGCCAACCCCGACCTTTCCGGTGCCACCCCGATGCAGGTCTACGACGCCTGTGTCGAGGCGCTCACCGGCGCGGGCCTCATCGTCATACCGAACTGCCACCTGCTCGACGCCGGCTGGTGCTGCTCAACCGACGATGGCAATGGCCTGTGGTACAACGACCGCTGGTCGGCCGCGAAATTCGTCTCCGCATGGCAGGACATGGCGGGAAGGTACAAGTCGAATCCGCTGGTCGCCGGGATGGACATCATGAATGAGCCCAGGCGGGCGCGGGTGGGCTGGCGTGTTCGCACCCCGACCTGGGGGACCGGGGGCAAAACCGATATCGCCGCCATGTACACAGAAGTCGGAAACCTCATCCACGAGATCAACCCGGATCCGCTGATCATCTGCGAGGGCCTCAACTACGCCGCCGACCTGACCGCCGTGGCCAGTCACCCGGTCCGGCTGGAGCGCCCGGGCAAGGTGGTCTACAGCCTGCACGATTATTCCTGGTTCCACCCCAGGGGCCAGTCCAGGGCGGCGTACTTCGACCAGATGGTCAACGCCGGAGGGTACATTCTCGGCGAGCAGCTGGCGCCGCTGTGGATCGGCGAGTTCGGCAACGGCACCACGTCGCTAGCCAATTTCGGCCTGGCGGCGTCGTCGCAGGGCGGCGCCGCGGACGCCGCCGTGTGGTGGAACAACTTCGAAGCCTGGCTGACCGAGCATGACGTGGACTGGTGCTGGTGGGCGCTCAACCCGACGCAGCCCAAGGGAACCATCCCGGTGACCAATCAGCACCGGTCCAACTGGGGCGACCCCGAACCGTGGGGTCTGCTGGCTCCGGACTGGCGCAGCGTGGCCAACCCGAGGGTGCTGGACATCCTGAAGGCGATGATCCCAGCCCGCATCGGCCCAGGCGTCAGCTGACACCGCGGGAACTAGCCGACCTGGGGGATGACGTCGGCGGCCAGCCGCTCCATCTGCTCGCGCTGGTCGAACAACGCCGTGCCCAAGATGAGCTCCGCGCCGGCCGCCGCCACCTGCTGCAGCTCGCGCACGCAGTCGGCCGCCGTGCCTGCGATCGCGGCGGCCTCGATGGCAGGGACCCGGCGCCCGTAGATTCCCTCAAGCGCCGCGTTGATCCTCCTGCGGGCGCGCCCGGCATCGGAGTCGATCGCGATGTAGACGCGCTTGGCGAGGGGGAAGTCCGCCGCCGAACGTGCTGCCTTACCGAGCGCGTCCCGTACGATCTGGACCTGCTCGGCGAAGGCGGCGGTGGGGGTGGATCCCGCGCCGAAGAAGCCGTCGCCCAACCGCACGGCCCGCCGCAGCGCGGGCTCGCTGGCCCCGCCGAACCACAGCGGCGGATAGGGTTTGGCGAACGGTTTGGGCTCCATCGGCGTGTCCTTGAGCTGCCAGAACTCGCCGCCGAAGGTCACCAGGGGCTCGGTCCACAGCGCCTTCATCAGCGCGATTCCCTCGGTGAACCGTGACACGTAACGGGCCGGATCCACGCCGAAGGCGGCGAACGGGCGGTTCTTGCCGCCGGTGCCGACACCGACCTCGATCCGGCCCCGGCTGAGCTGGTCCAGCGTGCTTATGCTCTTGGCCAGGTGCACCGGACTGTGCAGGGTGGACACGAACACCACGCAGCCCAGCCGCATCCGCTGGGTGGATGCCGCCGCGTAGGTCATCGCTTCGATCGGCCCGAGCTGCGGTCCGGGGCCGAGCATTCCTTCCTGGGTCCATGCGCTGTCGAAGCCCAGCTCTTCGGCCCGCGCGAAATAGGCACCGAACGCCCCGGGATCGAACTCGCCGTCGGCGTAGAACTGCGGTATCGCGATCGCGAACTTCATACCCGGCAGCGTATCCCCGGCGGCTGCCCGAGGACGTTACTGTGGGACGGCCGGTGATCAACGTGGATGGTGATCAACGTGGATATTGCGACGCCGCTGTCGACGAGCGGCCGTTTCATCGTCGACGCACAGGGGCGACGTGTCCGTCTGGCCGGAGTGAACTGGTACGGCGCCAGCGAGGACTTCGGGCTGCCGGCCGGGCTGGATCGCACCAACCGCAGGACTCTGGCCAGGAACATCGCCAGGCACGGATTCAACTGCGTGCGCTTTCCCTTCAGCCTGTGGATGACCGAGCAGACGGCTCCGGTGCCCGCTAAGTGTCTCGCGGCCAACCGCGACCTGACCGGGTCGACGCCGATGCAGGTGTACGACGCCTGCGTCCGGGCGCTCACCGACGAGGGTCTCATCGTCATACCCAATTGCCACCTGCTGTCCTGCGGGTGGTGCTGCTCGGACAGCGACTGTAATGGCCTGTGGTACGCCGACAGCTGGCCAGCCGGGAAATTCACCGCGATCTGGCAGGAAATCACCGCCCGGTATAAATCAAACGGGCTCGTCGCCGCGATGGATATCAAGAACGAGCCCCGCCAGGCGACCGTGGGCGGCCGGGTCCTCACCCCGACCTGGGGAACCGGAGACGACACTGATTTCGCCGTCATGTACACAACGGTGGGGAACCTCATCCACGAGATCAATCCGCACCTGCTGATCATCTGCGAAGGGCTTAAATACGCCGGCGACCTGACCGGCGTGGCCAGCCATCCGGTTCGGCTGGAGCGCGCGGACAAGGTCGTCTACAGCATGCACGACTATTCGTGGTTCCACCCGAAGGGACAGTCCCAGGCGTCCTATATCGACGAAATGACCAAGGCCGGAGGTTACATTCTCGGCGACCGAGCCGGCGGGCTCGACGGGTTGGCGCCGCTCTGGATCGGCGAGTTCGGCAACGATACCGGATCACTGGCTAATTTCGGCCTGGACCCGACGTCGCAGGTCGGTAACGCCGACAATGGCGTGTGGTGGAACAACATTAAGGCCTGGATCACCGACGCCGACCTTGACTGGTGCTGGTGGGCGCTCAACCCGACCCACGCCAAGGGCATCAATCCGGGCACCAGCCAGCTGCTCTACAACTGGGGCGATCGCGAGCCGTACGGCCTGCTGACCTCGGATTGGCGCGGCGTCGGAAATCCCGTGGTGATGAAGATGCTGAAATCCATGATCTGGCCCCGCACCGGTCCCGGCGTGGACTCAGCGCCCCTGGCCGGCCGATGACGGCGGACCTGGCCGGGCGGCTGCGCGCGATCTGCCTGGCGTTCCCTGAGGTCACCGAGCGGCCTAGCCACGGCGCGCCGACCTGGTTCGTCCGGGACAAGAGCTCCTTCGTGACGCTGTGGGCGGACGGCCATCACGCGGACCAGTTCCCGCATCTGTGGTGCGCCGCGCCGGCCGGCGTGCAGCAAGAGCTGGCCGCGTCCGAGCCCGCCCGGTTCTTCCGGCCGCCCTACGTCGGCGGCCGCGGCTGGATCGGCGTCCGGCTCGACCACGACATCGACTGGGCCGAGATCGCCGAGCTCTGCCAGGACGCCTACCGCGTCATAAGCGCCGGCTGGTCAAGCCAGTTAGTCCGCCCGGGTAGCACAGACCCGCGAGGCGCAGCCTCGCCGCGGGGGTTCCAGGGGGTCGCCCCCCTGGGCTAGCACAGCGCCGCCGCTATCTCGGCGGCGCAGCCCCAGGACAGCGAGATGCCGGCGCCGCCGTGACCGTAGTTGTGCCAGAGCACGCCACCGCCCAGTGGCTCGGATTCCAGCCGCACCTCCGGGCGGCACGGCCGCAGGCCAACGCGGTGCCCGAGGATCTCCACCCCGCGCAGGCGAGGGTCAATCTCCGCGCAGCCAGCCACGATCCGTTCGGCTATAGGTTTTTGCGGGTCTTGGTCCCAGTTACCCTCGTCGTTGGTGCCACCCAGCAGGATCGTGTCGCCGTGCGGGAACATGTAGGTAATCCAGGGCGGCTCCGGGTCCCGGTCGATGACGAACTCCTCGATGCCGGGGTTGGCGGCGATCACCACCTGGCCGCGCACCGGCACCACCGCGGGGTCGGGCACCAGATCGTGCGCCCAGACGCCCGAGCAGTTGACCACGACCGGAGCCAGGCCCGCCAGCTCGGCTAGCGAGGCGATCGCCGAGATCTCCAGCGCACCCCCCGCCCGCTCGAACCGGGCCTGCAGGTAGCCCAGATAAACGGGCATAGTGGCCAGCGGGGAGCTGTAGTGCCGGCCGTCGGTGAAGCCGTCAGGCAGTTCGGCTGGCTCGCACGGCCGCACGTCGGTGAGCAGATCCATCCAATAGTGCGGTTCGAGCGAACCACGGGAGATTTCCCGGCCGCTGGCCATCCGCACGCCGGTGCCGGGTTCGGTGGCGAGCTTGGACAGGGCATCCAGGCCGACCCGGCCCCATTCCAGGACCCGGTCGGGCGGTCCCACCCGGACCGGGCCCCAGACGGCGCCGGCCACGACCGAGGTGGTCTGCCCGGGCGGAACGGCCGCCCTGATCGTTACGCTGAGCCCGGCCTCGGCCAGGCAGATCCCGGTGGTCAAGCCGCTGACCCCAGCCCCAATCACGAGAACGTCCATGACCCGACCGTATCCGGTGGCGTCCTTAGCCTTAACGGCCGCCGTCGGAGCGGGGACGCGTCACGGTGAAGGTCTCGAACTCGGTGTAATCGGGCGTGGGAGCGCCCTTGACGCCGGTGGCGGGATTGACCGGGTCCGCGCCGACCGCGTGGTACTGCGTGACCGTGATGCTGGTCCGGCCGCCGCTCTCGGGACCCGGGTTGACATCGAAGACCGCGACCCCGTACCCGGTGGACGTGTCCTGCCGGGCCGACCAGACGGCGTCCTCCACGGCGTCGGCCGCGGCCCGATCGTAGACGCCCGGCGCGGACGCCTGGGCGGGCCGGGCGGCCCGGGTGAACACCTTGGCCTGACGCCCGCCGTCGGCCCCGGTCCCGTACTCATCCAGGTTGGTGTCGTTGCCGCCGCAGCCGAGGATGAGGTGCACCGTGCCCTGACTGGTGTCGAACACCCCGGTGTCCGTCGTCGTAACCGGGTGCGGTCGCAAGGTGTTGACTACAGCGCCGGTCGCGACCTCGTGGCCGACGTCGGTGTCGGCCCCGCGCACCGGGTACGACCGTTCGTAACCGTGATCATGGCCGGTGAGTACCAGGTCCACCTGGTACCGGTCGAACAGCGGCAGCCACTGCTCGCGAATGCCCAGGTCGGAACCGTTTCCGGCGACCGAGGACGACGCCGCGCACTGGTGCATCTGGACGATGATCCAGTCGACCGACCGGTCGCTGCGCCCGGCCGCGAGCGTCCGCTCCAGCCACGTGGTCTGCCCGCCGCCCGAGTAACCCCGCAGGTAGAACGACGTGCCTGGTTCGATCGGCGGATGACCTGTGCTCGTCGCCGGGGTCAGCGTGGCGGGTCCCGCGACGAACGCGCCCGCGTCCTGGTACACGACGTCGTCGGCGTCGAGCGAGACGAACAGGACCGAGCCGACCCGGAACGAATACCAGCGGCCGCCGAAGCCGGGCACCCGGTTATCCGGCAGCGTGTACCGGGTCAGGTACGAGGTGAACCCCTGCGGCCCGTTGCAGAACTCCACCTCGTGATTGCCCGGGCACGGCATCCACGGCCGGTTCGCCGCCGAGGCCTGGTTGTTCCGGCCGAAGTCGCGCCACACGGCGGGCTGCACGGCGGGGTTCAGGTTCGCGTAGCACAGATCGCCGTTCAGCAGGTGGAACAGCGGCTGGAAGGACTCCACGGCCTCGACCGCGTAGGCGCTCTGGCCGTAGGAGAGCGCCCAGTCGGGGTTGGGCGTGGCCAGGTCACCGAAGCTGGTGAAGCGGAACGGCGCCCGGCCCTGGGGCGCGGTGCGGAAGATGGCGCTGAACGGATCCGCGGCGTTGCCGTCGTTGTCGGCGGTGACCAGGTACGCGTAGGTCGCGCCGGCCCGCAGCCCGCCGACCCGGGCGTGGTAGGTCCAGACCGTCTCGCCGTTGATCCCGTCGGTGTACGGGCGTGGCTCGGCCGCGATGACCCGCTGCCCGATCCGCACCTGCGGCCTGACCGCCGGGCCGGCCGACACCCACGAGACGACGACATCGGTCATCGGGCTCTCGCCCCAGGTGAGATGGATCTGCTCGGGGGTCCCCGCGGCCCCGGCGCGAGCCCGCGCCCGCGCCCGCGCCGTCGCCGGTCCGGCCGTGGCTGCGAGCAGGCCGGTGCCGCCTGCCCCGGCGAGCATCTGGCGGCGCGACAGGGAGGATCGGCAGGGACGCGAGCACTCTGGGTTCCCCGGCATAACGGGAACGTAACGTCCGCGGGTAAACGGCAGATGGTGTTACCGGGTGTTACGTTCCGCCAGCTGATGAACGTTCGGGCCGCTCAGCGGCTAACACCGGTCTACAGGCGGTTCCAGGCCTCGGTCAGCACCTCGCGCAAGATCCGCTCGATCTCGTCGAAGTGCTCCTGGCCGCAGATGAGCGGTGGGGAGAGCTGGATCACCGGGTCGCCGCGGTCGTCGGCCCGGCACACCAGGCCGGCGTCGAACAGGGCGTGGGAGAGGAACCCGCGCAGCAGCCGCTCGGACTCGCCGCTGTCGAAGGTCTGCCTGGTCGCCTTGTCCTTGACCATCTCGATGCCGTAGAAGTACCCGGCACCGCGGACATCGCCGACGATCGGCAGGTCATTGAGCTTCTCCAGGGTGGCGCGGAACGCGTCCTCGTTCGCGCGGACATTCCCGAGCAGGTCCTCCTTCTCGAAGATGTCCAGGTTGGCCAGCGCCACCGCGGCGGACACCGGATGGCCCGCGAACGTGATGCCGTGCAGGAACGTGGCGGTTCCCGCGGTGAACGGCTCCATCAGCTCGTCTCGGACCACCATCCCGCCCATCGGCGAGTACCCGGACGTCAGCCCCTTGGCGAAGGTGATGATGTCCGGCTGGTACCCGTACCGCTCGGAGCCGAAGTAGTAGCCGAGCCGCCCGAACGCGCAGATCACCTCGTCGGACACGAGCAGCACGCCGTATCGGTCGC
>Ga0302314_10008058_pt1 | contig 18827 bp, 15 predicted proteins | sample III_Palsa_N2_3_FD_200533 | JGI IMG/M metagenome (GOLD analysis project Ga0302314, IMG submission 200533) | Peat permafrost microbial communities from Stordalen Mire near Abisko, Sweden - III_Palsa_N2_3 | ecosystem: Environmental > Terrestrial > Soil > Palsa > Peat permafrost | place: Sweden...
GCGGCTGCGAACGCTGCACGCCGGAATCCTGGAATCGGATCCGGCGCTGGCGGCTCCGGACGCCCCGGACCCCGGTGGGAACGGCAACACTCCGGTTCCCGCCCAACTGCCGCCGCTGACCGTGGGTTTCACCGGTCGGGAAGAAATCGTCGAGCACATTGCGGCCTCGATTCCGCCGGGGAGCGGGGGCACCGGCGTACCCGTGGTCGTGCTGTCCGGGCCACCCGGAGTGGGTAAGACAGCTCTCGCGGTATGTATCGGCAGACGGGTGCGTTCGGCATTCCCGGACGGCCAGTTGTACGTGAATCTGGGCGGCTACGACCGGGACGGCGTACGTGCCCTGCTGTCGACCGAGCAGGTGCTATCGCAATTCCTGCGCGCACTCGGCGTGCCCGCGGACCGAATTCCGGTCGACCCCGTCGAGCAGGCGAATCTCTATCGGACGAAACTCTCCGGGAAGAAGGTACTGGTACTGCTGGACAATGCCTCCGGCGCCGAGCAGGTAATCCCGCTGATACCCGGCGAAGGGAACTGTTCCGTACTGATCACCAGCAGACGGCAGATGCGTTCCCTCGTGGTTTCCCAAGGAGCTCATCTGGCCCGGGTCGAGGCTCTCAGTCCGCAGGAGTCCGTGGATCTGGTCACCGGAATGATGGGGCAGGCGGCGATAACCATCGATCCCGTCGTCATAGGGGAAGTGGCGGAACTGTGCTGCTACCTGCCACTGGCACTGCGGATCGCCGCGGCCAATCTGATCAGCGCCCCGGGCGGGGAGATCGACGTCTATCTGGAGAGCCTGCGGCGCGGCAGCCGCCTCGCCGCGCTGTCCATCGAGGGCGAGACGACGTCCGCTGTCGCGACCGCCATCGGGCTCTCCTACTACGCGCTGGGTCCGGACGACCAGAGGGTCTTCCGGCTCGCGGGGCTCTTTCCGGGCTCGGACTTCTCCCCTGCCGCCGTCTCAGTGCTCGCCAACATGAGCGAGGCCCAAGCACGTTCCTGCCTGAGCCGGCTGGAGATGGCGAGTCTCCTGCAGCAGCCCGCCCCGGGCCGGTACCAGTTCCACGACCTGCTGCGCGAATACGCCCGGGACCGCACCGCCGACGAGCTCTCCGAGCAGGAACGTGCTGAGGCCATGGAGTGGCTCGGCCGGTGGTACCTCATGGGTGCCTGCACCGCGGCCGACACCCTCTACTCCGAGTTCGTGCGACTCGGCGAACCGTCGCTGCCCAAGATGCCCTTCGACGCGCCGCGGCGCCAGGACGAGAGCCGCTCCATGGCGTGGCTGCTCGCCGAGCGCCACAATCTGATGGCCTGCGTACGCTTCTTCGCCGTGCACGGACCGCAGTACCTCTCCTGGCACATCGCCGACGCCCTGCGGGGATTCTTCTGGACCGGCAAGTACCGCACCGAGTGGGGCGAGACGACCCGCACCGCCCTGGCTGCCGCCGAGAGCCTCACGGACGAACACGGAGTCGCGGCGATGCACCGAAGCCTCGCCAACCTCTACAACACGCTGGGCAACTACGAACAGGCCCTCACACACCAGGAGCAGAGTCTCGCGCTGCACGACCGCCTCGGCATGGCGGAGGAGGTCGCGGCCACGCTGAACAACATGAGCCTCGCCCACCTCAGCCTGGGCCGGGCAGCACAGGCCGAGGAGGCCGCGCAGCGGGCGCTCGACATCGCCCAGGCCATCCACTCCCCCCGGCTGGAGGCCACCGCCTCGGGAATGCTGGGCTTCATCCACTGGACGCGGGGGGACATCGAGGGGGCCACCGAGTTCCTCACCACCTCGCTGGCCACCGCCAGTCGGCTCGGCCTCCATCACATCAGCTCGTACGCCCTGCGAAACCTCGGCCTGGTACACCAGACCACCGGAGAGCTCGCCGCGGCGCAGTCCTACTTCAGACGAGCGCTCGACGTCTCCGAATCCATCGACTCCTCCTATGACCGGAGCATCTCGTTGTACGGGCTCGCCCTCATCGACCACGACAAGGGCGATCACGCGAGCGCGTACGACTCGGCTCAGCGCGCGCTGAGCGCCTTCCAGGAATGCGGTGACCGCACCCACGAGGTCGAGACGCTGTGTCTGCTGTCGGCCATCAGCGGGCGCCTGGGCTCGCCGCAGCAGTCGGTCCACTACGCGGCCGCCGCGCTCGACGGGGCGCGGCAGCTCGGCTACGTCGACGGCGAGGCATACGCCCTGGCCCGCCTCGCCGCAGCCGGCATGCACCTGGGCCGTGCGGATGCCACCCGCAACGCGGAGGCCGCACGGTCGCTGGCCGAGTCGGGTACCAACCAGATGACCCGCAGCAAGGTCCTGCTGGAACTGGCCGAGCTCTATGTGACGCAGGGCGACCCGCGCCGGGCCGAGGAATGCGCCCGGCAGGCCCTCGGGCTGTCGCAACCGACCGCCCAGCGCCTGAACATCGCCAAGGCCGAGGAGACACTCGGCGCCGTCGCCGTGCTCGACGGCAACCACCGACGGGCACAGGCGCACTGGGCCAAGGCACTGGAGATCTTCACCGACCTCGGCGTCGCCGCGGGCGAACCCCTGCGCAACCGCCTGGACACCTTGGCCGAACTCCACAGGGCGGCCTCGTGAACAGCATCGCCCTTGCCCCCAGGACACACGGCACATCGCGGACAGGCGGCTTCCGCCAGACACTGGTCGCCTCCATCGGCAATTCGATGGAGTGGTTCGACTGGACCGGATACGTGACCTTCGCCGCGGTACTGGGCCAGCAGTTCTTCCCGGTCGGCAACCCGACCACGAACATCCTGCAGACCCTGTTGGTCTTCGCTGTCGGCTTCCTCTTCCGTCCGATCGGCAGTCTGGTGCTCGGCGCCTACAGCGACCGGCACGGGCGGAGCAGGGCACTGCGGTTGTCGGTGCTGGCGATGTCCGGCGGCAGCCTGCTGATCGCACTGGCCCCGGCCTATTCGGCGGTGGGCGTACTGTCCCCGCTGGTGCTGGTACTGGCCAGAGTGCTGCAGGGACTCTCCGCGGGCGGCGAGAGCTCGGCGATGAGCACCTACGTGATCGAGGTCGCACCACCCCACCGCCGCGGACTGTACGCCAGCACCCTGTACATCAGCTCCACGGGCGGCACCCTCGCCGCCACGCTCCTCGCACTGCTGCTCCAGAACACGCTCACCCCGGACCAGTTGGGCGACTGGGGATGGCGCGTCCCCTTCGTCCTGGGCGCCCTGTTCTCCCTGTACGGCTGGCACATGCGCCGTCGCATGCACGAGACGCCCGTCTTCGAGAGCAAGCACGAGCAGCAACGCAATCCGGCCTGGCAGGTCCTGCGTTCGGATCCGCGCCGGTTCCTGCGGGTGGCCGCCTTCTCCCTCGGCGCGACTGTCGTCTACTACACCTTCGCCTCCTACCTGCCGGTCTACGCCCATGTGTACTACGGCGTGGGGTCGAACGCCGCGCTGTGGGCCGCCGCGATCGCACAGACGGTGTTCATCGCCGCGCTGCCACTGCTCGGGATGGCCGCCGACCGTTTCGGCAGCCGAACGTTGCTGCTGCTGTTCGGCGGCGGATTCGTCTGCCTGACTCCGCTCCTCTTCTGGCTCATGTCCAACTCCGCTACCCGGTTGTTCGTGGTGATGACAGTCGCGTTGCTGCTGTTCGGCTGCTACGCGACGGCCGCACCGCCGGCCACGATGCGGATGTTCCCGACCTCGCTCCGGTCCACCGGTTCCGGGGTCCCGTACGCGCTGACGGTGGCGGTGTTCGGGGGCACCGCCCCCTACCTGAACGAATACCTCTCCGCGCACGGCCACGGCCGCTGGTATCCCTGGTACGTCTCGGCGTTGTGCGCGATCAGCGTGGTCTCCTTCTTCCGGTACAGGGAGAAGGGCGACGCGGATCTGACCGCCGTGGAGGACGCCTGACAAGACCGGCCCCGGGGCCCGACCGCCGGCGGTCGGGCCCCGCTCGGCACTACTGCTTGCTCGTGCCGGTCGGACGGACCACGTACACCACCCGGTGCTCGGCATCGGCCGGCGGCCCATCCATCGTGAGCTTGTAGCGCTCGGCGAGGCGCAGGAAGAACGCACCCTCCGGGTCCGGGTCGATGCGCTCCACCACACCGCGGATCTCCAGATAGCGGTAAGGCTGCTCAGGGTCGTTGATGGACAGTGAGACGACCGGGTTCTGGGTGACGTTGCGGTACTTGTACCTGGTCGTGGTGTTGGTGAAGTAGATGAACTCCTCGTCCCAGAGGCACCACATGGGGTTGACCTGCGGCGTGTTGTCCGGCCTGACGGTGGCCAGATGAGCGAAGAGCGGCCGCTCCAGCAGATCGCGGTGGCTTTCGGGAATGACCGACATCGTGTCCTCCTGTGAAATCTCAGTGAGCCGTGGATCGAGTTTCCCGGGGGGCGAACAACGGGGCGAAGAGCTCCTCCAACCGCCGCAGCGCCCGCCCGAAGTCGCGCCCGGAACAGACCAGTTCCGCTATTCCGTCCGGGCGGACCAGGACGATGCGGGCGCTGTCGGACCCGGATGCTCCGTGCTGCCGCGGCTCCCACTCCCGCAAATTACCGGTGCGGGTGTCCAGCACCCGGATGTCCACCACCTCGCCACAGTACGCCTGGACCCGGGTGACCAACCGCGAGATCTCCCCGCCGAAGTCCCCCTTCCCGCAGAGCAGGAGGGTGTGCCGCAGGTCCGGTAGGGCCGAACGCAGCGGCATCCGACGGGAGCCGGCGCTGTTCCAGACCTGCGTGCGGGGAACCAGGCCGCCCTCGACGAACCCCCCGGAACCGGGCCACGGCCGGCCCACGGGGAGGGCGAACCGTCGGCGTCGGGAGCCGGCCGCCGGGTAGACCGTCCGCTGCCCGGCCAGCCAGGGCAGGTAGTCGAGATGGAAGAGGCGCAGCGCGGAGGCGATCCGCAGTCCGCCGTCCCGCAGCGCGACCTGGTGCGGCTTGTTCAGCAACCAGATCCGGGTCTGCGTCTCCGCCTGCTTGATGGCAGCCCTGGCCACCTGTCCACGCTCGCTCTCGAAGCTGTTCAGAAGCCTCGGATCGCACTGGTCACGCCAGCAGAGGGCGAGCTTCCAGGCCAGGTTGTGCGCGTCGGCCAGACCGGTGTTCAGCCCCTGGCCGCCGGCAGGGCTGTGGACATGGGCGGCGTCGCCGAGCAGGAAGACCCGCCCGACCCGGGTTCGCTCCGCGTGCCGGGAGTGCACGGAGAACACGCTGATCCAGTCCGGGTCGCGCAGCCGCAGGCCCCCGGGGCCCCGCTCGTCCACCAGGCGCTGGACGGTCGCCAGGTCGGCCTCGGCGGCCCGGAGTCCTGGCGGTGCCGAGGTGAAGACCCGGAACCGCCCGGAGGGCAGCCCACAGGTCACCAGGATACCCCGCGGCGAACAGAAGTAGTGGGTGACATCCGGTTCGAGGGCGCTGTCGAGCTCGATGTCGGCGACCACGAAGGACAGCTCATGGGTGGCGCCCTCGAAGGCGATGCCCAACTGCTCCCGGACCCGGCTGCGGGCGCCGTCGGCACCCACCACCCAGGAGAACTCCTCGGTCCGCTCGACCCCGTCGGGGCTCCGCAGCACCGCCTTCACCACCGGCCCGTCCTGTTGGAGGCCGACCAGCTCGGCGCCCCAGACCACCTCTCCGCCGGCGGCGGTCAAGGCGTCCCGGAGCATGTCCTCCACATCCGGTTGCGGCAGACAGACCGGCTGCACGCCCGGGTCCCGGAAGCGGAGATCGGCGACCACCCGGCCCTCGGAGTAGTAACGCATGGCCCGCTGCGGCAGGATCCGCTTCCGGATCTGCTCGTCGACTCCCATTCTGCCCAGCAGCTCCAGGGTGCGGGGCCAGACCCCGAGTGCCTTGGTCGACCTGCTCGGGCCGTCGGCGCGGTCCACACAGCGGACCGGCACGCCGCGGCGGGCCAGTTCCACGGCGGCGGTGAGTCCGGACGGCCCCGCGCCGACCACCAGAACGGGATGCTGGTCTCGTGACGTCATACGGCGGTTGTCTCCTGCACGGGCGCCTTGACGGCGTCCTCGGTGGTGGGCGTGGACGGGCGGTCGCGCAGCAGCAGGTACACCACGACGGTGGCGACGGCGCAGACCGCGGCCAGTAGCCACAGCACGGATTGGAAGGCCCCGGTGTAGCTGTCGGCGAGGAAGCGGTGGAAGGGAGCGCGTAGCGCGGGCGGGACACTGTTCGCGGCGCCGGCCAGGTTGCCGGTGGCGACCCGGTTGGCCAGGCTCGCCGCGTCAGCCGAAGGACGTCCGTAGTTGTGCAGTCCCGCCGCCACTCGCCCCTGGAGGAGGGAGACCATCACCGTGCTCATCACCGTGATGGCGACCGCCTCGCCGGCGAGCCGCATGGTGTTGAACATCCCCGCCGCCATACCGGCGCGCTCCGGGGCGACCGAGGTGACGGCGACCCCGTCGACCAGCCCGGCGGACAGGCCCATCCCGACGCCGATCAGCAGCAGCGGGCCGGCCAGCCCCAGCGAGGAGATGCCCGGGTGCAGCACGGTGAGCCAGGCACCGCCGAGCGCCACCAGCAACAGGCTGAGGCTCAGGACAACCCGGGTCGACACGCCCCGCTTCACCAACTGGGCGACGCCGAGCGGCACCACCAGCACCGGCAGGGTGAGCAGCATCATGGTCAGCCCCGCTGCGTCGGCCGAGGCTCCGTTGGCTCCGCTGAACCAGGAGGGCAGCAGCACCAGCAGGCAGACGAAGCCGAACGCGATGGCCACGGGGAGCAGGGAGACGCCGAGGAAGCGGGGCTGCCGGAAGAGGGCCATGTCGAACATCGGCTGCGCCTGACGCTTCTCCCCGACGACGAACAGGAGGATCAGGATTACCGCGCCCACGAACAGACCGATCACCTCGGCGCTGGCCCAGCCGGCCTGCGGGCCCTGGACCACACCCAGCATGAGCAGGAAGAGGCTACCGGTGAAGGTGACGGTGCCCCACCAGTCGACCCTGGCTCCCTCCCGGTTGCGGGACTCCGGGATGACCGGCAGCGCCAGCAGGACGGAGGCCGCGACGACGGCGTGCATCAGGAACACCCACCGCCAGCCCAGCGTGCCGACCAGGAGCCCGGACAGCGACGGCCCGAAGGCCAGGCCCGCCCCCGCCGAGGAGCCGAGCACCGCGAAGGCCCGGCCGAGAGCGGCGCCCTGGAAGGTGTTGGCCAGGATCGCGCTGCCGCTGGTCATCACCGCCGCGGCGCCGAAGCCGGCCACGCCGCGCAGCACGTCGAGCAGCAGCACGCTGCTGGACAGACCACTGGCCAGCGAGGCGAGGGCGAAGACGATCGTTCCGACGGTGAAGAGCCTGCGCCGTCCGACGATGTCGGCCAACGATCCACAGGCCAGCATGAATGAGGCGAAGGCGAGGTTGTAGGCGTTCACCACCCACTGGAGCGGAACAAGACCGGCATGCAGGCTGGAGGCGATGTCCGGCAGAGCCACCGAACTGCCGGTCAGCGAGGCAGGCAGGATGAGCACGGCCACGCAGACCGCAGCGAGGACGATTGTGGGCCGGGCGCCAGCGCGCTCCGAGGACTCGGTGCTCATACCAGCAGTGATCCCTTCTTGGAGGTCATACCAGGCTTCTTTCTAGCAGGAGACACCTTTATAGCAGACCCCTGTCATTCGTGTCAGCACTGCTTCAAGGAAGTGGACTTGGACGACGGACGGGTCAGACCGGAATCCGGTTCGCGCCGGGAACCAAGGCGTTGGGCAGCATCCGCCACCCCCGCTCCGCCGCCACCCCGGCGAGCACGGGATGGTCGCCGACGACCGTGGGCCACCCCACCAGCCGAAGCATGTCCAGATCGCTCGGGTCATCGGCGTAGGCGAAACAGGCCTCCTCAGCGACACCGCGTTCGGCGATCACCGTGCGTACTGCGGCGGCCTTGGCCGGGCCGAACATCGCTCGCGCGATCCGCCCGGTCAGCAGGCCGTTCCCGTCCACCTCCGGCTCGGTGCAGAGCACCAGATCGATGCCCAGGTCCTCGGCCATCGGCCGCAGGCTCGCCGGCCAGGCGCCGGAGACCGCCACGGTGAAGTGACCCTGACGCTGATGCCGGATCAGTTCGCGCAGAGGCGCCGCCAGGAAGGGGATCTCTCCCCGCTCGCGCAGCTCGGAGTACCAGGCCCGACCTTGGTCCAGCAGTTCGCTCCAGCGGACACCCGCCACGGCGCGGTAGAACATCGCGCTCGCCTCCGCAGGGGCGCCGCCGCGTGCGGCGAACTCGCGAATCGGCCCGACCTTCGACCGGTACACCGAGCCGTCCAGATCCCCCTGCTCGCGCAGTCGGTGGCGGAGCAGAGCGAACGGGCTCTTCATCGCGACCAGTGTCTCGTCGACGTCGAAGAAGGCCACCGGGGAGAGGGCACCGGTCATCACGCCGCCCACGTCAGGCCGCCGTTGACCTCCAGCACGTGTCCGTTCACATAGGAGCTGTCCGAGCCGGCCAGGAAGACCGCGGCCGCGCCCACCTCCTCCGGCCGCCCGAGGCGACCGGAGAGCAACCTCCTGCGGTAGTTCTCCCAGATCCGGTCGTCCGCGGCGATCTGCCGGCCCATGCCCTCGTCGATGTAGCCGGGCGAGATGCAGTTGACGGTGATGCCCTTGGACGCAAGCTCGAGCGCCGACGCCCGGGTGAACATCTCCACGGCGGCCTTACTGGCGCTGTACGCGGCCGCGCCGGCCACCGCCCGGCTGGCGACGCAGGAAGAGATGTTGATGATCCGGCCGCCGCCCTGCTCCTGCATCGGGCGGATCACCGCGCGGGTGCAGAGGAAGACGCCGCTGAGGTTGGTGGAGACGGTGGCGTTCCAGTCCGCCACCGAAAGCCGACTGATGCTGCCGTCGCGACTGATCCCGGCGTTGTTGACCAACAGGTCTATCCGGCCGAAGGCGGCCGTCGCCGACTCCACCAGCTCCGCCACCGAGTCCTCGTCGGTGACGTCCGCGTGCCGGTAGAGGACCCGACCGGGATGGCGGTCGACGAGTTCCTTCACGTCGTACGGGTTGCGCGCGGCGCAGACCACGTTCGCCCCCTCGTTGAGGAAGCTCTCGGCGATCGCGCGGCCCAGACCTCGCGTGCCCCCAGTGACGACAGCTGACATTCCGTGCATACCCATGTGCCTTACCTCTCTCAGTACCAGTTGAGGAGCATGGCGCCGGCGGTCATCCCGCCTCCGACGGAGGCCAGCAACACCCGCTCCCCCCGTTCCAGGGGCCGAGTGCGGTCGGCGTGGTAGAGCGTCAGCGGTACGGAGGCACCCGCCGTGTTTCCCAGACCGGGTGCGGTCAGGGTGACCTTCTGCCGATCGATCCCGGCCTCGTCCGCGAACGCCTCCAGCAGTCGGGTGTTGGCCTGGTGGAAGACCCAGCGGTCCACGTCTTCGACCCGGACGCCACTGTCGCCGAGGGCCTGGCCGACAACCTTGTGCAGGGTGGTCATCGCGTACTCCCGCACGGCCCTGCCGTCCATCCGGAAGAGGTGCTCGCCCGCATGCCTGGCCCGCTCGTCCAGCGGGGTGCGGCTCCCGCCCGCCACCACCTTCACGTAGTCATGGAGTTCACCGTTGGCGAGCAGGGCACTGCTCAGGATGCCGTAGCCCGCCGGTACCGGGCCGAGCACCACGGCACCCGCGCCGTCGCCGAAGAGGCTGACCGTCTTCCGGTCGCTGCGGTCCATGAGCCGCGAGAAGATGTCCGCCCCCACCGCCAGCGCGTACCGTCCGGGCTGCCCGTCCAGTAGGGCCTTGCCGATGGTGAGTGCGTACAGGAAGCCGCTGCACACCGCGTTGACGTCGAAGGCGGGCAGGGGGGGCAGGCCGAGTCCGGCCTGGACGACCGCCGCCGTCGAAGGCTGCGGGTGATCGGGGGTGCAGGTGGCGACGATCAGAGCCGCGAGCTTCTCCCGTGCCTCGTCACCGGCCGCTCTGAGCGCCGCGCGGGCGGCGGGGAGGGCTAGGTCCGAGGTCGCCTCGTGATCGGCCGCGTAGCGCCGTTCGAGGATGCCGGTCCGCTCCGCCACCCACTGCTCGGTGGTGTTCGCCCAGGCTGCGATCTCCTGATTGGAGACGACGCGCTCGGGAACATGAGCGCCGATGGATATCACGCCAATTGCCATCTTCAGTCCCTTGCCTCTGGTAACGGAAAACTCGTCATATCCCCATGCCCAGACCGCCGCTGACCGGAAGGACCACGCCGGTCAGGTATCCGGCCTCGGCACTCGCCAGGAAGCGGACGGCGGCAGCCACCTCCTCCGGGGTCCCGGGCCGACCCAGCGGCGTCCGGTCGAGGAACTGACGCCGCCGGCGTTCGCCGAGGCCACGCGTCATGTCTGTGTCGATGAGGCCGGGCGACACCACGTTGACGGTGATGCCGTGCCCACCCAGCTCCCAGGCCAGGGAGCGGGCCAGACCGACCAGGCCGGCCTTGGCCGCCGCATAGTTGGTCTGACCGGGCGAACCGGTGAACGCGGCGGACGACGAGACGAGTATCAGGCGCCCCCAGCGCTCGGCGAGCATCCGGCGGGATGCCTTCTTCGCGAGGCGGATCACCGCGCGCAGATTGGTGTCCAGCACATCGTCCACGTCCCGGTCGGCCATGCTCAGCAGCAGTGCGTCCCGGGTGATGCCGGCGTTGGCCACCAGCACCTCCACCGGCCCCTGTTCGCCGGCCACCTTCTCGAACAGCGTTTCCACTGCCTCCGGCTCGGTGACGTCGCAGGACACGCCGAACAGACCGGGCGGAGGCGGCGTGCCGCGGTAGGTCACCGCCACCCGGTCGCCCCCCTCGGCCAGGTCCCGGGCGATGGCGAGGCCGATTCCCCGGTTGCCTCCGGTCACCAGGACCGAGCGGCCTGTTCTGGTCACGCCTCCGTCACCACCACAACGGCGTTCTGTCCCCCGAAGCCGAACGAATTCGACATCGCCGCGCCGATCTTCGCGGTACGGGGTTGCCCGGCGACGACGTCCAACTCCACCTGCGGGTCCACCTTCTCCAGGTTCGCGGTCGGTGGCACGGACTGCTGCTCCACCGCCAGGACGGCGTACGCGGCCTCGACCGCTCCGGCCGCACCGATCAGATGGCCGATCACGCCCTTGGTGGAGGTCACCAGGGGGTGCCGACCGATGACCCGTTGGATCACCATCGCCTCGGTGACGTCGTTCTTCGAGGTGGAGGTGCCGTGCGCGTTGACATGGGCCACCTCCGCCGGGTCAAGGCAGGCGTCGGCCAGGGCCATCCGCATCGCCCGCTCCGCACCGTCGCCGGTCGGATGGGGTGCGGAGGCGTGGTAGCCGTCGGCGGAGGCTCCGAAGCCGCTGATCCGTGCGCGGATCCTGGCTCCCCTGGCCCGCGCATCAGCCATCCGCTCCAGCACCAGGACACCGGCGCCCTCGCCGGCCACGAAGCCGTCCCGGTCCGCGTCGAACGGGCGGGAAGCGGCCGCCGGATCCTCGGTACGCTTGGAGAGCGCGCCCATCTTGTGCAGACTGGCGATGCCGGTGCGGGTGAGCGCCGCCTCGGCACCGCCGGCCAGCACGACGTCGCACATCCCGGACTCCAGCAGCATCCGGCCGATGCCGATCGCCGTGGTGCCCGAGGCGCAGGCAGTCGACACCACCTGGTTCGGGCCCAACGCCTGGCAGTCCATCGCAATGTGACCAGCCGTCATATTGACCGGCGCGGTCACCATCAGCTGCGGCGAGACCACCGTGGGGCCGTGCTGCAGATAGGTCTCGTGCTCGCGTTCGAAGCTCGCGGAGCCACCGAACGAGGTACCGATGACCACCGCGACCCGGGTGCCGTCCCAGGACTCCGGATCCAGACCGGCATCCGCCACGGCCTGCCGGGCGGCGGTCACACCGAGCTGGCTGACCCGGTCCATTCGCAGGGAGGTGCGGCGGCCGAGCTCGGCGACCGGGTCGAAGCCCTCGACCCGGCAGGAGAAGTCAACGGCCAGCCCGGACAGTTCCGGGCTCCGGCTCGCAACCGACCGACCGTCCCATATCCGGGCCAGGTTCTGCTCGACGCCGACCCCGGCCGGGGTGACCAGCCCCAGACCGGTGACAGCCACATCGAATCGCTCGCCGCGGAAGGACGGCGATGAGGTCGGCGCGGTCACGAAGTCGCCTTGAGCTCATGGTCGAGCGTGCCGAGCACCTGGCCGATCGAGCACTCGGGGGCGAGCTGGACCTCGTCGAGCACCACACAGAACTCCTTCTCCACCGCGACGCTCAGTTCGACGATGAGGAGCGAGTCGAGGTCGAGGGACTCCAGAGTGGTGTCTTCGGTGAGCGATTCGGTCTCCACCCCGAGCGTGGCAGTCAGCAGGGCGTAGAAGCGGTCCTGGACAGTACTCATATCAGTTCTCCTCAAGGTGGGTCGCCCAGCCGGATGGTCCGCCCGGGACGTTTGTTCGACGGCGCCGGACGCTGTCGCGCCCAGCCACCGGTTCAGTCGGCGGTGTCCCGCCGACTGACCACGACCGCGGTGAAGGTGAAACCACCACCGCCGTTGAGCACCAGTGCGTACTGGCCCGGTTCCAGCCAGTCGCCGGTCGCCAGATCGGCCAGCGAGGCATTGAGGTCACCGGCGCCCAGGTGGCCGGTGGCGCGACCGAGGTCCAGCAGCGGTGCCGGGACGGACTCCGCGATCGGCGGCGCATACGCCTCCGCCATCGCCTTGCTGCCCAACCTGGGTAGCACCGCGTGGCGCAACCGAGGGTCGTCCGGGGCCAAGCCGCAGGATTCGAGTGCCTCGCCGATGGCGCTGCGGATCCGGTCGTGGGCGAGCTTGGTGAACCGCTCGATGCCGACGGTCTTTACGAAGTGACGCTTGGTGCGCCGCACGTCGATCATCGGGCTGTGACCCAGCGGATCGGCGTTCAGTCCGTCGGCCCCCCGGTGCATGACCTCCAGCTCGGCCGCCACGGTGGTGGCCATGGCGTGCAGTGTCAGATCGGCGCAGGGCTCCTCGCCACGGTGCACCAGCACCGCGGTTCCGGCGTCACCCGCGGCCATCCCGTAGTCGGTCCGCCAACGGTGCCAGCTCGGCATCAGGAACCGGTCTCCGGTGGTCACCAGGACCGGTCCGGTGCCCGGATCACCCTGCAGCCGGGAGACAGCCAGCTCGATGCCGATGGCGCCGCCATTGCACTGCTGCAGCAGTCCGATCGGCACCGCCTCGCGCGCCTCAAGCCGCTCGGCGATGTAGTGCGGCGCGGACCAGGCGTCGTGCCCCTGGTGGTGCACACTCGCGTGCAGCACCATCGACAGCGCCTCCGGTCGGCAGCGGGCCCGGTCCAGCACCCGCTGCCCCGCAGCCACCGCCATGTCCGGCGGGGCGACGTCCTCGCTGACCGGCAGCGAGGTGTAGCCGAGATCGGCCGCGGTACGCGCGTCCAGGTCCCCGGCTTCCAGTGCCTCTGCGACGGTCTGCCGTTGCGTCGGATACCAGGCCGCGCAGGTCAACCCGTAGGTTCCGGTGAGCCGCATCAGCCGGCCTCGGGGGCGACGGCCTTGAAGACGGTGAGCTCGCAGTGGCAGGCGACGGCGTCGCCCTGCTCGAACGTCACCCTCACAACCCGGCGTTCCTCGTCGGGTTCGACGCGTGCGGACACCGTCGTGGGACTGTCCAGCTCGACGAAGCGCTGGAAGCCGGCGCTCATCGCGCTCACCCGCCAGACACCTCCCTCCCTGCCCTCCTTCCCCTCCCCGCCCTCTTCGCCAATGCCCTCGGTCGGTGCCACCGCCAGCAGGGCGGCCTGGCGGGCGGCTTCGAGCAGGGCCGTCGCCGGAACGTGGTCGAGCGGGTGGTCGTAGAACACCGGGTGCCCGACCGGAACATCGAGGTCTGCGGTGAGCCCTCCTTCGACGGCACGCACCGCGGATACGACGACGTTCGCGTCGAGCGTCCGTCCCACCCCGCGGCTGCCCGGAGGGGTACCGACCCGATGCCGGGACATGCTGTCGGAGAGCGGTGCCGGCGAGCTGCGCCGCATGGTGCGGAAACTCTCGTAGCCAGGGCGAGTCGGGTAGCCGGCGCAGATCGTGCTGCTGCCCATCCGGCGCCCGGACAGGTACAGCTCGCTGACCAGCGTCGCACCCAGCAGGCGGTTTCCACGCTTCTTCAGGTCCCGGGCCTCGATCACGATCGTCAGCTCGGTGGCGGGGTCAGGACCGGCACCGTGCGGCGTCATGAGAGAGTCCGCGTCGAACTCGAAGGACCACTCCGTGATCAGGAACGCCGTGTCCGCAGGGACGCCAAGGTGGCTGTGGGCCACCAGGGTTCCGGCCTGCCGGGAGCACTCGAGCAGCAGCATCGGGTCGACGAGCGCCGAGCGCAGCGGGTCGTCGGTGAAGTAGCTGTGGGAGGCCGGTAAACGCGCCGCCACAGCGAAGCAGTTGTCTCCGAGCGAGAGGTGATCGGTGACGAAGACCTCGGTGTCCGCGTGGCGGTGCACCAACGACCGGTCCACCGGTCCGTCGAAGCGGAGCCGGCCCGCGGCACCGTTCCCGAACCCCTCGGTCATCTCTCTGCTCCGGGCGCTACTCTGCGCCGACGCCGACATCAACGATTCTCCCTCCCGCGGGAGCCGGGTGGCCCCACACCGCTCGCGCGCTCTCGTACCTGTCGGCCCGACCGCTGGTGTGCACGACCGCGCCCCTCGAACAGAAAAGCTAGTGCGGGCTTCTTTCGTCCTGCTGTCAGAGCCTGTAAGCGGCGTACTCCGCCTCCTGAGCTTTCGCTCCGGTGGCGGGTCGTGACGTTCGTAGGCCGTGCAACGGTTCACCGATGGCGAGCAGATCCCGGACAACGCCCGGGTCGCCCATCCAGGGCGCACTACCTGCCCAACCCCCCGTCACCAGGCACGATGCCACCGGGACTAGGGTTCCCCCGTACTTCCATCACAGGAGGAGTTGTTTCATGGGGGGCTCAATCCTCGCCCGGCGTACGGCCGGGCTCACGCTCGCGGTGATCACCGCGAGCGCTACGGCGCTCACCGCCACCACGCCGGCGAACGCCGTCGCGGCACCGGCACCGCGGCTGACGCTGAACACGCCGACACCGACCGCACTCGTGCCGGGCAGCACCGACACTGCGCAGCTCCCGCTGTTCTACACCAGCAACACGGGCAGGCCGGTCAGCGCCGCAGCCACGGTCACCATCGACTTCCGGGGGCTGGCCAAGGTCGCGAACGTCCAGCTGCAAGGGCACTGCACCGTCAAGGGCCTGGTCGCCACCTGCACGGACCGACTGGTCAGCGATGGCGCGCCCAACATCGGGACGCTCACGGGCAGCACCTGGCTGGACTTCACCCCGGCCAAGGGCGCAGCGCTGGGCGCGCAGGGGAGCTACACCATCAGTGCCCGGGCAGCCGGCTACAAGGTCGTGGGCGGTACCAGCACGGTCACGGTCGGCGGGCCCTCGCTGAAGCTGACCGGGCTGCCCAACGCGTCCGGGCTGCGGGTCGGGTCCACCGTGTCCGAGCCGATGAGCTTCAGCAACATCGGGGACAGGCCCGCAGCCGGCTCCGAGGTGGTCTTCGAGCTGACCCCGGGGCTGGCCTTCGAGCAGCACTACCGCAACTGCCAGTACGCGAAGCTGAGCGGCGGGTTCACCGCCGAGCTGTGCCGCTTCGGCGGGAGCGTGGCCCTGGGTGAGAAGGTGGAGCTCAACAGCCCGCTGGCGCTCAAGGTCACCCCGCAGGCGCTGTACACGCAGCTGCGCGCGTTCGCGCTGCCCGCGGGCGATCCGACAGTCGGCAGCATCGTCGGCCCGGGCGTCGCCTGGCATCCGGGCAGCGGCCCGCTGCTCGGCCTGCGCGTGCTCTCGGCCGGTCACGTTTCCAGCGCCCCGGCCGGGAGCGTGGCACCGTACGACACCGTCGGCGCCAACGGTCTCAGCGTGGGTCTGACCGCCCGCAACACCGCCGACTTCGGGGTGACCGGCGCGAAGGCGAGCGGAAAGGCCGGCACCGACGTCACGGTGACGCTCGGACTGTACAACCACGGCCCGGCGGCCCTGGTCGACTACGGCAGCGTTCCGGGCCTGCAGTTCACCCTGCCGCCAGGGACCTCGGCCGTACGCATCCCCTGGGACTGCGGACTTCAGGACGCCAACGTGCCCGGGGTCTACCTGTGCGGCTACGACTTCCAGCAGTCGTTCGACATTCCCGCCGGCGAGCAGCTGAACTTCCCGTTCGTGCTGCGGATCAACAAGGTGATCAAGGGCGCGACCGGCAAGGTGGCCCTGTCCGACCCGGCACCGTTCGACCCGAACCCGCACAACAACTCAGCCGGCGTCACTGTCAACTGAGGACGGTCGACCCAGGACGCACCCCGCCCTGCCCTCCGCCCCCGGAAGGCAGGGCGGGTGGTGCGGCACCAGCCTTCTTGTCCCGCTCCCTGAGTGTCCGAGCGCGTGACGCGACCCGAGCTGCTCACCGGTGGTCGCCTCCGTCCTCGCGGACACCGACCCCTAGCATGTGGGCAGGCGTCGGTACCCGAGAACGTGCACTCAGATAGGAACATCCATGCCGTCCGACCGCACCGCAGGCACTCCTGACCCCGCTGTCATGCCGCGCCTCGACGAGGCGTTCGGGCCGGACCCGTATCCGATGTACGCGGAGCTGCGCAAGGCAGGACCGGTGCACCAGGTCATCGGTCCCGAAGGCCGCCCGATCTGGCTGGTCACCGGATTCCAGGACGCGCGCGCGGCGCTGGCCGATCCGCGGCTCTCGCTGAACCGGAGCAACGCGACTCCTGGGAGCTACACCGGCCTCTCGCTGCCACCGGCCCTGGACAAGAACCTGCTCAACATGGATGGCAGGGACCATGCACGGCTACGCCGGCTGGTGGCTCCGGCGTTCGGTCCCGCGCGGATGGAGGGCCTGCGCCAGCAGGTGCGCGACACCGCCGCGGGCCTGCTGGACTCCCTGGGCCTGCAGCCCGGTCCGGTCGACCTGGTGGAGGACTACGCGGCGCCGCTCTCGCTGGCCCTGCTGTGCGACATCCTCGGCGTCGACCAGACGGAGTCGGAGCGCTTCCGCCGGTGGACCACGATTCTGCTGAATCCCTCGGCAGAGTCACGGGCACGGCTGGGTGAAGCACTTGAAGGCATCGTGACCTCCCTGACGGTCCAGATCCAGGCCAGGCGCGCCGAACCAGGGACGGACCTGTTGTCCGTGCTGATCGCCGCCCACGACGGTGAGGACCGGCTCAGTGCCGACGAACTGCTGAGCCTGGCCTTCCTGCTGCTCTTCGCGGGATACGAGAACACCATCGCCGCCATCGCGACGGCCGTCGCCACCGCCCTCACCGAGCCGGGACTGCGCAGCCGACTGCGCGATAACCCGGACGCGGTAACGGAGTTCGTGGAGGAGACGATCCGCTTCGACGGCCCGGTCGAACTCGCGATCCGTCGGTTCGCCACCGAGGACGTGGAGATCAGCGGTGTGGTGATCCCGGCCGGCGATCCGGTCCTGGTGGCCCTGGCCTCGGCGCACCGGGACCCGGCCGCCTTCACCTGTCCGGACCGGGTCGCGCCGGGGCGGACCGAGCAGGGACACCTCGGCTTCGGCCACGGGCCGCACTACTGCCTCGGTGCCGCGTTGGCGCGCCTGGAGATCGTCACGGCCGTCACCGTCCTGCTGGAACGCTACCCAGCAGCCACCCTGACGACGCCTCGGGAGGAACTGCGACCCCGGCCGTCAGTCCGCACTCGCGGCATCGCCCGGCTCCCGGTGCTGCTCCGCCCCGAGGACGACTGACTGAACGCTTTCAACGCGCCCGGTGGGCAGGCCCGCCCCCGCAGTGCTGCTCCAACTCGCCTCACCCGCGCTGATGTAGCTGTCGGCAGGCGCAGGCCTGACCACCACAACCAAGTTGTCCGTCAAGGCGGAGCAAGCTCGGTCCATGACCAACAAGCTCAGGCGCGTTCGTAGAAGCCGTCGAGACGGCCGCGGGCGAGCACGCCTCCGGCGGCTGCCAGCACGTCGCGCGGTGCGGCGGAGTCCGGTACCGCGCTGCCTGCTCCCACGACCAACGGCTCGGCAAGAGCGAACAGTTGGAACACATAGCGGTGCGGGCCGTGGCCCTTGCGCGGCGCGGGCCCGCGGTAGCCGCGACGCGAACCCGCACTCAACAGACGTACGCCGGCGGCGGGGCTCTCGATGTCGAGGCCGCCCTGGGCGAGGCCGGTCACCGACGGGTCGAGCAGGGCGATGCCGTGGTTGTTCGGCACGGCCGTCGGCGCATCGGGATCCTCGATGACCAGCAGCAGTTGTGCCGTGCCGGCGGGGACCGCGTCCCATGCCAGGGCCGGTGACAGATCCTTGCCGCCGAGACCCCTTCCGGCGTGGACGATCGGGATCGTCTCCTGGTCGCCGAAGTCGGGACTGCTCAGCGCCAGCGTGTTCTCGCCGGCCAGGTTCGGTGCGTTCCAGGCGAGGCCGGCTTGCCCGGCTCGCCTGTTCTTCAGCAGCTTGCCAAGCACTGCCATGGGCTTCTCCTCGTCGCGACGGCGCCCGGGACTCGACCGCAGGTCACGTCACGGGCTGTGGATTTCAGGGCGCGGTCCACGCTTGTGCAGATCCCTCATGAATGGACGTCGCGGACCGAAATGGAACACTCAGGATGGAGCGATGTCGTCCGGGCGGGAGTCGGTGAGGTTCGGAGTTCTCGAAGATGCCCGACCTGCCGTGAGTTCAGCGAAGCGGAGGATGGCGTCGGTGACCCAGTGGATGCGCGGGGAGTGGAAGAAGTCGAAGTTGTGCTGGGTCCCCGGGAGTTCGGCATAGGC
>Ga0302314_10008060_pt1 | contig 18825 bp, 23 predicted proteins | sample III_Palsa_N2_3_FD_200533 | JGI IMG/M metagenome (GOLD analysis project Ga0302314, IMG submission 200533) | Peat permafrost microbial communities from Stordalen Mire near Abisko, Sweden - III_Palsa_N2_3 | ecosystem: Environmental > Terrestrial > Soil > Palsa > Peat permafrost | place: Sweden...
CCCAGCGAAACGATCTGCTCAAAAAGCCACGCCCCGCGCGCCGACGTCCGTCTATCCCCAGGCCCAAACCAATCCATCCAATCCTCCATTCGGATCGTTGAATCAGTTCAGCTCAGATCAGGGAATCCTTCCGTGCATCCGGTAGCCCAATGGGGGAGCAACTGGGTTCCATGGGCGCCAACGAGATATGTGAATTCCGTAGGGCGCGAACCCACTTTATTCTAAAGAATAAACCGCGACAGATCCGCGTTCTGGGACAAGGCTTCGACCCGTTCGCGGACATAGGCCCCATCAATGGTCACGGTCTCGCCCGACCGATCGCCGGCGGTGAAGCTGATATCCTCGCAGACCTTTTCCAGCACGGTCTGCAGCCGCCGCGCGCCGATATTCTCCACCGCGCCGTTCACGGCTACGGCCGCGTCCGCCAGGGCCTCGATCGCGTCCGGAGTGAAGGTCACGGTCAGGCCCTCGGTGGCCATCAGGGCCTGGGTCTGGCGAATGAGATTGGCCTCGGGCTCGGTCAGGATGCGGCGGAAATCGTCCCGGGTCAGCGCCTTCAGCTCGACCCGGATCGGCAGGCGCCCTTGCAGCTCGGGCAGAAGATCCGACGGCTTGGCCACGTGGAAGGCGCCCGAGGCGATGAACAGCACATGGTCGGTCTTCACCGGCCCGTACTTAGTGGAAACGGTCGTGCCCTCGATCAGCGGCAGCAGGTCCCGCTGCACCCCCTCGCGGCTGATATCGGCGCCGGCGCGCTCGGAGCGGGAGGCGACCTTGTCGATCTCGTCGATGAACACGATGCCCGTCGACTCGGCCAGCGCCAGCGCCTCCTGGGTCAGGGCCTCCTGGTCCAGCAGCTTGTCGCTTTCTTCGGCGATGAGCGGCGCATAGGCTCCCGCGACGGTGGTCTTGTGGGTCTTGGTGCGTCCGCCGAAGGCCTTGGACATCATTTCCGACAGGTTCAGCACGCCTACCGAGCCACCGGGCTGGCCGGGAATGTCGAAGCCCTGCATGGGCGAGGCGGTGTCGGCCATGGTCAGCTCGACTTCCTTGTCGTCCAGCTCACTGGCGCGAAGCTTCTTGCGGAAGCTGTCGCGGGTGGCGGGCTGGGCGCCGGGGCCGACCAGCGCGTCCAGGATCCGCTCCTCGGCCGCGGCCTCGGCGCGGGCGCGCACGGCGGCGCGGCGCTTGTCACGCACCATGCCCATGGCCGACTCCACCAGGTCGCGCATGATCTGGTCGACGTCGCGGCCGACATAGCCGACCTCGGTGAACTTGGTCGCCTCCACCTTCAGGAACGGCGCTTGGGCCAGCTTGGCCAGCCGCCGCGCGATCTCGGTCTTGCCGACGCCGGTCGGGCCGATCATCAGGATATTCTTCGGGGTGATCTCGTCCTGAAGGTCGGCGGGCGTGCGCCGGCGGCGCCAGCGGTTGCGCAGCGCCACGGCCACGGCGCGTTTGGCCTCGGCATGGCCGACGATGAAGCGGTCCAGCTCCGAGACGATCTCGCGGGGGGAAAACTCGGTCATACGGCGTCCAGGCTTTCCACGGTCAGAGATCCGTTAGTGTAGACGCAGATGTCCCCGGCTATGGCCATCGCCCGGCGCGCGATCTCCTCGGCGGTCAGGTCGAAGTCCACCAGCGCCCGCGCGGCCGCCAGGGCGAACTGCCCGCCCGAGCCGATGGCCGCGACGCCATGTTCCGGCTCCAGCACGTCGCCGACCCCGGTGACGGTGTAGATCGAGGTCGTGTCCGCAACGATCAGCATGGCCTCAAGGCGCCGCAGATAACGGTCGGTTCGCCAATCCTTGGCCAGGTCCACGCAGGCCCGGGCCAGCTGCTCGGGATATTGCTCCAGCTTGACCTCCAGCCGCTCGATGAGGGTCAGGGCGTCGGCGGTGGCGCCGGCAAACCCCGCCAGCACTTTGCCGCCGGCCAGCCGTCGCACCTTTTTGGCGTTGCCCTTGATAATGGTCGGGCCCATCGACACTTGACCGTCGCCGGCGATGACGGTGGATGAGCCCTTGCGCACGGCCAGGATGGTGGTCCCATGCCAATTGGGGAACGCGTCGGGAGTAGACAGATGAGATGTCATATCGACGGATGTGGCGGGCGCGGCGCCCCAGGTCAAGATAGGGGGCTGGGTCAAGACGTGAGGGCCCGCCCCAGCATGAGCTTCCTGGCATGAGCTTCAGCGACACTCCAAGTTTTAGCGATGGGGAGATCGACCGTTACGCCCGCCATCTGGTGCTGCGCGAGATCGGCGGCCCGGGCCAGCAGGCGCTGAAGGCGGCGCGGGTGCTGATCGTCGGCACGGGCGGCCTCGGCGCGCCGGCCGCCCTGTATCTGGCGGCTGCCGGCGTGGGCCGGCTGGGTCTGGTCGACCCCGACCACGTCTCCCTGTCCAATCTGCAGCGCCAGGTGATCTACGCCACCAGCGATGTGGGCAGGCTTAAGACCGAGGCGGCGGCGGAGCGCCTGGCCGGCCTTAATCCCGAAATCGAGATCAAACAGCACCCGTTCGCGGTGACGGCGGACAACGTCCGCTCGCTGGTCGGCGGCTATGATCTGGTCCTGGACGGGACGGACAATTTTGAGACCCGCTTCCTGGTCGCCGACGCCTGCGTGGCCGAGGACAAGACCCTGGTGTCCGGCGCCATCGGCCGCTGGACGGGCCAGATCGGCGTGTTCGTCGGCCAGCCCTGCTACCGCTGCCTGGTTCCGGAGCCGCCACCGGACGCCGACACCTGCTCCGCCGTCGGCGTCATCGGGGCCCTGGGCGGGGTGATCGGATCGATTATGACGGTGGAGACTGTCAAGCTGATCACGGGAGCGGGCTCCAGTCTCACGGGCCGATTGCTGATCTATGACGCGCTGGCCGGCGAGACGCGCACGGTGCGGGTCGGCGCCGATCCTGCCTGCGCGGTCTGTGGCTGCGGCGCATAACCGCGGCTGGACCGCGCAACATGCGTTGACACCACTGGGAATTGTGCGGTCTCGTCCCGGCTTCGAGCAACCGGCGCGCCTGGTTCGTTGCGGCGACTAACCTCGCCGCTTTCGCGACGCCCAGACCGCCGGTCATGAGGCGCGACCATGACAATTTGGGACTGGCTGCTGAACCCGGCGGGACTGACGGCCCACGGCTTCTGCCTGAGTTGGGCGCCGGGTCTGATCGCGCTGCACGCCGGGTCGGACGCCTTGATCGGGTTGGCCTATTTCTCCATCCCGCTCGCGCTGGCCTGGTTCGTCCGCGAGCGGCGCGATCTGGAACCCGCGCACCGGTGGGTGGCGGTCCTGTTCGGGGCCTTCATCCTGGCCTGCGGCGCCACTCATCTGTTTTCGATCCTCACGCTTTGGGTCCCTGCCTATGGGATCGAGGGATTGGTGAAGGCCTTGACCGCGGTGCTGTCGATCGCGACCGCCATCGCGCTCTGGCCGCTGGTGCCGCAGCTTCTGGCGGTGCCCTCGCCGACACAATTGCGGGCCCTGAACGCCGAGCTGGGACAGCGGGTGACCGACCGGACCGCCGAACTACAGACCTCCAACACCCGGCTGACCGAGGCCTTGGCGGAACGCACCGCCGCCCTTGAACAACGGGACCTGCTGTTGCGGGAGGTCTACCACCGGGTGAAGAACAACCTGCAGATGGTCGACGCGCTGTTGCTCATGCAGGCCCGGAACCTGGACGATCCGGATGCGCGGCGAGCCCTGACCGGCCTGCGCGGCCGCGTCTACGCGCTGGGGCTGGTGCACCAGCAGCTGATGGGATCGGAAGACCTGAAGACCTTCGATGTCGCCCCCTTCCTGCAGGAGCTCTCCGCCAACATCTTGCAAAGCGGCGACCATGCCGACGTGGCGCTGTCGGTGGAGACGTGTCCACTGGATGTGGGTTTGGATTTCGCCATACCTCTGGGCCTGATAGTGACCGAGTTGATAACCAATTCACTCAAACATGCGTTTCCTGGCGGCGCGGGCGCTATTTCGCTGATCCTTCGGCGCGATCCGGCGGACGAGGTGGTGTTGACGGTCGCGGATGACGGGCGCGGCCTCGCCGATACCGGTGGTGGCGCGCCCGGCTTGGGGATCAGCCTCCTCAGGGGGCTGGTGGCTCAGCTTGAGGGGACCATGGTTGTGACGAGCGAGGGTGGGATGAAGACCGAAATCCGCGCGCCCATGCCGGAGGCGGCATGAGCGATCTGCAGCGTTGCGTTCTCGTGGTGGATGACGAATTTCTGATCGCTCAGGGTCTTTGTCTGCAGGTCGAGGACATGGGCCTCAACGTTTGTGGAACCGCCGCCACGGCGGAGACCGCGGTCGCATTGGCGCAGGCGCACCGGCCTTCGGTGGTCTTGATGGACGTGCGCCTGCGCGGAAAGGGCGATGGCGTGGACGCGGCCATCGCGATCCATTTCACGGTGGGCTCCCGGGTGATCTTCATCACCGGCTCGCGTGAGCCGGCGACCATGGACCGGATCGGAATGGACCATCCCAGCGCCGTGCTCTTCAAGCCGCTGTTCGGCCGTCAATTGCAGAGCGCGATCGAGGCGGCGATGACGGGATAGGCTGGCCCGAGATCGCGCTCAAAGCATCGATGGAATGACCCTGTCCGGCGGGCGGTGGCCGTCCAGGAAGGTCCGGATGTTCACGATCACCTTTTCGCCCATGTCGATCCGGCCCTCGACGGTGGCCGAGCTCATGTGCGGCAGCAGAACCACATTGGGCAGCTTGAGCAGCTTGGGATTGACCGCCGGCTCGTGCTCGTAGACGTCCAGGCCTGCGCCGCCCAGTTCCCCCGCGGCCAGCATGTTGGCCATGGCCGCCTCGTCGATCACTTCGCCGCGGGCGGTGTTGACGATGATGGCGTGCGGCCGCAGCACCTTCAGCCGCCGCGCCGAGAGCAGATGATAGGTGGCCGGGGTGTGCGGGCAGTTGACCGAGATGATATCCACCCGCGCCAGCATCTGGTCGAGGGATTCCCAATAGGTCGCGCCCAGCTCCTCCTCGATCCGGAGACCGACGGGTTTGCGGTTATGATAGTGGATGTCCATTCCGAACGCCCGGGCGCGGCGGGCCAGCGCCTGGCCGATGCGGCCCATGCCGAGGATGCCCAACTGGGCGCCGCGCAGCCGGCGGCCGAGCATCCAGGTCGGCGCCCAGCCGTGAAACTCGCCCGATTGAACGATGTTGGCGCCCTCGACCAGCCGACGCGCCGAGGCCATGATCAGGGCCAGCGTCATGTCCGCGGTGTCTTCGGTGAGTACGCCGGGCGTATTGGTGACGACGATGCCGCGGGCGTTGGCGGCGTCGACATCGATATTGTCCACCCCCGCGCCGAAATTGGCGATCATTCGCAAGGATGTCCCGGCGCCGGCCAGCACCCGCGCGTCGATCCGGTCGGTGATGGCGGGCACCAGCACCTCCGCCTCGGCTATCGCCGCGATGAGCGCGGCGGGGCTCATCGGCGTGTCGTCCGGGTTCAAGGTCACGTCGAACAGCTCGCCCATCCGCGCCTCGATGGGCGCGGGCAGCTTGCGGGTGACGACGACTTTCGGCTTATGGGCGGCCATGCGGGTCTGAATGAGGCCTTCGAAAAGGTTTGTTAATGCTCCGGCGTAAGCCTGCCTCGGCGGCGCCTTGTATCAAAGGCGGCTCGCGGGGCCAAGGCGCACCCATTGACCATCAATCGCGGCCAAGAGTCGATTGCGGAGATATCGGGCCGATGAGGGCAGTGCGATCGGCGGGGCTCGTCCTGTTGGCGGGTTTCGTGATGGCGGCGAGCACGGCCGCGGCTACGGTTCCGCCAAAGGCGCGGGTGACGCCGTCGGGCCTGCCGGTGCCACGCTATGTGACGCTCAAGTTCGATCCGGTGAACGCGCGCGCCGGACCCGGCGACGACCACCGCCTGCTCTGGGTGTTCCATGCACGGGGACTGCCGGTGCAGGTCGTCGCCGAGACTGACGAATGGCGCCGCGTCTGCGACCCGGATGGCGGCTTGTCATGGGTGCACAAGCGCACGACCGACGGCCGTCGCGCGGCGATGCGGACCCAGCCCGGACCCGCCGCCATTCGCGCGAAACCGCGAGACAGCGCGGCGGTCCTAGCCTATCTGGCGCCGCGCGCCCTGGCCGAGCTGGACCGGTGCGACAAGGATTGGTGCCGGCTGCGGATCGCCCGCGTGTCTGGCTGGGCGCGGGCGGACGATCTGTGGGGCGCGGCCGAAGCGCCGCAATGTCGCTGACGCCCAATCTCGTTGAGGCCCATTCTCGTTGAGGCCCATTCTCGTTGAGGGGGGGCCGAGCGGTGTGCTACGCCTGAACGCTTCGGCCGTTCAGCGGCCTGGCAAAAGTGAGTTCGCAATGACGACGGGAACCAAGTCCCGGCTAGACAAGGACGATCTGCTGGCCTGCGGGCGCGGCGAGATGTTCGGCCCCGGCAACGCCCAGTTGCCCGTCCCGCCGATGCTGATGATGGACCGCATCGTCGAGATCACCGCGGACGGGGGCAAGCTGGGCAAGGGTTTTATCCATGCCGAGCTGGATATCCACCCGGATCTCTGGTTCTTCCAATGCCACTTCCCCGGCGATCCGGTGATGCCGGGCTGCCTGGGGCTGGACGCCATGTGGCAGCTGGTCGGCTTCTTCCTCGCCTGGTCTGGCGGGCTGGGCCAGGGCCGCGCCCTGGGCGTCGGCGAGGTCAAGTTCAGCGGCCAGGTCTCGCCGAAGGTCAAGCGCCTGACCTATCGGATCGATCTGAAGCGGGTGATTATTCGTAAATTGGTCATGGGCGTTGCTGACGGCGTTATGGAAGCCGACGGCCAACCGATCTATGAGGCCAAGGATCTGCGCGTTGGCCTGTTCAACGCCAAGGATCTGGTCTGAGTTCGAGCAGGGGAAACGCGATGCGCCGCGTTGTGATTACAGGCATTGGCATCGTCTCATCGATCGGGGTGGACGCCGAATCGGTCACCGCTTCGCTGCGCGACGCGCGGCCGGGCGTGGTGTTCGCGCCGGAATACGCCGAGCTGGGGTTTCGCTGCCAGGTGCACGCACCGTCCAAGATCGACTGGGAATCCCTGGTCGATCGCCGCGCCGCCCGCTTTCTGGCTTCCGGCACGGCCTACGCCCATATCGCCATGGAGCAGGCGGTGGCCGACGCCGGCCTGACCGAAACCGAGGTCTCGCATGAGCGTACCGGCCTTCTGGTCGGCTCCGGCGGCCCTTCCACCCACGCCATCGTCCAGGCCGCCGAAATAACGCGCGAAAAGGGGCCTAAGCGCGTCGGCCCCTTCGCCGTGCCCAAGGCGATGAGCTCCGGCCCCTCGGCGGTGCTCTCGACCTGGTTCAAGATCAAGGGGATCAACTATTCGATCTCCTCGGCCTGCGCGACCTCCACTCACTGCATCGGCGCGGCGGCTGAGAAAATCCAGCTGGGCAAGCAGGACATCATGTTCGCCGGCGGCTGCGAGGAGCTGGACTGGACCCTGTCGGTGCTGTTCGACGCCATGGGCGCCATGTCCAGCGGCTTCAACGACCGCCCCGAGCGGGCGTCGCGGGCCTATGACAAGGACCGCGACGGGTTCGTCATCGCCGGCGGCGCCGGGATCGTGGTGCTGGAGGAATTGGAGCACGCCAAGGCGCGGGGTGCGAAAATCTATGCCGAGATCGTGGGCTACGCCGCCAATTCCGACGGCTACGATATGGTTGCGCCGTCGGGCGAAGGCGCGGTGCGCTGCATGCGGCTGGCCATGCAGGGAATGGACGGCAAGGGCCTGGACGCGATCGACTATCTGAACCCGCACGGAACATCCACGCCGGTGGGCGATATCAAGGAGATGGACGCCGTTCGCCAGGTGTTCGGCGACAGCCCGCCGCTGATCTCGTCGACCAAGTCCCTGACCGGCCACAGCCTGGGCGCCGCCGGGGCCCAGGAGGCGATCTACTGCCTGCTGATGATGCAGCACGGCTTCGCCTGCGAGAGCGCCAATATCGACGAACTGGACCCGGCCTTCGCCGACCTGCCGATCCTGCGGGAGCGCCGGGATATGCAGCTCAACACCGTGATGTCCAACGGCTTCGGCTTCGGGGGCACCAATGGCTGCCTGATCATGAGCCGTTACGACGGCTGACGCCCCGCGCCTGGCCTGCTAGGCAGGCGCATCAATTCCAGCTTCCAACCCAGGTGGGAAATCCATGGCCGACTACGACCTGCCCAAGGGCGATCTCATGCGGGGCAAGAAGGGCCTCGTGATGGGCGTGGCCAATCACAATTCCATCGCCTGGGGCATCGCCTCGCAGCTGGCCGCCCAAGGGGCTGAGATGGCGTTCACCTATCAGGGCGAAAGCCTGGAGCGCCGGGTGCGCCCGCTCGCCGAGAGCATCGGCGTCAAGACCTTGATACCCGCCGACGTCACGGACGACGCCTCGATGGACGCCGCGTTCGCCGAGATCGAGAAGACCTTCGGGACCCTGGACTTCGTGGTTCATTCCATCGCCTTCGCCGACAAGGACCAGATGAAGGGCTCCTTCGTGGAGCACACCACCCGGGAAGGGTTTCTGATGGCGATGAACATCTCCGCCTTCAGCTTCGTCGATGTGGCCCGGCGGGCTTCGAAGTTGATGTCCAAGGGCGGCTCGATGATCAGCATGACCTATCTCGGGTCCGAGCGGGTGATCCCCAACTACAACATGATGGGCGTAGCCAAGGCGGCGCTGGAGGCCTCCACGCGCTATATCGCCCGCGACCTCGGCCCGCAGGGCATTCGCGTCAACGCCATCTCCGCCGGCGCCATGCGCACGCTCTCGCTGGCCGGCATCTCCGGCGGACGGGGCATGATCGCCCAGGGCCGCAGCTTCAGCGCCATGAAGGAGGACACCTCGATGGAGGGCGTCGCCGGGTGCGCTCTGTGGCTGCTATCCGATCTCGGCCGCTCCACCACTGGCGAAGTGGTTCACGTCGACGCCGGGTTCCACATGATGGGGTTCCCCGACAGTGGGGACGCCACCTAAAGCTGGGCCAGCACCGCATCGCCCATCTGGACGGTGGTCAGCGTTCCGCCGAGGTCGGGGGTGCGCGCGCCGGCGTCCAGGGCCGCCTTGACCGCCGCGAACAGGCGGTCGGCCAGATCGGCGCGGTCCAGCGACCAGCGCAGGGCCATCTCGAAGGACAAGATCGCGGCCAGCGGATTGGCGACGCCCTTGCCTGCGATGTCCGGAGCCGAGCCGTGGATCGGCTCGTAAAGGCCGGGCTTGCCGGGGGCCCCCAGGGCGGCGGAGGGCAGCAGGCCGATGCCGCCGGTCAGCATGGCCGCCTCGTCCGACAGGATGTCGCCGAACAGGTTGTCGGTGACGATCACGTCGAACTGGGCCGGATTCTTGACCAGCTGCATCGCCGCGTTGTCGGCCAGCATGTGTTCCAGCTGGACATCGGCGTAGTCGCGCTTGTGCAGATCGGCGACCACCTCGCGCCAGAGGAGCCCGGTCTCCATGACGTTGGACTTCTCGCAGGAGGTGACCTTGTTTCGGCGTCCCCGCGCCAGTTCGAACGCCACGCGGGAGACCCGTTCGATCTCGCTGGTGGTGTAGACCTGGGTGTCGACCCCGCGCCGCTGGCCATCGGCCAAGGTCTCAATGAACCGGGGCTGGCCGAAATAGACCCCGCCGGTCAGCTCGCGCACGATCATGATGTCGAGACCGGCGACGAATTCGGGCTTCAGCGCCGAGGAACCCGCGAGGGCGTCGAAACACAGGGCCGGGCGCAGGTTGGCGAACACGCCCATGGCCTGGCGCAAGCCCAGCAGCCCCGCCTCAGGCCGCTTGTCGCGGGGCGCGCTGGCCCATTGCGGCCCGCCGACCGCGCCCATCAGGGCGGCGTCGCAGGCCAGGGCGTCGGCGATGGTCTCATCGGTCAGGGGCGTTCCATGGGCGTCGAAACTGGTCCCGCCGAACGGCCGCTCGACGACCTTCAGGTCCAACTGGCCATTGGCGTTGAACCGATCGACCACGCGCCGGACCTCGGTCAGCACTTCGGGGCCGATCCCGTCGCCGGGCAGCAGCAGCAAGGTCTTGGACATGCAGGTTCCTTAGATGGGTCGAGAAGCGCCTGCGTCATAGGCGACAAGCTGGCGATCGTGAAGGCCCAGCCCGGGCCCGGCGGCGCGCCAGACCTGGATGTGGGCGCTGCGGGCATGGGCGTCGAGGGCGGCCTGGTCGCGCCAGATCTCGCTGACCCGGATCAGGCCCGGATCGAGGACATCCTCGGCATAGGCGTAAGCCAGGCAGCCGTCCTCGGCGCGCGTCGCCGCCACCATCGCCGCCATGTGCGGACGCGCATCGGCCAGCCGTTCAGGCGGCAGCCGCACGGTTCCCAGGATCACCACGGTCATCAGGCGGCCACCCAAGGCTGCGTCAGCCGGCGCCGCGCCTCGAAGGCGTCGATCTCGGCGACGTGCTGCAGGGTCTCGCCCACCGCGTCCAGCCCCTTGAGCAGCTTCTCCTTGCGACCCGGATCGATCTCGAAGCTGAAGCGCGCGCCGGACGGCGCGACGACGCTCTGGCTTTCCAGATCCACCGTGAACAGGTGGTTGCCGCCCTTGGCCTCGTCCATCAGGGCCTTGACCTGATCCTCGGGCAGGGTCACGGGCAACAGGCCGTTCTGGAAGCAGTTGTTGTAGAAGATGTCGGCGAATGAGGGGGCGATCACGCAGCGCACGCCGAAATCCAGCAGCGCCCACGGCGCGTGTTCGCGCGACGAACCGCAGCCGAAATTGTCCCCCGCGATCAAAACGTTGGCGCCGGAATAGGCCGCCTGATTGAGCACGAAATCGGGCTTTTTGACTCCCTCTTCGTCAAAGCGCAGATCGTGGAACAGTCCCGCGCCCAGACCTTTGCGGTCGACGATCTTCAGGAACTGCTTGGGAATGATCTGGTCGGTGTCGAGGTTGGCTATGGGCAGGGCGGCCGCGCGGCCGTCGAGATGGATGAAGGGGGTCATGGTTCAAACTTCCAGAATTTCCAGCCCATCATAGGCGAAGAAGGCGCGATCGCGGGTGGCGACGGTGAGGCCGCTGGCGAACGCCTGGGCGATGATAAGGCGATCGAATGGATCGCGGTGGTGTAGAGGCAGCGTCCGAAAATGATCGATGGCGGGCAGGTCCAACGGGAGAATCTCCACGGCCGTCCGTCGCAACAACGCCCTAAGCGCGGCCCCGAAATCCGTTTGGAAGGGTGCTGGAAGACGCAGCTTGCCGATCGAAACTTTGATCGCGATTTCAGCGCCGCTGACGGCGCTCGCATAGAGCGGCGCATCGATGAGCTGCGCCCGGACTGCTGGCCGCAACTGTGTGTCGTCAAGGCCGAGCCAGAGCAGCGCGTTGGTGTCCAGTAGGTAGCTGGTCACCTGTCCTCATCCGGAAAGATTGGCTCATCATAGAACAAAGCTTCGATCTCTGGATCGGGGTCGTCGAAATTGTCGGGCAGCTTCCAGCCATAGTGGTTCCAGAAGCCGAATTCCCGCTCGCGCTTTGGCGCGACCGACGCAGCGCCCAAAGCCACCAGCTTGGCCTTGGGCTTGCCGTTCTTGGCGATGATGATCTCCTCCCCGGCGGCGGCCTGTTCCACCAGGGCCGAAAGGTCGGTCTTCGCGACATAGAGATTGACCTGTTTCATGATCCGAAGATGGCCGTCTTGACCAAGTTGGTCAAGCGGCGGCTAGCGGGACGCCGCTGAGCATCAGGGTCGGGACGCCACAGGTCCGATCGCGCACCGTGAACACTTCGGTGCCCGGCTTTCGACCCTTGCGCACCTCGGACACGTTGAAGCCCGCCGCCGCCAGCCGCGCCTGGGCGGTTTCCGGCTCGGCCACACGCCAAGCCAGGCCGCCGAGGCCGTCGGGTCCGTCGGAGACGCCGGCCTTAAGCCCGTGGCCGATCTCGATCACAAGGTCGCCGCAGCGGAAGAACATCTGCCGCGCGCCCCATTGCTCGTTGGCCCGGTCCAAACGCAAGTCCAGGCCGAGCTTCGCGCCATAGAGCGCCAGCGCGCGGTCGGGATTTGGGGTCTGCACCACCACGTGGTCGAGCCCAAAGGGGGCCGCGCTGGATGGCTGCTCGACCGGCGGCCGGCTCGCCGGCGGGCGCTGTACGAGCACGATCTGGACGCCGCTGGTCATGCCAGGATGAAGGCTCCGGGCATCGTCGGAGCGGCCGTGGCCCGGGACGCCCCGGCGCTCCAGCAGCCGGGCGCTGCCTGCCAGGTCCTCGACGGCGAAGGCGATCAGCAGCAGACCCTCGCCCGCCGCCTCAAGCCGTGCACGGACCCTGTCGCCGGCCGGACCGGGGCCGCTCGCCGCGATAAGCTCCAGCGAGGTATTCTCCAGGTGGAACCAGGCCCGCTCCGCGCCGGGGGCTCCGGGCGCCCGCTCGGCTGCACGGCCCAGCAACGCCTCGTAGTCCCTGACGGCGGCGTCGAGGTCGGTGACTGCGATCGCCACATGGTCCAGGGCGTGGATCATGAAGCGTTCAGACTCCGCACGTCGACGATATGGCCCGCGATCGCCGCCGCCGCCGCCATGGCCGGGCTCATCAGGTGGGTGCGGCCGCCCCGGCCCTGGCGGCCCTCGAAGTTGCGATTGGAGGTCGAGGCGCAACGCTCGCCCGGCTTCAGCTTGTCCGGGTTCATCGCCAGGCACATGGAACAGCCCGGCTCGCGCCAGTCAAAGCCGGCGGCGCGGAAGATGTCGTCCAACCCCTCGGCCTCGGCCTGATCCTTCACCAGGCCCGATCCCGGCACGACCATGGCGTAGACGCCCGGCGCCACGGTCCGACCCCGTGCGACCGCCGCCGCGGCGCGCAGGTCCTCGATCCGGCTGTTGGTGCACGAGCCGATGAACACGCGCTGGATCCGCGCGTCGGCGATCCGCTGGCCCGGCTCCAGGCCCATATAGGCGAGCGCTCGGCGGATTTGTTCGGCCTTCTCGGGTGGAAAGTCCGCGGGGTCGGGGACGCGGCCGTCGATCTCCACCACGTCCTCGGGGCTGGTGCCCCAGGTCACCGTGGGCTTCAGGAGCGAGACGTCGATCCGTTCCTCGCGGTCGAACACCGCGTCCGGGTCCGAGAACAGGCTCTTCCAATGGTTCAGCGCCATGCCCCAGGCCGCCGCCTTGGGCGCGGCCGGCCGGCCCATCAGATAGGCGAACGTCGTCTCGTCCGGCGCCACCAGACCCGCGCGCGCGCCGCCCTCGATGGTCAGGTTGCACAGGGTCATGCGCTGTTCCATCGACAGCGCCGATATGGCTTCGCCGGCGTATTCGATGACATAGCCCGTGCCGCCGCTGGTCCCGATCCTGCCGATCATCGCCAGGGCGAGGTCCTTGGCGTCCACGCCGGGGGCGGGCGTTCCGTCGAACCAGATCCGCATGTTCCTGGACTTGCGCTGGCGCAGCGTCTGGCTGGCCAGTACGTGCTCCACCTCACTGGTGCCGATCCCGTGCGCCAGAGCGCCGAACGCGCCATGGGTCGAGGTGTGGCTGTCGCCGCAGACGATGATCATGCCCGGCTGGGTGCGCCCCTGCTCCGGTCCGACCACATGGACGATGCCGTTTCGCACGTCGCCCATGGCGAAGAATTCGATGCCGGCGATGCTGACGTTGCGGGCCAGGGTCTGCAGTTGCAGCCGCGCGTCTTCGTCGACGACGGCCTCGACGCCCTTCGCCTGGCCCTCGGTGGGTACATTGTGGTCCGCCACCGCCAGGGTCAGATCGGGCCGGCGCACGCCGCGCCCAGCCGCCCGCAAGCCGGCGAAGGCCTGCGGAGTGGTGACTTCGTGGATCAGGTGAAGATCGACATAAAGCACGGTCTCGCCATTGGGGTCATTGGCCACCACGTGGGAGTCCCAGATCTTGTCGTAAAGGGTCTTGCCGGTCATGCGGGGGATGTAGGGTCCCACCCCCCGCCAAGTCCAGAGCCTTGAGCGTCTTCTAGGCCGGAACCATCACGCCGCTGGGAGCGTCAGCACGCAGGCAACCGAGGCCTTCGAGGCTTATCCGCACCGCCTGGTCGAGCGGCGTGCGGGGCTCGGCGCCCAGGACCGCAACCAATTTCGCATTGTCCAGACGCAAGGGCGTGCGCCAGAGGTAGCGCATTTCCAGCGTCTCGCGGAACATCTCCACGAACGGCGCGAGAAGGGCGGCCAGCGGCCAAGGGAACGGCAGGATCGGTAAGCCTGGCCGACCGGTCACGCGCCTTACCGCCTCGGCGATTTCGACGCCGGGCTCGGTCCAGTGGCCGCCAAAGTGGAAGACGTCGAATTGGGCCAGGGTCTCGGCGCGTTCGACCAACCGCACCATGGTCTCCGCCAGATCCGGCAGATAGGCCCAGGCGTGGCCGATCGCCCGGCGGCCCGGATAGAGCATGAACCGCACCGGGCGGCCCGGCTGGGCCAGCGCGTTGGCGAACCAGCTGTTGGCCGAGCTGCGTGGGCCGAAGAAATCGCCGGCGCGCACAATGATCACCTGGACGCCCTCCCGTGACGCCGTTTCCAGCCGTTGTTCCATCTCCACCCGGATCGCGCCCTTGCGGGTCAGCGGATGCTGGGGCGAGCGCTCGTCGACCACGGCGCCCGCGTCAGGGCCGAAATTGTAGACCGTGCCGGGAAACAGGATCCGGGCGCCGCTGGCCTTGGCCGCCGCAATCGTGCTCTCCAGCATCGGCAGGGCTAGCCCCCGCCAGTTGTGATAGCCCGGCGGATTGGCGCCGTGAACGATCAGCTCGACGCCGGCGGCGGCCGCGACGACAGAGGCCGGCTCCATCGCATCACCCTGCACCCATTCGACGCCGACCATGCCGACCGCCGACTTGGCGGCGGCTTCGGGGTCCCGGTTCAACGCGCGGACGCGCCAGCCGCGGGCCAGCAGGGTGCGGGCGACCTCGCCGCCAACGCCGCCGGTGGCGCCGATGACCAGTGCGGTCGGGGTGGTCGGATCTTGGGTGGGATACCGAGACATGGCTTGCTCCTGTCCTCTGTCACCTCCCTTGTCGCGCGGCCCGCCGCCATTCGAAATTGTCGAATAACGTGGAGCTGCTATACGAATTTGCATGAAGCGGGCGCCGGACTGGGACCTCTATCAAACGCTGCACGCGGTGGTGCGAGCCGGCAGCCTGTCGGCCGCCGCGCGGGCGCTGGGCCTGTCCCAGCCGACGGTCGGGCGACATATCGAGCAGCTGGAACAAACGCTCGGCCTGCCGCTGTTCACCCGCTCACCACAAGGATTGCGGCCGACCGAACTGGCGCTGGCCCTGGCGCCTTCTCTGGAAACCATGGCGTCGGCCGCTCAGGCCGCCTTGCGCGAGGCGTCAGGCGACGCGGACGCGGTCGGCGGCGTCATCCGGCTGACCGCCAGCGAGGTGATCGGCGCGGAGGTGCTGCCGGCGCTGCTGGCCGATTTTCACGAACAGCATCCAGGCGTGGTGATCGAGCTGGGCCTGTCCAACCGGCCGGAGGACCTGCTGCACCGCGAGGCCGACATCGCCGTGCGCATGATGCGCCCGACCCAGACCGGCCTGCGCGCGCGCCGGGTGGGCTCGATCGGCGGCGGACTGTACGCGCATCGCCGCTATCTGCAGCGGCATGGCGAGCCGCGCACGCTGAACGATCCCGGCCATGCCGCCGTCGGTTTCGACCGGGATGACGCGTCGGTGCGGGCCATTGGCGTCTCTCATCCGGCCCTGACGCGCGATCTGTTCGCCTTCCGCTCGGACAGCGACCTGGCCCAGCTGGCCGCGGTCCGGGCGGGATTCGGCGTGGGCGGCGTGCAGCACGGCATAGCCCGCCGCGACCCCAACCTGGTCCGCGTGCTGGATGGCGTGCTCAATTTCGAGCTCGAGGCCTGGGTGGTGATGCACGAAGACCTGAAGGCCAGCCGCCGCATGCGCCTGATGTTCGACCATCTGGTCGCGGGGCTGACCGACTACGTGAAGACGTCCAGGCCGTGAACCTCGGCGAGAGGGATTACCCCTCGCCCTTGTCGCCGCTGTCGCGCGAGGACATGGCCCGCTCGGCGATCCGCGCCGACTTGCCGCGGCGATCACGCAGATAATAGAGCTTGGCCCGGCGCACGACGCCGCGGCGCTTGACCTCGATGGATTCGATCATCGGCGACAGCAGGGGGAACACCCGCTCCACGCCCTCGCCGAAGGAAATCTTGCGGACGGTGAAGTTCTCCTGCAGACCGCCGCCCGAGCGGCCGATGCAGACGCCTTCATAGGCCTGGACGCGTTCGCGCTCGCCTTCCTTGATCCGCACATTGACGCGCAGGGTGTCGCCGGCCTGGAAGTTCGGGATTTTGCGCAGCGCCAGCAGGCGGTCGGTTTCTTCTTTTTCCAGCTCTTGGATCGTGTTCATCGTCGTCTATCTCCGTCGGGCTTAATCGCCCTTTGCCTGTTGTTTGGCGAGATGCGCCGCCCAAAGGTCCGGCCGCCGCTCCCGCGTGGTTTCTTGCCTCAGTCTTGTCCGCCAGTCCGCCACTTTCTTGTGGTGTCCCGACAGCAGCACTTCGGGTATTTCCAGTCCCTCGAAGGTCCGCGGTCTGGTAAACTGCGGATGCTCCAGAAGCCCGTCTTCGAAACTCTCCTCGGCCAGGCTTTGCGCCTCTCCGAGAACCCCCGGAACCAGACGCACGCAGGCCTCGACCGCCACCATAGCCGCCGCCTCGCCACCGGCCAGGACCGCGTCGCCGACGGCGACCTCCTCGAACCCGCGCGCGTCGAGCACCCGCTGGTCCACCCCCTCGAACCGTCCGCAGAGCGCGATCAATCCCGCGCCCGCCGACCATTCGCGAACCCGCGCCTGGGTCAGGGGCCGACCCCGGGCGCTCATATACAAAAGCGGCCGCCCACCCCGGTCCACGCTGTCCAGCGCAGCCGCGATGACGTCCGCCCGCATCACCTGCCCCGGACCGCCCCCAGCGGGGGTGTCGTCGAGGAAGCCGCGCTTATCGTTGGAAAAGTTCCGAATGTCCACTGTTTCCAATCGCCACAGGTCCCGCTCCAGCCAGGCCGAGCCGATCAGCGAAACCCCCAGCGGCCCGGGAAAGGCCTCGGGAAACATGGTCAGGATGGTGGCGGTGAAGGGCATGGGTCCGTTCATAGGCGGTTTTGGCGCTCGATCCGAGATCGTCGTCAAGGCGGCGCGCCCCTCAAGCCTTGCCGCAAGGTTCGCTGAAGTCTAATCCGGCCCGCTATTGCAGCGCACAAATCTGCTTCGGAGAGGCGGCCATGGACGACACCGAAATCGAGAACCTGGTCGAGACCCTGGCGCTCGAGCCCATTGAGATGAACCTGTTCCGCGGCGCCAGCGTCGAGGGCGGCGGCCCGCGCGTGTTCGGCGGCCACGTGATCGCCCAGGCGTTGCTGGCGGCCTATGAGACCGTCGAAACGCGGGTCTGCCACTCGATCCACTGCTATTTCATCCGCCCGGGGGATCCCAAGGTTCCGATCCTCTACGAGGTCGACCGGGCCCGCGATGGCGGCAGCTTCACCACCCGCCGGGTGACCGCGATCCAGCACGGCGAGCAGATCTTCAACCTGGCCGGCTCGTTCCAGGGGGTGGAGCAGGGGTTTGAGCATCAGGCCGAGATGCCGGCGGTGCCGGGACCGGAGGGACTGCCGGACAGCTTCGAGCAGTTCAAGGCCATGCTGGAGACCATGCCCGAGGCGGCGCGCCGGATGATGGGCCGCCCGCGCCCGATCGAGCAGCGGCAGGTCGATCCGCGTGGCCCGACCGACAAGGTCGCGCCGATCTGTCGCAACTGGATCCGCGCCCGGGCCGAGATCGGCGCCGACCAGCATCTGCATCAGGCGATCCTGGCCTACGCCTCGGACATGGGCCTGTTGGAGACCGGCATGCGCCCGCACGGAGTGACCTGGCAGACGCCGGGGCTGCAATCGGCCAGCCTGGACCACGCCATCTGGTTTCACCGGCCGTCGAACTTCAACGACTGGCACCTCTACGCCCAGGACAGTCCCAGCGCGTCCGGCGCGCGGGGCTTCATTCGGGGCCAGATCTTCTCGAAGGACGGGACCCTGGTCGCCTCGATCGCCCAGGAAGGCCTGCTAAGGCAGCGTCAACCTTCGTCGCCCGCGGGCTGATCCGAGCTTTCCGGCGGTCGCACAATGACAATAAAGCCGTCAGCCAGCCGCACTTCCGGCGTGGTCTCGCGGGTGAAGGCGAGCCACCAGGTCGGGCCGCGCTCAGCCGGTTCGATCTCCAGCAGATCGCCCGCGCCGAAATTCTGCACCGCCTTGACGCGTCCGACGACGGCGCCGGCCGGGTCGCGCGCTTCCAGGCCGATCAGATCGGCCAGGTAGAACTCGTCCTCGTCGGGCTCGGGCAGAACGTCGCGTGGCACATAGAGCCGCAGGCCCCGCAGGGCGTCCGCCTGTTCCGGCGTGGCGATCTCCTTGACCCGCGCCACCAGGCCGGCCTTGGCCACGCGGCCGGACAGCAAGGTCAGCCCGGCTGAGCCGTCCTCCCGCTTCAGATCGCGATAGTCCAGCAGAGCGAGCGGCGTCTCGGTGAAGGCGGTGATCCGCACCTCGCCCTTGACGCCGAACGCCCCGCCCACCTGGCCGACGAGGATGAGGGCGGGGGCGCGGGTCATGAAGCGCGACACTTAAAGCCCTCCCCCTCGATGGGGGAGGGTTGGGCGGGGGTGCGGCCGCGAGGGTGACGGGTCATGCGCGAAAGGATTCCGGCGTCCGTCTGCGTTCTTCGCTTCATCACCGTGCGTTGGCCCCCCCCCCCCCCCCACACCCCCACCACGGGGGGGGGAGGA
>Ga0302314_10008061_pt1 | contig 18824 bp, 16 predicted proteins | sample III_Palsa_N2_3_FD_200533 | JGI IMG/M metagenome (GOLD analysis project Ga0302314, IMG submission 200533) | Peat permafrost microbial communities from Stordalen Mire near Abisko, Sweden - III_Palsa_N2_3 | ecosystem: Environmental > Terrestrial > Soil > Palsa > Peat permafrost | place: Sweden...
TGGTTATGCGGGATTCGGGGAGTGCGCCCGGCAAGATTCGAACTTGCGACCTCCCGCTCCGGAGGCGGGCGCTCTATCCACTGAGCTACGGGCGCAGGCGGCACCGGATGACTCCGACACCGTCGCTGCAAAGAGCTTACCGGCGTGCTTGCCGCGCGCTCGGAGTCCCGCGACGCTCGGCCCAACGCTACCGTTGCAAACCATGGACCTGTCGATCTTCTTCGCCGGCACCGGCGGCTCGGTGCCAAGCCCCCGGCGCGGGCTGCCCGCGATCCTGATCCGCCGCGGTGGCGACCGCCTGCTGTTCGACTGCGGCGAAGGCACGCAGCGTCAACTCGTGCGCTCGGTCGGGCTGACCGACGTTGACTGCGTGTTCGTCACGCACTTCCACGCCGACCACTGGCTGGGACTGCCGGGGATGCTGAAGTCCTTCGCGCTGCGCGAACGCGACCAGCCGCTCACGGTGTACGGCCCCCGTGGGCTGAAAGATTTGATGGATGCGATGCGGGTCGTCTATGGCCGGATGCCCTACGAGCTCAGCTTCGTCGAGCTGGCACCAGCGGAGACGGTGCAGCGCGATGGCTATGCGATCACCGCGATTCCCGTCAGCCACCGTGGCGCGGCGTGCTTCGGATACGCCCTCGTCGAGCAGCCGCGCCCGGGACACCTCGACGCACGCTTGGCGCAGGAGCTGGGCGTGAGCCCGGGTCCCGACTTTGGGCGCCTTCAGCGCGGGGAGATCGTCAACGGCGTCGCGCCCGAGCAAGTAATGGGACCAACGCGGGAGGGCCGCAAGGTGGTGCTATCCGGCGATACGGAGCCGTGTGAGGCGGTCGCGATCGCCTCACATCAGGCCGACGTGCTTGTGCACGAGGCGACGTTTGCCGAGGATGAGGCCGAGCGGGCGCGCCAGACCGCTCACTCGACGGCGCGACAGGCGGCACAGTTGGCAAGCGACGCGGAGGTGAGGATGCTCGCGCTGACCCACATGTCGAGCCGCTATGCCGACCGTGAGCTACGCGAGCAGGCTCGCGCGGTGTTTGCGACGACTGAGGCACCGCGCGACTTCGACACGATCGAGGTGCCGTTCCCCGAGCGCGGCCCCGCCGAGCTGATCCGCTGGTCTGAGCGCCGCGAGCGCGAGGCCGCGCCTAAGGAGCCCGTCACGGCACCCTGATATGGTCCTCGAAACACTCCTTTAACCCGGTCCCGAGAGGCCAGGAAGGAAACGATGGACAGTAACGAGAAGGTCGTCCTCGAGGCGGAGGACGTGCGGCGAGCGCTGGTACGGGTCGCGCATGAGATCGTCGAGCGCAATCCCGAGCCGCCGGCTCCGGTGCTGATCGGGATTCACCGGCGCGGGGCGTTTCTGGCCAGGCGGCTGCAGGCACAGCTCGAAGAGTTGCTCGACGTGGAAGTCCCGCTGGGGGATCTCGACATCGGCTTCTACCGCGACGACCTGCAGCGCAGGCACGACGCTCCAGTGGTGCACGCCTCGCACATCGACTTCGACGTTGCCGGGCGCACGGTGGTGATCGTCGACGATGTGCTGTTCACAGGGCGCACCGTGCGCGCGGCGATCGAGGCGCTGTTCGACTACGGACGGCCCGCGCGCGTGCAGCTGGCGGTGCTCGCCGACCGGGGGCATCGCGAGCTGCCGATCAGGCCGGATTACGTTGGGAAGAACCTGCCGACCTCGCGCGACGAGCACGTTCACGTGCGTGTCGCCGAGCTCGACGGTGTCGATGAAGTGGCGATCGCCCCCGCCGAGGTGGAGACGCCGGCATGAACCACCTGCTCTCGATCGAGGAACTCGACCGCGAGGAAATCGAGCGGATCGTCGCGCAGGCCGAGCGCTTCGCCGAGGTCTCAGACCGCGAGATCAAGAAGGTTCCGGCGTTACGCGGGCGGATGGTGCTGAACCTGTTCTACGAGGCCTCCACACGCACGCGTAGCTCGTTCGAGCTGGCTGCCAAGCGTTTGTCGGCCGACGTGGTGAACTTCGCCGCGAGCGGATCGAGCGTCGAGAAGGGCGAGTCGCTGAAGGACACGGTGCTGACGCTGAGCGCGCACAAGCCCGACGCGATCGTGCTGCGCACGCCGTGGGCGGGCGCATCCGAGCTGGTCTCGAAGTGGTGCGGCGCGGCGATCGTGAACGCGGGCGACGGCAAGCACGAGCATCCGACCCAAGCGCTGCTCGATGTCTACACGCTCAAGCGATCCCGCCTCGGTGGGATCGACGGCGCGTCGATCTGGATCGTCGGCGACGTCGCCCACTCGCGCGTCGCGCGGTCGAACATCATCGCCTTTCAGAAGCTCGGCGCGAAGGTCACGGTCGCCGGCCCGCCGACGCTGATCCCGCGCGGGATCGAGGCGCTCGGTTGCGAGGTGCGCTTCACGCTCGACGAGCTTTCGAAGGCCGACGTGGTGTACGCGCTGCGCATGCAGCACGAGCGGATGAGCGAGAGCTTCCTGCCGTCGCTGCGCGAGTACGCCAGCTGGTATCAGATCAACGGCCGCCGACTCGGGCCGCGCCAGGTGCTGATGCACCCCGGACCGGTCAACCGTGGCGTGGAGCTCTCCGGCGAGGTCGTTGACTCTCCGCAGGCGGTGATCACCGCGCAGGTGGAAGCCGGCGTGGTCGTGCGAATGGCGGTCCTGTACGAGCTGCTCGCCGGCGCGCGCGAGCCGCAGTCAGACCCCGACCGTCCAGAGAACGTCAAGCAGCTCGCGTGATGGCCGCCAACCCGCTCGTCCAGGGACCGGGAGTCCCCGCAAACCTCCTGCTCTCCCGGGCGCATGTCCTCGACCCTCGCGCGGACATCGATGCCCTATATGACGTGCGTGTGCGTGGTGGCGAGATCGCCGAGCTTGCAGCGCCCGGCACGCTCGATCCGGCCACGGACGAGGAAGCGATCGACGCGAGCGGACGCACGCTGCTACCGGCGTTCTTCGACCCGCATGTCCATCTGCGCACGCCCGGGCAGGAGCACAAGGAGGATTTGGAAACAGGGACCCGCGCGGCCGCGGCCGGCGGATTCGGTGGGGCGATCGCGATGCCTAACACCGAGCCCGTGCTCGACTCGGCTCCGTTGCTGCGCTCGCTGCGCGACGCGGCCGCGCGCGAAGCACGGATTCCGGTCGGCTTTCTCCCGGCGATCACGCGTGGGCTGGCAGGCGAGGAGCTGACCGAGATGGCCGAGCTGCGCCAAGAGGGCGCGCTCGGCTTCACCGACGACGGGCGGCCGGTCGCAAGCGCGGGGATGCTGAGAAAGGCCCTGCAGTACCAGCGGCTGTGCGGTGGCACGATCGCGCTGCACGAGGAGGACTCCTCGCTGTCGAAGGGCGGCACAATGCACGAGGGCGCGGTCAGCGCCGCGCTCGGCCTGGGGGGGATCCCGAGCGTGAGCGAGTCGACGATGCTCGCCCGCGACGCCGCGCTCGCCGGCTACGAGGACGCGCGCGTGCACTTCCAGCACCTCAGCTGCGTGGCCTCGGTGCAGGTGGTGGCGCACGCAAAGGCGCAGGGCTGGAAGGTAAGCACAGAGGTCACGCCGCACCACCTGCTGCTGACCGAGGAGGACGTGCGCGGGATGGACACGCGCATGAAGATGAACCCGCCGCTGGCCACCGAGCAGGATCGCAAGGCGCTCGTGGAGGGACTACGCGAGGGGACGATCGACTGCGTGGCCACCGATCATGCACCCCATGCGCGCGACGAGAAGGAAGTGCCCTTCGAGCAGGCGCCGATGGGCACCACGGGCCTCGAGACCGCATTCGCGGCGCTCTACACGGGGCTGGTGCTGCCGGGAGTACTGGAACTGAGACTGCTTGTCGAGCGGATGACGGCCGGAGCGGCCTTGTTCGAGCTGCCGACCCCGCGGATCGCGACGGGCGAGCCGGCGAACCTGACGCTGATCGATCTCGACGGCGAGTGGGTCGCGGGAGAGCACGGCTGGGAGAGCCGCTCAGAGAACTGCTGCTTCGCCGGGCGGCGATTGCAGGGCCGCGTGCTTTTGACGGTCGCAGCCGGGGCGGTCGTCTACAGGGAGCGCGCGTTCTCGGTGGTCGCGGCCTGATGAGCCTGCTCGATCGAGGTCGAACCGCGCTGATCGTCGTTGACGTGCAGGAGGGCTTCAGGCCGTATGAGTCCTTCGCGGGCGTCGCGGAATCGTGCGCAAAGCTCGTGCAGGCGGCGCGGATTCTGGACGTGCCACTGATCGTCAGCGAGCAATACCCGAAAGGCCTCGGCCACACCTCGCCGGAGGTTGGCCTCGAAGAGGAGACACCGATCGAGAAGAGCGTGTTCTCGGCGGCTCGCGCGGACGGGTTCGACCTCAAAGGCAGAAACCAGGCGGTCGTATGTGGGATCGAGACGCACGTGTGCGTGAGTCAGACGGTTCTCGACCTGTTGGAGCATGGAGTCGAAGTGCAGGTCCCGGCCAACGCGGTCGGCTCGCGGCACGTGATCGACTACGAGCGCGCCCTGGAGCGGCTGGAGCGTGCGGGAGCCGTCGTGACTACGGTCGAGGCGGCGTTGTTCGAGCTGCTTGAGCGCGCGGGCACGCCCGAGTTCAAAGCAGTACAGAAGCTGATTATCTGATGAGCAACGCGACGGCCTACGTGCTGTTGGAGGACGGCACGCGCTTTGACGGTGAAGCCTGCTGGGTATCGGATCCCGCCCGGCACGCGGTCGGCGAGGTCGTATTCACCACTGGCATGGCCGGCTACCAGGAGTCGATGACCGATCCCTCGTTCGCGGGTCAGCTGATCGCATTCACCTATCCCCATATCGGCAACTACGGAGCGAGCGCGCAGGCGATGGAGTCAGATCGGGCGTGGGGCCGAGCGGCGATCATGCGCGAGGCGTGCAACGCCGAGGACGCGCCGAGCGCCGAGCGCGGCTGGCTGGACTGGCTACAGGACTGTGGAGTACCGGCGATCAGCGGCGTGGACACACGTGCGCTGGTCCAACATATCCGTGAGGCGGGGTCGATGAAGGGGGGAGTGTTCGCGAGCGAGATCTCCGAGCGCGAGGCAAAGGATCTGATCGAGGCCGAGCCGGCGATGGCCGGACAGGACCTGGTCAGCGTCGTGACCCCGGCGGAGCTCACTCGCCACGGCTCGGGCGACGGGCCGAAGATCGCTGTGATCGACACGGGAATCAAGGCCTCGATGGTGCGCGAGCTCGTAGCGCGAGGCGCGCGTGTGACGTTGCACCCGTGCACGACCACGACACCCGACCTGCTCGCGGAAGACCCCGACGCGGTTCTCCTCGCCAATGGCCCGGGCGACCCGGCCGCCCTGGACTATGTGGTGGATACCGTACGTCAGCTGGTGGGCCACCGGCCCGTGTGGGGAATCTGCCTCGGCCACCAGCTGCTGTGCCGAGCCTTGGGTCTGCATACATTCAAGCTGCCCTTCGGCCACCGCGGCGCAAACCACCCGGTCAAGGATCTGCAGACTGGGCGCGTTGAGATCACCTCCCAGAACCACGGCTTCGCGGTGCTCGGGCCGAGTGGATCGCACACGATCGACGGCTCGCGGCCGGTGCGCTGGCATACGGACTTCGGCGCGGCCCAGCTGTCGCACGTGAACCTCTACGACCGCACCGTCGAGGGCTTTGAGCTGCTCGACGTTCCCGGTGGAGCGGTGCAATACCACCCGGAGGCCGGACCGGGTCCGCATGACAGCCTGTATCTGTTCGACCGTTTCCTGGAGCGCATTGCCGCGGCGTAGCGACATCCAGAAGGTCCTGATCCTGGGATCGGGTCCGATCGTGATCGGGCAGGCCGCCGAGTTTGACTACTCCGGCGTGCAGGCGTGCAAGGTGCTGCGCGAGGAGGGCTACGAGGTCGTCCTCGTCAACTCGAACCCGGCGACGATCATGACCGATCCCGAGTTCGCCGACGCGACGTACATCGAGCCGCTGCTGCCTGGCCCGGTGGCACAGGTGATCGAGCGCGAGCGCCCCGATGCGCTGCTGCCGACGCTCGGCGGGCAGACCGCGCTGAACCTCGCCACGGCGCTGCACGCGGACGGGACGCTCGAGCGCTACGGCGTGGAGCTGATCGGGGCCAACTACGAGGCGATCGCGTGCGCCGAGGACCGCGAGCGCTTCGGGGCCGCGATGGCACGCGCGGGACTACAGATGCCGAAGAGCGCGATCGCGACGAGCGTCGCCCAGGCCGAGCAGGCGCTAGGGGAGTTAGGCCTGCCGTGCATCGTTCGCCCGGCGTTCACGCTCGGTGGACGCGGCGGGGGGATCGCGCGCAGCGAGCAGGAGCTCGCTGCGCTTGCGGCGCGCGGGATCGAGGCCTCGCCGATTGGCCAGGTGCTGCTCGATCAGTCGGTGATCGGCTGGGGTGAGTTCGAGCTGGAGGTGATGCGCGACGGCGCCGACAACGTCGTGATCGTCTGCTCGATCGAGAACATTGACCCGATGGGCGTCCACACGGGCGACTCGGTCACAGTCGCGCCCCAGCAGACGCTCACCGACAGCCTCTACCAGCGCCTGCGCGACCAGGCGATCGCGGTGATCAGGGCGGTCGGGGTGGAGACGGGCGGCTCGAACGTGCAGTTCGCGGTCAATCCGCAGACCGAGGAGATCTTCGTGATCGAGATGAATCCGCGTGTGTCGCGCTCATCGGCGCTCGCGTCGAAGGCGACGGGTTTCCCGATCGCGAAGATCGCCGCGCGATTGGCCGTCGGCTACCGGCTGGATGAGATTGACAATGACATCACCGGCGTTACTCCCGCGTGCTTTGAGCCGACGATCGACTACGTCGTCGTGAAGTGGCCGCGGTTCGCCTTTGAGAAGTTCCCCGGCGCCGACCCGACGTTGACCACGCACATGAAGTCCGTCGGCGAGGCGATGGCGATCGGCCGCACGTTCGGACAGGCGTTCGGCAAGGCGTTGCGCTCGCGCGAGCTGGACAAGCCACCGTGTCTGGAGGAGGTCGCAGACGAGATCTTGCTCGATGGCCTGAGAACGCCGGGGCCAGAGCGGTATGAGGCGATCCTCGAGCTGCTCTCCCGGGGCACGACGATCGAGCAGGTCCACGACCTGACCGCGATCGATCCGTGGTTTCTGCGTGAGTTGCAGGTGCTCGGGTCCGACCCGAAGAAGCCGTTCGAGGGCAAGCGCTCCTTCCGGTCGGTCGACACCTGCGCGGCCGAGTTCCCTGCGCGCACGCCCTACTACTACTCCGGCTGGGACAGAATTGGAGCCCACCCACCCGATGAGGTGCAAAGAGGGGAGCGCGAGTCGGTCGTGATCCTCGGCTCGGGACCAAATCGGATCGGGCAAGGGATCGAGTTCGACTACTGCTGTGTGCACGCGGCGATGACCGTGCGCGAGTCCGACCGCGACGCGGTGATGATCAACTGCAATCCGGAGACGGTCTCGACCGACTACGACACCTCCGACCGGCTGTACTTCGAGCCGCTGACCCTGGGAGACGTGCTCGCGGTCGTGGACGTTGAGAAACCGAAGGGTGTGATCGTGCAGTTCGGCGGGCAGACGCCTCTGAAGCTTGCCGCGGGGTTGGTCGAGGCGGGCGTGCCGCTGCTGGGCACGAGCGTCGACGCGATCGACCTCGCCGAGGACCGTGGGCGCTTCGGGGCGCTGCTGGAGCGCTTGGGCTATCAGGCTCCGCCGTACGCGACGGCGCGCTCGGTGGATGAGGCGCTCGCGAAGACCGAGGAGGTGGGCTTCCCGCTGCTCGTTCGTCCCTCCTACGTCCTGGGGGGTAGGGCGATGGAGATCGTCTACTCGCGTGAGGGCCTGCTCGACTATCTCAGCCGCGAGCCGCCCCCCGACCAGAAGGATGCCGGCGACGCGGCCGACGGCTCTCCCTCATCCTCCCGTGCCCCGAGCATCTTCCTCGATAGATTCTTGGAGAACGCGATCGAGGTTGACGTCGACGCCCTCTGCGATGGGAAGACGGTGTGGATCGGCGGGATCATGCAGCACGTCGAGGAGGCGGGCGTGCACTCGGGCGACAGCGCGTGCGTGCTGCCGCCACATTCACTCGGCGAGGAGATGCTCGAGCAGATCAGGGGCGCCACGCGCGAGATTGCTCTTGCGATCGGGGTAGTCGGCCTGCTGAATGTCCAGTACGCCGTGTACGCGGGGCAGCTGTTCGTGATCGAGGCCAACCCGCGGGCCTCACGCACGGTGCCGTTTGTCTCCAAGGCGGTCGGGGTGCCGCTGGCAAAGATGGCCTGCCGAATCATGCTCGGCGAGCGGATCGCGGATCTCGGCCTGCCCACCGGCAGGGAGGGGCTGGGATACGGCGAGCACGTCTCGGTCAAGGAGGCTGTGCTGCCGTTTGACCGCTTCGACGGCGCCGACGCGGTGCTCGGCCCGGAGATGCGCTCGACCGGCGAGGTGATGGGGATCGCGCGCGATTTCCCGACCGCGTTCGCGAAGGCGCAGGCCGCGGCGGGCGTGCCGTTGCCGCGCAAGGGCACGGTCTTCATCACCGTAACCGACTCCGACAAGGCGGGCGCGTCGGGGATCGCCCAGACCCTGCACGACAATGGCTTTCGGATCCTCGCCACACGCGGGACGGCGGAGGCAATCGCGCGGATGGGGGTGCCCGTTGAGCCGCTGAACAAGCTCGGCGAGGGCTCCCCGCATGTACTCGACTGGATCGAGCGCGGAGACGTCGATCTCGTCGTGAACACGCCGACGGGCGTCGGTGCAAGGACCGATGGCTGGGAGATCAGACGCGCTGCGGTGATGCATGGCATCCCATGCTTGACAACACTGTCTGCCGGCGTGAGCGCGGCACGCGCGATCGCGCGTGCCCGCCAGGACGGGGAGCCCGAGGTGCTGTGCTTGCAGGAGCTGCACGGGGTCAGGACTGCATGACCGATCGGAGATCGGCCAACACACCCTTCGGTCGCAGACTGTTGAAGGTCATCGGGATGGACGAGCTGGGCGCGTACCGTGTGCTGCGGGTCGCCGAGCCCGACGGCCCGGGCGCATGTGTTCCCAGACCAGGACAGTTCACGATGCTCGCGACCGCGGAGCGCTGGGGAGGGGGGGATGACGAGCGGCCGTACCTGGCGCGTGCGTTCTCGATCGCCCGCTGGCGCGACGGAGAGGCTCACTATCTACTCGAGGACGTGGGGCCGGGCACCAAGCGGCTGTGCGCGCTACGCGCGGGAGAGGAACTGTGGGTGCTTGGTCCGCTGGGTCAGGGCTTCACCACGTCGCGGGACGGTCGGCGGGCGCTGCTGGTGGGAGGCGGAGTGGGGATCGCGCCGCTCGCGATCTGGCAGGACGAGCTGGAACGCGATGCAGGCCTCGGTCGTGGACCTACGGATCCGACGCCGGTGGTAACCGTGTTGTTGGGCTTTCGCGATGGCCCGCGCGCGGAGGGCGCGGCGCTGCTACGAGGCGCGTGCGTGGCCACCGACGACGGCTCAGCCGGCCGGCGTGGCCTCGTCACCGACCTGCTCACGGAGGAGCTCGAACGCGATGCGCACGCGACCGTATACGCGTGTGGGCCAGCGCCAATGCTGGAGAGCGTCAGAGCGATCTGTGCGGCAAAGAGAGTGCCTGCACAGCTCGCGCTGGAGGCGGGAATGGCCTGCGGGTTCGGCGCGTGCTATGGGTGCGTCGTGCCAAAGCGGGGCGGCGGCTATCTGAGGGTGTGCGTCGATGGTCCGGTGATCGACGCAGCCGAGTTGGATCAGGTCGAGTCTCACGCTGGAGCCCCGGCATGAGGACGTATGGCGTCGTTGGATCGGCGTCCTACCGATCAGAGATCGGCCAGCACACGCGTGGCACGCCACGCTGGGTGGGCGGGTCTTTTCAATCTGGGTGGGTGGGCCTTGATCGATCTGCCCTCCTTATGCCAGCTTTGCGGGCATAAGGAGGGCACTTAATGACCGTCGAGTTCTGCGGCCTGCAACTGGCACATCCGATCATCAACGGCTCGGGCACGTTCGACGCGCTCGCGGCTAGGAAGGCGTTCGGGGCGGCCCTGGACGAGCAGTTCCCGTTCGCGGCGTACGTGTCAAAGACGATCACGCTGGAGCCCCGCGCGGGAAATCCTCCGCCGCGGCTGTGGGAGACCCCGGCGGGACTGGTCAACTCGATCGGTTTACCGAACAAGGGTCTTCAGGGCTATCTGGCCGAGGATCTGCCGGAGTTGGCGAGCCTGCCGGTGCCGCTGATCACGAACGTGATGGGCTCGAGCGCGGCGGAGATCGCTGAGCTGGTGCAGGCCTGCGACGCGCGTGTGGAGGTCGCGGCGATCGAGCTAAACGTGTCGTGTCCGAACGTGAAGACGGGGCTCGACATCGGAGCCGATCCACGCCAGCTGGAGGAGGTCGTGCGGGCGGTGCGTCCACGGACGGGTAAGCCACTGATCGTGAAGCTGACGCCGAACGCGGCAGATGTGGCCGCCTGTGCGCAGGCGGCGCAGGCGGGCGGTGCGGATGCGGTGTCGCTGATCAACACGCTGCGGGCGCTGGCGCTCGCGCCGGCATCTCGCAGCGGTCTGTCGACGTCGCGGTCGCCGCGGCCGTGGCTGGGGGGCCGGACCGGCGGCCTGTCGGGTTCCGCGATCCGCGCGGTCGCGCTTGCGCAGGTGGCCGCTGTCGCCGAGCGTGTGAGGATCCCCACAATCGGGATGGGCGGGGTGAGCTGCGCGGCGCACGCTCGTGAGCTGCTCGATGTCGGGGCGCGGCTCGTGGCGGTTGGCACCGAGAGCTTCCGCGACCCCACGGCCGGGGCGAGGATCGCGCGAGAATTGGATCCCGGCCCAGCCTCGCCCACCTCCGGCCCGGCTTGACGTCGGTGGAGATCGGTGTTCGGCCAGGGCCGGGTGTGGCTGAAGGTTGTGGCTGGCCGATCGGCCAGGATAATAGGCGCTAAAAATCCCTGCAAAGCGGCGGCGCGACTGTCCATCAGCCTCGACATGCCTATAGCTCAAGTTGAGGTATAGCTGAATTGGCCGCTTTTCCTTGATCGACTGCCGCCGGTGTGTAGACTCGCCGCCCATGGCGATGGCGACCGAGACGGCGAGCGAGGCGACCTCTTTGACGCCCGCGGCAGCTCCCGAGCGGTCGCTGAATCAGCGGATGGACGCGCTCGCGAGGGCCAATCAGATCCGCACGCGCAGAGCGCAGCTCAAGCGCGACCTGAAATCGGGTCGCCTGTCGATCCAGGCGCTGCTTCAGAACCCGCCGGAGTACGTCGAGACCGCGAAGGTGTTCGACATGCTGCTGGCTGTCCCGAAGTACGGCCGGGTGAAGGTGAACAAGATCCTTGCCCTCTGCCGAATCTCCCCGAGCAAGACGATCGGCGGTCTCTCAGAGCGCCAACGCAGCGAGTTGGTGTCGCTGCTGCGCCGCTGAAAATCCGGTTCCCCCGCTCCTCGCATTAGGGTCCTAGCAGTGGCGCGGGTGTTTGTAATCACAGGGCCTTCGGGTGTCGGCAAGGGGACTCTGATCAGGGGGCTGATGGAGCGGCTCGGAGAGTTGGAGCTGTCGGTCTCCGCGACCACGCGCGCGCCCAGGCCGGGCGAGCGGGATGGCGTCGACTATCACTTCCTCACGCGCGAGGAGTTCGACCGTAAGGTGCGGGACGGCGAGTTCGTCGAGCACGCCGACTACGCCGGTCGCAGCTATGGAACGTTGCGCTCGGAGCTGGAGGAACGAGTGCGCGCGGGCAAGCCGGTGGTGCTGGAGATCGAGGTCCAGGGTGCGCGCCAGGTGCGTGAATCGGTGCCCGCTGCAGTCCAGGTCTTCATCGCGCCACCCTCGCTTCACGAGTTGCGCACACGGCTGATTGGGCGAGGCACCGACGATCCAGAAGGGGTGGAGCGGCGGCTACTGGTCGCGGCGCAGGAGCTGAAAGCACAGCCGGAGTTCGCTCACGTGGTCGTCAATGACCGGCTGCAAGACGCGCTGGAGCAGCTTACGGCGGTCGTCGCCGATGAGCTGGAGGGTCGAGCCACTACACTGGAAGATCAACCAGGAAAGGCTCAGACCAAGTGATCTCACCCCGCATCGACCGTCTGCTCGACAACGTCGACTCCAACTACGCCTCCGTGCTTGTCGCTGCCAAGCGCGCGCGCCAGATCAACAGCTACTACCACAACCTCGGTGAGGGGACCTTCGACGAGTTCCCGCCGCCGATGGTCGAAACGATCTCCAAGAACTACCTCACGATCGCCCTCGAGGAGGTAGCGGCGGGCAAGATCAAGTACCACTACAGATGACCGCATGGCGGCGCGCTGCTGCGTCCTCGGTCGCTCGCGTGCACAGCACGCCACGCTCCCCGCGTCCTTGCATCGCTTGCCCTGCGGCCATCTGACGGCTGCTGGCAGAGATCGCGACAACGACTTATCGCAGGGTCTCGCTCACGGCTTGCCACTTCTCCTCGCGCCCTCTAAAACAAAGTCATGTCCCGAATCCTGCTCGGCGTGAGTGGCGCCGTCGCCGCCTACAAGTCGCTCGAGTTCATACGTCTTGCCACGGCGGCTGGGCATTCAGTACGGGTTGTGCAGACGCCCATGAGCCAACGGTTCGTCGGCGGTGCTTCCTTCCAGGCGCTGACCGGGGCGCCGGTGCTGAGTAGCGAGTTCGAGCGCGACCCCGCGCGTGGGGCCTTCCCCGGACAGGAGCCACCGGCGCACGAGCCGCTGAGTCATCTGGCGCTGGTTGCCAACGCCGATCTCTTCTTGGTCGCTCCGGCTTCCGCCAACACGCTCGCGAAGCTTGCCCACGGCTTGGCGGACAACCTGCTGAGCAGTTGCGCGCTTGCTGCTGTCTGCCCCGTGATTCTGGCCCCTGCGATGAACAACCACATGTATGAGAACGAGGCCACCCGAGCCAACCTGCAGATCTTGCGAGAGCGCGGCGTCGAGATTGTCGAGCCGGGGGTCGGGCGGCTGGCATCGAAGGGTGAGGAGGGCGTGGGGCGCCTGGCGGAGCCGGCGCGGCTGCTTGAGATCTGCGAGACGGTGCTCGGTGCAGCGGCGGGCGAGCACGCCGGCCGGTCTCCGATCGGTGACCCAGCGCCAGCAAGCTGGCGCGGACTGAAGGTGCTCGTCACCGCCGGCGGCACGCGCGAGCCGATCGACAGCGTGCGGTTCATCGGTAACAGCTCCTCCGGGCGGATGGGCTTTGCGCTGGCGCGGGCCGCGCAGGCCCGTGGGGCCGAGGTGACGCTGCTGGCTGCGAACGTCGCGCTGCTGCGCCCGCCGGGCGTGGTCTGTCACGACGTGGGCACCGCCGCCGAGTTGCAGAAGGCCTGTGAGAGAGAGTTCCCGGTGTGTGACGTGCTGCTGATGACGGCGGCGGTCGCCGACTTCAGACCACGTGAGCAGGCGGAGGGGAAGCTCAAGAAGTCCGGCCGCACGAGCTTGGAGCTGGAGCTCGAGCCCACCGCGGACGTGCTCTCCTCTCTCGCGGCGCAACGGAGTGGCGGTCAGACGCTGGTCGGCTTCGCCGCCGAGCACGGCGAGCGCGCGGTCGACTACGCCCGCGGGAAGCTGAAGGAGAAGGGGCTCGACGCGGTCGTCGTGAACGACATCTCGCGCAAGGACATCGGCTTCGACGTGGATGTGAACGAGGTCTCGATCCTCGCCATCGACGCCGAGCGCCAGGAGACCGTCCAGCATGTGCCACGTGCCTCCAAGACGGAGGTCGCGGAGGCGATCCTCGATGCCGTCGAGCGTTTGCGCAGCCGGGCATGACCGCGCCCGACGCAAGCCGGTCAGGGTTATCGGGCCCGTCCCCGATGCTATGCTCGATTGAGACTTTCGTACCGCCGATCGGAGATCGGCCAGCAGACGCCGTTAGTTGTACCGAGAGTGGGCGCCCGCCCGCTTTTTTTGCGTAAGGACCTATTTCAATGACCCCGCTACAGACAGATATCGAAAGGCGTCTCGCCCAGAGCGAGCCCGCTGTCGAGGTGCTGCTCGCCGAGCTGCTCGGCGGCCGCTGCCTGCGCGTGTACATCGATCATCCCGACGGTGTCACGCTCGCCCTGTGCGAGCGGGTCACCGCGCTGCTGAGCGAGGAGCGGGAGCGCTACTCGCTCGAGATCTCCTCTCCGGGGAGCGAGCGTCCGCTCAGTAAGCCCGCACACTTCCGCCGGTTCGTCGGGCGGCGCGCTCGGGTACGGACCCGCCATCCACGTCCGGTCGGCCACCCGGCCGATCAGCGATCGGCCGGCGCGAGACCTACGAGCAGCTTTACGGGGGAGCTGGTGGGAGCCTCCGAGAATGAGATCACTCTGGCCGCCGATGGGGGCATCATCGCGATCCCCTACTCGGAGATCCGCCGTTCGAACCTGATTGAAGATTAAGGAGCCCGCTCGCCCCATGTCACGCGAAATCCTGGAAGCCATGCATGCGCTGGCGCGCGAGAAGGGGATCGAGCCCGAGAAGCTGATGATCGCGCTCGAGGACGCCCTGCTGTCGGCCTACAAGAAGCAGCCAGACTCGGCCAAGTATGCCCGCGTGGAGATGGATCGCGAGACGGCCGATTTCCGCGTAATCGAACTGATCATCCCCGAGCGCCTGGAGGCGCACCTGATCGTCGAGACGATCGACGAGGAAACCACGGTCGACCCCGAGACGGGGGAGATGCGCGAGCCCGAGGAACCAGAGATCGATCCGAAGAAGTTCGAGGAATACCGCGATCAGATCGACGAACAGGACGTCACCCCCGACGACTTCGGCCGGATCGCCGCGCAGACCGCCAAGCAGGTGATCCTCCAGCGCATCCGCGAGGCTGAGCGGGACATGATGTTCGAGGAGTACCGCGACCGCGTTGGCGAGCTGATCACCGGCATCGTGCAGCAGTCCGACTCGCGCTACACGCTCGTGCAGCTGCGCGAACGTGTGGAGGCGCTGCTGCCCAAGTCCGAGCAGGTCGAGGGTGAGCGCTACGACCACTCTCAGCGGATCAAGGCTGTGATCAAGGAGGTCTCCCCGTCGACGAAGGGCCCTTCGATCATCGTCTCCCGGCGCGACCCGGAGCTGATCAAGAAGCTGTTCGAGCTCGAGGTCCCGGAGATCGCCGATGGCCTGGTGGAAATCGCAAACGTCGCCCGCGAGCCCGGTTACCGCTCGAAGATCGCCGTCGTCTCGAACACCGACGGCGTCGATCCAGTCGGCGCCTGCGTTGGTCCGCGCGGCTCACGCGTGCGTATGGTCGTGAGCGAGCTGCGAGGCGAGAAGATCGACATCATCCCCTTCAACGACGAGCCCGCGCGGTTCGTCGCCAAGGCACTGTCTCCGGCGCGCGTGCGTGAGGTGCTCGTCGACGACGAGGCCAAGCAGGCGACCGTGATCGTGCCCGACGATCAGCTTTCGCTGGCGATCGGTCGCGAGGGCCAGAACGCGCGCCTGGCGGCGCGCTTGACCGGCTGGCGCGTGGACATCCGTTCGGAGAGCGAGTTCGCCGCCGAGGAGGCCGAGCACGGCTACGAGGAGGAGGAGGTCCAGGGCCGTTGCGCGGCAATCCTCTCCAACGGTCGGCGCTGCCCGAACGCCTCGCTGCCCGGCTCGCGCTACTGCGGCCTGGAGACCCATCAGGCGCTGGCGAACATCGAGGGCGACCAGATCTCCGACCTGACTCCGGCCGGCGAGGACTCCCCGGCGCCCGAGCAGCCTTCCGACGAAGGGGTCCCGGCAGGTGAGGAGCCGACGGCGCAGACGCCGGCTGCCGATGAGGGCACCCAGTCGATCCCTGTCGGCGAGGATCTCGACGGCGCGCCGCAGGAGCCGCTCGCCGAGGCGCCGGCGGTGCAAGAACCGATCGAGGAGCAGACGCCATAGGGGCGCACGTGCCCCGGCGCCGGTGCGTTGGGTGCGGGCGCCTTGCGCCGAAGACGGAGCTGCTGCGCCTGGCGGTGAGCGAGCGGAGATCGCTCGAGGAGAGCGGGGACCGCCTTCGGCGTGCAGTGCTCGACCGCGCTGCGACGATGCCCGGCCGCGGTGCCTATGTCTGCGATGCCCCCGCTGCCAGCGCGCCCGCCGCGGACTGCCTCTCCCTGGCGACGCGCCGGGGCGCTCTCGCGCGCGCATTGCGCTGCGCGGTGAAGATCGACCCCAAGCTCCTAGAATCGATAAGTCGATGAGCAAGAAGCGCGTACACGAGATCGCCAAGGAGCAGGGTCTATCCAGCAAGGAGCTACTGGAGAAGCTGAAGGCCGCCGGCGTGGAGGCCAAGGCCGCGGCGTCCTCGGTCGATGAGACTGTCGCTCTTCGGGCCCTGGGCGCGGGCGCTGCCGCCGGCAACGGCGCGCCTGCGGCGAGCCACGCAAAGGGCGCAACCGCGACGCTCGCGCCACCCGCTGCCGTAGAGCCGGCTACGTCGACAACACCCGCCGGGGCTGGCAACTCCGCCCCGGCAGCGGAAGGCCCCGTGGCGCCCGCCGTGAGCCAGGCATCCCCGCCGCCGGCCGCTCGAGCTGCGGTGCAACCCGCCGGCTCGGCGCCCACGGTCGGATCGTCGACTATCGCCTCCAACGGAGCGCCGCCCACCCAACCCGCCGCTTCAGCCACGAGCACCGCGGCCGAGCCGGGCTTGGGCTCCCAGCCGCAGGCGTCCACGGGAGCCGCGGGCGAGCGCGTGCGTCCCACGCGCGACTCGCGCACGGGCGAGCGAGCTCCCGGCGGCACCGGCCCAGGCGGGCGCAGGCGCGTGGTGATCGACTCCCAGGCGTCCCGCCGCCAGCAGGGCGGCCCAGCCAACCAGCCTCAGCGTCGCCCCCGCCGCGGTCGGCGCCGGCGCGGCACCTATGACGACTCGATTGCCCCGATCGACGCCGCCGCGATGGAGGCGACCGATGAGATCCGCGTCAACTCGGGCTCAACCGTGAAGGATATCGCCGAGTACCTCGGGGTTCCGGTGCCGGAGGTGATCAAGAAGCTGATGATGCTCGGCGAGATGGCGACGCTCACGCAGACGCTCTCCGACGATGCGATCCAGGTGCTGGCCGACGAGTTCGACAAGAAGATCGAGATCGTCCACGCCGCCGACGACGTCGAGGTCGAGCCTGTATTCGAAGATGTCGAGGAGGACATGGTCGAGCGTCCCCCGGTGGTTACGATCATGGGCCACGTCGACCACGGCAAGACCTCGCTGCTGGACGCGATCCGCTCTACCGAGGTGGCAGCCGGCGAGGCCGGCGGTATCACCCAGCACATCGGCGCCTACCAGGTTCACCATGGCGGCAAGGTCGTGACCTTCTTGGACACGCCGGGCCACGAGGCGTTCACCGCGATGCGCGCGCGTGGGGCACGAGTGACAGATGTCGTGGTGATCGTGGTCGCGGCCGACGACGGCGTCAAGCCCCAGACCGAGGAGGCGATCGATCACGCCCGCGCGGCGGAGGTGCCGATCGTGGTGGCGGTTAACAAGATCGACAAGGAGGGCGCCCAGCCCGAGCGCGTGCGTACGGAGATGACCCAGCATGGGCTGCAGCCCGCGGAGTGGGGCGGCGAGATCGAGTTCGTGGACGTCAGCGCGAAGACCCGCGAGGGCTTGGATTCGCTGCTAGACACGATCCAGGTCGTGACTGACCTGGAGGAGCTGAAGGCCAATAGCGACACGGAGGCCTCGGGAACGGTGATCGAGTCAAAGCTCGATCCTGGTAGGGGACCTGTGGTGAGTGTCCTGATCCAGCGCGGGACACTGCGGGTGAGCGATGCGCTTGTTGCGGGCGCGCATTTCGGACGGGTGCGCGCGATGCATGACTTCACCGGTGCGCGTGTGAAGGCGGCGTCTCCAGGCCAGCCGGTGGAGGTGCTCGGCTTCGATGGCGTGCCGGAGGCCGGTGAACTCGTGCGTGTAGTCGAGAACGAGCGTCGTGCGCGTCAGCTCGCCGGCGAGCGCGCGAACCGTCTGAAGACTGAGGCCCTGGCGCGGCGCTCGGGCCGGAAGATGTCGCTGGAGGACGTCTTCAAGCTTGCTCAGGAGGGCCAGGTCAAGGAGCTCAGCTTGGTCGTCAAGGCCGACGTTGCCGGCTCGCTCGAGGCAATCGAGGACGAGATCGCGAAGCTTCCCCAAGGCGAGGTCAAGGTCAACATCATCCATCGCGGCGTTGGTGGAATCAACGAGTCCGACGCGATGCTCGCCGCCGCCTCCAACGGGGTGATCCTGGCATTCAACGTGCGTCCTGTCGGAGATGCGCGTCAGGTCGCCGAGCGCGAGGGAGTCGAGATCCGCTCCTACTCGGTGATCTACAAGGCGATTGAGGAGCTGCGCGCCGCGATGCAGGGGATGCTCGAGCCGGCCGAGGTGGAGAGCGCGCTGGGCCAGGCCGAGGTGCGCCAGCTGTTCCGCGCTTCGAAGATCGGGACGATCGCGGGGTCGCACGTGAGCGAGGGTAAGGTCACTCGTGGCGCGAAGGTGCGGGTGGTGCGCGAGGGCACGGTGATCTACGACACAACGATCGCCAGCCTGAGACGCTTCAACGAGGACGTGCGCGAGGTAGCGGCCGGCTTTGAGTGCGGCATCCTGCTGACGAACTTCCAAGACCTGCGCGAGGGCGACCTCCTGGAGACATACGAGACGCGCCAAGTGGAGCGCGAGCTCAGCTGAGCAGGTCCCGGTAGGATGAGCGTGGGACGTATGCGCCGGGTCGATGAGGCGATTCGCCAGGTGATCGGCGATGCGGTGACAGTAGAGCTGAAGGACCCTCGTGTGGGATTTGTGACCGTGACAGACGTTAGAACAAGCGCCGATCTGCGCCATGCGCGTGTATACGTGAGCGTGCTCGGCGACGACGAGCAGCGTGAGGCCACGATGGCTGGGCTTCGCAGCGCGCACGGCTTCCTGCAGGG
>Ga0302314_10008063_pt1 | contig 18818 bp, 20 predicted proteins | sample III_Palsa_N2_3_FD_200533 | JGI IMG/M metagenome (GOLD analysis project Ga0302314, IMG submission 200533) | Peat permafrost microbial communities from Stordalen Mire near Abisko, Sweden - III_Palsa_N2_3 | ecosystem: Environmental > Terrestrial > Soil > Palsa > Peat permafrost | place: Sweden...
TTCCTCGACGCGCGCCTCGCTGGCGCCCGCAATCGACGTACACGTCGTATTCGCGCCGCGCTGAACTCAACGTCAGACACCGGCGCGATAATGCGCAGGACGGCGCCACACCAAAGTTGATTGCCGAGACGGCATTGTATAGCTTGCCGACGGTATCGCCGACGGAGCTGTTTGTCGGGGGGTGTGACCTGCCCGACACTTCCGCGTGCGCGACGGATTGGTATAACGCCGCTTGGTCTATTCGATCGCCTCAGAGGGCAAGGAAGGACTTCGAATGAAACTGAAACTTCTAGCAGGTGCGGCGCTGGCCGGCTTGTTTGCCTGCTCCGGCGCTATCGCCGATCCGGCGGACAGCGGTTGGTACGGCGCCGTCGATCTCGGCGGCCACAAGACTGAGCCGACGAACACGACGTCCAAGGACAGTGAGCTCGGGGGTCCGCACGCGGATCTGACCTTCTATCCCGGATGGGACTTCGCCGGCTTTGCGCGCATCGGCTACAAGGTCTCGCCGCACATCCGGCTCGAGCTCGAAGCCGGCTATCGGCCGTCCGACTTCAACTCGGTCGACGACCGGGTCCGCACTGGCCGTCCGTTCGGCAGCGCGACGGGTATCTGCAACTTCTATTCCCCGGCGGGGCATGCTTGCCCGAAGCCCAAGGGCAATGAAGACGCCTACACGGGCATGGCCAACCTGCTCATCGACATCCTCCCGGAGAACCGGTTCGATCCGTTCATCGGCGGCGGCGTCGGCGCCGCTCGCGTGGATCTGGAGTCGGAGGGCCGGCTCAAGACCCCCACGGGCACGCCGCTCCAATACATTTCCACCGGCGATCCCGACACCCAGTTCGCCTACCAGGCCATCGCGGGCGTCGCCTATCGCGTGAACGACCAGTTGAATGTCGACCTGACCTATCGCTTCCTGGGTACGGAAAGCCTCGACTGGCGTTCGCGGGAATCTGGCGAGAACGATCCGAGAGAGATCGCGCTCGGCGGCCTCAGCGGCCACTACTACGACTCATCCGTGACGCTGGGTCTGCGGTATCTGTTCTCGGCGCCGCCTCCGCCTCCCCCGCCGCCGCCTCCGCCTCCCCCGCCGCCGCCTCCGCCGCCGCCTCCCCCGCCGCCGCCGCCTCCGCCGCCTCCCTCCAAGGAGACGAAGGAGTTCGTGGTCTACTTCCCGTTCGATCAGTACGTGCTGACCCCGGACGCGCAGTCGGTGATCACGGAAGGCGCGCAGTATGCGACCGGCGACCAGGTTTCCAACAAGGTCACGGTCGTGGGCCACACCGACACCTCCGGGTCGGTCGCCTACAACCTGCGTCTGTCGGAACGCCGCGCGAAGGCCACCGCCGACCAGCTGGTCGCCGATGGCGTGTCGCAAACGGTGCTGGACGTCAGCTGGGTCGGCAAGACCGACCTCGCGGTGCCCACGCCGGATGGCGTGAAAGAGCCCCTGAACCGTCGCTCCACGATCACGGTGCAGTTCTAGGAAGCCTTTCGCTTCGAAACGAATGGGAGCCCGGCCGCAAGGCCGGGCTTCTTTCGTTTGGGGGGTGAGACTGGCGCCGCAGGCGCCGGACTTAACCGCGGAGTTCGCGGAGGAGGCGCAGAGGACGCAGAGATTGCCGCACCACTGCGCGCTCCGCGCCTACTCCGCGTCCTCTGCGGTTAGATAGAGACCCTGCGGCGCATTCGCTGCCGGCGATTGGCGCATCAGGCCGGCAGGCCGAGCGCTTTCAGGGCTTCGGCGCGGACGGCCTTGTAGTCGAGCTTGCCGTTGGCCGCGCGCAGGATCGGGGCCACCACCAGCTCGCGCGGGGCCTTGTAGCGCGCCAGGCGCTCGCGCACGTGCTCGGCGATCTGCGCCAGCGTCGGCGCGGGGGCGTCGCCCATGTCGACCACCGCGCAGATGCGTTCGCCGAACCTGGGGTCGGGCACCCCGACCACGGCGGCGTCGCGCACGCCCGGATAGCGCTTGATCGCCTCCTCGACCTCCTCGGGGAAGACCTTCTCGCCGCCGGTGTTGATGACCTGCGAGCCACGACCCAGCAGCCGCAGGGTCCCGTCGGCGTCCACCGTCGCCCAGTCGCCCGGCACCGACCAGCGCCGGCCCTCATATACCTTGAAGGTGCGCGCCGACTTTTCCGGATCCTTGTAATAGCCGATCGGCAGGTGGCCCGAGACGGCGAGCTGGCCGCGCTCGCCGGAGCCTGGCTGCACCCGGCGGCCATCCTCGGTGAAGCAGGCGCTGTTGGCGGTCACCATGAACTTGGCCGTCTCCGCCGCGCCGCCGGCGCCCGAGGCCGAGACCCCGAGCCCCACCGCCTCCGACGAGCCGAGGCTGTCGAAGATGGCGCAGCCAGGCATGTGTCGCAGCAATCCCTGCTTGTTCTCCATGCTCCAGACCGTCCCCGACGAGCCGATGCGGACCAGGCGCGACAGGTCCCATCGTCCCGGATTGGCGTCCAGCGCCTCCAGCATCGGCTGGGCGAAGGCCATGCCGACGATGGAGATCGTGCCCACCTTCAGCCGCGCCACCTCGCTCCAGAGCTGGGTGGCGTCGAAATGGCCGCTGGACGGCAGGGTGGCGACGGCGCCGCCGCCGGTGAGGCCGATCATCGAGCTGAACTGGCTGGTGCCGTGCATCAGCGGCGCGGCGGCCAGGTTGATCTGCGGCGCCGTCGCCGGATCGCCGGACGCGATGGCCGCCACCACCCGCTCGGCCGCTTCCTCCGGCCGCGAGACCGGCGGCGTGCCAAGGAAGAAGTTGCCGGCGCCGCCGAGGGCGAAGAACAGGTCTTCCGACCGCCACATCACGCCCTTGGGCATGCCGGTGGTGCCGCCGGTGTAGAGGATCAGCAGGTCGTCATCGGAGCGGCCCCACGGCGCCTCGACGCGGCCCTCGCGCGCCGCCACGATCGCCTCATAGTCCTCGGCGAACGGCGGGATCGGATGGCCAGGCTCCGCCACCGCGATCCAGGCCTTCACCTTGGGCAACCGGCCGCGGATGGCGTCCACCGTCGCGGCGAACGAGGCGTGGAAGACCACCGTCTCGGCGTCGGCGTTGTCGAACAGATAGATCAGTTCGTCGGCGACATAGCGGTAGTTGGTGTTCACCGGGGCCAGGCCGGCCTTGAAGGCGGCGTAGTAGGTCTCGAGGTATTCCGGCCCGTTGAAGAGATAGGCCGCGACCTTCGCCTGCCGTGTCAGCCCCAGATCCAGCAGCCACCGCGCCAGGGCGTTGGCGCGCCGGTCGAACTCGGCCCAGCTGAGCACCCGGTCGCCCTGGATCTGCGCCGGCCGATCCGGAATAGCGGCGGCGATCGGCTCCCAGATGTCGGCATAGTTCCACATGGCGCGGCTCCTCCCCGGAACGCTATTTTTCGCCAGTGTAGGCGCCCGTCCGTGGGGTCAAGTCAACGCGGCGCGACTCAACCGCCCGTCAGCGCCCCGGTCGTCACCACGCGCGCGCCGGCGGTTTCGAAGGCGGCGTTGTGGCGGGCGATGATCTGCGCCGCGGTCTCGCCGTTCCAGTCCCAGGTGCTGTGGGCGTCACCGACCACGGTGACCTTCAGGCCACGCGCCATCGCGCCCTTGACGGTGGCGGCCACGCACTGGTCGGTCTGGGCGCCCAGCAGGACCACCTCGCCGGCGCCCAGGTCCGCCACCCATTCGACCAGCGCGGGCTGGCTGAACGAGTCGCCGACGGATTTGGAGAAGGTGGGCTCGCCCTCCGCCTGGCCCAGCGCCGGCCAGACCGGCCAGCCGGGTTCGCCCGGCGCCAACGGATCGCCGGGCGTTCCGTCGTGGCGGATGAAGGCGACCTTGCGGCCGCTGCGCCGCGCCCAGTCGGTCACCGCGCGCACCCGCCCCACCAGGGCGTCGGCGTCATGCAGCGGCGGCTCGAAGACGCCGTTGAACATGCCGGTCTGCAGGTCGATCACGAGCACAACGGCGATGGCGTCTGGCGAAGCGGAGGTCATGCCCGTAACCTAACCCGCGACGCGAACAAGTCAAGAACATCGGAGCGGCGAAGCCGCGCCGGCGAGCGACCTGGCGCGAGACTCAGATGCTGCGCAGACCGCCGAACAGCCACAGCAGAATGAGCACGACCACCACCAGCCCGAGGATGCCGCCGAGGCCGGGCAGGCCGTAGCTTCGATGGGCGTAATAGCCGCCGCCGCCGCCGAACAGCAGCAACAGCACGACGATGATGATGATGAGGGTCACGAGTTACCTGCCGGCTTGGGGCCAAGCGCCTGAAGCGCCACCCAGCCAACGGCCAAGTTCGGCGATTGTTCCCCCGCGCCGGCCGCGGGGCTCAGCCCCCGTGGTGAGACATCACGTCCTGCACCTTCATCAGGGCCGGGCCCAGGATGACCACGAACAGCACCGGCAGGAAGAAGATGATCATCGGCACGGTGAGCTTGGGCGGCAGGGCGGCGGCCTTCTTCTCGGCGGCGGCCAGCCGCAGGTCGCGATTTTCCTTGGCCATGACCCGCAGCGCGTTGCCGAGCGGGGTGCCGTAGCGCTCCGCCTGGATCATGGCGGTGACCACGGCCTTGATGCCGGGATGGTTGGTGCGCTTGGCGAGGCCTTCATAGGCCATACGCCGCTCCGGCAGGTAGGAGAGTTCGGCGGAGAGCAGCGACAGCTCCTCGGCCAGCTCGATCGAGGAGCCGCCCACCTCCTGGCTCACCTTCACGATCGCCGCCTCGATCGACATGCCCGATTCGACGCAGATCAGCAGCAAGTCGAGGGCGTCGGGGAAGATGGCGACGATCGATTCGCGGCGCTTGGTGGCCTTGTTGGAGATGTAGAGGTTCGGCGCGTAGTAGCCGGCGGCCAGACCGAAGACGCAGGCGGCGATGCGCGTCATCACCGGCCAGTGGAAGCTATTGAGGCCGAACAGATAGGCGGCCGTCAGCGCAGCCAGGGCGAACGGCAGCACCAGCCGCGCCACATAGAAGCGCGAGATGGCGGCCGGTCCGCGCAGGCCGGCCTGGGCCAGCTTGTCGGGGAGGTTCGGGTCTTCCAGCAGCCGCGACAGCTGCAGGCGGTCCATGACGTTCTTGTAGACGCTCTCGTCGGTCTGCCGCAGCGAGCCGCCCTGCTTGCCGGCCAGGGCCTCGCGGGAGCGGCGGCGCAGCTCCTCGCGCCGGTTGGCGACCGACTTCAGCCGGCTTTCCAGGTTGTTCTGCTGGAAGGCCGGCGAGACCACCGTGACGATGGTGAAGAAGACGATGATCCCGGTGACGGCGGCGAGCACGTTGTCCGGGTTGGTGAGCAGCTCGACCATGTCCATGCGCGGCCGCCCTCAGAACTTGAAGTTGATCATGCGGACCATCACGAACACCCCGAGCGCCATCCAGATGGCCGAGCCGCCCAGCATCAGCCAGCCGCGGTGGTCGACGAACATCGGCGTCATGTAGGACGGGGTCCAGAGCGTGATCAGGATGATCACGCCCGGTGGCAGGCAGCCGATGATGGCGGCCGAGGAGGTGGCTTCGGCGGAGAGCGCCTTGACCTTCTCGCGCATCAGCTTGCGCGAGCGCAGCACGGCCGAAAGGTTGTTGAGCGCCTCGGCCAGGTTGCCGCCGGTCTTCTGCTGGATGTTCATCACGATGGAAAAGAACCGCACCTCGGCGGTGGGCATGCGCTCGTGGAGCTTCTCCAGCGACTGGTCGAGCGAAACGCCCATGCCGATGCTCTCCACCAGTCGGCGGAACTCGCCGGCGAGCGGCTCGGCGGTCTCGCGGCCGATGATCTTCAGGCAATCGTGCACCGGCAGGCCCGACTTGATGCCACGGACGATGATGTCCATGGCGTCCGAGAAGGAGGCGGTGAACTTGTTGGTGCGGCGCTTGGCCAGAAAGCCGAGCACCCATTGCGGCAGGCCGAGCGCGGCGGCGCCGCCCAGGCCCAGCCCGATCAGCGGATTAATGTGCATCACCAGCAGGGCGAGGAAAACGCAGGCGCCGAACACGGCGCTGCCGATCCAGAACTGCAGCACGGAGAAGGTCAGGCCCGCCTGCAGCAGCTTGTTGGCGAGCGTGACCCGCATCTTCTTCTGCTTGCGTTCCTGGTCCTGCAGACTCTTCATGATCTGCTTGCGGCGCGTCTCGGCGTTGTTGACCGAGCTGGAGCGCAGACGTCGCGCGGCGTCGCGCCCGGAACTGCCGACGATGGTTTGGGCGCGCTTGACCGCGCGCTCCTGGCTGGTGCGGCCGCCGCTGAGCACGAAGCCCACCCCCACGACGCCGCCGAAGGCGACCACCGCGACCAGGATGATGATCAGAATCTGGTCCAAGCGCGTCTACTCCGCCGCGTCGAGCGCCGCGGCGAGTTCGCGCTCCAGGCCGTAGTAACGGGCGCGGTCCCAGAACCTCGGGCGGGCGATGCCGGTGGAGCGGTGGCGGCCGACGACGCCGCCGTGCTGGTCCTCGCCGGTGATCTCGTAGACGAACAGATCCTGGGTGACGATCACGTCGCCTTCCAGGCCCACCACCTCGGTGATGTGGGTGATGCGGCGCGAGCCGTCGCGCAGGCGCGCGGCCTGAATGATCACGTCGACCGAGCCTACGATCATCTCGCGGATGGTCTTCGAGGGCAGGCCGTAGCCGCCCATGGTGATCATCGATTCAAGCCGGCTGATGGCTTCGCGCGGGCTGTTGGCGTGCAGCGTGCCCATGGAGCCGTCGTGGCCGGTGTTCATGGCCTGCAGCAGGTCGAACGCCTCGGGTCCGCGCACTTCGCCGACGATGATCCGCTCCGGACGCATCCGCAGGCAGTTCTTCACCAGGTCGCGCATGTTGATCATGCCGGTGCCCTCGAGGTTGGGCGGCCGGGTTTCCAGGCGCACCACGTGCGGCTGCTGCAGTTGCAGCTCGGCGGCGTCCTCGCAGGTGATCACCCGCTCGGTGGGGTCGATGAAGGCGGTGAGGGTGTTGAGCAGGGTGGTCTTGCCCGAGCCGGTGCCGCCGGAAATGATCACATTGCAGCGGCAGGCGCCGATGACGCCCAGCACCCGCGCGCCTTCCGGACTGATCGAGGCGTACTCGACCAGGTTCTTCATCGTCAGCTTGTCTTTGCGGAACTTCCGGATGGTGAGCGTGGGGCCATCCAGCGACAGCGGATAGGAGATCACGTTGACCCGGCTGCCGTCCGGCAGGCGCGCGTCGCAGATCGGCGAGGATTCGTCGACGCGCCGGCCGACCTGGCTGACGATCCGCTGGCAGATGTTCATCAGCTGGGCGTTGTCGCGGAAGCGCACATTGGTCAGCTGGGTCTTGCCGCCGACTTCGATGAACACCCGGTTGGCGCCGTTGCACATGATGTCGGCGATCTCGTCGCGCGCCAGCAGCGGCTCGAGCGGTCCGTAGCCCAGCACGTCGTTGATGACGTCCTGCACCAGGTGGTCGGTCTCGGCGACCGACATCGAGACGTTCTTGATCGCCACCAGTTCGGCGACGATGTCGCGGATCTCCTCGGCCGCCGACGCCTGGTCCAGCTGGGCCAGCTGCGACAGGTCGATGGTGTTGAGCAGGGCGTTGAAGATCGTCGTCTTGGTCTGGTGGTAGTACTCGCTCTGCTCACGGACGATCTCCGTGGGGCCCTGGGCGGCCTGCAGCTGCTGGAAGCCGGGCGTCGCCTTCGGCGCCGGCCGCGGGCCGGTCGATCCGCCGGACGCGGGCTCGTTCTCGACCTTCTGCGGACGCGTGGCGATGGGCGGCGCGCCCGAGGCGGCCGGCGGCGGCGCCTGCCGGGCGGCGGGCGACGTGGAGGTCTCGTCGGTGGCGCGCTTACCGAACACGCTTCTGGCCTATCTCTTTAACAGGCGGTCGAGGAACGAGGCGGGACGCGGGGCGGGCTCTTCCCCGGTCTCGCGACGGCTGATCATCCGGGCGAGGGCGTCCAGGCTTTCGGACTGTTTCGATTTCGGGCCCACCTCGGCGATCATCTGGCCGTTGTTGGCGGCCTGACCGAAGAGCTTGGCGTCGAAGCCGATCGCCATGCAGGGCGTGAGGCCCAGCGCGTCGCCGAAATCCTTGATCGGAATCTCGGGCCGGCTGGGCAGGCCGACCTTGTTCAGCACCACCCGCGGCGGGGCGTCATTGGGCCGGGCGGCGCGGATCAGGTCGACGATGTTCTTGGCGTTGCGTAAGGAGGCCAGGTCCGGCTCGGCGACCACGACGACGTCGTCGGAGGTGATCAGCATGCGGCGCTTCCACGGCGTCCAGGCGTGCGGCAGGTCGAGCACCACGTAAGGCGTCGAGCCGCGGATTTTCTGCGCCACTTCCTCGTAGGTCTCAGTGGAGATGTCGAAGTCGCGCTCCAGGCTGGCCGGGGCGGCGAACAGCGACAGGTGATTACCGCAGCGCGCCATCATCCGCTCCATCAGCACCGGGTCGAGCCGGTCGGGCTGGGAGAGGGCGTCGGCGATGCCGTGCAGCGGGTCCTGGTTGAAGTCCAGCCCGGCGGTGCCGAAGGCGAGATCGAGGTCGACCAGCACCGTGTTGGCGCCCATCCGCTCGGAGATCAGGTGGGCGACATTGTGCGCCAGGGTGGAGGAGCCGGCGCCGCCCTTGGCGCCGCAGAAGGCGATCTGGCGGCCGATGAACGGCTGCGCCGGGTCGGCGTAGAGCGCGGTGATGGCGGCGATGAACTGCAGCGGGCCCAGCGGCGGCACCAGGTATTCGCTGACGCCGCGGCGCATCAGCTCGCGGTAGAGGCTGATGTCGTTGGCGGCGCCGACCACCACGACCTTGGTGCCGGGATCGCAGACCTCGGCGAGCTTCTCGAGATAACCCAGCAGCTGCGGCGCCGGATCGAGGCTCTCGACCACCAGCAGGGAAGGGGTCGGCTGGTTCTGATAGAAGCCCACCGCCTCGGCGAGGCCGCCCTGGTGCACCACGGTCTTGGCGCGCTCCATGCGGCGGTCGGTGCTGGCCTTGTGGATCAGTTCGCCCATCTCCGGGCGGGCCCAGAAGACGTGGATGGTGATGCGCGGCACCGTGTGCTCGCCGAGCGCCGCCTCGGCGCTGGCCAGCATCTCGGCGATCGGGTTCGGCGCGGGCGACGACGGATGAACGTCGTCGTCGTCATCCAGCGCGCGCGATGCCGATAGCCCCGCGAACGGGTCGGCGGCGGGCGCCGGCGCGGACGTGCCGGGCGTGCTGGTGAATTCGGTCTCGGCGTCGAAGTCGAGATCGAACGGGTCTGGGGTTTCGGCGGTCTGTGGGCTCATCAGATCACTGTCCAGTGGTCGAGACGGCGCCGTTGGCTTGCGCGTCCTTGGCCGTCGAGGTGGTGGCGCCCTGGCGGTACTTGTCGAGCACCGCCTGGCGGCGTGAGGCGTCCGGCGCGGTCTCGATGCGCGGATGCAGGATATCGGCGGGGTCGGCGACCTGAGCGGCGATGTTCGCGGTGATCGAGCAGCCGAATTCCTTGTAGGTCTCGTTGTCGGCCAGCACCTTGGCGAGATCGCCCCAGTGGTCGCACTGAGGCCCCTTGGCCTCGTAGCGCAGGAAGCCCAGCAGGACCGGCGCCGCGGCGTTGGCGGCCGCGTCGTAGCTGACGATCTGCACGTCGTCCGGCGGCACGCCCTGGGAGATCAGCCAGTCGCGCGCGCCGGTGGCGGTGCGGTAGACGGCCGCGGGGTTGGGGCCGTGCGACGGCGCCTTCACCGTGATCGGGGTGCGGTCGGCGTCGTTCCAGCGCGCGATGAAGTCGCGCAGGGCTTCGACCTGGGTCGGCGACAGCCCGTCGAGGTGGGCGCCGAGCTTCAGCTCCAGCGGCGCCGGCTGCACCTCGATCGGATAGCGCTCCGAGGGCGTGATCGGCGCCGGATCGGCGGCGGCATGATGCGAATGCGGGTCGCTCGCGCAGGCGCCGAGCGCCAGGAGGCTGAGACCCGCGAGCCATAGCGGTGCGCGCATGGGAGAACGCTCCTTCAACTTGGGACGGTCACTCGACGACATAGCCATAAGGACCTTGATAGGTTCTTCCCGTCGTCGCCGCGGGATCGTGCTTGTAGGTCTTGTTCAGCTTGCCGAGCAGGATGGTGTCGATTTCGTTGGCGATCTGCAGGTGGTCGATCGGCGTCTGCAGGTCCGACGGATTGGTCGGCTTGACCAGGTAGGGGGTGACGATGATCACCAGCTCGGTCTGGCCGGCCTGGAAGTCGCGCGAGCGGAACAGGCTGCCGAGGATCGGCACATCCATCGCGCCGGGGATGCCGGCGAGATCCTGAGCCGACTTGTCCTGCAGCAGGCCGGCGATCATCAGGGCGCCGCCCGACGGCAGCTCCACCGTGGTCTCGGCGCGCCGCACGGTGAGCGACGGGACGACGAGGACGGGACCGCCCGTGCCGGTGGAGACGTTGAACGCGCCCTGGCTGCTCAGCTCGGAGACCTCGGTCGAGAGCTTCAGCGAGATCCGGCCGCCCGAGAGCACGATCGGCGTGAAGCCGAGACCGACGCCGAAGGGCTTGAAGTCCACCGACACCTGGCCGGTGACCGTCTCCGCGGTCGGCACCGGGAACTCGCCGCCGACCAGGAACTTGGCCGATTCGCCGGACACCGCGGTCAGGTTGGGCTCGGCGAGGGTCCGCACGAGGCCGACCTGCTCGAAGGCCTGGATGTTGCCGGTGCCCTGGTTCAGCCCCGTCGATCCGGACGTGGTCTGGGTGGTGGCGATCGAGCCCTGGCCGCCGTTGGTGCAGGCGCTGCGGCAGATGATCGGCAGGTCGCGCGTGCCGGTCAGCGGGTCGTATCCCAGCACTTCCGGCTGGGTGGTGGTGTTTATCGTCGGCCCGGCTGTCAGGCCGCCGAGCAAGGCGCCGTTGACGCCGTAGGTGGCGGCGGTGCTGAGCAGGAACTGGGTCGAACCGGCTTGGCCGATGATGGCGTTCCAGTTGAAGCCGAGCTGCTTGATCACCGTGCGGTCGACCTCGAGGATCCGCACCTTCAGCATCACCTGGTCCTGACCGGCGATGGCGAGCATGTTGAGGACGTCCTCGGGCTTGGAGACGACGGCCTTAGCGATCTGCACCGCCTTGTCGGCGTCGGCCGCGTTGGCCACCACGCCGGAGAGGATGATGCTGTCGTTGATCGCCTCGACGTGCACCTGCGAGCCGGGGAGGATGCGGTTGATGGTGTCGCCCAGGCCCGAGGTGTTCTGCTCGACCCGGATGCTGAGGCCGAGGATGCGGTGGCCGGCGGCGTCGAAGAACATAGCGTCGGTGACGCCGCTCTTCATGCCCAGCACGAAGATGCGCCGCGGGGTGCGCAGCACCGCCTGGGCGACCGTGGGGTTGCTGACCAGGACGTCGCGGGCGTCTTCCGGCAGATCGACGACCGCCGAGCGTCCGACCGGGAGGGAGAGCGACTGGCTGGCGGCGCCGGAGGTCATGTCGACCTTGACGACCGAGCCCGGGTCGTCGGCGGCGTGGCTGGCGAGCGGCAGGCCCACCAGGACGGCGGCGGCGAGGCCGGCCAGTAGCTTCAGCAGGGCGGCATTGCGGTTCATGGCGCGGACACCGTTTCGGCGGGCGTACCGCCTTTGAAGATGCGAATGGAGTGGCTGTCGTCGGTGCTGGCGGTCGTATGACCGGCCATGTCGGCATAGGAGCGCAGCGCCAGGGTGAGGCCGCCCTGGCTGCGGGCGCGGGCCACAGCGGTGGCGCTCTCTTGCGGCACCTCGAGGGTGACGGTGGCGCCCAGCACCGTCGCGCCGGTCTTGGGCTGGTCGGTGCGCTGGTCGATGGCGAGCACCAGGGCGTTGGAGAGCACGGTCTCGGTGATCATGCCGCCGTTGCCGTTCTTGTTGTTGTCCGCGTGGGTGGAGAGCACGTCGATCCGATCGCCGGGCTGGATGAAGCCGCCGGCGCCGCTTTCGACGTTGATGGGCAGGGAGATGGCGCGCATGCCGCTGGGCAGGCGCACGGCCATGTAGCTGGAGTCACCGCTGTGGATGATCATCTTGGCGGTGATCGGCTGGCCCGTGTAGATCGGCTCGCGCACGATGTCGCCGATCATCGCCTGCAGCTTCGGGCCGCCGCCGGAGGTGAGGTCGCCGACCGCGGTGCGGGCCTTGGAGAGGCTCGTGTCGAGGCCCTGCGTCGGGGGCGCCGCCGTCTGGCCGTCGGTGATGTAGGCCGCGTTGAGCGTCGCGGCCGGCCAGGACTGCCAGGTGATGTTGTCGGCCGACAGCCGGTCGCCGACGCCGAGGTCGGTCTTGGCGACCAGCACGCGCGTCATCGGCGGCGCGGGCGCCGCGGCGACGACTGCTGGCGCCGGCTTGGGCCTGGCGAACAGGCCATGGACGAATAGCGCCAGAACGACGGACGCCACGAGGGCGACTGCGACGATGGCCATGCGAGCGGGGGTCATCTTTGGCTCCGCGCCTCCCCGGCGAGGGATTGACTTGCGACGGGCCGCCGGCTCATCGGAGCGACGGTCCAAGGTGAATCAGCGGCCCTTCTGGCGCGGCCTGAAGGTGGCCGGCCCATAGTTAACGCCCGCCTAAGGCGCCGCCCGATCAGATCAGCGGGTTCGCCGCGAAGGCCGCGAGGGCGCCGATGGCGATGGCGACGCCGTACGGCGCGGACTCGCCGGGGGTGGCCAGGCGCTTCGCCCAGGCCGGTCCCACCTCGGCCAGGGGCCGCAGCCACGCCGAGCGCATCGCCACCAGGATCAGCGCCAGGGCGCCGCCCGCGAGGCCGGTATAAAGGGCGAAGGGCGCGAGGCCCCTCAGCCCGACCCAGAGCGCCGAGGCCGCCATCAGCTTGGCGTCGCCGCCGCCGATCCAGCCCAGGGCGAACATGCCGACCGCCAGCAGCAGCACGCAGAAGGCGACGGCGAAACTGATTCCGACGTTCTCCAGCGAGACGTGGGCCGCCAAGGCGGCGGGCGCGAACGCCAGCGCCAGGGCGATGGAGATCCAATTGGGGATGGTGAAGGAGGACAGATCCTTCAGCGCCGCCACGATGACGAGGGCGGCGAAGACGCCGAGCACGACGGTCTTGATGAGGTCAGGGGTCATGGCCGTCGCCGCGGTGGAAGCAGTCGGCCTAGAATCGCTGAAAGGGAATGAACCAATGGTTTCCCGCCGGACGTGATTTGCGCCCGGCGGGGCTTTTCTAACGGATCGCGCTTCCGGCGGTCGAGAGACTGGTGTTGAGGTTGGTTCCAAGCGTGGTCACGGCGCCGATAATGACGACGGCGATGAGGGCGACGATCAGACCGTACTCGATGGCCGTCGCGCCCGACCGGTCCGCGAAAAAGCGGCTGGCGAACTGCTGCATGTGTGGCTCCTGGCAAGGGATCAGCCGCCGTGGCGCCACAAACGCCCGCCCTCCCCGGCGCTGACTGCGACAATCTGGCCCACAGCTTATAAGGGAAAATGAAAGAGTATGATGACCGCAGGTTAACTATGCGCCGTCATCCGCCGTTGCGCCGGGGCGGGCGCCTGTGCGCCACGCCGAAAACGACGAAGGGGCCGCGGCTTACGCCGCGGCCCCTCCCTAAAGACGTAGAGTCTCTGGAGCGCTTAGTGGATCGCGCTGCCGGCCTTGGACAGGCTGGTGTTGAGGTTGGTGCCCAGCGTGGTGACCGCGCTGATGATCACAACCGCGATGAGCGCGACGATCAGGCCATACTCGATGGCCGTGGCGCCCGACTCGTCCTTCACGAACTTGGAAACGAACTTGGACATTGCTTGATCTCCTTTGTAGCAAGCCGATCAGGGATCAAGCCGGTCAGGCCTGCTCGCCCCTTGAGACCTGAGCAACATCGCCCATTGCCCTTAATCCGCAGTAAACGTGCAAGTACTTGCGGGAAATTTTCTATGGTTGACGTGGATTCATGATTATAATCGATTAACCATGAGCAAACGAGGTAGTCCCGGCGATAGTCTCGCGCTGCCAGCAATGTTACTCACGGCGCGTCTTCGGGCTATGCTTTACGCAAACTTAGGCGACGCGCCGCTAGCTTCCGACGACGCTTCCCGTTGAAAGCCCCGTCCGTGCCCTGGTCGCTGATCAATCTCGCCGTTTCGTTCCTGGCTTTCGGCGTCCTGGCGCGGATCAGCCCCTGCAATCCGCGGCAGCGCGCCTTCGTCAGCCGCGACCTGGCCGACAACACGCTCTACTGGTTCCTGGGGGTGCTGACGTTCGGCGGCCTCGCCGACCTCTATATACATACCGGCCTGGGGCTGACGCTCGGGGCGCGGGCGAGCGCGGCGGTGCTCTCGGGCTACGGCATGGCGGCGCGGCTGCCTCTGGCGCTGCAGGCGCTGCTGGTGCTCGTGGCGATGGATTTCATCCAGTACTGGCTGCACCGGCTGTTCCACGGCCACACCCTGTGGCCGTTCCACGCCATCCATCACAGCGCCGAGGAGTTGGACTGGACGACCACCTACCGGATCCATCCGGTGAATTTCGCCGTTTACAGCGCCGGCGCCCTGGCGCTGGTGCGGCTGATCGGCTTCTCGCCGGCCGCCTTCCTGATCATCGGTCCGTTCAACCTGGTGATCGGCCCGCTGGTGCACGCCAACCTCGACTGGACCTTCGGGCCGTTCCGCTATGTGCTGGCGAGCCCGGTCTATCACCGCTGGCACCACGTGAAGGATCCGGCGATCTACAATCGCAACTTCGCCCCGACCTTCCCGATCTTCGACCTGATGTTCGGCACCTTCTACATGCCCAAGGGCGTGCTGCCGGCGGACTATGGGGTCGACGGCGTGCCGGGCCACTTCATCGGCCAGTTGATCTACCCGTTCCGGATCATCGCCGGGCGCCTCGGGCCGGCGCGCAAGGCGCGGCTGCCCGTCGCGGCGGCCTGAGGCCTTGGCCGCGCCCGACCCGGCCGCGGCGGCCGGCGCCTGGCTGGCGCGGCTGCCCCAGGCCCAGCGCCTCGCGGCCGACGCCTACACCGACGCGCGGCTGGTGGGCTGGATCGCCGGCGGCGTGGCCGTCATCGCGGTCTGCGTCATCCTGGCCCGAAGCGGGCTGCTGGAGCAGCTGCGGCGGCGTCTCGAAGCGCGCGGGCCGCGGCCCTGGCTCGCCGCCGCGACCGCGGCGGGCGGGCTGGCGTTCGCGCTCGGCGTCGTGAGCGCGGTCGTCGGCGGCGTGGCCGCCTGGCGCGGCGATGAGATCCTGCGGACGGCCGGCGCGCCGCCGGCCGGCGGGCTCGCCGCGCACCTGGCGCTCGCCGCGTCGGCGATCCTGCCCGATGCGGTCCTGGCCGTGCTGCTGGTCCCGCCGCTGCTGTGGCTGATCCGCCGCCGGCCGAATAGCTGGCCGCTGATCGCCGGCGCCGCGACCGTCTTGGTGATCCTGGCCCTGGGCTGGCTGCCCTACGCCCTGGCCGCGGGACCCACGCTGGCGCCCGCGCCGCCCGGCCCGGCGCGCGACGGGGTGATTCGCCTGATCGCCGAGACCGGCCTGCCCGCGCGGGCGGTGCTGGCGTCGCCCGATCCGGCGTTCGACGCCGACGTCACCGGCGGCTTCGGTCGGGCCAGGGTGGCAGTCGGGCCCTTGCTGCTGGCCGGCCCGCCGGCCGAGGCGCGCGCCTATCTGGGCCACCTGATGGGCCACTATGCGCACCAGGACATCCTGATCGTCTGCCTTGTCCTGGGTCTGGTGCTGACGGCCGGGTTCTTCGCGGCCCAGCGATGGGGGGCGCCGCTGGCGGGCTGGATCGGCGGGCGCCGCGTCCAGGGGCCGTCCGATCCGGCGGCGCTGCCGGCGTTGGCGATCATCGGCTTTGTGGCGCTGGTCTTCGCCGGCCTTGCCGCCGGCGCCTATCTGCGCTGGGCCAATGTGCGCGCCGACGCCTACTCCCTCGACCACGCCCGCGAACCCGACGGCCTGGCCGCGGTGATCGAGCGCGAATGGGACCATGACAGCGTCGATCCGACGCCGCTCGAGGCCGCGATCTTCTACACCCACCCACCGCTGGAGCGCCGCCTGGAACACGCCATGGCCTGGAAGGCGGCCCACGGCGGCTGAATTCGCTTCGCATTCAGGCTTTATTGACCAATGCGGCGGACCCTTCAGGCATGCGCAAGATCGCCCTGACACTCGCCCTCGCCCTCGCGCCCGTCGCGGCGTTCGCCGCCAGCCTGGGCGTGCCCGTCGACCAGTCGACGTACGTCACCCTCTCGGCCCCAGCCCACAACATCATCCTGGGCAATCCGGCCATCGCCGACGTCTCGGTGTCCGACCAGCGCCACCTGGTGGTCACCGGCAAGGGCGCGGGGATCACCAATCTCATCGTTACCGACGCCGGCGGGCGAACGATCTTCGACCGCCAGATCGTGGTCGGCGCCGGTACGGGCGACCACGTGCTGTTGATCAACGGCGCCTCGATGGTCCGCTACGCCTGCACGCCCAATTGCGAGCCGATGGACCAGGCGAACGGCGCGCCCGCCGCGAGCGCGCAGCCGGCCCCCTCCACCAGCACCTACGGCGCCAGCGCGCCGGCGAGTTCGATCGCCCCCAGGGCGCCGCAGCCTTAAGGCAAGGTTAGGGCGCGACATTTAGTCTCAGATCGAGTTCGCCCGATTCAGGAACCCCCGGCCGATGTCGCCCGCTCCGTCCCCCGTGCGCGCGTTCGCCCGCCGCCTGCTGGGCGAGACGCGCGGCGCGACGGCCGTCGAACTGGCGATGATCGGGCTGCCGTTCTTCGTGCTGCTGTGCTCGATCTTCGAGCTGGGCATGATGTTCATGACCTCGACCACCATCGAGGCCGCCACCGAGGCCGCCGCGCGCCAGATTCGCACCGGCCAGCTCCAAGCCGGCTCGAACAATAGCGCCGCCGGCTTCAAGACGCTGATCTGCAACAGCATGTCGTGGATCTCGACGGCGGACTGCATGGCCAACATGAGCGTCGACGTGCAGACCTATTCCAGCTTCTCGGCGATGGCGGTCAGCCCGCCGATCGCGAGCGGCGCCATCGACCCGACGCAGCTCACCTTCAATCCGGGGACCTCCTGCAGCATCGAGCTGGTGCAGGTCTTCTATCCCTACACGCTGATGACGCCGCTGCTGGAGCCGGGCCTGCCCAACCTGAACGGCAACCAGCGCCTGCTGACCACGGCGATGGCGTTCCGCAACGAGGACTGGCAGACCAACGGGGCGGTCTGCACGTGAAGCTGCGAGAGCCCCCTCCACCGCTACGCGGTCCCCCTCCCCCTGTGAGGGAGGAGATTCGATCGAGACGCCGCACCCAAATTCTCCTCCCCCTGTGGGGGAGGGGGACCCCGAAGGGGTGGAGGGGGCTTCGCAGGCTCGCCAACGACGCGCGCGGCGTCGCCGCCGTCGAGTTCGCGATGATCGCGCCGCTGCTGTTGCTGCTCTACTTCGGCGTCGTCGAGCTGACGCAGGCGGCGATGACCGAGCAGCGCGCCGCCCACACCGCCTCGACCATCGGCGATCTGGTTTCGCAGAATCAGAGCATCACCAGCGCCCAGGTCGGCGACGTCTTCAGCGTCGGCGCGACGCTGATGTACCCCTATCCGACCACCACCCTGAAAATGCGCGTCTCCAGCCTCACCGCCGACGCCAGCGGCAATGTCACCGTCGCCTGGAGCCAGGCCAACGGCATGATGGCGCTGACCAAGGGCGCGCCGGTCACCGTGCCGGCCAATCTGGTCGCCGCCAACGGCAGCGCCGTCATGGGCGAGAGCCAGTACACCTACACCTCGGTGTTCGGGCAGATCATGCCCACGCCGGTGGTGTTCAAGGAGGTCTACTACCTGCAGCCCCGGCTCTCGACGACGGTGACCTGCGCGGACTGCTGAGGCGCTAAAGCGTCAGTCGCGAGTCTTGGCAAGCGCCGCCAGCATGGCGTCCTGCGCATCGGCCAGGTCAGCCAACCCGCGCCATTCGGCGGCCGTCGCTTCGAGTTGGAGAACGAGATCATAGTCATGCAGACCATCCGCCGACCTGACGAGGACGTCCGCGCGGTCCCGGTACTGCTGGGCTGACATCACAGTTCAACTCCGCCGGCCAGGAGAGAATTTGAAAGACTGGCGTGCGCGGGCGCATCGCGGCGCGCCGGTCGGAAATTTCCGCCCGCGAGCGCTGAGATCAGGTCGCCAGATATGCTTTGGCCAGTCACGGATGATGCTCCAGGCGGATACGCCGAGGCTTCTGGCACAATGAGAATCCGGGGTCTGTCGCAGTCAGCACTTATGACGGCATCGTTGTGGTCTCGGCGGCGCGGGGCTCGCGACCCGCGCGTTACGGCGCCGCGCGACGGGTGTAGGATGAGCGATGACTAAGATCGCGCCCGACAATGCGCTCCTGCGTTCGCTCTCGAAGACGGACCTGGAGAAACTCGAGCCGGACCTCCAGCTTGTCGATCTGAAGACCGGAACAACCCTCTACGAGATGGAGGACCCGGTGGAGTGGATCCATCTGCCGGAAATCGGCCTGCTGTCGTTGATCACGGTGATGGCGTCGGGCGCGGCGATCGAAACTTCCATTGTCGGACGCGAGGGCGGCGTGGGCTTCATCGAGGCGCTGGGCAGCGGCAAGATATTCAGCCGGGTGATCGTACAGGTGCCTGGCAAGGCCTACCGGCTGCACGCCAGGCCCTACCGCGAAGCCTTCGACTCCAGCTCCACCATGCGTAAGGCCGTCCATCGCCAGATCGAGCTGCTTCAGGCGGAAGCCCGCCAGGCCATCGCCTGCCACGGTCTGCACAAGGTTCACCCGCGCTTCAACCGCTGGCTGCTGGAGTGCCAGGACCTGGCCGGCGGCATGAGAGTCATGCCGCTGAAGCAGGAGTTCCTGGCCGTCATGCTGGGTG
>Ga0302314_10008064_pt1 | contig 18817 bp, 18 predicted proteins | sample III_Palsa_N2_3_FD_200533 | JGI IMG/M metagenome (GOLD analysis project Ga0302314, IMG submission 200533) | Peat permafrost microbial communities from Stordalen Mire near Abisko, Sweden - III_Palsa_N2_3 | ecosystem: Environmental > Terrestrial > Soil > Palsa > Peat permafrost | place: Sweden...
GTCTGGGTGGTGTCCAGCGCATCACGGCCGCTTGGACTGTCCTCGGTCGAGGGCTCGATTTCGACCAGGGTCCGGTCCTTGTGCCGGTGGATGACCAGATCAACGAGGGTATAAGCAGTGGGGAGTTTTGCGCCCATGACCACGCCGGCGATTTCCGATCCGCCCGCCTTGGCCGCTGCGTTTCGAACATCGTGGGCGACCTGTTCGCCGAGGACCACCGATAACGGCAAGCCCACCGGCGCTCCGCCCGCATAGCCTGTCACCTCTCCAAGATTGCTGGAATAGAACAGGATGATGAAGGAGGCGGGATCGCAAACGATCATGGCCCCGTGCGGCTGTATGCTTCCGGGAATATGGATCGGCTCACGATCGCAATTGGTGAGATCGACTTGTTCGGACATCAAACGACAGCGGACTTGAAGGTATAGGCGCGATCGAACTGCTCAAACGTGCGCCGCGCCGCCTGCAGGCAGGCGGCTTCTTCGGTCGCGTCAAGAGGGGCGGCCTCCAAAAGGGCGAGGAAGGTTTTCCAGGCGCCATTGTCCGACACCTGATGCGCGAGATGCCGCGCGCCATGTTGGGCGGTCATCCCAAGGGCTTCCGCGCGGCGTTGCAGGACACGTGCGCCGAGCGCGGAGCCTTCAAGCACATAGAGCGCACCCCAGACGCCGCCTTCGCTCAGGATCGAGCCTGGAGCGCCTTGCGCGACGGGCGGCGAAATCAGTCCAAGGTCAGCCAGATCATCCGCGATCGACTGAGTTAGCTTTCGCACGTTCCAGATCGGATAGACGACCATCGCATTCGCCGCATCGAGTTCCGCTTCGATGGACCTGCGCGCCTGCAACGTGGCCTCAAGATAGGCGTTGTATCCGGCGCTCGTTGTGAGCCAACCGTCTTGGCTGATCTTTGTGTCGAGGGTTAAATGAGGGGCTTCCGTAACCTGTTTGAGCCGTGCCCGACGCGAGGGCGGCACGGCGAGCATTCCCTGCATTACGACTCATTTCTCATCGCTATGCCCGCCAGTAACATATCTCCGGCGATCTGTCGGTCTACTAGTGGACCCTTCCCCTCAATTCCGCGTTCCAGCAGACCCCAAGGCTGAGAGTCGCCATGAGCATCCCGACGCAAAGCGATCTGACGGCCAACGCCCTCCTCGCGAAACTGACGGCGGCGGACCGTCAGCGCCTGACGCCGCATATGCTGGCGTTCGATCTGAAGCCGCTTGATATCCTGCAGGAGGCGGGGCAGGAGGTCATCGACACCTGGTTCCCGTGCGGCTCGGCGATGGCGGCCTTCTGCGTCGGCACGAACAACAATCACAACGCCGTGGAAGTCGCGCTTGTGGGGCGGGAAGGGGCCGTCGGCGGGATTGTCTCCAACGGACGCGTGCCCTCTTACACCACGGTGCAGGTCCGCTTCAGCGGCCGGTTTCTGCGTATCAAGACGTCGGCGCTGGAACAGGCCAAGCTCGACTCCATCACCCTGCGTCACTGGTTCTCACGCTATTCCGACTGCCTCCTAGCGCAGGTCTTCCAGACCGCGGCCTGCAACGCCACCCACACCACCACGCAGCGGGCGGCGAAGTGGCTGCTCGCCGCCGTCGCGCGGGCCGAGGGGATGGAGTTCGAGATGACCCAAGAGCAGCTGGCCGAAATGCTCGGCGTCGGTCGCACCTTCGTCACCCGCATCGTCAGCACGCTTCGCGAGGACGGCCTGATCGCGACCCGGCGAGGGGTGTTCATCATCAAGGACGAAGCCGCCTTGCGCGCCGCCTCCTGCGCCTGCACGACCGCCATCGAGGACCACTTCGATACAGTGCTGCACGGCATCTACCCCGTGGCCTGATCTCGACGTCCGGTGGGAGACGCCGGATGCGCTAGCGATGATTAACGTTGCGTTCTGCCCAGCGACCGGACTACCAGCCCGCATGCCCAACCCGACGCCTTGCCGCGCTGACGCCGAATGCTGAGACCCCGGCGGCGCGGCCTGGCGTCGATCAACGCAGAAATCCGCGATGGTATCGTTCCTGCCGCAGACGGCCTGTCGCTCGTCGCCGCTGAGCCTCGTCCCGACGCCGCCAAGGGGAATTACCGAACCGTCGCCCTGATCATCGCCTGCGCCCTGTTCATGGAGCAGATGGATGCGACGGTGTTGGCCACGGCCCTGCCCACCATGGCGCGCGACTTCGGCGTGCCGGCCACCAGCCTCAGCACGGCCCTGACCGCCTATCTCCTGGCGCTGGCGATCTTCATCCCGGCCAGCGGGCGGCTGGCGGACCGGTTCGGCTCCAAGACCGTCTTCCGCCTCGCCATCCTGCTGTTCCTGGCCGGATCGCTCCTGTGCGGACAGGCGCGATCCTTGCCCTTCCTGATCGGCGCGCGGTTCCTGCAGGGGATCGGCGGCGCGATGATGATCCCGATCGGACGGCTGGTGCTGCTGAGGAGCGTCGCCAAGGAGGACATGGTGCAGGCCATGTCGTGGCTGATCATCCCCGCCCTGATCGGCCCGATCGTGGGGCCGCCGCTCGGCGGCTTCATCGTCACCTATTTCAACTGGCGCTGGATCTTCTACCTCAACCTGCCCATCGGCATCCTCGGCATCGCGCTGGTCACCAAATTCATCGTCCAGGTGAAGGAGCAGCGGCGGCAGGACATGGATTTCCTGGGCTTCGTCCTGTCCGGCGCGGCCCTCGGGTGCCTGCTGTTCGGGTTTGAGATGACCAGCCGATCGGGAGAGCTGGCGCGGGCGCTTCTGCTGATCGCGATCGGGTTTGCAGCCGGCGTTCTCTATCTGCGTCATGCCCGCCGCCACAGGGAGCCGATCCTCGACCTCTCGCTGATGCAGATACCGACATTCCGGCTGTCGGTGATCGCCGGATCGCTCACGCGGATCACCCAGGGCGCCCAGCCCTTCCTGCTGCCGCTGATGTTGCAGCTTGGCTTCGGGATGAGCGCGGCGGCCAGCGGCTCGATCACCATCGCCGGCGCCATCGGCTCCCTCGCCATGAAGTGGCTGGCCCCCAAGGCGCTGAACCGTTTCGGATTCCGCGACAGCCTGATCGTCAACGGGCTCCTGGCCAGCGCCGGTTACGCGGTCTGCGGCTTCTTCCGGCCCGGCTGGCCGGTGGCGGCGATCTTCGCGGTGCTGGCGGCCAGCGGATTCTTCATGTCGTTCCAGTTCACCGCCTACAACACCATCGCCTACGACGAGATCCCGCCAGAGCGCATGAGCTCGGCCACCAGCTTCTACGCGACGTTTCAGCAGCTGATGCTGTCCTTCGGCATCTGCGTCGGGGCAGGGGCGCTGCACCTGGGCATGCTGGCGACGCACCGCTCCACGCCCGGCCTTGGCGAATTCACCCTGGCCTTCCTCGCCGTCACCGCCATCTCCGCCGTCGCGACCATCTGGAACATGAAATTCTCAGCCGATGCAGGCGACGAACTGAGCGGGCGAACCCGTCCGTCCAAGGCCATTCCGTAACAAAACATTCAGGTCCCAGGTGTAGGAGCCGAAGCATATCGGGGGCTTTGCATGTCGGCGTCTTTGAAATCTCTGTCGGGACTTAAAAGCCCGCAGGATGTCATCGGTCTCAAGAGCGATAGAGCTGCAGGCCTTCTGGCGCAGTCCTCCCCCTTCCTCATGCCCCTGATCGTGTTCGCCGCCGCGGTTCCGGTGGTTGGATGGACGCTGCCGGTGGTGTGGCTGGCGACGGTGTGGGCGCTTCTCGCGCTGGACGGGCGGTCAGGTGATCGTGCGGACGAGGCCGTGTCGGCGCGACGCTGGCTCGGCCGGATCGTCCAGGTGCTGGTCAGCCTCGCCTATGGCCTCGCGGCCTTCTACCTGATCAAGACGCCGTCGCTGGGCGAAAAGGTTTTCGCCACCACCCTCTACGGCGTGGTGATCTTCAACGTCCTGGTGCGCGACTATCGCGACCCCGCGCGCCTTCTCGTGAATCTTGCGCCGATGGTCGGATCCGTCACGGTCGTGCAGGTGCTCGCCATCGCCTACCACCTCGTCCGTCACGAACCGGCGTTGATCCTGACAGCCATCGCGGCGCCGCTTCTGGTTGGCCTGATGTTGATGGTGCTTCATCGCGATCTCGTGGAAAGCCGGCGGCGTATCCTCGACGGGCGACGGGCGGCGGAAGCCGCATCGGAAGCCAAGGCGGAGTTCCTCGCCAACATGAGCCACGAGATCCGCACGCCCCTCACGGGCATCATCGGCTTCTCGGGGCTCCTCAGTGAAATCCCCGACCTGCCGGACACGGCGCAGGCGCACGTCCGCCGCATCGTAACCAGCGGCAAGGGCCTCCTGGCGGTGGTCAACGACATCCTCGACTTCTCCAAGCTCGACGCGGGCCATTTGGAGCTCGATCCCCAGCCCTTCGATGTGGACGCCTTCTTCGAGGACAATATCGCCCTCTTCGGCGAACTGGCGGCTGCAAAGGGACTGGCGCTGCGCTCCAGGATCGACGCCGACGTTCCGCCCGCCCTGGTGGCGGACGCCCAGCGGCTGCGTCAGATCCTCGCCAATCTCATGGGCAATGCGATCAAGTTCACCAAGGCGGGCGTGGTCCAGGTTTCGGTCGCCTACGCGGCGGACGCCGGCCGACTTCAGGTCTCCGTCTCGGACACGGGCGAGGGCATCGCGCCGGACAAGCTCGAACGCCTGTTCGCCCGCTTCACCCAGGCCGACGGCTCGGTCAGCCGGCGGCACGGCGGCACCGGCCTCGGGCTGTCGATCTGCAAGAGCCTCAGCGAACTGATGGGCGGCGGTGTCGGCGTCACTTCGGAGTTCGGCGTCGGCTCGACCTTCTCCTTCGAGGTGCTGGCCCCGGTGTTCGAGGGGGCGTTCGAAGCGGAGGGGTTGGACGCCGCAGAAGAGGATGGGGATGTCCCGCCTCAGCACATCCTGGTGGTGGACGATCTCGACGTGAACCGCGAACTCGTCCGCGCCATCATCGAAGCCATCGGCCACGAGGTCACCGAAGCCGAGAGCGGCGAGGAGGCCCTGAGGCTGACCGCGAGCACGGCCTTCGACATCATCCTGATGGACCTGCAGATGCCGGGCATGGACGGGTTCGCCGCGGCCCGCGCCATCCGGCGCTCCAGCGGGATCAACGCCACCACCCCCATCGTCGCCCTCAGCGCCAACGTGCTCGCCGAGCATGTGCAGGCCAGCGCGGAGGCGGGGATGAACGACCACATGGCCAAGCCCATCATGATCCCGGTCCTGATCGAGACGATCTCGAGATGGGCGGGCGTGAGGCTGGACGAGTCGACCCCAGTATTGGTCGAGGCTTGCCCCGGTTAGTCGGGCTGTCGCCGTCCCGATTGTCAACGCGGGGCCGCGACGCCTATTGAGGCGCTGGCCAGCAACCGGCCCGGAGAGCCTCATGCCCGACGACCGTTCGACTTATGACGCCACCGCGCGCCTGAAGGCCGTCGAGGCCGCGACCGCCTACCTCCTGGCCCTGGCCGGCGGGCAGGTGGCGGAGATTAGCCAGTTATCCGCCGAAGACGGGACCGAGCTTGTGGGCGCCGGTCTCCTGCAGGCCACCGGCCCGGTGGAGCAGGAGACGGCCCTGGCCCTGAACGATCTTCTGGCCGACGCGATGACCCTGGCGCGGGAGATGGACCGGGTGGTCACCATCGAACACGACCGATGATCTGACCACGACCCTGGCGCAAGGCCGGCGGGGAGCGTGGCAGGAACGATCCCACGCGTGGCGCATTGCTTCCCCACTGGATCGTGGGAGGAATGACTATGAGGGGTATCGCGCTTTGGGCTTTGGGCATCCCCATCCCCATCATCATCCTGCTGTTCCTGTTCCACGTGATCTGAAACACGGCATGGCGGGCTAATCGGCCCGCGAGGGCGATTAACGCTTTCGCTGCGGCACGGCCTGTCGCACAAGGCGCCCTCGCTGGGAGCGCGCCTTGACCGACACCGTCGCCCATACAGGACTGGCCCGCGCCGCCAAGGCGCCGTTGGGCCTCGTTATCTTGTTGGGAGCCCTCACGGGGTTCGGTCCCATGTCGATCGACATGTACCTGCCGGCCCTGCCGTCGATCGCCAAGTCCCTGCACGGTACGGCGTCGGGCGCGCAACTCACGGTGTCGGCCTTCTTCATCGGCGTATCCTTCGGCCAGCTTTTCTACGGACCCCTGTCGGATCGCCAGGGGCGGCGCTGGCCGCTGCTCATGGGCGTGGCGCTTTATCTCGTCGCCACGATCGGCTGCATGATGGCGACCAGCATGCCCGTGCTGATCGCCTTTCGCGTCCTTCAGGCCCTGGGAGCCTGCGCCGGCATGGTGATCGCGAGGGCGGTGGTGCGCGACCGCTTCGCCCATGACGAGGTGATCCACATCTTCTCGCTCCTGATGCTGGTGATGGGCCTCGGGCCGATCCTGGCGCCGCTGTTCGGCGGCTGGATGCTGCTGGTGGTCAGCTGGCGCTGGATCTTCGGCGTGCAGGCGGCGTTCGCGGTGATCATGGCGGCGGCGGTGATCTTCGGCCTGCCGGAGTCCCTGTCGGCGGAGGGGCGGGCGCATTCTAGGGGCGAACATCCGTTCAGGAGCTATCTCGCCCTGCTCAGCAACCGCCGTCTTGTCGGCTACCTCCTGACCGGCGCCTTTTCCGGTGCGGCGCTGTTCGCCTACGTCTCCAGTTCGCCGGACGTGATCATCGGCCACTTCCATGTGTCGCCGCAGCTGTTCGGCTGGGTGTTCGGCGTTAACGCCATCGGCCTTGTGGGCGCCACCCAGATCAACGCCCGGCTGGCGCGGCGCTATCCATCCGACTTCATCCTGGGACGCGCCAATCTCGGCGTGTTCCTCGCCGCCGTCATCCTCCTGATCGACGCGGTGACGGAGTTCGGCGGGCTCTGGGGCGTAGTCGTGCCATTGTTCCTGATCATGTCGGGCATGGGCTTCAACCAGGGCAACGCCTCCGCCGGCGCCCTGAACGTCGATCCTCGGCGGGCAGGGGCGACATCTGCGCTCCTGGGCGCTTCATCCTTTGGGGCGGGGGCGGCCGCCTCGGCCATCGCCGGCGTGTTCCGGGACGGGACCGCCAAGCCGATGGCCCTCGCCATCGTCGCCTCCCTTGTGGTGGCGGTGGTCAGTTTGCGAACGCTGGTGCTGCGAAAGTCCCCCGCCGCCGCCTAGAACACGCGCGGTCTAGGAGACGCCGCCGCCGTGCTGGAAGCTCTGGATCAGGCTGCCGGCGACCAGCCGCCAGCCGTCCACCAGCACGAAGAAGATCAGTTTGAAGGGCAGGCTCACCGTCACCGGCGGAAGCATCATCATGCCCATGCTCATCAGCACGCTGGCCACCACGAGGTCGATCACCAGGAAGGGGATGAACAGCAGGAAGCCGATCTGGAAGGCCCGCTTCAGCTCGGAGATCATGAAGGCGGGGGTGACGATCTGCAGGGGCGTGTCCATCGCCGTCTTGGGCGTCGGCGTCTTGGAGAGGCGGATGAACAGGCCGAGATCGTCCCGGTCCACCTGGCTCAGCATGAAGCGCTTCACCGGACTGGCGGCGGCGCCGAAAGCCTGCGGCAGCTCCATCTGGTGCGCCAGCAGCGGCTTGATCCCGGCGTTGTAGGACTGAGTAAAGGTCGGCCCCATGACGATGGCGGTGAGGAACAGCGAGAGCGAGATGATCACCGAATTGGGCGGGCTCTGCTGCAGGCCGAGCGCCTGACGCAGGAGGCTCAGCACCACCACGATCCGCACGAAGGAGGTGGTCATCATGACGATGGAGGGCGCCAGCGACAGCACCGTCAACAGCGCCACCAGCTGCACCACCCGGTCGGTCAGGCCGCCGCCGGTGCCAAGATCGAGGTTGATCGCCTGCGCCGCCGCGAAGGTGGGGATCACCAAGCTCATGGCCGTGGCGATCAGGGAGATCAGCGCGGCCTTGCGGACGTCGCCGGCCTTCAGGTGGGTGAGGGTTTCGAACAGTTTTCGCACGGGACGGCTCAACCGGCTGCTTTTGGGGTGGACGCATCGGCGGGCCCCAGCAGGCGGCCTTCCCCGAGGAGGATCAGCTTCTCCTGCCGGTCCAGCCGCACCAGCACCAGGCGATGCTGGGGATCGAGACTCAGACTCTCGACGATCTGCATCCGTCGCTCGGTCTGCGGCTTCATCTGGAACTGCAGCAGGCCCGCGGGCGCCCAGCGCCGGAACGCATAGGCGGCGCCGCCGATAAGGCCGAGGGTGACGGCGAGGGCGAAGATCGCCTGAAGGAAGTTCAGCAGCATCGGGCGCGACCGCGAGGAGAGTTCCCTCAACCTCGCTCCAAGCTCTTAAAGTCCAATTAACCATGATAGAGTGGATCGAAACGACCCGTTAACCATGCGCCCGGCAAAATCGACCGATCGGCAAAAGTTCGCCTCGGGAAAGTCCATGACCCTGAACGACATCCCCCTGTTCGCCATGCTGAAGGGCAAGATGGCCTACGTCAGCCAGCGGCAGACGGTGATCGCCCAGAATGTGGCCAACGCCGACACCCCCGGCTACGCCCCGCGGGACATGAAGGCCTTCACCTTCGATCAGGCGATGAAGGGCGTGCAGTCCGTGGCGGCGTCCAATGTCTCCCTGACCAACGCGGGGCACATCGCATCGTCCAGCGCGACGGGCGGCGGATGGGGCGATCAGGCGTCCCTCGATTCGGAAGTGCGCCTCGACGGCAACCACGTGGTGCTGGAGGATCAGATGATGAAGATGAGCCAAGCCAAGATGGATTACGACGCCGCGGTCGGCTTCTACCAGCAGTCCCTGCAGCTCCTCAAAACCGCCATGAAGAAGCCCGGCTCCTGAAGGTCCCTGAACCATGACCGACGCCACCACCTCCGCCAACTCCACCATGGCCATCGCTGCCTCGGCGCTGCAGGCGCAGCAGTCGCGCATGCGGGTGATCGCCGAGAATATCGCCAACGCCGATTCGACCTCCAGCACCGCGGGCGGCGACCCGTACCGTCGCCAGGCGCCCGTGTTCGAGCCGCGGGTGGTGGCGGGCGGCGCGACGGGCGTGGTGTTCAAGGGCGCGCAGCCTGACCAGACGGCCTTCCGCAGCGAATACAGCCCCGGCAACCCGGCCGCCGACGCCAAGGGCTATGTGAAGATGCCCAATGTCGATCCCCTGATCGAGGCGCTGGACATGCGCGAAGCACAGCGCGCCTACGAGGCCAACCTCAGTGTGATCGAGACCGCGCGCACGATGCAGAGCCGCACCCTCGATCTCCTGAAGCCATAAGGGGACGCTGAGTCATGATGAGCCCCATGATCGCCGCCAAGATGTACGCGGCGGCTCAGAACCAGGCCCTCGGCCAGACACCCAAGGTGGCCCAACCGGCGGATGACGGCCCGGCGTTCGGCGACCTTGTGAAGAACGCTGTCAACGACGCCATCACCACCTCCAAGCATGCCGAAAACCAGATGGTGGCGCACACCCAGGGCAAGGCCGAACTGGTGGACGTGGTGACGGCGATCTCGTCGGCGCAGTCGAGCTTGGAGACGGTGATGGCGGTGCGCGACCAGGTGATCGCCGCCTACCAGCAGGTCATGCAGATGTCGATCTGACCCGGATCCACCGACGGGTGATCAGGGCGCGGCGCGGACGTCCAGGGCGCGCGCCAGTTCCAGGAGGTGGCGCCGGGGTTTGCGATCCAGCCGGTAATAGGCGGTCACGAGCTCGCGGGTCTCCTTGGAGGCGATGATGTCATCGGCCTCGTTGGCGGCGGTCGCGGCGATGGCGTCGGCGGACGCGTCATCCGCCAGCCCGTCATAGAAATAGGTGACCGGCACTTCCAGCGCCTTGGCCAGCCCCCAGAGCCGCTCGGCGGACATCTTGTTGGCGGCGCATTCGTACTTCTGCACCTGCTGGAAGCGGATGCCGACCCGCGCGGCGATCTGCTGCTGGGTCAGGCCCAGGATCTGGCGGCGGCGGCGGAGCCTGCGGCCAAGCTGGAGGTCGATATCGGCGATCATCGCAATTCCCTCAGGCGGTGTCCCGCGGCGGGACATTTCCCTTCTTCCTCGCAATCCACGTGCCTGTCCGGCGAACTTGGCGGTTTGTTTGTCGCCCCATTCGGGAAACGCCGGAGCCGCAAATCTCTCGGAACCATCGGCGCCCGCGTCTGTTCAGCCCGGCGACCCAGTCTGGCGATGCGAGGATTCTGCGATGGCGACCAAGAGCGGCTTTAAGACCACCTTTGGCAACGGCGGCGAGACCCATCAGCAGGCGTCCGGCGAGGGCGACATCCTGACCACCAATCACGGCGTCCCCATCGCCGACAACCAGAACCAGCTGAAGGTCGGCGAGCGCGGCCCGGTGCTGCTGGAGGACTTCGCCTTCCGCGAAAAGATCTTCCACTTCGACCACGAACGCATCCCCGAGCGGGTCGTCCACGCCCGCGGCTCGGCGGCGCACGGCTTCTTCGAATGCTATGAGAGCCTCGCGGACATCACCAAGGCCGACCTGTTCCAGCGGGCCGGCGAGAAGACACCACTGTTCGCCCGTTTCTCCACCGTCGCCGGCGGCGCGGGCTCGGTGGACACGCCCCGGGACGTGCGCGGGTTCGCGGTGAAAATCTACACCAAGGAGGGCAACTGGGACCTCGTCGGCAACAATATCCCGGTCTTCTTCATCCAGGACGCCATCAAGTTCCCCGACTTGATCCACGCCGCCAAGATGGAGGCCGACAAGGGCTATCCCCAGGCCGCCACCGCCCACGACACTTTCTGGGACTTTATCAGCCTGATGCCGGAATCCACCCACATGATCATGTGGGCCATGTCCGACCGCACTCTGCCGCGGACGCTGCGCAACATGGAAGGGTTTGGCATCCATACCTTCCGGCTGGTGAACGCCGAGGGCAAGTCCACCTTCGTCAAGTTCCACTGGAAGCCCAAGGCCGGCCTGCAGTCGACCATCTGGGACGAGGCGGTGAAGATCGCCGGCGCCGATCCCGACTTCCACCGCCGCGACCTGTTTGAGTCCATCGACCAGGGGAATTTCCCGGAATGGGAGCTGGGCATACAGGCGTTCGACCAGGAATTCGCCGACAACCTGCCCTTCGACGTGCTGGACCCCACCAAGATCATCCCCGAGGAGATTCTGCCCGTCCGCCTGATCGGCCGCATGGTGCTGGACCGCTATCCCGACAACTTCTTCGCCGAGACCGAGCAGGTCGCGTTCTGCCCGTCAAACGTGCCGCCGGGTATCGACTTCTCCAACGACCCCCTGCTGCAGGGGCGCCTGTTCAGCTATCTCGACACGCAGCTGAAGCGCCTGGGCTCGACCAATTTCCACCAGCTGCCCATCAACGCCGCCAAGTGCCCGATGATGAACTTCCAGCGGGATGGGCACATGCAGATGCTGCAGCCCAAGGGCCGCGCCAACTACGAGCCCAACAGCCTTAGCGAGAACGGCGAGATCGCCGGCCCGCGGGAATCTGCGGCGCACGGCTACACGACCTTCCCCGCCGAAGAGCAGGGCCAGAAGCTCCGCATCCGCCCGGAAAGCTTCGCCGACCACTACAGTCAGGCGCGATTGTTCTTCCGCTCCATCGACCCGGCGGAGCAGGCGCACCTGGCCTCGGCCCTGGTGTTCGAACTCTCCAAGGTCGGGATCGAGGCGATCCGCACCCGCATGCTCGGCAACCTCGTCAACGTGGACCCGGCCCTCGCCAAGCGCGTGGCGGAGGGGTTGAACATGCCTGTGCCCAAGGCCAACCCCGCCAAGGCCAAGGTGCAGGACATGGAGGCGTCTCCAGCCCTGAAGATCATACGCGGCGAGCGGGAGTTGCACACCCTGAAGGGCCGTTCGGTGGGCGTGCTGATCGCCGACGGCTCGGACGCCAAGCTGGTGTCCACCCTGACGGCGGACATCAAGAAGGCGGGCGGCCGGGCGGTGATCGTCGCTCCCAAGGTCGGAGGCGCCAAGCTGTCGGACGGGTCGATCCTGAAGGCGGACGGACAGTTGGCGGGCATGCCGTCGGTGATCTTCGACGCGGTCGCCATCGTGCTCTCGAAAGACGGCTGTACGCTGCTCTTGAAGGAAAGCGCGGCGGTTCAGTTCGCCATGGACGCCTTCGGCCACCTCAAAGCCATCGGCGCTACGCCGGAGTCCAAGCCGCTCCTGGACAAGGCCGGGGTGGCGCCGGACGCAGGTGTCACGCCGCTGGACAAGAGCTTCATCGAAGCGGCGGGCCAACGGTTCTGGGACCGCGAGCCTTCGGTCCGCATCCTCGCTTGATCGATCCATTGTTGAAGCGACGCGCTTCAGGAACTATGGCGACAAATGGGCGTTCTGCATTTCGGGGCAGGACGTCCATGGCCCTTCCTCCACACGTCTAGAAAACCGCTTTGGGATGATGAGCATGTCCAACACCACGACCGCCGCCAAGACGCCTGCCTCGTCCAAGCCCTTCCTCAGCGATGTGAAGACCTTGCGCGAACGCGCCCGCGCCGACATCGCCAGCGGCAACGTCACCTTCACCTACCAGGGCGACGCCAAGAAGACCGTCGACATCCTGCAGTCGGTGCTGGCCACCGAAATCGTCTGCGTCCTGCGCTACACCATGCACGCCGTCGCGGCGACCGGCATCTCCAGCGAAGGCGTCAAGGCCGAGTTCCTGGAGCACGCCAAGGAAGAGCAGGAGCACATGATGGCGGTGGCCGAGCGGATCAACCAGCTGGGCGGCACGCCAGACTTCAATCCCCAGGGCCTCGCCTCCCGCGCCGCCTCGGAATACGGCGAAGCCGGCAACCTCATTGAGATGATCAAGGAGAACCTGATCGCCGAGCGGATCGCCGTGGACCACTATCGCGAGCTGGTCCGTTATTTCGGTGACGACGATCCCACCACCCGCGTCATGCTGGAAGGCATACTGGCGGTCGAGGAGGACCACACCAACGACATGCATGATCTGCTCGTCGCCCATGAGGGCAAGCCCATGTTGCCCTCCGAATAGTGGGGCCTGGGCTAGAAGCTCCGGCTGAGGGTGATGGTGCCCTCTTCCGCCGGGGCGTATTTGTGGTCGCTGGTCCACGACAGGGTAGCGACGCCGGCCGTGACGACCACCGCCGCGATCCACCAGACATAATGGCGGTTCGATCCTTGAAGGGGGCGGCGGCTTGCCGGGATGCTGTGTATCGACGCCGATTTCATCTTCACGCCCCTGTTCGGGTGAAATCTGCCGAGAGAGGGTTTGATGAAGTGTTGATGCGGGTAGTAAAGACGCGATCGGCCGCACCCCCGCTTCCTCGCGCGGCTTACCCGGAGATTTCCCCTTGATCGTATTCGTCACCGGCGCAACGGCGGGCTTTGGCCAGGCGATCACCGAGCGCTTCATCCGCGAGGGCGCCAAGGTCATCGCCGCAGGTCGCCGCACCGACCGCCTCGAGGCCATGGCCAGGGACCTTGGCGAAAACCTCCTGCCGCTGACGCTGGACGTCACCGACCGCAAGGGCGTCGAAGCGGCCATCGCCAGCCTTCCGCCCGCATTCGCCGCGGTGGACCTTCTGGTCAACAACGCCGGGCTGGCTCTGGGGCTGGAGCCCGCCGACCGGGCGTCCCTCGACGAGTGGGAGACGATGGTGGACACCAACGTCAAGGGCCTGCTCTACGTCACCCATGCCATCCTGCCCGGCATGGTGGCGCGCGGGCGGGGTCATGTCGTGAATCTCGGCTCGGTGGCGGCGAGCTATCCCTATCCCGGCGGCAACGTCTACGGCGGCACCAAGGCGTTCGTGCGCCAGTTCTCCCTCAATCTGCGCGCCGATCTCGTGGGCCGGGGCGTACGGGTGACCGATATCGAGCCCGGCCTCTGCGGCGGCACGGAGTTTTCCGTAGTCCGCTTCGGCGGCGACAAGGAGAAGGCGGCGGGCGTCTACGACGGGACCCAGCCCCTTACCGCTGTCGACGTCGCCGAAGCCGTGCATTGGGCGGCCACGTTGCCGGCCCACGTGAACATCAACATCATCGAGCTGATGCCCACCTGCCAGGCCGCAGGACCGTTCAACATCGCGAGGACCAAGACGGCCTGAGTGCAGACGTCATCCAAGCTTGGCCGTTCAGGTATTTATATAGTCTCTCATATCGTTCTCCAATTGCATGGCAATATTCGAGCCTTTATCCGTTACGCGATCATAGTGTGAGTTGACCCCCGTGCCGACGACCGCCGACGCCCTGGAAGACACATTCCCCGGGACATCGATGATGAGCGCCATGATGCGGTCCAGGGACTGGGCGGCGACGAGCCTCGGCGCGCCGTCCGGCTGGCCGGAGGGGCTGAAGGTGCCTCTGCGGATGATGCTCACCTCCCGGTTCGAGATGTGGCTCGGATGGGGTGAAGACCTCGCCTTCTTCTACAACGATGCTTACGTCCCGACGCTCGGCATCAAGCACCAGACCGCCCTCGGCAGTCCCATGCGCGAAGTCTGGCGAGAGGTGTTTCAGGCGGTGGAAGGGCGCATCCGGTCCGTCCTGCAGGACGGCGTGGCGACCTGGGACGAGGCCCTGCTCCTTCTCCTTGAGCGGCGCGGTTATCCCGAAGAGACCTATCACACTTTCTCCTACAGCCCGCTTCGGGGCGACGGGCCGGCGGTCGAGGGCCTGATGTGCGTGGTCACCGAGGTGACCGAACGGGTGATCAGCGAGCGCAGGCTGGAGACCCTGCGGATGCTGTCCACCGCCCTGATCGGCGTCCGCACCCGCGCGGATGTGGCGGCGGGCGTGCAGTCGGCGCTCGGCGCCAACACGCGGGATTTTCCGTTCATCTTGCTTCGCTTCTTGGATGACGAGGACACAGGCGCTGTGAACACCGCGCTCGATAAGGTCGATTGGCCCTTCGATCTGATCTCCACGACCGGCAAGTCGGCCCGGATTCCGATCGCGGCCCTGCTCGCCGACCCTCCGAAAGGCGCCTGGGATGTTCCGGCGGTCGAGGCGCTGATCGTGCCCATCACCAAGCCCGGCCACCGTTCGCCGAGCGGGGCCCTTGTGCTCGGCTGCAATCCCTTGCGGCCCGAAGATGCCGATCTGGACGGTTTCGCCGGCCTCGTCGCGAGCCAGATCGCCAGCGCCCTCGCCGCCGTGGACGGTCATTTGGTGGAGGCGGCCGAGATGGAGCGCCTGCGCCAGCTTTTCGAGCAGTCGCCCAGCTTCATGGCGGTGCTGCGCGGCCCCGAACATCGCTTCGAGTTGGTAAACCCCGGCTATCTTCAGCTGATCGCCCACCGGGACGTCATCGGCAAGGATGTGCGCGACGCTCTGCCCGAAGTGGCGGGGCAGGGCTTCTACGAGCTTCTGGACGGGGTCTACGCCACAGGCCAGCCGTTTGTGGGCCGGTCCCAGCCGATCACCATCCAGAGATCGCCCGGCGCGGCGCCCGAGGCCCGCATCCTGGACTTCGTCTACCAGCCCATCACCGACGCCGATGGCGAGGTCTCCGGCATCTTCGTCGAGGGCATCGACGTGACCTCGGCCCACGACGCCAATGCGGCGCTGCATGAGAGCGAGGAGTCGTTCCGCACCCTGGCCGAGGCCATGCCCAATCAGGTGTGGGCCGCAGACACGGATGGCGGTCTGATCTGGTTCAACAGTCGAAACTACGAGTACAGCGGGCTGTCCGCCGCTGACCTGACCGGCGCGGCCTGGATCGCCATCATCCACCCCGAAGATCGGGCCGAGACCCTGACCCGCTGGGCGGCGTCGCTGACGTCCGGCGACGTCTACGAGATGGAATTCAGGCTGCGACGGGCGGACGAGGCCTATCGCTGGCACCTGGCCCGCGCCGTTCCCATCCGCGGCGAAGATGGCGTGATCGGACGCTGGATCGGGGTCAACACGGATATCCATGACCAGAAGTCGGCCGCGCAGGCCTTGGTGGAGATCAACACCACCCTCGAAGCCGAGGTGGAGGCGCAAAGCCGGGAGCGGGAGCGGCTCTGGAGGAATTCCGAAGACCTTCTTGTGGTGGTGGACAGGGCGGGCGCGTTTCTTGCCGTGAGCCCTGTCTCGACCCGGCTGCTCGGCTGGACGCCCGAGGAAATGGTTGGACGCAACGTCTTTGATTTCGTCCTCCCGGATGACGGGGAGGTCACGTCCAGCGCCCTGGATCGGGGTTTCGCCGACAGGCTCCTGACCTTCGAGAACCGATACCGCCACAAGGACGGTGGCTTCCGCTGGATGTCGTGGGTCGGCGCGCCGGAAGGGGGGTTGCTCTACGCCACCGGCCGCCACATCACCGCCGAGAAGGAGGCCGCCGTCGCCCTGCAGCGGGCTGAGGAGCAGCTTCGGCAGGCGCAGAAGATGGAGGCCGTGGGTCAGCTCACCGGCGGCATCGCCCACGATTTCAACAATCTCCTCGCCGGGATCACCGGCAGCTTGGAAATGCTGGAGACACGCATCGCCCAGGGGCGGCTCGATGCGATCCCCCGTTATGTCGACGCCGCCCAGGGTGCGGCGAAGCGGGCGGCGTCCCTGACCCAGCGGCTCCTGGCCTTCTCCCGCCGCCAGACGCTCGACCCCAAGCCCGTGAATGTGAACCGGCTGATCGGGGATATGGAAGAGCTGATCCGGCGCACCAACGGCCCCGAGATCGAGCTCGAAGTTGTCGGCGCCGCGGGTCTCTGGGCCACGATCGTGGACCCCAACCAGCTGGAGAATGCACTCCTCAACCTCTGCATCAACGCCCGCGACGCCATGCCGGACGGCGGTCGCCTGACGATCGAGACCGCCAACAAGTGGCTCGACGACAGCGCCGCCAAGGAACGGGAGCTGTCACCGGGCCAGTACATCTCCCTTTGCGTCACCGATACGGGTACGGGCATGACGCAGGAGGTGATCGAGCGCGCCTTCGATCCCTTCTTCACCACCAAGCCGCTTGGCGAGGGCACGGGCCTTGGCCTGTCGATGATCTACGGCTTCGTCCGCCAGTCCAACGGGCAGGTGCGGATCTATTCCGAGCTGGGGCAGGGGACCACCATGTGCCTCTACCTGCCCCGCTACTTCGGCGAGGCGGCGGAGGCGACGCAGCGCTCCGAAATGGACGCCCTTGACTATGGCGGCCATGGTGAGACGGTGCTTGTGGTAGACGACGAACCCACCGTGCGGATGCTGATCGTGGACGTGCTGCAGGACGCCGGCTACGGGACCATCGAAGCGGCGGACGGCCCGTCCGGGCTGGCGGTGCTTCGCTCGGATGCGCGGATCGACCTCCTGATCACCGACGTCGGTCTGCCCGGCGGCATGAACGGTCGACAGGTGGCGGACGCGGGGCGCGCGCTTCGCCCCGGCCTGAAGGTGCTGTTCATCACCGGCTACGCCGAGAACGCCGTGGTCGGCAACGGTCACCTCGACCCCGGCATGGCCATCATCACCAAGCCCTTCGCCATCGAGGCGCTCGGCAACAAGATCCGAGAGATGATCGACACCTGACCACCGCGCCTCGGCTAGATTGGTTTTCCGGGTCGAGGCAGGAGCATCTATGGCGACGATGAAGGCTGTTCAAGTATCCGCCGCGCACGGCCCATTCGAGCTGGTGGAGCGGCCCTTGCCCGAACCGGGTCCGATGGAGGTCCGCGTTCGGGTCGAGGCCTGCGGTGTCTGCCACAGCGACGCCTCCTCCAAGAACGGCGGCCTGCCGGGCCAGATCTATCCCGTCATTCCCGGCCACGAGATCGCGGGCGTGATCGAGGCGCTCGGGCCCGGCGTGACGGCCTGGAGCATCGGCCAGAGGGTCGGCGCAGGATGGTTCGCCGGCCAGTGCGGGCGGTGCGAGCCGTGCCTGCGCGGCGCCTTCATGAGCTGTCGCAACCGCGCGATCCACGGGGTCACCCGCGACGGCGGCTACGCCGAGGCCGTGGTCGTCGCCGCCGACGCCCTTGCCCTGATCCCCGACGAGCTCTCCAGCGTGGAGGCCGCGCCCATGCTCTGCGCAGGCGTCACCACCTTCAACGCCCTGGCCAGATGCAGCGCGCGACCGGGAAGCGTGATCGCCGTGATCGGAATCGGCGGTCTCGGCCACCTCGCCGTACAGTTCGCCGCCAAGATGGGCTACGAAACGGTCGCCATCGGCCGCGGCGCCGAGAAGGCGGATTTCGCCAGAAAGCTGGGCGCCCGCCGCTACATCGACAGCACGATCGAGGACGTGGCGACCGCCTTGCAGCGGCTCGGCGGGGCGGCGGCGATCCTGGCCACAGGCACGGGCGCGGACGGTCTCGGCCACGCCATCAACGGCCTGACGCCCGACGGCCGCCTGATCCTGCTCGGCGTGCCCGGCGACCCGGTGCCTGTGTACGCCTGGCAGGTGCTCTACGGGCGCTCGATCACGGGCAGCGCGGGCGGCACGGGGATCGAGTCGCAGGACGCCATGCGCTTTTCCGCTTTGAACGGCGTGCGTCCCATGATCGAGACCCTGCCGCTCGCCCGTGCCGCTGAAGCCTATGACCGGATGATGGCCGGCGACGCCCGCTTCCGCATCGTGCTGACGCCATGAGATGATCAGGCGGGCTTCTTAAGTCCCAGGTGATCCCGAAGGGTCGAGCCGCGATAGTCCTGCCGGTGCAGGCCGCGCTTCTGCAGGATCGGAACGACCTGATCGACGAACAGCTCGAGCTCCAACGGGCTCTGAAGGGCCTGCATGATGAAGCCGTCGCAGCCACCGCCCTGCAGCCAGGTCTGCATGAAGTCGGCGATGTCTTCGGGGCGTCCTTCCGCGGTCAGGTGGCCCGAGAGTTTCGACGCCATCCGCTCGGCATAGGCGCCGACGGTCTCGCCGGGCACGATCTCCCGCACGAAG
>Ga0302314_10008066_pt1 | contig 18815 bp, 12 predicted proteins | sample III_Palsa_N2_3_FD_200533 | JGI IMG/M metagenome (GOLD analysis project Ga0302314, IMG submission 200533) | Peat permafrost microbial communities from Stordalen Mire near Abisko, Sweden - III_Palsa_N2_3 | ecosystem: Environmental > Terrestrial > Soil > Palsa > Peat permafrost | place: Sweden...
AGGCTATTCTTTGGAAGCTCCTGAGAAAGCTTCCAAGCGAGTGCGTGTTCGCGGCCGCCTGAGCCGACTATCAATACACGGCTAGGTATCATCGTGAGTCTTTCCTTCTTTTTGGAACTACCTGCCACCGACCGGTCGATCAGCCGTCTTTGAGGCTCGCTGCCAGCTCGTGCATGAGCGCGGACTCGGGATGCAATGGGCTGCCCTCATGGAGGATGGCAAACAGGACGACGCTGGCGAGAAGCTCACCGGCAGTGGCTTCGGAGTACTCGGGGACGACGCCGAATTTCTGCCGCGCGTAGTCCGTCCACGACGCCACGGCCTCCTGGCCCTCCTTGGCAAGGCCTGTCAGGGCATCGGACCCCTTGCCGTCATAACGATTCTGCGCTGGACACCAGCCTCTCGTCCGGGGCGAGTGGGTGTCGAAGTAGTCGATTCGCCCGTCCGGCTGGATCGAGCTCGCGCCGACCTGCTTGCGCACGTTCCGCCGGAACTCATCGAACGAGCGGAAATAATTGGGGCGCGCGCCGACTCTGCTTTGGAAGCGGGCGTTGTGCGTCACCAGGTGAGTGCCCCAAGCGATATCCTGCACGCCGAAGCGAACCTGCTGGCGGATCACCTCGTCCGTCGGGGCGCCGTGCGTCATCCGCATCAGCAATGACCCCAAGCCGTAGAGCGTGGATATTTCCGCGTTCTCCACCGAAAACCTTATTCCACAGAGAAGGGCCAGTCGAGGATCTTGTCGCGCGTTGCCCAACGCGGTCAACCAATCCTCGCGCGGGTCGATGTAGTCCTGACTGTCCCTTTGTACGATGCGCGGCGGTAGCGCGACGCCCGTCCGCTCCTTGATCAGGGCCAACAGTTCGTCGGTACCCTCCTGGAGGGGCTTGGACCTGTAGGAGGCCAACTGTTCGGCCGGCACGACCTCGTTGATCCTCCAGCGCAGGTGGCCCCAGCACAGCCGTTGCAGCTCGTCGGCGTCCAGTGCGAGCGCCCACAGGTCCGGCCGGTGCGTCTCAAGACGCACGTATGCCTTCTCGTAGGGACCATTGAGGATGCCCGCTATCGCGGCGATGTACTTCTTCACCGCGGCCGGATAGTCGTTTTCCGTGCGAGCTCTACCTCGGTGGGCCCCCGACAGGAACAATTCCGTCTGTGCGGTGCCCGTCCGTGCGAACGAGTCAAGATCTCCGGGCAGGGCCGCGGTGCGCAGCGTCTCACCCGCCTCTATGACCGCCGGCAGCGCGAGCTGGCTCGCCATGATACTTCCCTGGATCACGCGAGCGCCGAGGTAGATGCTCTTCAGGTCCTTGAGCGAGAAGCGGTTGCCCGGCTGAGTTTCAGGCGACTGCGACGTCCTCAACTCCGTCAGGTTCTGCGAAACCCAGGCCGACTCCTCGCTGCCCGGGGAGGCACCGCCGGCAAAGTGGGCAGTCAGCTCATCCGGGCCACGTCGAATATGGCGCCGCGCCACTTGCTCGCTCAACACTTTTCCTCTCGGGTAGTAATCGGCGAAATACATGCGGGTCTCGCCGTTGTCACGCCGGCAGTCGCATGAACCGGAGGCAAACACCAAAAGAACCCTGGTGGACCGAGTACATCATAATCATGTCACCTGATCAAGCAAAATTCCATTTGAATACCACGGGACATGCCGGGTCGGTGACTGATCCGATCTGTTTTGTCGCCGCTTTCCGTGTGCCGCTCGGATTGAGAGGCCGGGATACCGTGCGTTCAGCTCGAATATCCGCGAGCCTGTATGGCGAAGAGTTCCGCGTACGTCCCCGAACGTGCCATCAACTGCTCATGACTGCCGGACTCCACGACCCTTCCTTCGCCGAGGACCACTATCAGATCGGCCATGCGGACGGTAGAGAAGCGATGGGATATGAACAGCGTCAGGGCACCGGACCGGTGACGTGCCTGCCGTGCGGTGGCGCCGAAGCGCTCGAAGATGGCGTACTCCGCGGTGGCGTCGAGCGCGGAGGCCGGTTCGTCCAGCACCAGCAGCAGCGGATCCCCGCGCATCTCGGTGCGAGCGAGCCCCAGCGTCTGCCACTGACCTCCGGACAGTTCGGCTCCGTCTCCGAAGTTGCTTCCCAGGAGACCGTCCAAGCCGCCGGGCACACGGGCGACGATCTTGTCTGCCCCGGCACGGGCCATCGCCCCGTGGATGGCCTCGTCATCACCGATCGCACTGACGTCACCGATGCCGATGTTCTCCCGCACGAGCAGATGCAGCCGGGCGAAGTCCTGGAACAACGGGGCGACCCGAGCCGTCCAGGACCGGGGCGACATGTTCCGCAGGTCGATCCCGTCAACCAGGATTCGTCCCTGAGTTGGCTGGTACATTCCGCACAACAGCTTGACCAGGGTGCTCTTGCCGGCGCCGTTCTCGCCGACGAGGGCGACCGTTGTCCCCGGCGCGATAGTGAGGTTGACGTCCTCCAGGACCGGCTGCTCGGTACCGGGGTAGTGGAAGGCGACACCCTCCAGGCGGATCCCCTGGCGAAGCCGATCGGGGACGTCAGGCCCGGACGTGACCCGGTCTCCGGTCTGCGGCCAGGCGGCAAGCTGGGTCAGCCGCTCGAAGACATGCCCGGACGATTGCAGCGTGGCCAGCAGTCCGAGACCGGTGGCGACCTGGGTGCTGATCTGGACAGCCAGGGTGATGAGCAGGACCACGTCCCCGATTCCGGAGCGCCCGGTGACCGCCTGACGTACAACGATCACGATGGCGGCCCCGTAGGCGAGGGCGAAGGACAGTTGCCCTGCCGCCCGGAGCAGCGCGGCCCTCAACTGGGCTGTATGGAGTGTCTCCGAAACCGATTCCCAGCACTCGCCCTGGCGGCGGAGCAGTTCGCGCTCCGCTCCGTAGATGCGCAGCTCGCGAACCGGTCCGGCCGATGTGGCGAGGCCCAGTAGGTGACGGCTGAGCCGGGTGCCCTCCGCCGTGGCCTCCTTGGCCCGCTCGGTCACCGCCTGTGCCCGTCGGCCGAGCAGGACCGGTGGGAGAGCAGCTGCCGGAAGGAGTACGAGCCAGGGGCTGATCCAGCCCAGCAGCACTGTGGAGATGAGCAGTTGCAGTGCGATCCCGCTGAGCTGAAGCACTGCCTCAAGGGCCGCCCGGGTTCCCGGGAGGTCCTCACGCACCAGGTTGAGGATGTCGGCGAACTTCGGACTGTCGAGTTGTTCGAGCCCGGCAGTGCCGTTGGCCAGGCACAGCAGATCGTCCTGCAGCGATGCCTCGGCGAGTTCACCCAGTTCGAAGTAGAGGAGATGGGCGAAGTGACCCATCATCAGCTCAAACACCAGGACGACGGCAGTGGCCAGGGCGAGCCACCGCGTGTCGCCGGTCCCGTGGTCCAGGGTCGCGTCTGTGAGCTGCTTGAGTAGCAACGCCACGGTGGGCGTGGCGAGATAGCCGACGAGCAGCAGCACTGAGGCTCCCGCCAGTCTTCGAGGATCCGTGCGCCAAGCCAGGCTCAGCTGCCCTCGCAGGCAGGTCCACAGCGACCTCATGACCTTGCCTCCAGTGGTTGACGGTCGGAATCGTCCGCGAAACGCTGCGCCTGGAGCCGGAAGAGCTCGGCGTATCGGCCCCCCAGGGCCACGAGCTCGTCGTGGGTGCCCTGTTCGCGTACTGCGCCGTCCTCAAGCACGACAATCCGGTCGGCCCGGCGTACCGTCGAGAACCGGTGGGAGATGACGATGGTCGTCAAGTCGGTGGTCAGTTCCAAGAATCGGTCAAAGAACCGTGCCTCGGCCCGCACATCCAACTGCGCCGTCGGTTCGTCCAGGACCAGCACCCTGGCCCCCGCCTCAACCGCGTAGAAGGCTCTGGCCAGGGCGACCCGCTGCCACTGCCCGCCTGAGAGGTCGGTGCCGCCGGTGTACTGGCGTGACAGAACGGTGTCTCCGGCACTGCCCAGGGAGAGGCGCAGTCCGTCGATGTCGGCACGCTGGGCCGCGGCGTCCAAGGCGGCTTCCCGCTCCGCTCCGGCCAGGTGCGGCGCGCCCATGGCGATGTTCTCGTCCATGGTCAGTTCGTATCGGACGAAGTCCTGGAAGATCACGGCGAAGCGGCGCTGCCAAGCGGTGGCGTCCATCTCAGCGAGGTCGATGCCGTCTACGGTGATCCTGCCGACCGTGGGCGTATGGAGCCGGGTGAGCAGTTTGACCAGTGTGGTCTTGCCGGCTCCGTTGAGGCCGACCACGGCGGTGGATTTGCCGGCCTCGATGTGCAGGTCAAGGTGGTGGAGCACCTGCGGGCCTTCAGCGCTGTAGCGGAAGCCCACATCCTCGAAGCGAATGGCAACCTTGGGTACGGGCGCGGCGTCCGGGGACTCCGGGCGGCCCTTGGCCCGGGGAGGGGCAGCTTCGAGTGGTCGCGCTTCCGCCGCCAGTTGCTCGAATTGGCAGAGCGCCTCGAACGCCTGCATACCGTACTGCGTCTGGACGTCGCATTCGGGAAAGTACACACCGAAGCGCACCGGAATGAGGATGCTCTGAACCGCGATGGCCAGTTCCAGCAAGGTGAGCCTTCCGTGCTCCGCGGAACCGGCCAGTACCAGCAGGGACGCGGAACCACCGGCGAGTCCGACCAAGGCCAGCCAGACGAAGGGGAGGAACAGGAGCTTGCGGCGCCCTTCCCACAGTTTGGCCAAGTAGGCGTCAGTCTCCTGGCGGTGGCGTTTCTGGATCCACTGGATCAGTCCGAGTACCCGGATTTCCTTGGCTGCCTCCGCGCCCGACCCGATATCGCGAAGGTAGGCGACCTTGCGTCGGTCTCCACGGAGCCGACCCCAGAGTCCGGCGAAACGCCCCAGCGAACCCCGTTGTCCGAAGCGGACCAGCAGTGCTGTGGCGGCTACGAGAAGCCCTGCCCACCCGCTGAGTGCCCACCCCACCAGGAGGCACGCGCCGAGTAGTTGGGCGTAGCGGGAGACCAGTGCCAGCAGGCCGGCCCCTGCGTCTCCCGGCGTGGGTGCCTGCCGTTGGAAGGCGCCGCGCGCGTCGCTGAGCAGTTCCAGTGTCTTCGACTGTTCGAGCGCGTCGATGGGGGCCTCGGCGAGGGCCGCGGACATCAGCCTGCCGACGCAGTACCCGTCTATCCGACGGGCCACCAGGTCACCCGCGGCTGAGCGGTACGGAGAGAGGAGTTGCTGCAGGATGAAGGCGGCAGCCGCGAAAGCGAGGGCCGTGACCAGCTGGTCCCAGCGGGGTTGCCCACTCGGTCCGTTCTGGGCCAACGGGAGGCGGTTCAGCAGGAGGCTCATCGTCACGATGAACACCAGCGGCAGCAGACCCAGGAGGATGTTGAGGAGAGCGACGCAGACGACCAGTGGCATCCCGGCACGGGGCAGCAATCTGATGATCGACGTCCAACGTGCGGCTCTGGCCCGCAACCGGGCAGCGCCGATCAGCAGAGATGGTGCGGTACTCAACATCTTCCCCCGAAGCAAGGATGGTGTGTGGCGGGACAGATGCCGGTGGGTCCTGTCCAAGGCGCAGCTCAGCCGGGGGCGGAGCTCGACCCCACTGGCTCGAATCGCCGCAGGGGCAGGGAAGCAGTGCCGGTCGACCACTGGTCCAGACCAACCGGGCAAGGATGCGTGAAGGCCCGAGGCGATGTCAACAACTCTGGGATATCTACCTTTTATCGATTCGACGCCCGCTTGTCCTAATCTTCCTGTTTTGCGGGCCAGTTCATTGAGGGCCCGGCGCATTCCCCGGTCCGCCCGGTCGCACAGGGCATTCGGATTTGGTCTAGACATTCCAAGATCTTCGCTGCTAGCGTCCTGTGAGGCCGACACCTTGGCGGTCCTGTCGCGTCGCTGGATCACACAGGGGCTTCGTGCCGGACTTCCGGGGCCACCCCTATGCCGAGCCATCCGGCAATGACGGACGGCTTGCGGTGCCGAGTAGGGATCGGCCTCGCCCCCGCACCTCAGAGGCACCGGTCTGGTCTTTCTTATCTCCTCGCTGTTTCCTGCGTACACATCAGGTCCGTTACCGGGCCGGTGGACTCGACGCGGGCCGCACATCGAATTTCATGACGGGGCATCATTCATGGGTCACCAGCTAGCGGGATTCGCACAGTTCAGGGGATCACGTGCTGCCGCTTCTCCCATGTCCTGGGGACAGTTGGCCATTTGGAAATCAATCCGATGGCTGGGCGAAGAAGCGCAGTATTTCAACCTCCCCAGGGTGCTGCCGATCGTCCCGGGACACTCGACGGATGAGGTCGTCGCTGCCGTCGGTGTGCTCGTCGGACGGCACGAGGCACTTCGCACCACGTTCGTTCCAGCTGGTCGGGCCACCTTGCAGCAGCCGCACCTCCAGGGCACGCTGGTGGTCCGTCGGCTCGACGCCGAACCCGGCCGGGGGCGTTCGGCAGCGGAGCAGCTCTCCGCCGAGCTTGCGGGTGTCGCCTTCGACCACGCCAAGGACTGGCCGATCCGCTGCGGCATCGTCCTGGAGAACGGTCGACCAACCCATGTGGCCTTCGCCTTCTCACACCTGAGCCTTGACCTGTGGGCCGTCCGCCTGGTCGAGCGAGAGCTGTTGCAACTTCTGGAGGGCGATGTCCTCCCGCCACCGACGTGGACTCCCGTCGACCAGGCGGAGTTCGAGGCCGGCGGGAAGGGCGCGGCGCGTGGGGCACGCTCGCTCGACTACTGGCGGCGGACGCTTCGCTCCGTTCCGGCACCACTGTTTCGCGATCCGGAGCCCTCAGCCTCACCCGAGCGGTTCGTCCGGCTGGGCATGGAGTCCGCCGCAGCCGCAGTAGCCGCCACATGTCTTGCTGAGCGTTGCGGTGCGGGTACGGGAACCGTACTGCTCGCGGCGACGGCCGCTGTTCTCGCCGCTTACACCGGGCGGGATTCCGCTGTGCTGCGACTCATTTCCGCCAATCGCAATGACGAGCGCACCCGTGGCATGGTCGGTTCCATGGCCGAGAACGCCTTGTTCGTCCTGGACGTCTCGACCGGTGACTTCGATGATGCCGTGCGCCGGAGTTTCACCGCCGCGACAACTGCCTACAGATTCGCTCAGTATGACCCCCTGGCCCTGGATTCCATCATCGCCGAGTGCCAGGACGAGCGCGCCTCCGGACCGGATTTGTCTGCCTTCTTCAATGATGCCCGGCTACGGGACCGCTGGGACGACCTACCGGTCACAGACGGATCGGTCGAGGCTCTTCGAAGGCTCGTTCCTCGAACAGAAGTGACTTTCGTCGGCGCCTGGGAGCGTCAGGATGCCACGTTCTTTGTGCATGCCACATACGCCTCCCATGCCTGCCTGCTGTTTCTGATGGCTGACACCGCCGTCATACCTCGGCCTTCGATCGAGACGTTGCTCAGAGCGATCGAGACAATGCTCGTTGAGAGCGCGGCTGCCCCGGTGGAGCTCGCCCGTGCCGCAGAGACAGTCGGAATCGTCCCCTCGCGGAACAGGCCGGCGGCGCCCTCGGCAGACCCGGTCTCCGACCTACCACGACCCGGGGGAAGCGCATGAGCCCCGAGGACCGGAGCCATGGTCTGCGCCCGGTCTTCCTCTCCGCCTTCGCCCACGAGCTGGGCGAGGTTCGTCATCTCCGCGATTTGACCGGGGCCCTTCCGGCGGCCGAGCTGGAGACCCTCCGCGGAAACGGGTTCGTTCACTACCGGCAAGCCCTCGGAAGCACCTCCGATCTCGCCGTCGCGAGCATCGCCAAGACCTTGGCCGCGGTACCCGAGTTGGAGGTGGGTGCCCTGGTATGGGCGACCAACTCCCCTAGTGAGCTGTCCACTCACAGCCAGGACGCTTGGGAGATCCTGCGGCGCTCCAGCCTTCCGTTCGCCCCGCCGGTGGTGGTCGGTGGCAACGGCTGCGGAAACCTGGCCCCTGCGCTTCGTCTGGCACGGGACTGGTCCCGGTCCGAGCGTCCACCGGCGGTCGTCCTCGTCACAGCGGACCGGGTCGGACGCGGCTCCCGCTTCGAGCCCTCGGCGGAGGTCGTGCTGAGTGACGGCGCGGCGTCGTGCGTAGTCGGACCGCAGCCGTACGGGGCCGGGTTCCGCGTCCTTGGCATCTCGACCGCGGTCCGGGCCGAGCTCGGCAGCTCCGCGTCCTTCATGGCCGGTGCCAGGTTGATCAAGGCAGGTATTCGCGAAGCTCTCGACAAGCTCGGCATTGGCCCCTCGGAGGCGGGGAGCCATTTTCGGGCCCTGATCAGCGGCCACTACAGCCCCACCACGCAAAGGCTCTTCGCCAATCTGTGCGGATTCTCGCCGGACCAGGTCCACGCGCCGCTGGCCGCCGAGCTCGGCCACTGCTTCTCCTCGGACCTGCTGATCGAACTCGGAGGCATTGGTGCCAGCGGAGCCCTGAGCCATGGGGATCGTCTGTTGCTCCTGGCCAGCAGCCCGCACTCCTGGTCGCTGATGGCCGTCGAATACGCGGACGATCGGCCCCTGACCGATCACTGCTGATCGCCCCGAATGCCGCGCCATCACCAGCCCACCAAGCGTCAGGAGTTCCGATGTCCACCGAGCGTGCTCTGTTGCACGGACTCCTCGACCGCGCAGCGGCCCGATCACCGGACCGGCCGGCCGTGACCGTCGATGGCATCACGGTCGACTACGCCGAGTTGGACCGAGCGAGCCGCAGGCTCGGACGGTGGCTCTCGGACGCGGGTCTGACTCGGGGGCAACGGCTGGTCATCTGTGCCCGGGCTACGCCGCTGTCGGCTGCCCTGATCTATGCCGCCTCGCGCATCGGAGTGGTCTTCGTCCTGCTGCACGAGAAGGTGCGCGGGCCGCAACTGGCCCATGTACTCGCGGACTGCGAGCCGACACTGGTCGTCGGCGACACCCCTGAAACTCTGGAGGCCGCGAAGAACGCGGGCGTACCCGCGGTCCGCGGCTCACAGCTGGCGGAGACGGCGTTCTCCCCGGACTCCCCGACCGGTGCGCTGCCGCCGCCCCTGTCCGTCGATCCCGTCTGCCTGCTCTACACCTCGGGGACAACAGCCCTGCCCAAAGCCGTCGTCAGCACCCATCAGCAGGTCCTGTTCGCGGTCGAGGCCATTCAGTCGGTGCTCCAGTACCGCTCGGACGACGTCGTCTTCACCCCCGTGCCGATCTCCTTCGACTACGGGCTCTACCAACTCTTCCTGACGGCTGACGCGGGGGCGCACTTCTGGCTCGGCCGATCAACCGACGTCGGGCCGCCGCTCCTGGAGGCGCTGCACCGCGCCCGAGCCACGGTCCTGCCTGCCGTGCCCGCGGTCGCCCAGGTGCTGGCTCGGCTGCTGGCACGGACCCAGGCGAGGGTGCCGGGCCTGAGGCTGCTGACCAACACCGGTGCCGCCATGCCGACCGAGGTCCTGGGTGCCCTGCGCTCCGCCATGCCGGACCTCAAGGTCCAGCTGATGTTCGGACTGACGGAGTGCAAGCGGGCTACGATCATGCCGGTCGACGGCGACCTGCGACGTCCGGGGTCCAGCGGGAAGCCGCTTCCGGGTACTGAGGTCTTCACCGTCGACGCGACCGGAGCGAGGCTTCCCGCCTTCGAGGTCGGCGAGATCATCGTGCGGGGTCCGCACGTGATGTCGGGTTACTGGCGCAGGGCCGAACTGACCGCCGCGCGGTTCCACCGCGCCGAAGGGCTGTTCCCCGAGCTGCACACCGGCGACTACGGCTGGTTGGACCAGGAGGGATACCTCTACTTCAAGGGGCGGCAGGACGATCTCTACAAGGAGAACGGCTTCCGGGTCAGTGCCATCGAGGTCGAGGCCGCAGCCCTGCGTGTTCCAGGAGTACTCGCAACAGCCGTGCTCACCCCCACATCGGACGACCCGGCCACGCTCTTCGCCGTCACGTTGCTCTCGTCGGCCGAGGTCCTCACGGCGATGCGCGACGAGATCGAAGAATTCAAGATCCCCAGACGTTGCGTCATCCTGACCCGGATCCCGCTCACCCCGAACGGAAAGGTCGACCGCAAGGCCCTGGCCGCGCTGCCGAAGGAGTTCCTCAATGCCCGCCCCTGAGCAGCACACGCCCCTTGATCCAGGAACCCTGCCCGAACTGCCACCCTCGCTGACGACCCCGGCCTACCTCTACGACCTGGCCGAGGTACGCCGGAGTCACAGGCGGCTCAGAGCAGCCCTGCCTGCGCCCGCCGGCCTGTTCTACTCCCTCAAGGCCAACCCCCATCCCGCTCTCCTCCTCGAACTCCGTCAGCTCGGAACCCGCCCCGAGGTGTGTTCGCCGGGAGAACTCGCGGCGGCACTGGACGCCGGATGGTCCGCGGCCCAGGTGCTCTACACCGGTCCGGCCAAGCGGGACCAAGAGGTTCGCCTTGCCTTGGCTCACGGCGTTCGCCTGTTCTCCGTGGATTCACCGCGCGCCGTCGACCAGCTCAGCCGGCTGGCCGCCGCTGAGGACACCGTCGCCCAGTGCCTCCTGCGCGTCAATGACGATCAGCCGGTGCCGGGGCAGGGGCTCGCCATGACAGGAGTCGCGTCGCAGTTCGGCGCGGACGTCGAGTGGATCCTCGCCGAGCCCGAGCGGTTCAGCGGGCACCCTCATGCCGAAGTCGTCGGCCTCCACCTCTACATGGGATCGAACCTTGGTGCCGTCGAGGATCTGATCGGACAGTTCGCCCGGTCCCTCAGTACGGCGCGTAGGATCGGCGCCGCCCTTTCCGCGCACGGCGTCCAGTTGCGGATCCTCGACCTCGGCGGAGGCTTCGGAGCACCCTTCGCCAGGGGTGGACAGGCAGTGGACCTGACCGCGTTGGAACCGCGATTGGCCGCAGTACTGGACGAGCAGGCACCAGGCTGGCGGGATGGCAACCCAGCGATAGTGTTCGAGTCCGGACGCTACCTCGTCGGCACGAGCGGGACCCTGATCACCGCTGTGGTGGACGTCAAACGCTCGCACGGGCGAACGGTCGTCCTGCTCGAATCCGGTATCAACCACCTCGGCGGCATGTCCGGTCTGCGGCGCCTCACCCCGCTCATCCCCGAACTGCTGACGAACGACGGACGCGACAACGACATCCGACTCGACACACTCGTTGCAGGCCCCCTGTGCACCCCGCTGGACACCTGGGCCCGTAGCTCCCCGCTTCCGCCACTGCGGCCCGACGACGTGGTGGCGGTGCCGAACGTCGGCGCATACGGCCTCACCGCCAGTCTTGTGGCCTTCCTGGGCCACCCTCTCCCCACTGAGGTCGTCATCGACAGCGACGCCCCGGACAGGCAGCCGGCGATCTCACGTCTCGAACTCGTCCGTTCCGCAGTGGCCGACACCCCGTTCACCACCTCCGCCGACCAACGCCCGCACCACTCACAGGGAGTCCGCTGATGGACCCACGATTCACCGCCCTGCTCCGGCCGCTGCTCAAATTCCTCGGCGAACGCACCATCACTTCGGACGCCCCTCTGCGGGAGCTCGGTCTCGACTCCATGCAAGCCGTCGAGTTGCTCTTCGCGATCGAGGACACCTTCGATGTGACATTTCCGGAAGAAGACCTCAGCGACGCGACCTTCGCGACCGCGGGGAGCCTGTGGTCGGTGGTCCAAGCCGCCATGGAAGCCCAGCACGGCAATGCTTCTGGGCAAGCATGAGCACGCCGTTCCCGGCCTGCGGTACGGAGGACCTCCAGGCGGCGGTGGAGCGCGTCGCCCTGGTGGCCGGCAAGCACGTCGCCCGTACCGACGCGGATGCCACCTTCCCCACGGCCGCCCTGGACGCCATGCGCCAGAGCGGGCTGCTCGGCCTACTGGTTCCCGTGGAGCACGGCGGTCTCGGCGGCGACCTCCGCTCACTGATCGACACGAGTATCCGCCTGGGCCGCGTCGACATGTCCGTTGCCATGATCTTTGCCATGCACTGCCAGCAGGTGGCCGCCCTGGTCAACCACGGGAGCGCCAAGCTGCGCCAGGAACTACTCCCCGAGATCGCGGCGGGACGCCTCTACCTGGCCTCAGTGACGACCGAGACCGGCAAGGGCGGCCACCTTCTCAGCGCCGCCACGCCACTCGGCCAACGCGACGGGGAGTTGGTACTGGACCGGCTCGCTCCCATCGTGACCGGTGGCGACCACGCCGACGGCTTTCTGATCACCATGCGCAGCCCTGACGCACAGTCCCCCCATGAGGTGTCCCTGGTGTACGCCCACCGTCACCAGCTTGAGGTGTCCGGCTCAGGGGAGTGGGATCCCTTGGGAATGCGGGCCAGCCACAGTGTGGCCCTCCACCTGGCCGGAAGGCTGCCTGAGCATCAGATCGTCGGCCGAAACGGTGACTTCCGCAGCATCAGCATTCAGACATTCGCACCGTTGGCGCACCTCGGCTGGTCGGCATGCTGGTTGGGCACCGCCGCCGGCGCGCTGTCGCGCACAGTCAAGATGCTTCGGCAGAGTCGCAAGACTGCCGAGCGCGACCCGCTCGGCTCCGAGTTCCTGCTCGGCCGCCTGGCCGGCGCACGCGAACGCCTCGACTCCGTCCACGCCCTGCTCAGTCACAGTTGTCGGACCGTTGAAACGTCCAGCGACCTCAGCACACCGAGGATCCAACTGCTGCTCAACTCTCTGAAGATCACGGCGTCGGAGGAGTGCTATCGGGCGGTCGACACGCTGGTCGACGCCGTCGGCATGCGCCACGGATATCTCAGAGGCTCGCCCACGCGTCTGGAGCAGGCCCTGAGGGACCTTCGCTCGACGACACTGAACTACCACAACGACAGGTTGCGCCTGGCAGACGGAAGGCTCGTCCTCCTCGATCCGGAGGTGACGTTTGCCTGACGCCGCTCCGAGGTTCCATCCGACGCTTCCTCCCACCCAGTTCCTCCCCGGTGCGTGGGTGGCAGCCATGCCCAGGGAGGAACTCTCTCGCTGCGCCCCACACCCCCTGGACCGGGCGGCGGCACGACGACGGCGGGGACGGATCGACGAGTTCCTTGCCGGCCGATCACTGCTTCGTCGATTGCTGCGTCACGTGCAGCCCGAACTGTCCGAATCACTTGTGGAAACCGGTTCGAGGGGTGAGCCGCTGCTGCCGAACAGTTCGGAGCACGGGGTGAGCATCTCGCACGACCACGTCTGGGTCGCGGCGGCGTTCACGACGAGGGGCAGGGTGGGCGTGGACATTCAGACGCCGCCGGCCCAGGTGTCCGAGCTCTTCCTACGGCGATGCGGACTGACCGGAATCTCTGCTTTGCCCGGACCGCTTCGCGCGCGGGAAGCCGCGTGGGCCTGGACCGCGCGAGAAGCCTGCGGTAAGGCACTGGGCGTCGGGCTCGCAGGCAGGCCATGGGAATTCGACCTGCCCCCTGGAGGGAGAGAAGGAAGGTGGAAGGAATGCGCATGGGTCAGCTTGCGCGGAGAGTCGGAGGTGCCACTGAGTTGCGCCGTCTCCCGCGTACCGAGTGATCAGGGAAGGGATATAAAGGGCCTCTGGCTCCATGATGGTCACAGAGGAACAAATGGAATTTCTACCCGTGGGGATTCTCTTTTCCGACCGGCGTTCCAGGCCGTTGATCTCTCGCCGACCGGGCGCGGGGGATCTTTACAAGGGGCTCTGGGTTTGGCATGGTCCAGTGGCGGAGAGGTGGCGGGTCTCTCGTGATTGAGATGAGTACGCGCATGGGGAGCCGGATTCACGCCGGCAGTTTTCCAGAATAGCTTTCCAGAGCAGGAGATCCGGAGTCGCACCCCCGAGCGCTGCGGCGGCACCGGCGGGGCGGCGGGACTGCGCCATCATCGAAAGGATGATCAGCAATGAGTACATCAGAAACCACGGGACTGCGCCCGGAAATACGCATGATGCTGGCCCTGGCCGACCTGGAGCTGGGCGACGAGCGCGTCGAGTACTGCCGGAGTTCCATCGCGGATCAGGCCCGGAGTATCGACTGGGGGTTCTTCGTCGACCAGGCTGCCCGGCATCGGATACTGCCGCTCGTCTCCAAAAATATCATCAGGCACGGGCTGCACCTCAGCGAGAACGGTGCCTATCTGATCCCTTACCACTGGCTCTACCCGTTCGTCTACCATGGAAACGAAAGCCGCAATCAAGGACTTGCTGCCGAGTTCGGGTCCGTCATACGTGCCCTCAACGCCGCAAATATTGCCTACGCGATCCGAAAGGGTCCGGTCCTGGGCGAGTGGCTCTACGGCGACGCGGCGATACGGCCGGTCAACGATCTGGACGTCCTGGTGGAGCGCGGAAACGTCGCTGCGGCCAGCGCCGTGCTCAACACCCTTGGCTACACGCAAGGGCGGCTGTCGGCCTACGGCAAGGGGATTGAGCCGTTCAGCCGTCGCACCCAGGTTTTCTGGCACATGAACGTCGACAACGAACTCCCTTACCTCAAGTTGGCCGGCCAGAAGTACGTCGAAACATATATCGTAGATATCTGCTTCGACATCTCCAAGACCTTCTCCGAAAGTTCGGTGGGGCTCGGAGAACTGTTGGAACGGCGCATACCGCTCGGGCTCTGCGGTGAACAGGGGTTCGCCCTCGCGCTGACCGACCAGTTCATCGACCTGTGTGCGAACCTGCACATGGAGGCGACCGCCCTCTACTACGTAGCCGACGGAGGCGACGTCGAGATTCTCAAGTTCCTGGATATTGCTCTGAGTTGCCGTCAGCTCAGCGCAGAGGGCCGGTGGGCCGAGGTGAGGGAGCGGGTCCACGCCCTTGGTGCACTTGAGAGTGTGTACTACGCGCTGCACTATACGGCTCTGCTCTACCCGGACTCGGTGCCACCCGAGGAGCTGGTGGCGTTGCGCCCGGTCGACTGCCGGTACCTGGACGAGTACGGGGCCTTCGAAGGCAAGCCCCAACAGTGGCGGCAGCCGTTCCTCCACCGGCTTTTCGACCCGCGTCGACCGGATGAAGTGCAGCAGAGCACATCGATCCCGCGGCTGTAGGGCGCCAGAACCATCTCACCTGCTTCGGTCCAGCAGACCCATCTGCGTCGGGTCCCAACCGCCGCCTCCGCACCGCTCGTTGCCGTCCACGCCGCCCGGTCGCGGGAACCGGCCGGAGAACATCCCGCTCAACCCGAACTCGAACGGCGCGCCCAGCGCGTCGCCCACCGCCCAGCCGACGACGGCGCCCGCGACCCGGTCCCGGGCGGCGGCCTCGCTCTGGCAACGGGCTGCTGGACGTCAGACGGCCGACGGGTACGTTGCCTCCAGGGCGGCGCGGACCTTCGCTGCTCGGGGGGACTTCAGCTCGTCCAGGATGGCCAGGGCGGCGCGCCAGGCGGTTCTGGCCGCTTCGGTTCGGCCGACGGACTGGAGTGTGTCTCCGAGGGCGGTGAGGCTGATGGCCTGGCCGTCCAGGTGGCCGATCCGGGTGCGGAGGGCGGTGGCCTGCTGGAAGAGTTCGATCGCCCGTGGAGTGTCGCCGGCCGTACGGCTGGCCTCGCCCATGGCGTTGAGCACATAGGCCTCGATGTACGGCAGGTCGCCCTCCCGGGTGACGGCCAGGGCGGAGTCGAACCGCTCGAAGGCCTCGGTGAAGCGGGCCAGGTTCGCGTACTCGACCCCGATGTTGAGAAGCGTGGTGGCCATCGCATACGGACCGCTGTCCAGCGCTCGAATGGCGACCAGGGCACGCTCGTTCCACACCACCGACTCCTCCGGGCGTCCGGCGAGGTGGAGCATGGCGCCGTAGTTGCTGATGGCCCCGGCGATCAGGCTCGGATTTCCGGACGCCTCGGCCAAGTCCTTGGCCTCGCGGGCCAGTTCGACCCCTTCTGCGAAGCGTTCCAGCCGGAAGCAGTCGTGGACCATGCCGCTGATCATGCGCTGCAGGGCGAGCGGGTCGCCCAGGTCGCGGGCGGTTCGCAGACCGATCGCGTTCATCACCCGGAACTCGTCCCAGTAGCCGAACTGGGCGTAGAACAACAACAGTTGGGCGGGCAGCACCCACGCCGTGGGATCGCCCGGCCGCTCGCCGGCCAGCCGGACCACCGCGACCAGGTTGCGCTGCTCGCGTCGGCACCACTCCACCGCCTGCGCCCTGTTGGGGAAGGTCTGAGCCGGGGCCACGGCCGGGACGTTGTCCAGTCCCCAGTGGTCGCTGCCGGGTCGCAGGTGTTCGCCGACGGCCGCCGCGGTGTGGGTGTACCAGCCGATCAGCCGACTGACGGCCCGCTCGCGGCGCTCCGCGGAGTCGCCGTCGCGGGCCAGCTCGCCGGCGAAGGTGCGCAGCAGGTCGTGGAAGCGGTAGCGGCCCGGTGAGGGGTCCTCCAGCAGGTTGGCGTCGACAAGGATCTCCAGCAGGTCCTCGGTGCGGTGCAGGGACTGGTCGAAGAGGGCCGCGGCGGCGGCCGCGGTGAAGTCCGGTCCGGGGATCAGGCCCAGCAGCCGGAAGGCCCGCGCCGGGCTGAGCGCTCCCGGGTCCTCAAGGTCCTCCAGGCTGGTGTAGCTCATCTGGAAGCTGACGCGCACCGCGGTGTCCTCGACCTGGAGTTCGTCAAGGCGGCGGTGTTCGTCGGCCAGGCGGCACGCGAGCGCGGCGACGGTCCAGGCGGGGCGTGAGGCCAGCCGGGCGGCCGCGATCCGGACCGCCAGCGGAAGCCCGCCGCAGTAGCCCAGGACCTGTTGGACGGCGCCGAGTTCGGCGTGCACCCGCTCGGCGCCGACCACGGAGGTGAACAGTTCGAACGCCTCCGGCGGGGTGAGCACGTCCAGGTGCAGCGGCACCGCGCCGACCAGGCCCGGCAGCCGTCGCCTGCTGGTCACCAGGACCGCGCAGGTGCCGCTGCCGGGGAGCAGCGGACGGACCTGGGCGGTGTCCCGGGCGTCGTCCAGGACGATCAGCAGTCTGCGGCCCGCGGTCAGTGACCGGTACCGCGCGGCCCGGCCCTCCTCGTCCGGCGGGACGGCCTCGTCCGGCTCACCGAGGTCGCGTAGCAGGCCGGCCAGCACCTCCGGCGGGGCCTGGGGCGAGTCGCCGGTCCCGCGCAGATTGACGTAGAGCTGGCCGTCGGGATAGTCGGCCAGCACCTGGTGCCCGACCCGCACCGCGAGCGCGGTCTTGCCGATGCCGCCGATCCCGGTGACGGCCGAGATCACCACCGGCCGCGCGGGTCCGTCCGGGGCTCCTGCGCCGAGCAGTCGGCCGAGCCCGTTCACGTCCGCCTTTCGCCCGGCGAAGTCGCTTATGTCCGCCGGGAGTTGGGCGGGGATGGCAGGCGCGGTGGCGGCCGGGTCGGCGACTGCGGCGACTGCGGCGTCCGCGGCTTCCAGGGCGAGTTCGGGGTCGGCGTTCAGTATCCGGCAATGGAGTTCCTGTACCGGCGCGGACGGCTCGACCCCGAGCTCGTCGATGAGCGTCTTGCGCAGGAGCCGGAACGCGTCCAGGGCCTCGGCCTGTCGGTCCGCCCGGTACAGGGCCAGCATCAGCTGTCCGTGGAAGACCTCCCGCAGCGGCTGCTCGCGGATCAGGGCACGCAGTTCGTTGACGACCTCGCGGTGCCGGCCCAGGGCGAGGTCGGCCTCGACGCGTCCTTCGAGGGCCTGCAGCCTGCTGTCCAGCAGCCGGTGGCGGAAGTCCGCCCCGATCTCGGGGAGATCGGCGAACGGCTCGCCGCGCCACAGGGCAAGCGCGGCCGTCAGGTCCTCGGAGGCCTTGCCCCACCGCAGCTCCCGCGCGGCCGAGGTGCCGCTGGCGCACAGCGTGGCGAACCGCTCGGTGTCCAGTTCCCCGGGGTGCACCTCGACGAGGTAGCCGCCGGACTGCTGACGGACGCGGTCGGCGGCGCCCTCGCCCAGGGAACTGCGCAGTCTGCGCACGTGGTTGTGCAGCGCGGCGGTGGCCCGGGCCGGCGGACGCCCCTCCCACAGCGCGTCCGCGAGCGCGTCGGCCGACACCACCTGGTTGGCGTGCAGCAGCAGGATGGTCAGCAGGGCGCGGGGTTTGGGGGCGGGGATCGGCAGCAGGACGTCGTCCTGGGCGAGGGACACCGGTCCCAGCAGGCCGAATTGCACGCGCAGCTCCAAGCCCCGGGGTGGCGCCGCAGCCAGGTGGTTCGCGTCCGGCTGCGGCATTGATAGGGAAATGTTAGTGCCCGGATAGCAACGCCGTGCATGGTCATCACTGACAGCAACGTCCCCGGTGAGCAATCGGACGAGGACACCCACGCCGACAGGCGACAGCGGCATCGACCCCACCAGCGACGGGGCCGGTCCCGACCGACGTCCCAGCACGAGGGCAATCCAGGATCCGGTCGACTGACAGCTGTGGCTCAGCCGGCCCCTGAGCCGCAGCTGTGAACGGGGCTGACTCGATTGACGGCCGGTTCCCGTCCGGGGTGGGATGCAGCCAATGCGGGGGCTGAGCGGCCCTCCTCGTCAGGGGGACGGAATGAGCAGGACGACGCCGGTGCTTTTCGGGGAGGCCATGTTCTGGGCGGACGAGGTCGCGCTCGGGGTGCTCTTCGTCGAAGCGGCCCGGATCGCCGAGGAGGTGCCCCCGGAGCAGCGGATGCCCTGGTCGGAGGGGCTGGTGCGGACCCTGCGAGTGGACGCGATCATGGGGCACAACCACGCGGTTCCGCTTGACGAGTTCTGCGTCGAGGCGCGCCAGGCCGTGCTGTCCTGGCTCGCGGAGGCGGCGTCCCGGTACGTCGCCCGCGGGGGCGTCAGCCGAGCTGCGGTGGAGCAGTGGGACGTGCTGGACGGATACACGGTCCCCATTCGCGGCACCGGTCACCTCGACCCCGGGCCGTTGGTCGAACTGGCCCAGGCCGTGGCCGACCTGGTCGCAGGCACGCTGCCGGCGGCGCCGGAGGGGCGCTACTGGTACA
>Ga0302314_10008069_pt1 | contig 18806 bp, 17 predicted proteins | sample III_Palsa_N2_3_FD_200533 | JGI IMG/M metagenome (GOLD analysis project Ga0302314, IMG submission 200533) | Peat permafrost microbial communities from Stordalen Mire near Abisko, Sweden - III_Palsa_N2_3 | ecosystem: Environmental > Terrestrial > Soil > Palsa > Peat permafrost | place: Sweden...
CAGGCAGACGCAGCCGCTCGACCGGCCGACCATGGACGAGGTGCTCACTGACAATCTCGGAGACATCCGAAAGCCGGACGAAGCCATACCAGACCGCCTCCGGATAAACAACCACCACCGGCCCGTGCTCGCACTGGTCGAGGCAGCCTGCTTCATTGGCGCGGATATGGTGCTTCAATCCAGCCTCTTTGAGAGCATCTTTGAAAGCGCCCTTCAGTTTTTTGCCGCCTTCGGGCAAACAGGAGGGTCGCGCCGCGCTCTCGTCGCGCTCGTTCGTACAGATAAAGACGTGCCGGTCAAACTTTGCCATGGAGAAGCTCCTGTGAGCTTCGATGCGGCAGAGTCCTCGTACGACGTCCTTAAGCGCGCCGGGCCGGTTTCTGCGACAATACTCGCTTGATGCAACCTGATAATTTAATTTCGCTCAAGGACGATATGATCGCCTTCATCGCCGGACACGGCATGAGGCGGCTGAACGGTTATGTAACGGAAGACGTCCCCACGGTTCTCTTCGAAGAGGACGACGCGGACGGCTGGAAGGACTTCGTCGAACACGCGAAGGCGGCAGGCTGCCCCTTTGTGACGATGAGCGAGGTAGTGCTCGAGAAGGCCGACGTTGGTCTTCTGCTCGAACAGCTTCGCGACCAGACCTTCCCGGACGACGACGCGCAGGAGATCGAAGACGCGGAGTATCTGGTGAACCACGTCGGCAAGACCGGCTACCTGCAGCTTGGCTTCGCGCACCAGGGCATCATATTCCTCTTCGAGATCTCGACTGAGTGGTACGAGCGCTTTCAGGAGATGCTCGAGACGGTGACGGATCTTGGCGGAATCGTGGTCGACGACCGGGATGACGACGACTAACTGCAGTTTGCGCAACTGAATCTCGCCGCTCGGGCGAGATCGCGGTGGGTAAGGGTTCGAGATGGAAGCTGCAGCGGCCAGCCTGACTGACGAAATAAGGTCCGGGACTGAATCGGGTCGATGGCGGCTGTGCGCCCCGAACGCGGCTTTGGCTGCGGACCTGGAGCGAGAACTGGGGTGTCCCGCTTCGATCGCCCGGCTGCTGGCTGCGCGTGGCATCGGCAGCGATGGAATGGCGGCGGCGCACCAGTTCTTTGCGCCTTCGATCGACGATCTCTTCGAGCCTATGCTGCTGCTCGGAATGCCGCAGGCGGTGCGGCGCATTCAGCAGGCGGTCGCGGCAGGCGAACCGATCCTGATCTACGGCGATTACGACGTCGACGGAACCACCGCAACGGCGCTGCTCAAAATCGCGATCGAGCGCATCGCCCCGAAAGATCGACCCGCGACCGTCACCTACCATGTGCCCCACCGCATTCGCGAAGGCTATGGGATGCAGGTGAATGTGCTGGGCGACGCGGCGCTGGCCGGGGTTCGGCTGGTCATCAGCGTGGACACCGGCATTCGCGCTTTTGCCGCGGCGGATGAGGCCAAGCTGCTGGGGCTCGACCTGATCGTCACGGACCACCATCTGCCGGACGATGCGGCAGGGATTCCCGAGGCTCTGGCGGTCATCAACCCGGCCCAGCCGGGCTGCCCTTACCCATTCAAGAGCCTGTGCGGCGCGGCAGTCGCGTTCAAGCTGGCGCATGCGCTGTTGGCGGCTGCGTGCGAGACTGACGCCGACCGCCTGCGACTGCGGGAGCGGCTCATTCCCTCTTTCCTGAAACTGGTGGCCCTGGCTACAGTCGCCGATTCTGTCCCGCTGGTCGGCGAGAATCGCGTCCTTGCCGCGCTCGGCTTGCGGGCCTTGAGCGATCCCGTGCAGCCGGGCCTGCGGGCGCTGATGCAGGTCGCAAAGATCCCCGTGGGCACGACCCCGACGGCAACCCAGGTCGGCTTCCGGCTGGGGCCGAGAATCAACGCCGCAGGTCGGATGGACTTCGCCGGGGAGGTCGTCGAACTCCTGCTGACGCGCGACGCCGACCGGGCCTGGACGCTGGCGCAGAAGCTCGACGGCCTCAACGAAGATCGCCGTGCGACCGAGGCCAAGGCGCTGTTGGGCATCGAGGCCCAGCTTGCGCTGCTGCTCGCCGACGAGGCCGCGTTCCCTGCCGAATGCATCATCCTCGACCATGCGGACTGGCATCGCGGCGTGCTCGGGATTTTGGCCTCGCGCGTAGTCGAGCGCACGGGCCGACCTGCCTTGATCCTCAGCCACGAAGACGGCCAGGCTCACGGCTCAGGCCGGTCGATCGAGGGGTTCCATCTGCTCGATGCACTGACGGCTGTTCATCATGGCGAAGCAGGCGAGGCGGAGGTCTTTTCCCGCTTCGGCGGCCACGCCCACGCCGTCGGCTTTTCGCTGCCGGTCGCCAATCTGGAGTTACTCCGAGCCCGCATGCGCGAGCACACAACCTTTCTGCTGACCGGTCCGATCCTCGTGCCGCGCCTCGATTGCGACCTCGAGCTTGGCCTCGACGAGATTACCCTGACGTTCTTTGACTGGCTGGAACGCTGCGCGCCCTTCGGGGTCGGCAACCCGGAGCCGGTCTTCATCACCCGGGGAGCGACCCTGCGCGCCGCAGCCCGAGTCATCAAAGAGATCCACGTCAGCCTGACGATCGAACTCCCTTCCCGGCCCAGCACTGCACCCGGCGCAACGATCAACGCGCTGGCTTGGAGCCGCCCCGGGCGCGGCCCCGACTGGGCAGCCCGCTGCGCCGAACTGGGCCTGACGCAGGGCTCGCAGGTCGATCTGGCCTACCGGATCCGGAAAAGCACCTTCGGCCAGTCAGCCAGCCTGGAGCTCGAACTCTGCGATCTGCGGCCTGCGTCTTCCACCCCTCTCGGCGCCGAATACCCCGCGTCCGTGGCGATGGTAACCCCAGATTGAAGCTCGCCGGACGAGCCGAATCAGCCCGGTAAGGGCTTACCCAAGAAAAACTTGGTCCGTTTCCTGAAGCCGCCGCGTCATATACTGAGAGTTCGTGACGATGCCGCTAACAGAGACCAAACGCTCCAATCCGTTGCTCCTCTGGGGCGCTGCCTTTCTCTTTATAGTCGTGCTGGTCGTAGGGATCCGATTCCTGACCAGAGAGCGGACGAAGGTTCGGGTCGCGGTGGCGACCTACCAGAACCTCATCAAGTCCGTCCCCACCAATGGCAAGGTCGAGCCGATCCACGAGTTCCAGGCTCACGCCGCGTCTCCGGGCGTCGTCAACGACGTCTATGTTGAGGTCGGCGACAAGGTCAAGCCCGGCACCCTGCTGGTCAAGATGGACGACTCCAGCATCAAGGCGCAGCTCGCCGGCTCGCAGCTCTCGATCAGCAGTGCGCAGGTCGGCCTTGAGACCATCCAGCACAACGGCTCCCAGGAAGAGCGCCTGGGTATGACGGGCGATCTGAACAAGGCCAAACTCGAGCAGCAGCAGGCCACACACGACCTGGCTGCACTGCAATCCCTACAGCAGAAGGGCGCAGCCTCGGCAGCCGAGGTCAGCTCTGCCCAGCAGCGTCTGGCCAACGCCAATGCAAGCGTGGCCAATATCCAGTCCCGCAGCAGTGGCCGTTTCAGCGCGTCGGAGAAGACGCGGGCGCAGCAGCAGCTTGCCGACGCGCAGGCGCAGCGCAGCGCGGCGATGAGCAGCTACGCTGGCGCAAACATCCGCTCGACCATCTCCGGCACCGTGTATTCGGTTCCCGTATCCAAGTACGACTACGTCAACGGCGGAGAAGAACTGGTCGATGTCGCCGACCTGAACCAGATGCGCGTGCGAGCCTACTTTGATGAGCCGGAGATCGGCGCGCTCGCCGAAGGCCAGCCCGTTAAGATCACCTGGGACGCCAAGCCCGGCATGACCTGGCACGGTCACATCTATCGCGCTCCAACCACCGTCATCACCTACGGCACGCGCAACGTCGGCGAGTGCCTCATCACCGTCGACGACGCCAAGGGCGATCTGCTGCCCAACACCAACGTGACCGTCACCGTCACCGAGCGTGAGGATGATAACGTCCTCAGCGTCCCGCGCGAGGCGCTCCACACCGATGGCCCTCAGACCTATGTGTACCGTGTTGTCAAAAATCATTTGTTGCGCACGCTGGTCCAGGTGGGCGTGGTCAACTTGACGCGGGTCGAGATCACCAGCGGCTTGACCGCCAAGGACGTGGTCGCCCTGAATGCGCTGAACAATGCCGACCTGAGCGATGACCTGCTGGTCAAGATCGAGAGGTAATCATGATCGGCCCTACTCGGATCGGACTACCTTCTCTGCTACTGACACTGGTTCTCGTCGCAGGCACCGCCCCGCTGCGTGCCGATACCGCGACGGCGGATAAAGCCCTGCAGGCGGGACGCGTCGATGACGCCGCTGACCTGCTTCGATCCGCACTCTCCAACGATCCGCACAGCGCGCGCGCGCATCAACTGCTCTGCCGCGTCTTCTATGCGCAGTCGCTCACCGACAATGCCGTACACGAGTGCGAAGCCGCAGTCGCCATCAAGCCTGCCGACAGCGAAAACCAGCTCTGGCTCGCGCGGGTCTACGGCCAGAAAGCGACGCGGGTCAATCTTGTCGCCGCATTTTCGATGGCGCGCAAGGTGCGTACCGCCTTCGAAGAGGCCGCACGGCTCGATCCATCGAGCATCGCCGCGCTCGACGATCTCGGCGAGTTTTACGTCTCGGCTCCGGGTGTCGTAGGCGGCGGCCTCGACAAAGCCGAGGCGCTCGACGAGCGCTTGCAGCCGCTATCAGACTCGAAAGCCCACCGGCTGCTGGCCTTGATCGCCGAGAAAAAGGGTGACCTCTCAACCGCTGAAGCCGAATTCAAACGCGCCGTAGATGCAGGCAAGAAGCCCGAGGCCTACATCGATCTTGGCCACTTCTACCAGCGTCACCAGCGCTATGCCGAATCCGAAGCCGCACTCGATACAGCCGTTCGTCAGGATCACGCTCACGACCAGGTGCTGGTCGATGCCGCCAGCATCCTGATCGCCGCGCATGGCGATCCGCAAAAGGCGGAGGGCCTGCTGCGCACCTACCTCGCTTCCCCGGCCAAGTCCGAAGAAGCCCCGGCATTCCAGGTTCACGTCCAGCTTGGCAACCTGCTCGCTGCCGCAGGAGACAAAGACGGCGCAAGGCACGAATATGAGCAGGCGCTCGCCTTAGCCGCAAACTACGCGGCTGCGAAGAAGGCGATGGCCAAGCTTTGACTTCCTCAGCGAATCTCCCCTTGAACCAAAGACAGAACGGCGCGCTATCCCACGCAGGCGATACCATGGAGTTCGATACCATGGCCCCGACCCAGAACACACCTCTCGTCCACGCGCGATCCGGCGCGTCAACCCGCATAGCGAGCAGGCTCATCGCGGCCCTGCCGTCCAAGGCCTCGCTCTTTGGGCTCGCCGCCACGTTGCTAGTCGCCGCCCAGCCAGCCCACGCGCAGGTCTCATTCACCGCCGCCGTCGATCTCGCCCTGCGCAACAGCCCCAGGGTGAAGATGGCGGAGGCCGACGTAGACCGTGCCCGCGGCGGTCTGGCCGAGGCTCGCGACGTATATATTCCGACCGTGGTCGGATCGTCCGCCGGTCTGGGATACGCGTACGGCTTCCCTCTGGGCACGCCGACGGTCTTCAGCTTCACCGCCAGTTCACTGGTCTTCAGCTATTCACAAAAGGACTACATCCGCTCCGCGCAGTCCGGCCTGATCGCGAGCAACCTCGCACTCAAGGACGTGCGCGAGCAGGTCGCCGAAGACACCGTCACCACCTACTTCAAGCTCGATCAGACGCAGGAACAGCGCGCTGCCCTGGCCCAGGAAGCGGAGTACGCGTCGCGGCTCGAGACAATCGTCAAGAACCGCCTCGACGCCGGCGAAGATAATGCGATGGAGTACACCAAGGCGCGCAAGACAAGCGTGCAGATCCGCCTGCAGATCCTCCAGTTCGATGACGCGATCGCGTCCTATCAGGATCATCTCGGGCGGCTCACCGGGCTGAGCGGCATCAACATCACGACGGTGCCTGAGAGCATTCCGGAGATTACGTCGAAGCCCACACCCGAGTCCTCAACCGGCGCGCTTCCCGATACACCCGGCGTCCAGGCTGCAGCTGCAATCGCCAGGCAGAAGCTCGAACAGGCCTTCGGCGACGCGCGCTACACCTGGCGTCCGCAGATCTCTTTCGGCGCGCAGTACAGCCGCTTCAGCACCTTCAACAACCAGTACGTCGTCTACTACCCATCGATCCGCGGCCTCGAAGAGAATGCCGTCGGCTTCGCGGTCAACATCTCCGTGCCGCTCTTCGACGCGGGCCATCAGGCCAAGGCGCGCCAGGCCATGGCCGACGCCGTTCACGCCCAGCACGAGGTCGACTTCGACCGCGATCAACAGTTCGAAGGCCGCCTGAAGCTCGCCCACAGCACGGCAGAGCTGTCCGCCCGCGCAGAGCTCGCCTCGCTCGACAAGGATATGGCGCAGGAGCAGCTCGACGTGATCCTGCAGCAGATGAAGTCCACGCCCAGCGGCAGCGCGCCGGTCACGCCGAAGGACGAGGCGAACGCCCGTATTCAGGAGCGGCAGAAATACTTCGACGTCATCGACGCGACCTTCCAGCTCCGCGAGACGCAGGTCAGCCTGCTGCGCCAGACCGGCCAGCTGGAAAGCTGGCTCAAGTCAGTAGCCGCCCTTGACACCCCGTCGAACTCCAAGGATGGTGTTACGGATCTGGTTGCGCCGAAAACTCCTTAAGCGACATCAAATTCAGGTTCTCTCAGTTACTTGAGAATCGGCCCTGACATTTGATCCTCGCTCATACCTCTAAGCCCGCGAATTCCCTTTTGTTCGCCATAACTTCACCCCCAGGGTGGTAAACTGGAAGGCAGTGATGAAGCCTCTGAAGACGCTCTTTTTGAACCCGCCCTCCTTTGAGAACTTTGACGGTGGAGCCAGCTCCCGCTGGCCCGCTACCCGCGAGATCGAATCGTACTGGTATCCCGTTTGGCTGGCCTATCCGGCCGGGATGCTCGAAGGTTCGAAGCTGCTCGACGCTCCGCCGCACCATGTCAGCGCGGACGAGACGATCGAGATGGCCAAGAGCTACGAGTTTCTCGTGCTCTTCACCTCGACGGTTGGCTGGTCGGGCGATCACGCGCTCGCGCAGGCCGTCAAGGCCGCGAACCCGACCATCAAGATTGCATTCGTCGGACCGCCGGTGACCACCGACCCGGATCGCGCTCTCAACGAGTGCAACGTCATCGACTTCGTCTGCCGCCGCGAGTTCGACTTCTCCGTTGTGGAGTTTGCGAACTACAAGCCGCTGAACGAAATCCTCGGCATCAGCTACAAGGATGAGCACGGCGTCATCCAGCACAATCCAGACCGCCCGCAGATCGAAGACCTCGACGCGATGCCCTGGGTCACCGACATCTATGCGCGCGACATGGACGTCACGCGCTACAACGTGCCCTTCCTGCTGCACCCCTACGTTTCGCTCTACTCGACGCGCGGCTGCCCGGCGCAGTGCACCTTCTGCCTCTGGCCCCAGACCCTCTCCGGCCACGCGTGGCGCAAGCGGTCTACCGATGACGTCGCTGCCGAGATGAAGCATGCCAAGGAGCTCTTCCCGCATGTGAAGGAGTTCTTCTTCGACGACGACACCTTCAACATCCAGAAGGCCCGCACCATTGAACTCTCGAACAAGCTGAAGCCACTTGGCATCACCTGGTCCTGCACCTCGCGCGTCACCACAGACCGCGACACCCTCAAGGCCATGAAGGAAGGCGGCTGCCGCCTGCTCATCGTCGGCTTCGAGTCCGGCGATCCGCAGATCCTCAAGAACATCAAGAAGGGTGCGACCGTCGAACGCGCACGCGACTTCGTGAAGGACTGCCACGACCTCGGCCTCATCATTCACGCCGACTTCATCCTCGGCCTGCCGGGCGAGACCAAGCAGTCGATTCGTAACACCATCGACTTCGCCAAGACCCTCGACTGCGAGACCATCCAGGTCTCCGTCGCCCACGCCTACCCAGGCACAGAGTTCTACGACTACGCCCACAAGAACGGCTTCATTACCAACGAAGCCATGGAAGACGGCGGCGGCCACCAGATGGCCCACATCGAGTACCCCGGCCTGCCCGTCGAGTATGTCATGGAGATGGTCCACAAGTTCTACGACGAGTACTACTTCCGCCCCAAGGCTGCATTCCGCGTCGTATGGAAGGCCATCGTCAACCGTGACGTGCCCCGTCTTTACGTCGAGGCCAAGGCCTTCATGAAGCTCCGTTCCCAGCGCAACAAGGCGTCTCGCCTCAAGAAGGAAGAGAATGCCCTCAAAGCGCAGGAATCCGTCAGCATGAACGCGTAATTCGCCACATGAACAAGGCGGTCAGCCTTCCCGCTGACCGCCTTTTCCTTTGTCCCTATCCCTCGGAATCCTGATGAAGCACACCCTCACCCCGCAGCGATATCTCGTCCTCCTCGCCATCATGGTGACGGTCTCCTTTGGCGACACGCTGCTCTCGCACGGCATGTCCCAGGTCGGCCCGGTCTCGATCCACCACCTCGGCCTTCTGCTCACCGCCCTCAAGAATCCCTGGGTCATCGGCGGCATCGTCCTGCTCATCGGCTTCTTCTCAAGCTACCTCAGCGCGCTTAGCTGGGCGGACCTCACCTTCGTCCTTCCCTCGACCGCCTTCTCCTACGTCATCATCGCGCTGCTCTCGCGCTTCTGGCTGCACGAGACGATCTCCGTCTCCCGCTGGCTCGGCATCGTCTCCATCGTGTGCGGCGTGGGCTTCGTCGCCAACGGCCCCTCGCTGACGGAACATCCCGTTCCTCCCAAAGCTATCCTGACCGCTAAGGAGCAAGCGTGAGCGCGATGATGACCATGACGCTCAGCTCCCACCTGCTCCCCTCCGCCTCCCTCGAGACCTGGTCCCTCATCACCGCCGTCGCCGCCACCGCCGTCGCCGGAGACGTCCTCACCGCAGGCGCGATGCGCCGCATCGGCGACCTCGACGACATCCGCGCTCACTCCGGCCTGCTCGGCGCCATCAAGGCCGTCGTCACCAGCCCGATGTTCCTGCTCGGCGTCGCCACCATGGCCTTGAGCTTCTTCACCCTGCTCTTCACCCTGAGCATCGTCGACGTCTCCCTCGCCACCCCCGCAAGCGCCGCCATGACCTTCATCGGCAATGCCTTCGCCGCGAAGTTCTTCCTGCACGAAAACGTAGATCGCCGCCGCTGGTTCGCCGCCATCTTCGTCTGCCTCGGCGTCTTCCTGCTCGCCCACTAAAGCAAATACTGTCCTGCCGGACGAGCCTCCTGCGCGGAGCGCGGTCCCTTCGGGACATGTGATCGTTTCGCGTGGTGCTACAAGATGAATTTCATTAGTCCCGACGCTGGCAGCTCCTCGGCCATGAAGCGCTGCGGATCCCCAACCACCGCCCCCGCTGCAAGCCGCCCACTCCGCGCCCCACCCTCCATCGTTGACGGCCATCCACTCGCCGTCCAATCCCCCGCAAGAAACAATCCCGGCCACTCCGTCTGTTGCCCTGGCCGAAACGCATCCAGCCCCGGCGTCACCGAGAACGTCGCCCGAGCCTCTTTGAGAATCCCACTCTTCACCAGCTTCGCCCGCTTCACCTCAGGAAAGAATCGCTCCAGCTCCTTCAGCGCAGGCGCAAGGATCTCTTCGCGCGTCATCCCAAGCTGCGCCCTCGATCCTGCGATGATGATTTCGACATAACTTCCCTGCTCCGCTGGATAACGGCGAATCCGCGACTTATGGAAGAACCATTCGATCGTCGTATCCAACAGCCAAGCATGATCGAGATCGCTGATCTCTCGATCGAACCACAGCAAAATCGACGTGAACGGCGCATGGATAAACCGATCCGTCTTCGCGCTCAACTGTTCCGCAACCGCGCCACCGTTCGTCGCAGGCCGGATCGCCGGGAGCAGTCGTTGCGTCTGCTCAAATGGCAGTGCGAGGATCACCGCATCCGCGCAATACGCCGCCGCCCCCGTAGCCGCGCACCAGCGCCCATCGGCCTTCTGCGTCACCGACTCCACACTCGCCCGCAGTTCCACACACCCACCCTGCGCAACGATCAAATCTGCAATCGACTGGTATAACTCGCTCAGCGGACCCGTCGGAATTCCCAACCGTCCCCCCGTCGACGACTTCACAAACAGCTCATGGAAGACCATCCCCGCATACTTGGTCGAACAAGCCTCAGCCCGATCGTTCAACGTCGCCATGATGATCGGGTTCCAAAAGTGTCGCAGCGCAAGCTCCGTCTGCTTGGTCCGCTTCAACCACTGCTCAACACTCTCGGAGTCGTTACCCGGGTAGCCCCGCAAAAACTCCATCAATCCACGCGCGATCCCAAGCTTGTCCTTCAACCCCAGCATCGGAATCTGCAGGAAACTCGGCCCGAAGTGCAGCGGCGCAGGCAGGCCGCTCAACGCAATCGTGCTCGTCCGCCCACTCGGTTCAAGAAACGTCTGCTTGTCGTACCAGCGAATCTTATCGCTCGCACCCGCCTGCCCAAAGAGCTCGATCAGATTCGTGCAACACCCCAGCAGCACATGCTGCGAGTCGACCACCTCGTGCAGCGCCGGATGCTCATACGAGTACGCCCGCCCGCCCACATACGGCTTGCGTTCAAGCACCGTCACCCGCTTCCCTGCCCGCGTCAGCGCAGCAGCCGCAGCCAACCCCGCAGCACCCGCACCCACCACGATCACATCCTGCGCTTCCCCACCGTTCACGGCAGCAGCCTGTACCGCAGCGCCATCGCCGCTCCCTGCGCGAGGATCATCAGCTTCTTCTTCGTCGGCACGCTCACGCGCTCGCTGAACACATCGTAGTCATGCGCGATGATGCGTTCGAGCAGCCCGCGATAGATCGTCACCATCACCCACAGCGCCGCCCGGCTGTCGCGATCGATCATCGGTAGCAGCTTCTCCGCAGCCGCGTAGTACGCTAGCGCCCGATCCCCTTCGAGTTTCAGCAGCGGCTTGAGCGACGCCGCAGGCTTCTCATTCGAAGCAGTCAACGACACCTCTTCGACCACAAGCCCGCTTCGCTCCAGGTCTTCAAGCGGAAGATAGACACGGCCCCGCTCCACATCTTCCTTCACATCCCGCAGGATGTTCGTCAACTGAAACGCCACACCTGTCTGCTCAGCGAGCAGCTCCGCCGCAGGATCGCGATACCCGAAGACGCGAATCGTCACCAGCCCAACCACAGACGCGACGAGATAGCAGTAGCGATACAGATCGTCGAAGCGGTCGTAAACCTGCACGCTCCCAACCGTCAGCACACCCGCCTGCGACTCCTCGAGATCCATCGTTGTGCCGCGCACCAACTGCTCCAGCAGCTCGTTCGAAATGTTAAACCGTCGCTGCGTATCCCGCACCGCAGCAAACACCGGGTCCGGCGCGAGGATGGTCGATTCGCGAAACGCCGCCAGCCACGACGCCATGATCTTCCGTCGGTCCGCAACCGTCCGCGACTCTTCATCGGAGATATCGTCCGCCCGTCGCATAAACGAGTAGATCGCGCACATCGCGTCGCTCTTCTCACGCGGCAACACGCGAAACGCGTAGTAAAAGTTCTTCGCCTCGCGCTTCGCAATCGCGCGGCACTCCGCATATGCCCGCTCAAGATGCCACGGATCGAGCGGCTTCAAGGCACTACGCGGAGCAACGGTCTCTGTCGTAACCGGGGCCGCACTCGTTCGCTTCAATGGACTCTCAGACACGGTCAACGCGCACTCCCCAGCAGTTTGCTCCAGATCAACCCCGGCCCTACCCCGGCGACCAGCCGCAGCTTCTTCCACTTCGAAACCTCGGGTCGCTGCTTCAACGTGTCGAATCCCTGCGCTTCAATCGCATCGAGGATGGCCTCACCGCCCTTGCGAAACAGATCCAGCGTCGTCTCCAGTTCGCGATCCACACGATTGCTGATCGCCGCTCCCTCACGCAGCATCGCGCGTGTCAGTTCGACCAGATGCGTCATCAGCGCGCGATACTCCGGCGTGAACTGCCTAGCCGCGATCTGCTCATCCGTCACGCCAAACCGTACCATCTCGTCCGCAGGCAGATATCGCCGCCCACGCTCCCAGTCTTCGACCACGTCCTGCCAGAAGTTGGCATACTGTAACGCCGTGCAGATCTTGTCCGAGAGCAGCGCGGTCGACTCCGCGCGATACCCGCAGATCCAAAGCACCAGCCGCCCCACAGGATTCGCCGAATTGTGCGAATACGCCTCAAGCTCCGCGATAGACGCGAAACGCGTCTTCGTCTGGTCTTGCTTGAACGCGGCCAGCAGATCGTGAAACAGATGCCGCGGCAGATCGCACGCCACAATCGTCTCGCGCAGCGCGACGAACACCGGATGTCGTGACCGCTCCGGCGCGTCGTAGCACTCATCCAGCAGCGCGCCCCACTCGTTCAACAGCCGCAGTGCAGTCGCAGGGTCCGCAACCTCATCCCCCAGATCATCCGAGACCCGGCAGTACGCGTAGAGGCTCTCGAAGTGTGGCCGCACCCGCGCCGGAAGAAACAACGTCGCGACGTGGAAGTTCTCATAGTGCGTGGTCGCGAGCCGATGGCACCACTGCTGCGCCTCAGCCAGCGTAGGCCGTGCCTCCGGCGTTTCAAGTCCCTTGGGCGCACCCTCAAGGCTCATCCCGGCGAACTCCACCGGCTGCTCCGAAACAGCGGTCGGTGACGTCATCGCGCGACTCCATTGTGCGCAGCCTCAGGCAGAATCGCCGTCTTGATATCGACCGTCCCCGGCTTCGCGGAGCGAGTCAGCATCGCCCGAAAGACATCGGGCACATCGTTCAACGTCGCATGGCCGGTGATGTACTCAGCACACTTGAACCGTCCGCTTGTGATCAGCGCAAAAGCCGTCCGGCAGACAGCTGGCGTGTGATGGAAGCTCGCCTTCAGCGTGATGTCGCCGTAGTGCAGTCGGTTGGTGTCGAGCGCAACCGTTGTCCCCGAAGGCGGTCCGCCAAAGAAGTTCACCGTGCCGCCCTTGCGCACCATGTCGACCGCCCACTGCCAGGTCGTCGGCGTCGCGACCGCTTCGATCACCGAATCCGCGCCACGGCCCGCAGGCGTAAGCGCCCTCGCCGCAGCAACCACGTCTTCCCCCTCGGCAAGCTCGGCGAGACGCAGCACCTGCTCCGCGCCGAAGAGCTTCGCCGTCGCCACCTGATCCTCTCGCTTCACCACCGCAATCACATGCACCCCGGCAAGCTGCGCCACATGCATGAACATCAGCCCGATCGGTCCCGCGCCCAGCACAATCATCGTGTCGCCCGGCTGCGCCGCCGTCTCTTCAAATCCACGCACAACGCAAGCCAGCGGCTCGGTCAGCGCGGCGTGCTCGAACGGCACACCATCAGGAACCTTCAAGGTATTTTTCTCGACGATCCGCGCCGGAATCTTCAAATACTCGGCATACGCGCCGTTATTGAACAGCAGATCCTCACACAGGTTCTCCTGGTCATGCTCGCAGAAGAAGCACGCATCGCATGGCGCTGAGTTCAACGCGACCACGCGGTCCCCAACCGCGAACCGTGTGCACCCCTCGCCCACCTCGACCACCGTCCCGGCAAGCTCATGCCCAAACAGGATCGGCGGCTTCAGCATCATCGCGTGGTAGCCGCGTCGGTAGACCTTAAGATCGGTCCCGCAGGTCAGCGCCGCGCCGACCCGCACCACAATCTCGCCCGCCCCCGCACGCGGCACCGGAATCTGCTCCAGCCGCAGGTCTTCCTTGCCGTACAGCACAACGGCAGACATACTCTTTCTGAAATCGCTCGAATCGACAGCATCGGCCAGCATCTGGCCCGGCATTTGGGACACGGAAGTCATCTCACCTATTTTCTCACCGTTTTGCTCGCATTTCTCGCTCTCCATCTCTCCCAGGAAATATCTCTCCGGCCCTGGTCCGGGCTTCGCTCGCCTGCATCTGATAGAGTGAGCCAAACTATGCCTTTTGTTTCGCCGGAAGTCTTCCTCAAGGAACGGATCGCTGCGGTGCAGGAGTATTACCTCCTCACAGCGCGCGCAGTCGTGGACATCTTCACGCCGCCGCATTACTGGAACGACGTCTTTACCCAGATGGATTCCATCGGCGTCGGCTCCATGCCCATCGTCATCCTCACCGGATTCTTCACCGGCTGCGTGCTCGCACTCCAGTCCGCCACCTCGCTCGAGGAGTTCGGCGCCATCAGCATGACCGGCAACCTGGTCGCGCTCTCCATGGTCCGCGAGCTCGGCCCCGTCCTCACCGGCCTCATGATCTCCGGCCGCAACGCCTCCGGCATGGCCTCCGAACTCGGCTCCATGAAGGTCACCGAGCAGATCGACGCCATGCGCGCCCTCGGCACCGACCCCGTCCGCAAGCTCTTCACCCCGCGCCTGCTCGCCACCGTCATCATGATGTTCTTCCTGACCATCATCTCGGACGCCGTCGGCATCGCCGGAGGAGCCATCGTCAGCGTCTGGTCGCTCGGCCTCAACGCCAGCGCCTACTTCCACACCAGCTACCGCGCCCTCCACTACGCCGACGTCGTCCAGGGCCTCACCAAGCCGCTCTTCTCCGGCTTCATCATCGCGTCGGTTGGCTGCTTCTTCGGCATGACCACCAAGGGCGGCACGCAGGGCGTCGGTAAATCGACCACCCAGGCCGTCGTCGTCTCCTCCGTCTTCATCATTGTGGTCGACTTCCTCGTCAGCCGCGTCATGCTCGCCATCTTCAACCACGCAGGCTGACCCGATGCCCACTCCAGCAGTCGACACAGAGCGCGAACAGCATCAGGTTGATCCGAACCAGCCCGTCGTCGTCTTCGAAAACGTCACCATCTCCTTCGACATCAAGCCCGTCCTCGAAGACATCTCCTTCACCGTCATGCCCGGCGAAACCCGCGTCATCCTCGGCCCCGCAGGCTGCGGCAAATCCGTCTTGATGAAGCTCGCCAACGGCCTCATCTGCCCCGACCAGGGCACCATCCGTATCTTCGGCGAAGACATCACGAAGATGCGCGAGGTCGACCTCTTCAAGATGCGCGCCCACGTCGGCATGGTCTTCCAGGAGTCGGCCCTCTTCGACTCGCTCTCCGTCGAAGACAACGTCGCCTACCGGCTCCACGAAGAGAAAGTGGCCGAGGACGAAGCCCACGCCCGCGTCGTCGAGTCGCTCAAGTTCGTCGCGCTCGAACACGCCATCACCAAGTTCCCCGACGAGCTCTCCGGCGGCATGCGGCGCCGCGTCTCCATCGCCCGCGCCCTCATCACCAAGCCCGACCTCATCCTCTACGACTCGCCCACCGGCGGCCTTGACCCCATCACCTCAACCACCATCGTCGAGCTCATCGTCAAGCAGCGCGACGTCTCCCGCACCACCTGCCTGCTCATTACGCACCGCCTGCAGGACGCCTTCACCCTCGCGATGAACCGCTGGAACCCCGAGAAGGGCCACATGGAGCGCATCCCCAACGACGGCATTGAAGACAGCACAAAGTTCCTCGTCCTCAACGAGGGCAGGGTCGTCTTCGACGGCTCAACCGAAGAGCTCGTCAGCTCGGACGACCCCTGGCTGAAAGACTACCTCTCTTAGCCGTCGACGGTGCCACTATCGATAGTGGCACCGTCGCTGTTGCCACCGTCGCTGCTTGTTATCCTTGTCAATCTCGCTTTTGATTCTTGTCATCCTTCCGCGCAGCGGGACGATCTGCTTTTGCCCTTGTCCTCGCTTTTGCCCCTGTATTTGCTTTTGCCCCTGTCCTTGCTTTTGCCCCTGTACTTGCTTTTGCCCCTGTATTTGCTGCTGCCCTTGTCCTTGCTGTTGCCCTTGTCCTTGCTGTTGCCCTTGTCCTTACTTTTGTTCTTGCTCTTGAGATAGGTCCGGGCTGTAGCCCGGACATCAACCGAGCCTCGAAAAGGGCTTTTAGCCCCTGAGACATGATTTCTTTTTCCGTACCGTCATATTGCTGCACCAGCAAGATCCTCAGGCATAAAACTACAGATAGCCCACAAGAAAGAAATCTCGAATGAACGCACCTGCCCTTACCGCCGAAGAACTCATCGCCTGGAACGAAGCCACCTCGCAGCAATGGCGCACCTTCGTCGCCGAGAACCCCACGGTCCTCGAAGTCAAATGCGACATCTATAAAGCGGAGACCGTCGGCCAACTCCTCCAGCACATCGTCGCCGCCGAACTCCGCTACGCCGAGCGCCTCGCCGAGTTCCCCGTCTCCGACTACGCCCAGATCCCCTACGCGACCGCCGAAGAAATCTACGCCACCCACGACCGCGCCCTCACCATCCTGCGCGCGCTCCTCGCCGACCCCATCTACGACTGGTCCACCCAGCTCGAGTTCGCCACCCTCACCGCCGGTCGCCGTCGCTCCTCACGTCGCACCATCCTCTTCCACGCGATGCTTCACGGCGTCCGCCACTACGCCCAGCTCACCACGCTGGTCCGCCAGGCAGGCTTCGCCCCGAAGATGGCCCTGGACTATCTCCTCATGGACTCCCAACCCGCATAAAGAAAAAGGCGCCCTGCGCGGGCCGCGACCACTTCGTGGTGTCTGGAAGCTTCGCGGGGGGCCTCCCGTTGGCCACCACGGATCGGGTGCCCCATCCATGACATGCTTCTGGTCTTGGGTGGGACGTAAACTGCTCCCCGACATGACAGCCACAGATCTTCATCTTGCGACCATCGGGAGCACCACGCGAAGCGGTATACACACCACGAAGTGGTCGCCGCCCGCGCAGGGCGCCCGTCCGGCAGGACACGCCTTTACTGCTTCGCCGCCGACCCAGCCACAATCGTCGCGCTCCCATGCGTCTGCTCGAAGTCCTTGTTCTCCGCATTGATCGTGATATCGCGGTTCAAAAAGAACAGCACATGCAGCTTGAACTCCGTCCCAAAGGTCACCGGAAACCAAACCCCACCCGGCTGCGGCGCATACACCACGCTGAACCCAAGCCCCGGCACGCTGGTCCCCAGCAGCGTCCTCACTGCAAACGGAATCTGCTTTGCCATCGCCGTCCGCACCACCACCGGCTGAAAGGCTTCGCTGTCGACCCAGACATCGCCCTTCCACGTAAAGTCGTCCTTATCCTTCGGCACAAACGCGATGTGGAAGGTATCCCTCCCATTCATCCGCTCCCGCCCCACCAGCTTGAACGTATAGTCCGCCTGGCTCTTCGAAGTCAGTGGAAACAGCCTCGCCCCAATCCCATCCTTCGCGCCTTCCCGGTCGCTGTTCACCAGATTCTCGCGCATGTTCTCGACAAGATCCCGGTCCATCGTGTCGTCGTCATCGATCTCCGCGTGCAGGTCATTCTTATCCGCATCGACCTCGCTCTTCCCCGCGTCTTTCTTGGCCGGAAGCCGATCGTACGTCACATACTTTCCTTTGAATAAGAGCCGCCCATCGAGCTTCAACAGCTCCTGCTTCGAGCCCTTCTCGGTCGGCACCACGCGCATATCGGTGGTCTCTTCACACCGCACGCTCTTCCCCTTACGCGACACCACATGCGCATGCTGCACATAGACGTAGTGCGACCGCAGCGCCTCAGCCTGATCCTGATTGGCCGCCACCCGAGCCATGATCGCATCCGCCGTCAACTCAGCCGAGACAGGAGAACTCTCGCCCGCTGGCGCCACCTGTTGCGACAACAAACTGCCCACAGGCAGCACCAACGAAACGAGAAGCAGGAGGGCTCGCATGTTGATCCATACGCGCCCCACCCGCAGAAGTTCCCTTGCCCTCGATACCGATGTCCTGCCGGACGGGCCCGCTCCGCGCGGGGCGGTCACTTCGTGACATGTGATCGCTTCGCGCAGTCCTCCCGTTGGTCGGCGCGAACTTAGTGAGCCAAGGCCCTTGCCCTTCCTATTCCCTACTCCCTATTCCCTACCCCCTGCCTTTACTCAAACTCCCGATTCCACCGCTTGATCACCCGCGTCTCCCGCTCAAATGCAAGCACACTCAGCGACCCCGTCCCCAACCCAAACAAACTCCCCCCCGTAGCCGGAAGCCCAATCCACCGCGCAGCCAGAATCCGCAAAATATGCGCATGCGCAAACAACGCAACGGTTCCATCTTCGCCAGCCGCAGCCAAAGCCCGCGCGATCACTCCATCCGCCCGCTCGCCCACATGCTCCACCGGCTCGCCGCCCACAATCTCATCCTTCCACACCGACCACCCCGGATGCTCCTTGCGAATCTCCGGCGTCGTCTTCCCCTCATACACCCCGTAGTCCCACTCCCGCAGCCCCTCGTCGACCGTCGCCACATCGCCGTACCCAGCAATCGCGCACGTCTCCCGCGCCCGCTGCATCGGGCTGGTCAACACCGCAGCAAACGTCTTGCCCCCCAGAAATTCCTTCAACTCCACCGCCCGCCTGCGTCCATGGTCGGTCAGCGGAATATCCGTCCTGCTCGTATGCGCCCCACTCAGGCTCCACTCCGTCTCGCCGTGCCGAATCAACCAAAGCTCCGCCATCCGAAAACTCCTCCGTAGCCAGCCGCCTTCATCCCAGCAGCCGCCTGCCTCTATCCTAACCAGCTTTGCCGGATCCTATTCGCCGTTGCCGTTATCCTATAAGGATGGACTTCCAGCTCACCACTACCTACAAGCCCCAGGGCGACCAGCCCCGCGCCATCGGCGAGCTCGTCGCCGGCCTCAACGCCGGCGAGAAGGATCAGGTCCTGCTCGGCGTCACCGGCTCCGGCAAGACCTTCACCATGGCCAAGATCATCGAGGAGCTGAACCGTCCCGCCCTCATCCTCGCCCAC
>Ga0302314_10008070_pt1 | contig 18802 bp, 21 predicted proteins | sample III_Palsa_N2_3_FD_200533 | JGI IMG/M metagenome (GOLD analysis project Ga0302314, IMG submission 200533) | Peat permafrost microbial communities from Stordalen Mire near Abisko, Sweden - III_Palsa_N2_3 | ecosystem: Environmental > Terrestrial > Soil > Palsa > Peat permafrost | place: Sweden...
ACGAGCACTGAGCGGAGCGACTGCGTCCTTCGATACGGACGCTTCGCGTCCTACTCAGGATGACGATTCGGGGTGGACCAAACAAACCTTCGTCATGCTGAGTAGCCTGCACAGCAGGCGTATCGAAACACGCAAGCCCCCTACGGCGCTTCAGCCGCCGCCTTCATCGTCTTGAGCACATTGCCGAACATCGCCTTGCGGCCGGCGATGTCTTTGTCCTTGGCGGCCTGATCGGGGTCGGCGGACAGGTCCCAGAACAGCGAGTAGACGATCTTGGTTTTCGCGCCTTCAGGCACGTACTCGACCGTGCCGTGATAGGAGATCGGCGAGAGCGGCTGGGCGTAGGTGTAGGAGCGGTCGGTCTTGGCCACCAGGATCTCGTTGATCCGCCCGCCGATCAGCCGGTTGGTCCCGAGCCCGCCCGTGCCCACGGTGTAGACGCAGGTGGTCTTGAACCAGCCGGCGATGTCGCAATAGCCGGCGGTCTTCTTCATCACCACGTCGATCGGCTTGTCGACGGTGATGTCCTGCACGACCGAGGTGTATTCGGCCGGCTTCTTGTCGGGCGTCGCCGGCGCCTGCGCGCTCGCCACGCCGGACCAGGCCAGGACGCCGAGCCCCGCCAGCGCCGCCATCTTGATCCCAAAGCTCATATCCGCGCCCTCCCGGCTTTTTCTACGAAGCGGTATGGTGGCACGGCCAGGGCGCGGCGCCAAACGGCGATCTACTCCCGCCGCAGCAGCCGTTCGTTCAGCAGCGTCCCCCACCAGCTGGCGTTGAAATCGGCCTTGATCTGCTTGGGATCGTATTCGGGCTGCTCGACCCAGTCGAAGAAGCTGAGCCCCCTGGGCTCGCCCTCCTGGAAATAGCGTTCGAAGGTGTAGTCCAGCACGCCGACCTTGCCCTGTTTGATGTGCAGGGTGCGGAAATCGAGCTCGCGCATGGCCTCGCGCAGCGGCAGGCCGAGCCGGTGATGGGCGTAGAGCACGCTCATGATCCCGGCCCGGTCCGCACCGGACTTGCAGTGCATGATGGCCGGATACTCGACGGTGTCGAACAGGGTGCGGGCCGCCGCCACCTGCGCCCGGGTCGGCGCCTCGCGCGAGGAGACGGCGAAGTCGGCCAGCACCAGGCCGAGGTCGCGGCAGGCCTGCCGCTCCAGCACGTAGAAACTGGTCTCATAGCCGCCGCCGCGCAGGTTGATCACCGTGCGCACGCCGCGCTTCTTCCACCAGCCGAGCTGGAACGGCCAGGGCTGGTTGGTGCGGATCAGTTCGGGCGACACCCAGTGGGCGTTCTGGAAGCCGAGCCTGAGATAGGCGTGGTCCTGCCACAGATAGTCGAGCACGGTCCTGAACCGGCCCCAGGCGGTGGAAAGGTCGAAGCGGGCCAAGCGCGGTCCTTCTATGATGGTGTCCTGGATCGGCGCCCATCCAGCGCCTAACTAGGGGTTCGCCGCCACGAGGGGAAGCGCGTCGCCTTGACACCCGCGGGCATTCGTCAGAACCCAGCCGCATGACTTCGACCGATGCTGCGCAGAGCCTGAGTACGCGCGCGCTGCTGGCGCGGCTCTATAACGACTATCTGAAACCCAGGCGGGCGCAGCTGATCGTCGCCCTGCTCTGCGCCGTGCTGGTGGCCGGGCTGTCGGTGACCCTGGGCAAGCTGCTGGGTCCGGTGGTCGAGCAGATCTTCATCCAAAAGCGCGCCGACAGCCTGGTGCTGATCCCGCTGGCGATCGTCGGCGTCGTCACCCTGCGCGCCGTGGCGCAGGTGGTGCAGCTGTCGCTCGCCAACCGGATCGGCAACCGGGTGGTCGGCGACATCCAGAAGCAGATCTTCTCCACCCTGATCCGCGCCGACCTTGCGCGGCTGCGCGCCGCCCACTCCGGGACCTACGTCTCGTCGGTGCTCTACGACGCCGGACTGATCCGCGAGGCGGCGACCAACGGAGTGATCAACTATACGCGCGAGGGTCTGACGGTGGTGTTCGCCGTGGGCTTCATGCTCTACCAAGACCCCCTGTTGACCGCCCTGGTCCTGCTGGGCGCACCGCTGGCGTCGTGGATCATGCGCCAGTTCTCGCAGCGCACGCGGCAGGCGGCCGAAGGGGCCATGAGCGAGACCTCGGCCCTGTCGACCGCGGTCATGGAAAGCCTCGACGGCGTTAAGATCGTCAAGATCGACAACCGCGAAGCCTTCGAAGAGGCGCGCGTCTCGGCGGTGATCGACCGCCGGCAGGACTATCTGATCAAGGGCGCCAACGCCCGCGCCGCTGCCGCGCCGGCCACCGAATCGGTCACCGGCTACATCACCGCCGCCGTGATCGCCTACGCCGGCTGGCGCGCCCTGCATGGCCATATGACCATCGGCGCCCTGACCGCCTATCTGGCGGTCCTGGCCATGGCGGGCCAGTCGCTGCGCCAGGTGTCCAACCTGCAGAGCATATTCGCCGAAGGCATGGCGGCGGCGCGGCGGCTGTTCACGGCGCTGGACGTGCGCGCCGAGGTCGGCGATGCGCCAGACGCCCTGCCGATCGAGCCCGCCGACGCCTCGATCCGCTTCGCGCAGGTCTCGTTTGGCTATACGCCCCAGGCGCCGGCGCTGGTCGATGTGGACCTGGAGGTGCGCCGCGGCGAGACCGTGGCCCTGGTCGGCCCCTCCGGCGGGGGCAAGTCGACCATCCTCAGCCTGATCCCCCGGTTCTACGACGTGACCGCCGGCCGGGTGCTGATCGACGGCCAGGACGTGCGCGGCGTGACCCTGGCCTCGCTGCGGGAACGGATCGCCCTGGTCACCCAGGAGCCCTTCCTGTTCGACGACACCATCCGCGCCAACATCGCCTACGCCCGGCCCGAAGCGACCCAGGACGAGGTCGAGGCCGCCGCCCGCGCCGCCGCCGCTCACGACTTCATCGCCGCCCTGCCGGACGGATACGACACCCAGTCCGGCGAGGCCGGAGCCCGGCTTTCCGGCGGCCAGCGCCAGCGCATCGCCATCGCCCGCGCCTTCCTGAAGAACGCCCCGATCCTGCTGCTGGACGAGGCGACCTCGGCGCTCGACACCGAAAGCGAGCAGAAGGTGCAAGAGGCGCTGGAGCGGCTGATGGCCGGGCGCACCACCCTGATGATCGCCCACCGCCTGTCGACGGTCCGGGGCGCCGACCGCATCTATGTGATCGACGCCGGTCGGGTGGTGGAGCAGGGAAACCACGCCTCGCTGATCGGACATGGCGGCCTCTACGCCCGTCTCGCCCGAGCCCAGAACCTGGACGTGGCCCTGCCGGCCGTGTCCATGGAGACGGCCGCGGCATTGGACGATGTTCCATGAGGGCCGGATCTTGAAGCACTGGTTCCGTCGCCCGGGCGTACAGGCGGCGCTGGCCTGGCTGATGGCGGCCTACCTCCGCTTCGCCCTGTCGACCATCCGCTGGCGTCAGGAGGATCGCGCGTGCGCCGAGGCGGTGTGGGACGCGCGCCAGACTGGCCCGGCCTCCTCTGGAAGGGGCGGCGTGATCGTCTGCTTCTGGCATTCGCGTATCGCCCTTTCGCCGGCCTGCTGGCCGCTGGACCGGGCGCAGGAGCCGCGCGCCCTGATCTCCCTGTCGCCGGACGGCCAGTTCATCGCCGGCGCCGTGCAGCGGCTGGGCTTTCCGGCCATCCGCGGCTCGTCCCGCAAGGAGACCGATCCCACCAACGACAAGGGCGGCGCATCGGCCTTCCGCGACGTGCTGAAGTGGATCAAGGGCGGCGGCGGCGTCGCCATCACCCCCGACGGGCCGCGCGGCCCGGCCGAGACGATGAAGGAGGGCGCGCCCATGCTCGGGCGCGCGTCCGGAGCGCCGGTGCTGTTCGTGGGGCTGGCCTCGCATCCCTGTCTTCGGCTGGGGAGCTGGGACCGGGCGATGATCCCCCTGCCCTTCACCCGCGGCGCCATCGTCTGGGCCGGCGGCGCCCCGGCGGCGCGCGACGCCGACAGCGCCGTGCTGGCGCAAGCGTGGGCGGAGACGCTATCAGGTGTCACGCGGCGCGCAGAGGTGCTGGTGGAATGAGCCTGCCCTTGGCCCTTCGCGCTTACGGGCTGGCGACCAGCCTCGCGGAGCCACTTGCCCCACTGCTGCTGAACGGGCGCGCGAAACGCGGTAAGGAGGATCCGCATCGGATCGGCGAACGGCTTGGCCACGCGTCCCGGCCACGCCCCGACGGTCCGCTGGTCTGGCTGCATGGCGCGAGCGTCGGCGAGAGCCTGTCGCTCCTGCCGCTGATCGAGCGTCTGCGCGCCGAGCGGCCGGCCCTTCAGGTATTGCTGACCTCCGGAACCGTCGCCTCGGCCGAGCTGATCGCCCGCCGTGCGCCCGAAGGCGTCATCCACCAGTTCGCGCCGGTCGACGCGCCGCGGGCCGTCGCCCGCTTCCTGGGCCACTGGCGTCCCGATCTGGCGATCTTCGTCGAGAGCGAAGTGTGGCCGAACCTTTTGATCGCCGCCAAGGCCCGGGGCGCCCGGCTGGCGCTGATCTCCGCCCGCCTGTCGGACAAGAGCGTGGCCGGCTGGGCCAGGCGGCCGGAGGCGGCGCGGGTGCTGTTCCGTGGCTTCGACCTCGTCCTGGCGCAGACCGACGCCGTGGCCGAGGGCCTGCGCCAGCTCGGGGCCAGGGACCATGGCCGGCTGAACCTCAAGCTGGCGGGCGCGCCGCTGGCCGTCGATCAGGGCGAACTGGCCGCGCTGGAATCCGCCGCCGGCGACCGGCCCGTCCTGCTCGCCGCCTCGACTCATCCCGGCGAGGACGAGATCGTCCTCGACGCCTTCCGGATGATCAGCGGCTATGCGCTCCTGGTCGTCGTCCCCCGCCACCCGGTGCGTGCGGAGGAGATTCTGGCCGCCGCCCGCGCGCGTGGGCTGGGCGCGGCGGCGCGCACCACCCAGCCGTTCGGCGAGGCGCATGTCTATGTCGCCGACACCCTCGGTGAGATGGGGCTGTGGTTCTCGCTCGCCGCCGGCGCGCTGATCGGCGGCAGCCTGCTGCCGGGGCCTGGCGGTCACAATCCGATCGAGCCGGCCCAGCTCGGCTGTCCGATCATCACCGGTCCACACGTCGACAACTGGCAGGGGATCTACGCCGACCTGATCGGGGCCGGCGCGGTGGCGATCGCCCGCGACGCCCTGGAGCTGACCGGGGCCTATACCGAGGTGCTGCTGCAGCCGGCCGCGGCGCGGGCGCGGGCCGCGCGCGCCCACCAGGTGGTCGCCGCCGGCGAGACCGGGCTGGACACCGCCGTCACGGCGCTCGTGAAGCTGCTCGCGTGAGACCCTGGTCCACCCCCCGCTGGTGGTACACCGAGCGCGGCGGCAGCCTGGTGCTGCGCATCGTCCTGACGCCGGTGTCCTGGATCTGGACCTGGGCGACGGCGCGCCGGATCGCCCGCGCCACGCCGATCGACGTCGGCTGTCCGGTGATCTGCATCGGCAACCTCACCGTCGGCGGCGCCGGCAAGACGCCGGTGGCCCGCGAGGTGCTGCGGCGGCTGCGCGAGCGCGGGACCCTGGCGCACGGCCTGTCGCGCGGCTACGGCGGCCGGCTGGAGGGCCCGGTCCGGGTCGATCCCGCCTGCCAGGACGCAGCCGAGGTGGGCGACGAGCCGCTGATGCTGGCCCGTGACGGTCCGATTTGGGTGGCGCGCGACCGCGTGGCCGGGGCGCAGGCGGCGCAGGCGGCGGGCGCCCCGGCCGTGGTGCTCGACGACGGCCATCAGAATCCGAACCTGAAAAAGGCCCTGTCGCTGGTGGTGGTCGATGGCGAGACCCGCGGCGGCGAATGGCCGTTCGGCGACGGCGCCGCCTTTCCGGCCGGGCCGATGCGCGAACCCTTCGACGTGGGGCTGGCGCGCGCCGATGCGGTGGTGATCCTGCTGCCGGCCGACCTGGAAGCCCCGGATCCTCGCCTCCTGGCACTGTTCGGACACCGTCCGATGCTGGTGGCGCGGCTGCAACCGGCGGCCGATCCTCCGCCAGGAGCCCAGTTGGGTTTCGCCGGCGTCGCCAAGCCGTGGAAGGTCGAGCGGGCGCTGAAAGCCGCCGGATTCGACCTGGTCGACTTCGCCCCGTTCCCCGACCACGCGCCCTACCGCGACGCCGATCTCGACTTCCTCGCGACGCGGGCGAAGGCCCTGGGCGCGGGCCTGGTGACCACCGAGAAGGACTGGGTCCGTCTGAACCCCGCCTGGCGCGCCAGGGTGGCGGCCTGGCCGGTGCGCGCGCGGTTCGACGACGAAGCGGCTCTGGACGCGCTGCTCGACGCGGCGCTGGCTGGGTAAGAACACCTGCAGCTGTGACCGCATCATTTCCGATCCACACGCCTTTCCCTATGGCGTCATCCCGGAAAGCGCGCAGCGCTTGTCCGGGACCCAGACCTTCACAAGCTAACTGGCGCCGCCAAGGCCAGGCGCGGAGGATGGGTCCCGGACAAGGCCTGCGGCCTTTCCGGGATGACGACAGTCTTCATGGGGGGCGCAAACCATGCCCAATCGTTTGGGACACCCGCGTCTACGAAGACATCATTCCTACGCCTTCGACGACAACACCAGGACGCCGTTCAGTTGTGTTTGCAAATTTCCCTAGGACGTGGCCACGCTCTGCTGCGCCGGCGCCGCCTTGGCCGGCGCGCCGAACACGAACCGGTCGATGAAAGCGCAGAGCTCCCTCATCTCCTGGGCGGCGGTCGTCTCGGCGGTGAGCTCTTCGGCGGAGCGGCCGGTCTCCATCACCGTCTGGTAGGCCGCCCGGGCCCTGATCACGACCGGTGCGATCGGCAGCCGGAGCAGGTCCAGCGCCTCGATCGCGCGCTTGACGATCGGCGGCTCGATCCCCTCGCGCGACGCGGGCGCCTGGTTCAGCACGACCAGCCCGGGCCGGCGGAGCTGACGAATGATGCTGCTGGTCCGCACCGCGGCCGACAGATCGAGGAAGGTCGGGCGCACGATCAGCAGCGACAGGTCGGAAAGCACCACCGCCTTGGCGGTTTCGTCCTCCAGCACCGCCGGCGTGTCGATGACCAGGGCTTCCGCACCGGAATTCATCGCCGCGGTCTTCAGGGCGAACAGCTTGGAGCCCGACGTCGCGATCAGCTCCGGTCCGGGACCTTCGCGGCCCTTGAACACCTCGATCGCGGAATACTGGGGGTCCGCATCGGCCAGGATGGTCTTGCGGCCCCTGAGCACCAGGCCGACCGCCAGATGCGCCGCGATCGTGGTCTTGCCCGAGCCGCCCTTGCGCCCAACAACCGCCACGGTCCTCATCGAGCCACCAACCGACGCATCCCCCAAAGCTGACCTATCGAGAAAGGCGGCGGACCGCATCAGCGAACGTGTGAACTTTTGACGTCAGGATGAAGGCCCGCCGGTGAACTGCCCAGCTTCAAGGCGCCGTGCGCGTTTGCTGGCGCCGGGCTGTGGATGAGGCAGGCTGAATTCGGCCCCGGCGACACTTAGTGATAGGAGCGGGCGCAGCAGGAGGGCGGCATGCGGATGCATCTGGCGGAAGTGAACATCGGACGGGTGCTGGGCGGCTCGGACGATCCGCGCATGGCCGACTTCTTCGACAACCTGGCCCGTATCAACGGCCTGGCTGAACGCATGCCGGGCTTCGTCTGGCGGCTGAAGGATGAGACCGGCGACAGCGCCATGGCCCTGCACTGGCCGGGCGACCCGACCATGAACGTCAACCTGTCGGTGTGGGAGAGCCCGGAAGCGCTCGGACGGTTCGTGTTCCAGACCGCCCACCGCAACATCTACGCCCGCAAGCATGATTTCTTCGAGGCGCCGGACCAGCCGATGTTCGTCCTGTGGTGGGTCGAGCCTGGGCGCATCCCGACCCTGGAGGAAGCCAAGGCGCGCCTTGACCACTATCGCGCAGAGGGTCCCAGCGACTACGCCTTCGGCTGGGCCGACCTGCCGGAGGCCAAGGCCTGGATGGAGCGCCGCTGCGCCTAGTTAGCTGAGCCCCGCCTTCTTCGCGAACGCCAGCGCCGACTCGGCCAACGGGACCACGCGTTCGGCGTTGGCGACGGCCTGGGTGCTGGAGGCGGTGCCGTCGCGCACCCGGCCGACGATGCCCTGCAGGATGCCGGCAAGGCGGAACTGGTTGTAGGCGAAATACCAGTCCAGCGCGGGCAGGCCGCTGCGGCCGGTCAGTTCACAATACTGCTCCACCGCTTCGTCCAGCGTCGGGATGCCCAGCGCCTTGAGGTCGAGGTCGGCGATGCCCGAGCGGCCGTCCCCCTTGGCGAACCAGTTCATCAGGAAGTAGGTGAAGTCGGCCAGGGGATTGCCGAGGGTCGACAGCTCCCAGTCCAGCACCGCCGCCACCTTGGGCTCGGTGGGGTGCAGCGACATGTTGTCGAGCCGGTAGTCGCCGTGGACGATGGAGGTGGTCTCGTCGTCCGGCACGGTGGCCGGCAGGAACTCCATCAGCTGCTCCATGGCCGGGATCACCATGGTCTCAGACGCCCGGTACTGCTTGGTCCAGCGATTGATCTGGCGGGCGAAATAGTTGCCGGGCTTGCCGAAGTCGGCGAGGCCGATGGCCGCGTAGTCGGTGTTGTGCAGGTCGGCCAGGGTCTTGATCTCGGCCCGATAGATGGCGCGGCGCTCTTCCGGCGCCATGCCCGGCAGGGAGCCGTCCCACAGGATCCGCCCCTCGACCATGCTCATCACGTAGAACATGGTGCCGATCACGCTGTCGTCGGTGCAAAGGGCGTAGGCGTGGGCCACCGGGAAGCCGGTCGTGCCGAGCGCCGAGATCACCTTGAACTCGCGGTCGACCGCGTGGGCGGACGGCAGCAGCACACCGGGTGGCTTGCGCCGCAGCACATACTTTCGGTCCGGCGTGACCAGCTGGTAGGTCGGATTGGATTGGCCGCCCTTGAACTGGCGCACCTCCAGGGGGCCGCGATAGTCTGCGACATTCGCCTTGAGCCAGGCCTCGAGCCGGCCCTCGTCGAGCCGATAGCGCTCGTCCACCGGCTTGGTGCCCGAGAAGGTATCCTGAGCGGAAGGGGCGGCGTCAGCCATCAATCGTCCTCGACCTGCGTACCGTTTCTTCTGGCGGCTTTGTGGCGCCGCCAAAGCCGGGGCGCAAGGGAGGCGTAGGCGTGGATTTCGGCATCATTTGGTGATAAATCACATGCATGCGCACCACAGTGGCTCTCGACGACGATCTCCTGAAGACCGCGGCGGAGCTCAGCGGCATCGACGGAACCTCGGCGGTGCTGCGCGAAGCCCTGCGCGCCCTGATCCAAAGGGAGGCGGCTCAACGACTCGCGCGGCTTGGTGGATCGGATCCGAACGCCGAAGCTCCGCCGCGCCGCAGCCCTCCCTCACCGTGATCCTGCCGAAATGATCCTGGTCGACACCTCGATCTGGATCGATCACTTCCGATCGGCCGACCTCGGGCTCGCCCGCGCCCTTCAAGACGGCCAGGTGCTCGTGCATCCCTTCGTGCTGGGCGAGCTGGCGCTCGGGGTGATCTCGGTCCGCGATCTCGCGCTGTCCTACCTGTCGCAGCTGCCGAGGCCGGCGATCGCGACGACGGACGAGGTGCTTGGGCTGATCGATCGCGCAGGGCTGCACGGCTCGGGCATAGGCTATGTCGACGCTCATCTGCTGGCGTCGGCCCTGCTGACACCGGACGCCCAGATCTGGACCCGCGACGGGCGTCTGGCCGGCGTGGCCGAACGTATGAACGTCGGGCTCACCCCGCCTTGAGCGCGCGCCAGGCGATGTCGGTGCGGTGGAATCCCCCCGGCCAGTCGATGCGGGCCACCGCTGCGTAAGCGCGCGCGCGGGCCACGGCCAGGGTCTCGCCGCGGGCGCAGACGTTCAGCACCCGCCCGCCCGTGGCGATCAGGGCGCCGTCGGCGCGGCGGGCCGTGCCGGCGTGGAAGACGGTGACGTCCGGCCCGAAGTCCTGCTCGGCGCCGCGGATCACCGAGCCCTTCTCCGGCGCCTCCGGATAGCCGCGCGCCGCCAGCACCACGCAGACCGCCGCCTCGCTACGCCATTCAGGCGGCGGCAGGCGGGCCAGGGTCCCGGTGGCGGCGGCGTACAGATAGGGCAGGAAGTCGCCGGCCAGCCGCAGCATCAGCACCTGGCATTCAGGGTCCCCGAAGCGGGCGTTGAACTCCACCAGGCTGGGCTTGTCTCCATCGATCATCAGGCCGGCGAACAGCACGCCGCGATAGGGCGCCCCCTCCGCCGCCATGGCCCGGACCGCCGGCGCGATCAGGGTCCGCTCGGCGGCGGCGATCGCGGCCGGCGTGGCGATCGGGGCTGGTGAATAGGTCCCCATCCCGCCGGTGTTGGGGCCCTGGTCGCCGTCGAAGGCGCGCTTGTGGTCCTGGGCCGCGCCGAACAGCACCGCGCTCTCGCCGTCGCAGAGCGCGAACAGCGAGGCTTCCTCGCCGGTCAGGAAGGCCTCGATCACCACCCGCGCGCCGGCCGCGCCGAACCGGCCGCCCAGCATGTCGTCGATCGCCGCCTCGGCCTCGGCGCGAGTCTCGGCGATCACCACGCCCTTGCCCGCCGCCAGCCCGTCGGCCTTGATCACATAGGGCGGCGCGAAACCGTCCAGCGCCGCGTGCGCCGCCCGGGCGCTGTCGCAGGTCACGTGCGGGGCGGTGGGCAGGCCATGCCGGTCGGCGAAGGCCTTGGAGAAGGCCTTGGAGGTCTCGAGCCTGGCGGCCGATGCGGTCGGGCCGAAGCAGGGAATGCCGGCCTCGGCGAGGGCGTCGGCGAGACCGACCTCCAGCGCCGACTCGGGGCCGACCACCACCAGGTCCGCGGCGATCTCCTGCGCCAGCGTCACCAGGGCCGGGACGTCGAGCACGCCCACCGGGCGGCATTCGCACAGGGCTTCGATGCCGGGATTGCCCGGCGCCGTAACCAGCCGCGTGAGCCCAGGCGACTGGGCGATCTTCCAGGCCAGGGCGTGTTCGCGCCCGCCGGAGCCGACGAGGAGGACATTCATGACGCGCCGTCTGGCCCGCGCCGCCCTGCTGGTCAAGCGCGGGAGGTCAAGCGGTCGCGCGGCAGCCCCATCGCGCCTATCTTCCTCGTATGAGCCTGGTCGAATCACAGACCGAGGAGACGGCGGCGGGCAACGCCGCGGCCTATTCGGTGTCGGAGCTGGCGTTCGCGATGAAGCGGACTCTGGAGGAGGCCTATGGCTTCGTCCGACTGCGGGGCGAGATCTCCAAGGTCACGCGCCATGCCTCGGGCCACATCTATCTGTCGCTGAAGGACGAGCGCGCGGTCATCGACGGGGTGGTGTGGAAGGGCAGCGTGCGCGCCCTGGCCTGTCAGCCGGAGATGGGGCTGGAAGTGATCGTCACCGGCCGGATCACCACCTATCCCGCCCGCTCGTCCTATCAGCTCGTCATCGAGAGCATGGAGCCGGCGGGCGTCGGCGCCCTGCTAGCCCAGCTCGAGCGACTGAAGGCGAAAATGCAGGCCGAGGGCCTGTTCGAAACCGCCCGCAAGCGCGCCCTGCCCGCCTCGCCGGCCGTGATCGGCGTGGTGACCAGCCCGACCGGCGCGGTGATCCGCGACATCCTGCACCGGATCCGCGACCGCTGGCCCTGCCGGGTCCTGGTCTGGCCGGTGGTGATGCAGGGGGCCGACGCGGCGGCGCAGGTGGCGGCGGCCGTGCGCGGCTTCAACGCTATTGAGGGGTCAGGCCCCCTGCCCCGCCCGGACATCATCATCGTCGCCCGCGGCGGCGGCTCGATCGAGGACCTGTGGCCGTTCAACGACGAGGCGCTGGCCCGGACCGTGGCCGCCAGCGCCATCCCGCTGATCTCGGCGGTGGGGCACGAGACCGACACCACCCTGATCGACTTCGTCTCCGACCGGCGCGCGCCCACGCCGACGGCGGCGGCCGAGATGGCGACACCGGTGCTGGCCGACCTCCGGGCGCAGGTGCTGGGCCTGGAGCAGCGGACGGCCCGCGCGGTCCAGCGCCTGTTCGAGCTTCGGCGGGCGCGGCTCGACGGCGCGTCGCGCGGCCTGCCCCGCCCCGAGGCCCTGCTGGGCCTGGCCAGCCAGAGATTCGACCTTGCCGCCGGCCGGCTGGCCGCCGGGCTCAGCCGCAATGTGGCGGCGCACGAGCGCGACCTGGTGCGGATTTCCGGGCGATTGAACCTGCACCTGCTGCAGCGGCCGGTCGCCTTGCGCGCCGAGCGGCTGGCGAGCCTGCGGCCGCGCCTGGCCGTCGCCGTCGGCCGACTGATCGAGCGGCGTGAGGACCGGCTGGAGCGCGCCGGCCGGCTGTTGCGCTCGCTTCACCCCGAAGCGCCGCTGGCCCGCGGCTTCGCCCTGGTGCGCCGGGCGGACGGCGATCTGGTCCACACGGCCGCCGCGCTGAAGCCGGGCGAGGCCATCCAGCTCAAATTCGCCGACGGGACCGCCAAGGCCAAGGTTGAGGGCGATGCGACAAAGATGACACAACGCAAACAAGCGTCGCCAGATCAGGGAAATCTTTTCTGAGTCTGAGGTTTGCGCGGCGCAGCAGACAGATTACAGTTTGCTCATGAACGCGTTCGACCGCAATCTCGATGGACCGGCTTCCGTACACTACGGCGACGGCGAATACGTCGTGCTCAAGCCCGGCCGCTATGTGATCTGCGCCGTCTCCGGCCGGCAGGTGCCACTGGAGCTGCTGCGGTATTGGAATGCGGAATTGCAGGAAGCCTACGCCGGTCCGGAGGAGGCTCTTGCGCGCTGGCGAGACCTGCAGAGCGCCGCTTGATCGATCGGCCGATGTATCGGCTGGAGCGCCCGGTCGCGGTCGCGGCAGGCCGGGCGGTAACGGGTGGTAAGGCGCGATAGCTTATGAACAATCGGAGGCTAAGGAACTGAACTTATGGGTGGCCTAGAGAACCTCCGCGTCTTGCTCGTGGACGACAATCAGCACATGCGGGCCATCGTCATGACGGTGCTGGCTGGCGTCGGCGTGCGCAATATACGCGAGACGCGCGACGGCGCCGAGGCGCTGGAGGCGCTGCGCGACTGGTCCGCCGACGTGGCCATCGTCGATTTCCAGATGTTCCCGATCGACGGGGTGGAGTTCACCCGGATGGTCCGCAACGCGCCAGACAGCCGCAATCCCTATCTGCCGATCGTGATGATGACCGGCCATTCGGAAAAGACGCGGGTGGTCGAGGCGCGCGACGCCGGTGTGACGGAGTTCGTCGCCAAGCCGTTGACCGCCCGGTCCGTGCTCGAACGACTGCAGGCGGTGATCTACCGCCCCCGCCCCTTCGTCCGCTCGGGCAGCTATTTCGGACCTGACCGGCGCCGACGGGACGACCCGTCCTACAACGGCCCCTGGCGGCGCGCCGCCGACAACGGCAAGCCCCCCGCCGGCCGCGGCGCCACCAGCTCCGGTGAAGACCAGCTGCAGTGGGACGAGGCCTGAGGCCTGCGGGTATCGCGGACTGACGCGCGACGCCGCTCCACCGAAAACAATACCTCGTCGTCGCCCGATCTGATGCCGACCGGCCCTACCGGTAGTCCGCGTCTGGCCAGCGCTTGTGGACCCAGAACCAGTCGGCGGGGCGACGGCGTATCCGCTCCTCGACATAGGCGTTGATGGCCGCGACGCCGGCGTGCACGTCCGTCTCGCGGTCCCCGGTGTTCACCAGCACGATCGGCTCGTCGACGGTCACCCGGAAGCGCGCCTTGGGCAGCCGTTCCACCCACATGGGCTGCAGCACCGCGCCGAAGCGCAGCGCCACGCGTGTCGGCGCGCCGGCGGTATGCACCGTGCGGCCGAAGAACGGGGCAGCGACGCCGCTGCTGAACTTCTGGTCGTTGAGGAAGGAGACCGACTGGCCCTCCTTCAGGGTCTCGAGCAGTTCACGCGAGCCGATCCCGCCTTTCGGCGCGAACAGGGTCACTCCGTAGCGGGCGCGTGTCTTGATGATGCGCCGGTCGAAATAGGGGTTGTTGGCCGCGCGGTAGGTGACCCGGCACGGCACGCCGGCGTCGACGATCGCCGCCGCCATCACCTCCCAGTTGGCGAAGTGCCCGGAGATCAGGATGGCCGGCTTGTCGGCGGCGGCGATGGCGACCAGCCGTTCGCGCCCGACCACTTCGACCCGCCCCCTTGCCGGGGTCAGCCGGTCGGTCAGCGGAAACTCGAAGAAGGTGCGTCCAAGGTTGTCCCACTGGGCGTCGAGGAGGGCCGCGCGGTCTTCCGCCGTCCAGTCCGGGAAGGCCAGTTCGATGTTCCGGGCGGCGATCCCTGCCGAACGGGTGTAGCGGCCCAGCTTGCGGAACAGCCAGCCGCCCACCGCCGACACGCCCTCGATCGGGAACAGCCGCGCGCCCGCCCGCGCGACGTCGAACGCCAGCGCTTCGAGCCGCCAGGTCAGGTCTCGCGAGAACGATGGGCGCCGATCGGCCATGGCCTTGGATTAGGCAGTTGCGCATCGCGTCGCAACGCACTCAGGCCTCCTCCGCATCGCAAGGCTTGGCTGTGTGTCCAAAGTCACGCATCCTCGCGCCATGCGTGCCGCTTTCCTCCTCGCCCTGTTGTTTGCCGCCCTCCTTGTCGCACCGGCGGCGGCCCAGTCCGATCCGGTGACCAGGCCCCCGTTGCTCGCGTCGAAGCCGACCGCCGACGACATCGCCAAATTCTATCCCCCGCTGGCGCACATGTACGACATCGGCGGCCAGGCGATCGTCAGCTGTGGGGTCAGGCCGAACGGGGCCGGCCACGACTGCAAGGCCCAGAGCGAGACCCCGCCGGGCCTGGGTTTCGGCCGCGCGGCCGAGAAGGTCGCGGCCACCTTCCGGTTCTCGCCGGGGATGGTGAACGGCGTCGCCGCCGAGGGTCCTTGGACCAGCCGAATCGCCTTCCAGCCGGACACGGAGGCCGAGCCCGATGCGCCCACTCCCGCGGAGACTGCGCCGGCCGAGACGCTGAAACTGGCCGAACAGTTCGTCGCCGCCGACGACCTGATCCCGGCGTTCGACATGACGGCGGTGGAAACGGCGGCCAAGCACGACTGCGCCGCCAACGGCGGCGCGCTTTGCGATCAGTTCGGCAAGGCCGTCGAGGACGCCACAGCGGAAGAGAGCGCGAGGCTGCATGCCGCGCTCATCGCCTGGGTGGCGGCGACCTATACGGAGGGCGAACTCAAGGCGCTGGTCTCGACGCCGGGTGCGCGGGATCCCGGCCTGATCGAGAAGGGCGGCCAGTTGGCGCTGGTCCTGCCTGAACTGGAGCGCCGCGCCGGGCGCCATCACCATCAGCTGATCGCCAGACACTATTGCGAGGTGGTGGGATGCCCGCCGCTGACCCCAGGCGGAGCGGCGGCGGCCAAACCGCAATGAGCGACAGCCCGCTCATCTTCGCAAATCCGGCCCCGAGCCGCGTGCGCTTCAGTGTCGGCAGCGCACTGCAGGCGACGCTCGACGCCCTCGGCGCCAACCTCGGCCCGATGGTGGTGCTGGCGCTGATCATCGTCGGCGTTCCGAGCCTGCTCGTTCACCTCATCAACGCTTACACGCCTTATGGAGCCGTCGCTCCCGTCGACACCTTGGGCCGCTTCCTCACCCCTGCCGCCCTCACTCTGACGGTGGTCAATTTCCTGACAGGCGTACTGCTCCAGGCGGCTATTGCACGGGTGGTCGTCACCTACCTCAACCGCGGGCGACCGCGTGTTATTGACAGCCTTTCATCGACCGCCCGGGCGCTCCTCCCATTGCTAGGGATAGCCTTGCTCAGCGCCCTATCCCTCGTGGCCGCGTTCATCACCTTCTTAATTCCTGTCTTCGTCGCCGACGTTCGGGGTCATCTGAGGGCAGAGTTAGGAAGCGTTTTAGGCGCCTACCTGATCCTCATCGTTCTGTTGGCCCCGGTCGCATTTTTCTGGGTGCTGTGGTCGGTGGCGGCGCCGGCGCAGGTGGTCGAGGGACGTGGCGTGATCGGCTCGCTCGGTCGGAGCATCAACCTGACCCGCAACCATCGTTGGGCGATCCTCGGCGTCATGACGATCCTGACGGTGATAGGCGCCGTGGTGAGCATGATCGGCATAGGGCTGCAGGTCGCGGTCAACATGCTGCTAAATACAGACACCGTGTACGGTGGGAGCATGGCGGCGGCTGCGGCAGGACTAGCCAGTGCGGTCATGACCGGCATCAGCGGCGTCTTTGGCGCCGCCGCGCGCGCGGCGATCTATTCCGTGCTGCGGCAGGCCAAGGAGGGCGTGGCGCCGCAGAGCCTGGCGTCGGTATTCGACTGAAGGCGGCCGCTAAGCCGCGATAACCGTCACGTTTTCGCTCTCGCGGACGAAGACGCAGGGCGCGCCTGGCGCCGGTTCGAAGCCCGCCGGCGCCGGTTCGCCAGCGCCCAGCATCAGCCGGCCGCCGGGCGCCAGGGCCTTCTCCAACCGGGCCAGGGTCGCCGTGCGCGCGTCGGGCGCGAAGGCCGAGACCACGTTGCGGCAGACGATCAGGTCGTAGCCCTGGTCCACCTGGAACGGGTCGATCAGGTTCAGGCGCATCCAGCGTACCCGCTGGCGCAGGGCGGCCGACACGCGCCAGGCCTCTTCGAGCTCCTCGAAATGGCGCAGCAGCCTGCGGATCGGCAGGCCGCGCTGGACCTCGAAGTGAGTGTAGACGCCGGCCTGGGCCTTCTCGAGCGCGGTGGTGCTGAGATCGGAGGCAAGGATTTCGACCGGCGGCAGCGGCTGCTCGGCCTCGTCGACCAGCATGGCCAGCGAATAGGCTTCCTGGCCCTGCCCGCACCCGGCGCTCCATATCCGGAGGCCTTCGGGTCTGTCCGCGGCCAGGGCGGGCAGAACGATCGCAGAGAGGGCGCCGAACGCCTGCCGATCGCGGAAGAAGGCGGTCTCCTGCACCGTCATCGCCTCGACCACCGCGCGCGCCAGGGCGCCCGAGGGTTCCTGCATGACCCGGTCGATCACTTCCGACACCGACGCCAGGCCTTCGCGCCGGGCGAGCGGCGCCAGGCGGGTCTCGACGAAGAAGCCGCGCTCGCCGGTCAGCATCAGCCCCGAACGCGCGCGCACCAGGGCGCAGAGGAAGTCGAGATCGGGCGGGTTCACAGGAGTCCCGCCTCGCTGAACTTGGCCACCACGATCTCGCCGTCGAACGGCTTCATGATGTACTCGTTGGCGCCGGCGTCCAGCGCCTCGCGGATGCGTTCGGCCTTGTTCTCGGCGCTGCAGAACACCACCGCCGGCTCGTCGCCGCCCGGCTCCTGGCGCAGGCGCTTGAGGAACTCGAGCCCGTCCATCATCGGCATGTGCCAGTCGAGCAGGACCGCATCAGGCATGGCCCCACGGCACACCGTCAGGGCGTCCGCACCGTCCACCGCTTCGATGATTTCGAAGTCGAGGCTCTCCAGGATGCGGCGGGCGACCTTCCGCACCACACGGCTATCGTCGACAACGAGGCACGTCTTCAAGCTGCGATCCCCTCGCGTGATCTGCGGTTCGGGCGGGAGAACCCGGCCGACGCATGATGGGAGATCGCGGTTAAAGACCCGTTCGAACGCTCGAAATATTCAGGGCGATTTCAAGACGTCCCTAACGCGGCGTTAAGCGGGGCAACGCGCCCGCAGCACCACCCTGCCCTCGCCGGTCACCGCATCGACACGCCCGCCGGCGGCCTTCAACAGGGCGTTGAGATAGTAGGCCTGCACCCAGTAGCCGCCGAGACCCTCGGTCAGGGCCTCGCCCCGCAGCCCCTGCTGGGTCTCCGGGCGGAGCCGCGCGCGGGGGCTGACCGCCTCGATCGACATCAGGATATCGGCGCCCTCGCGATGAGCGGAGGCGCGGACGACGCCGCCGCTGGGAACGGCGTCTCCGCCGATCTGGGCGAGGTTCAGCATGGCACGCGCCGCCGGCTTGTTGAACACCGGCAGCTCGACCGCCCAGTCGAGCTGGGCCCGCACATAGCTGTAGATGCTCTCGGCGAGCCGGCGCAGGTCTTCCGCCGCGAAATCCTCGGCGGTGTTGGAGGCGCCGAAGGCCACGCGCGAGAAGGTGACCAGCGCCACCGTCTTCTGGGCCGAGGCCTTGATCAGGTTCATCGCATCGGCGCGCATGTCGGCCATGGACGGATCCTCGAGCAGGTCGAAGCCCGAGATGATGGCGGACGCCGGCGCGATCAGGTCGTGGCATAGCCGGCCGGTGAGTTGCGCCGCCAGTTCGGGCGCGCTCACGGCGTCGCCGATCGGAGGTTCCCGGCCCAGCACCTTGGACCATTCGCCATCGGCGTGATCCTCGGGAGGCGGATATGGGCCGGCTTGGGGGGGGGAATCGCTCAGAACCGTCTCCTCGGACGCAGATAGGTGACGCCGATACGCGACGCAGGTCATGGCTAGTCCCACCCGCAGTGTGCGACAAGAGCGCATGCCGCAGGATCACACCATCGACACCTTCCTGGAGCCCGGCGTGCTGGTGCGCCATCCGGGCCAGCCGGACTGGGGCGTCGGCCAGGTTCAGTCGGTGGATGGCGCGCGCGTCACCGTCACCTTCGAGGACGCCGGCAAACAGGTCCTCGACGGACGCGAGATACGGCTGATCTATCTGGGACCGGATCCGCGCGGCGACGGACACGGTCTCTGAGCCTTTCGGCTCGGCTGCGCCGATTCAGCGCCCCTGGTCGTCGTCGTAGCCACGGCGCGACGAGTAGAACGCCAGCCCCATCAATCCGAAGCCGAGCACCAGGCTCAGCACCACACCGAGCCCCAGGGCCACATAGCCGTGCACGCTGAT
>Ga0302314_10008071_pt1 | contig 18801 bp, 16 predicted proteins | sample III_Palsa_N2_3_FD_200533 | JGI IMG/M metagenome (GOLD analysis project Ga0302314, IMG submission 200533) | Peat permafrost microbial communities from Stordalen Mire near Abisko, Sweden - III_Palsa_N2_3 | ecosystem: Environmental > Terrestrial > Soil > Palsa > Peat permafrost | place: Sweden...
GCTCCTCGTGCCGAAGTCCCGAATCCGGAAGAAGTCGGACTACACCCCGCCGCCCACGGCGACCGCGGTGAAGCTCAGTTCCGGGCGCAGTTGGATCGCACCACTGATGCTGGCCCTGTTCCTGGTGGGCCTGGTGTGGATCGTCGTCTACTACGTGTCCAGTTCGTCGTGGCCGATCCAGGGCATCGGCAACTGGAACATCGTGATCGGCTTCGCCTTCATCGCGGGCGGCTTCGGCGTCTCCACCCAGTGGAAGTAGCGGTTTCCGGCCCTTCGGCACGGTCCCGACTCGGACGGGTGTTCATTGTCCACATGGTTATCCACAGTGGGGAAAACCATGACTATCTGTGGATAACTTGAGCCCAGAAGCCCCGACAGCCGCTCGTCGGCAGCCGGTTGCGGAATCGAAACAGCAGGTGGACACGGGTAGACCGCAAGATCCACAAGGGCGCCGCCGACTCCGGCGGCGCCCTTGTGGACAACTGGACGAATCACGGCCGCGGGGCCGACCGCACCGCCTCAGGCAGGGAGCTGGGCCGCCCCGACCAGACTGGCCACCACCACCGCGGCCAGCACCAGGCCCATCGTCCCCCACTGCACCAGGTTCCTCCGCCCGGCCGGCGCGTGCGCCAGGCCCAGGCCCATCGCCAGCCCCGCCACCAGTCCGCCCACATGGGCCTCCCAGCTGATCCCGGCGATGGTGAAGGTGGCCACCAGGTTGACCACGATGATCGCCACGATCGGCCCCAGCTGGTAGCCGCGCTTGCGCTGCAGCAGCACCAGCGCACCCAGCAGCCCGAAGATCGCCCCGGACGCGCCCAGAGCCGGCGTCTCCGGCGCCACGATCAGCTGCAGCGCCGAGCCGGCCAGCCCGGCCACCAGGTACAGGCTCAGATAGCGCCAGCGGCCGAGCAGCTGCTCCAGGGTCGGTCCGATCACCCACAACGACCACATGTTCATGCCGATGTGCAGGATCTGCTGGTGCAGGAAGACCGAGGTGATCATCCGGTACCACTGGCCGTCGGCCACCCCGCCGGCGTAGCCGGGGAGGTCGCCCAGCATCAGGAAGCGGTCGACGAAGGAGTTGCCCAGCAGGTAGGTCAGGCCCCACACGGCCACGTTGATCCCGATGAGGACCTTGGTGACCAGCGTGCCGTCGCGGACCGGTCGGCCGCCGAACGCGGTGGTGGCCTGCCGGACACCGGCGTTCCCGCCCTGCACGCAGTCCCGGCACTGGAAGCCCACCGCGGCGCCGACCCGGCAGTCCGGGCAGACCGGCCGCTCGCAGCGGGTGCAGCTCACCCCGGTCTCCCGGCCCGGATGCCGGTAGCAGTCCGGCAGGGTGTAGCCGCTGTGCTGCTGGGGACCGCCCGGCCCCTGCTGATCGGAGAGCATCTGCCTGCCTGCCTTCTGGACCTCGAGTGAACGCCCGAAGGCCAGCTTTCCACCTCCGGACCCGTCGAAGCCCGATCCGGGCCGGAGAACTGCCGCGAACCGGGCCGCCGGGCGACCGCTACCTGCGGCGCCGACCGCTACCTGCGGCCGATCCGCACCGACTCGATCACCACGTCCTCGACCGGACGCTCGCTGGACGGCGTCACGGCCGTGCCGGCGATCGCGTCGACGACCTTCCGCGAGGCCGGGTCCACCACCTCGCCGAAGATGCTGTGCTTGCGGTTCAGCCAGGCGGTCGGCGCGACCGTGATGAAGAACTGCGAGCCGTTGGTCCCCGGGCCGGCGTTGGCCATGGCCAGCAGGTACGGACGGTCGAAGTGGAGGTCGGGGTGGAACTCGTCGGCGAACTGGTAGCCGGGGCCACCGGTGCCGGTGCCCAGCGGGTCGCCGCCCTGGATCATGAAGCCGGCCAGCACCCGGTGGAACACCGTGCCGTCGTAGAGCGGAGCGTTCGAGGCCGCGCCGGTCCGGGGGTCGATCCACTCCCGGCTGCCCTCGGCCAGGCCGACGAAGTTGGCGACGGTCTTCGGGGCGTGGTTCGGGAGCAGCCGGACCTCGATGTCCCCGAGATTGGTCCGAACAGTGGCGTACAGCTCCTGGGCCACGACGCGCCTTCCTTCCGTCCGTGCCTAGCTCATGGCTTCATGTCGACAGAGGGAATCCTCGCATGCTCTGCACAACTGCGTACAAAAGAGCAGGATGCGTAGGAGGAGCGCCGCGCGCCCGGGAACGATCCAGGCGGCATGATCATTGTCAGAGTGGGCAGGCGACCCCACAGAACGCCACCGAGGAGGAGGAACTGGTGACCCGCATCGACGCAGCCCGCGAGGCCGCAGGGAAGACCAGGGAACAGCTCGTTCCCTACGCCGCGAGCGCACGGGACGCGGCGGTGCACTACACCGACGAGGCGTGGCAGCGGCTGGCACCGCACCTCGAATCCATCGAGCACAGCGTGATCCCCCGGGTCGTCCCGCTGTGGGAGCAGGCCAGGGCCAACGTGCCCCCGGCCGCGCTGGAGGCCGCCGGCAAGGCCGGCCAGCGCACCGTGGAGGCCGCCAGGGCCGCCGGACTGTCCGCCAGGGCCGCTGCGGTCCAGGCCCGGCAGGCAGCGGTCCCGGCCGTCAACAGCGCCCTGGAGGAGGCCGTCCAGGCCACCGCCGCCGCCGCGGCCACCGCCCGCGACCGGGGCGCGGCCGCGCTCCCGGTGCTGCGCGGACAGATCAGCGTCGCCGAGATCGAGGCACTGACCGCCCAGCACGCCCACAAGGGCCGGTGGACCCGCCGGTTCGTGGCCGTCGGCGTCATCGGCGCCGTGGCCGGCGGCGGCGTGGCCGCCTGGAAGTGGTGGCAGAAGCAGAGCAACCCGGACTGGCTGGTCGAACCCCCGGCCGCGCCGCTCCCGCTCCGCAGCACCCCGGCCACCGGCCCGGCCACCGGCGCGTCCGGGTCGAGCGCCACCGGCGCGCTCAAGCTGGACCCGGAGGTCGCGGCCAAGGAGTCCGAGGCCGAGACCCTGGACCCGGAGGAGCCGATCGACCCGGTCGATCTGGAAGCACCGCTCGACGGCGAGGACGAGGACGGCCCCACCCGCTGAGCACCGCCCGCCCCCGCGACCCCGCACGCACCGTGCGGGGTCGCGGCGCGTCCGGCCCCGTTCCGCCCGGCTGCTCGGCCACTCGGCTGCTCGGCCACTCAGCCACTCGGCTACTCGGCGTCGGCGACGACCGACCCCACCCGGTCCCCCAGCTCCGGATCCCGCCGCGTCAGCACAGTGGCGTAACCGACCGCGGCGATCACCAGGGCCAGCGCCAGCCACGGGAACCAGTCGTACGGCGCCGGCTGCCCCGGCTTCGCCAGGTAGCCCAGGGGCCCCAGGATCGCCACCGCGCCCAGCCCCGGCAGCACCAGGTGCCGCACCGCCCGGAACTCCTGCGGCCGGTACCGCCGGTAGTAGAACGGCAGCGCCACATTGGACGCCAGGTAGACCAGCAGGATCAGGATCGAGCCCATGGTCGACGCCTCGGCGAAGAAGCGCACCGGGTCCATCGAACCGCTCCGGCCGCCCAGCAGGTGCCCGGCGCCCCAGCCGCCGATGATCAGCAGCGCCAGCGAGATGAAGGTCGCGATGGCGTAGGTCGGCGTCCGCCGGGTCGGGTGCACATAGCCGATGAACGAGGGCAGCATCCCCTCCCGGCCCGCGTTGAAGACCAGCCGGGCCTGCGAGTTGGTACCGGCGATCAGCGCGCCCAGGGTCGAGGTCAGCCCGGCCGCATAGGCCAGGAAGGCGAAACCGCCGAGGGTCCGCTGCGCCACCGTCACGAACGGGATCTGCGCGGCGCCCAGCCCGGCCACGTCGTAGTCGAAGCCGGTCACCGTGGCGTAGGAGAACAGCAGGTAGCTCAGCGACATGATGCCGATCGAGCAGAAGACCGCCCGGCCGACATTGCGCCGCGGGTCCTCGGTCTCCTCCGCCAGCGCCGCCGAGTTCTCCCAGCCGACGAAGAGGAAGACCGCCAGCGGAAAGCCCTGCGCCAGACCCTTGAAGCCGTCCTTCAGCCGGCTCGGCTCGAACGGGCTCAGCGAGAGGTGGCCGCCGTGGCCGACGATCGTCGCCACCGACACCACCACCAGCACCAGCAGCTCGATGCCGAAGAAGAAGCCGGCCACCTTGGTGGAGACCGCGATCCCGCGCACCATCAGCGCCACCGACGCCGCCGTCAGCAGCAGCGACCAGACGATCCACGGAAGCCGTACGCCCGAGTAGCGCTCCACGGTGATCTGGACGAACCCGCCCGAGATCGAGATCACCGCCGCCATCCCGATGATGTAGCCCAGCCCGGCCAGCAGCGCGGTGGTGACCGCGCTGGTCGGCCCGAAGCTCCGGCCGACGAAGGTGATGAACCCGCCGGCCGAGGGGTGCGCCCGGGAGAACTGCGCCAGGGTGTTGCCGAGCAGCGCGACCGCAAGACCGGCCGCCGCGATCGTCAGCGGGGACGCCACCCCGGCCGTCAGCGCCAGGAACCCGAAACCGAAGTAGAAGCTCATCGCCGGACCGATGTTGGCCATCGTGGCCGCGGCGATGTCCACCGTGCCCAGCGTGCCGCCGAGCAGCCGGTGCTCGCGTGCCGCGCGGGGAACCGGACGGCCGGTGCCGGGGTCGGTCATGCTGCGCCCTCCCTGGGTGCCGGGTGCTGCCGAGTGGTGACGGACGGGTTCGCCGGCCGTCGGCGGTCGACGGTCGACGGTCGACGGTCAACCGTCGACCGGATCCGGACCGGCCGCGCGCAGCCGGTGGTGCGCCTTGACCGCCCCCACCGCCGCGTCCATCCGCCCGGTCTCCAGCGCGTCCAGCAGCTCGCCGTGCCGGAGGTTGCCGGCCAGCAGCTGGGCCGTCGTGCCGGCCGGCCGGAGCAGGCAGAGCCGGCCGACCAGGTCGGTGGCCCGCTCCCGGGCCGGCTGCCCGCCCAGGGCCCCGGCCAGGTCCAGGTGGAACCGGGTCTCCAGCCGCGGCAGCAGTTCGGGGTCGGCGGTCCGCCCGATCTCCTCGACCAGCGCCCGGAGTCCGTCCAGCTCCCCGCCGCGGATCTCGCCGCAGTGCAGCGCGACCAGGCCGCACTCCAGCAGCAGCTGCAGCGCCTCCAGCGGCGCCGCCAGCTCCGCGTCGTACAGCGCGGCCACCACCCCGGACCAGCCCTGGGCGACGAAGGTGCCGCCGGTGCGGCCGCGCTGACGGTCCAGCAGGCCGTCCTGGCACATGCCCTCCAGCGCCCGGCGGACCGTGATCTCGCTTATCCCCAGTCGCTCGGAGAGCACCCCGACGTCGTCCAGCCGCTGACCCGGGGTCAGTGTGCCCAGGCGGACCTGGAGGGCGATGGCGGAGCGCACCAGGTCCGAGCCGCCGAGCCCGGCGGCGGTGAGCTGGCCGCCGGTCCTGGCCGCCTGGGTGTAGGGGCCGAACTTGCCCGCTGTGCTCGCCACGGGACCACCCTAGCCGCCGCCGAACCGCAGCTCCGCGCCCCGGAGCCCGGGTCGGAGCCGGTCCGCGCTCAGTGCGCACCGGCGGTCGCCGCGGGGCTCTCCGAGCCCGGGGCCGGGGCCTCGTCCTCGGTGAAGTCCAGCTCCGGCGGGGCGGACCGGAAGCCCCGGGTCAGGTAGGCCAGATAGACGACGCCGAGGGCCAGCCAGACCAGCCCGAGCACCAGCGCGTGGTCGTCCAGCTTGGTCAGCAGGTAGACGTCCACCACCGCACCGACGGCGGGGGCGACCAGCCAGGTGAGCGCCGCGGGGCGCTCACCCGCCCGCCGACGGCGCAGGTAGAGGCCGATGACGCTGATGTTGACGAAGGTGAAGGCGGTGAAGGCGCCGAAGTTGATGAACGAGGTCGAGGCGGCGACGCTGAGCCTGAGCGCGATCAGGCCGACCGCGCCGGTGAGCACGATGTTGGCGGCCGGGGTGCGGAAGCGCGGGTTGATCCGGCCGAAGAACTTCTTCGGCAGCACCGAGTCGCGGCCCATCGCGAACAGCAGCCGCGAGGTGCTGGCCTGCGCCGCGAGACCGGAGGCGAACTGCGCGACCACCAGGCCGGCCAGGAAGAACGAGGAGAACAGGCTGCCGCCGATGGTCCTGGCGATCTCGAACGCGGCCGAGTTGGGGTCGGCGAAGGCGCTGCCGGGGTGCACCAGCTGGGTGGTGTAGGAGACCAGGACGAAGATGCCGCCGCCGATCAGCGCGGTCAGCATGATCGCCCTGGGGATGGTCCGCTGCGGGTCGACGGTCTCCTCGGTCAGCGTGGTCACCGCGTCGAAGCCGAGGAAGGAGTAGGCGGCGATGGCGGCCCCGGCCGAGATCCCGGCCAGCGAGGAGCCGTGGTTGGCGAACGGCGTGGTGCTGGCCATCGCACCCGCCCCGCCGAGGTGGTAGACGTGCGCCAGCGACAGCACCACGAAGAAGCCGATCACCAGCACCTGGAAGGCCATCAGCAGCGAGTTGGCGTGCTCGGCGACCTTGATGCCGACCACGTTCAGCACCGTGGTCAGCACGATGAAGCCGACGATCCAGATCCAGAACGGGACGGCCGGGAACTGCGCCTGCAGATAGGCGCCGCCGATCAGCCAGATCACCATCGGCAGGAAGAAGTAGTCCAGCAGCGTGGCCCAGCCGACCAGGAACCCGATCCGGGAGTCGACCGCCCGCCGCACATAGCTGTAGGCCGAGCCGGCCACCGGGTAGGCCCTGGCCATCTTGCCGTAGCTGTGCGCGGTGAACAGCATCGCCACCAGGGCCAGCAGGTAGGCGCTGGGAACGGTGCCGCCGGTGGTCTGCGCGACCACGCCGTAGGTGCCCAGCACGATCAGCGGCGCCATGTAGGCGAGGCCGAACAGCACCACCGATCTGAGCGAGAGGGAGCGGGAGAGCGTGGGGGATTCCATCGGGGCTCCGGGGGGTGCGTGGGAGTGGGGACGCGGTGCCGGCGGGGGTCGGGCGCCGAGGGCGGTCGGGCGCCGAGGGGGGGTACGGGGACGTGAGCGCGGGCGGTGGGGCGGTGGGGAGCGGTCAGCCCGGGCAGGAGCCGGGCCGCCAGCTGCGGGGGTCGATCCGGCCCCGGTACAGCGGCAGCTCGATCGGGGCGTCCGCGTCGGTGAACTGCTCCCACATCCGGTTGGTCCCGGCGGTGCCGTGGGTGCGGACCCGGGTGACGTGGTCCAGGTCCAGCACATCGGTGAGCAGCGCGGGCCCGGCGTCCGGGCACTCCGCCCGGACCAGCCCCTCGGGGTCGACGATCAGGCTCCGGCCCCGGCCGACCGGGCCGGCCGCGTTGACGCTGACCACGAAGACCTGGTTGACGATGGCGTTGGCCCGGGCCAGCACCACCTCCTGCTCCCGGTCGTCGCTGGTGGTCTCCACCGGGTTGACGATCACCTCGGCGCCCATCCAGGCCAGGTGCCGGGCGACCTCGGGGAACCAGCTGTCGTAGCAGATGGAGAAGCCGACCCGGCCGGTCCCCGGCACCTCGAAGACCACGAAGCGGTCGCCCGGGACATAGGGCTCGTAGGGACGCCAGGGGAAAACCTTGCGGTAGGAGGCGGCCAGCCGGCCCTCCGGCGAGAACGCCAGGGCCGTGTTGAAGAGCTCGCCCCGCTCGCCGCGCTCGGTCACGCTGCCCGGCAGCAGCCACACGCCGAGGTCTCCGGCCAGCTCGGCCAGCCGACGGACCCGCGGTCCGTCCAGCGGCTCGGCGGCGGCCTCCAGCTGCTCGTGGCGGCCGGCTGCCGCCCCGGCGTCGACGCCGCAGAGGTGCATCTCGGGGTGGACGACCATCCGGGTGCCGGGGTTCTCCGCCAGCAGCCGCTCCACCTCGGCGGCGAAGCCGTCCGGATCGGCCTCGGCCGGACGCGGCGCCGCCTGGACGGCGGCAATGGACAGGAGTCGGTTCACGGGGACCTCCAGCTCCCTGGGCGGGCCGCGTGACACCGGCGGCGGCGGACCGGACGGTCGGCCCCAGGCGGAGTCAAAATTAGAGCACAGTGAACAATTAAACAAGACCCCGCTTCGGGAACGCCGAAGGGCCCCACCCGCCTGCGCGGGTGGAGCCCTTGATCGTCCATGGAGATCGGCCATGGAGCCGGAGTGTGGAGCCCAGGGGAATCGAACCCCGCAATCGTTACCTTCCGACCTGCGATTTCGCCGGAAAACCGGGACAAACCGCCCGTTTCCATCCGCCTGGGTCCCTCTCGATCCGTTTCGATCCGGGGCCTCTGCTGACGTGTCAGCAGACCCGTCAGCCGGTCTCGGGGCGGGGCAGCTCGTCCAGGTCGATAGTGAAGGTGCGTCCGTCCGCCAGCTCGATCGGGAGCCTGCCGGTGCCGTACTTGTGGGTGCGCACCGTGACATAGCCGCTACCGGTGGGCTCGGTGTGGACGACGACCTCCGCGGCATACGGGTCCACGATCGCGTAGATCGGGATGCCGTAGCGGCCGTACTTGGCGGTGCAATCGTCGTAGTCCTTGCGCGCCGAGGAGACCGACACCACCTCTGCGATCAGCAGGACGTCCTCGAAGCTGTAGCGCGTGCCCTGCCTCTGCGCGTCCTCCCGCAGGATCGCGAGATCGGGCGCGGAGTTCTCGTCGGCAGGAAAGTCGAGGTACACGTCGGAGGGGGTCTTGGCGTGACGTCCGAGCGAGACGATCGTGTCGTACTGCAGCGACTTGATCGTGCTGGAGCGCTCGAAGCTCTGCGGGGTCATCAGCACCTTCCCGTCGACGCCGAAGAAGACCGTGTATCCCTCGGGGAACTCGGTGTGCATGACCGCATCGACGCTCATCGGCCTCTCCCTTCCATGAACCCTCAGAATAGGGGCTTCCCGGCAACAGGGGCAGGGCATCTCCGAGTGCAGGACCCCTCCTCGGCGTAGGGTCTTCGAAGCAGCCGGGGCGACAGGCTGCCGGTCGGAAGGGCGGGCGCCGCATGGGACAAGAAGCACGGAAGCGACTGGCGGAGTTGCTCGACCACGCACAGCAGCGCGGGGACTTCAGCACCCGCATCGACGTGCCTGCCGGCGCACTGCGTATCGACGTGGACGGCCTCGGCGAGCTTCAGCTGCCGCTGCGCGCCCCGGTCACCAGGAAACTGATCGCCCAGGCCCGGCAGGCCCGCTTCGGCCGCGGTGAGCAGACCCTGACCGACACCGGCGTGCGCGACACCTGGGAGATCACCCCGGACCGGTTCACCCTGGGCGGCCCCGACTGGGAACGCACACTGAACGACGTCCTCGGCAGAGTACGTACCGCCCTCGGCCTGCCACCCACAACCATCCTGCGTGCCGAACCCCATGCGCTGCTCGTCTACGGCAAGGGCCAGTTCTTCCTGCCGCACCAGGACTCCGAGAAGCACGACTCGATGGTGGGCACCCTCGTGGTCTCACTGCCCTCGCAGCACAGCGGCGGTGAACTCGTCATCGAACACGCCGGTCGGCGCACCAGCTACCGGGCGTCCGGGAAACGGCTGACCTTCGCCGGCTTCTACGCCGACTGCCGGCACGAGGTCAAGCCCGTCACCCGCGGCTACCGCATCAGCCTCACCATGAACCTGCTCGCCGAACGCACCCGTCCGGCCGACGCCGGCGACGCCGGACCGGCGGCCGACCTGGCCCACTGCCTGGCCGAGCACTTCACACAGCCCGCCGAACAGCGCTACGCCTACGGCCGTTCCCTGCCTGAGCCCCCGCCCAACCGCCTGGTCTACCTCCTCGACCACGAGTACACCCAGCACGGCCTGAAGTGGGACCTCCTCAAGGGCGCCGATGCCACCCGAGCCGCCCTGCTCCGCCAGGCCGCCGAGCAGGCGGACTGCGAACCGGTCCTCGCCCTGGCGGAGGTGAAGGAGACCTGGGACGCCGTACCGCCCTACGACCGCTACGACTACTACGGCGAGACCGAGCACATCGACGACTGCGAAGACGACGAGTGCGAGGGCGACTGCCTCCTCGACCCCGACGGCGAGCCCGGAGCCGAGCTCCGCCGCACCGGAGACTTCTCCGACTACGAGCTGACCGACCTGATCGACGACGAGATCACCCTCGGCTGGTGGACCCGCCCCGACGGCACCGGCGGCGAACAGATCTCGCTCCCCGTCAGCTACGCCGAGGTGTGCGCCACCACCGAGAACAAGGACCTGACGCCCTACCAGTCCGAGTACGAGGGCTACATGGGCAACTACGGCAACACCCTAGACCGCTGGTACCGCCGGGCCGCGGTCGTGCTGTGGCCCCGGCAGCGCTCATTCGCGGCGCGCGCCGATGCCTGCTCCGAGTGGGCTCTGCAGGAACTCCAGGACCATCTGACCGACGGGAAGCCGGAACTGGCGCGATCGCTCGCCCGGTCTCTCGCCCCGTTCTGGAACCACCACGGCTCGGGCCCGGACGTCGCGCCGCTCTTCACCACCGCCCTGTCCGTCGCAGTGGCGCTGAACGAAGCCGACACCGCCACGATGCTCCTCGTCCCCTTCGGGGTGGAGACCCTCACCGAGCACCACGCCCCCGATCTCTCGAAGGCCGCCGCACAGTACGGACGAGCTTGGGTACGGGAAGCCGTCAGCACCTGGTTCGGCCCCGTCGGCGCCTACAGCGGAGCCGACCGTGAAACATGGCTCGAATCCCTGCCCGGCCTCTGCGACGCCCTGCGGACCGCCGACGGCGACGCGGTGTCCACGCTGCTGGTCGACGGATCCTGGAAGACGATCGAACAGCAGCTCACGAGCTGGCTCACCGTGGGCCGCGGGGCCGAACGCCGCACCGGCCTGGAGCGGCTCGGCACCGGTCTGGCCCGCCTCCTCCAGGCAGCCGCCCCCCAGACCGCCGACACCATCACCACCGTCCTGCGCGGGCTACCGGACACCGTCCTGGAATGCGTGCTCCCCGCCCTGCGCACCATGGCCGCAGGCGACGACACATCCACGGCCCACGCCTTCCGGACGCTCGCCGACCACTGCGAGGCCCAGCTGACGGCGCTCCTCACCCGCCCGGTACGGGCGGCGGACGACTGGTCGCTCTCCCCTGCCGGAGCCTGCCGGCCCGGCTGCGACCTCTGCCCCAGCCTCGACGCCTTCCTCACCTCCCGCACCCGCCGGACCACGGACTGGCCACTGGCCCAGCCCAAACGCCAGCACATCCACAGCCGGATCGACCAAACCGGCCTGCCCGTGTCCCACACCACCCGGCGCCAGGGCCGCCCCTTCACGCTGGTCCTGACCAAGACGGACGCGGTGTTCACGCGCGAGCGAAAGGCCCGTGCCCAAGCCGAGACCGACCTGGCATGGCTCCGGACCCAAGGGCCCCAGCCGCACAGCTGAGCGGTGCCGGACGGATTCCCGTCTCCGCACTCAGCGGATCTTCTTGAAGTCGGTCCGTACCGTCAGCGCGGCCCCTGCCACGCTGGTCGACGAAGCGTCTCCCCAGTGGGACCGCGAGCCCAGGGGAACAGTCAGGGGAGCAAGCATCTCCCCGGGCCCCGGAAATACTGACTCCTTCAAGATCGTGTCAGCACCCCTATGCTGACACGTCAGCAGAGAAAACCGGGACAAAAAGACCCTCCTGACAGCGTTTCCGCAGGTCAGAAGGGTCTTCGGGTGTGGAGCCTAGGGGAGTCGAACCCATGCCGAGCACAGCGCTGACCTGCGGCTTTGCCGAAGAACCGGGACAAACACCCCTGTTCCATCCTCCTGAACCCTGCTCGATCCGCCTCGATCCGGCTGGCGTAACCACTGGTGGGCGCGCCTCCTCAGGATCATCAGGAGGCTCCTCTGAAGCTATCGCCCGAGTTGCATCGGCCTCTCAGAATAGGGCGCGGCAGGATGCGGCGCGCAGGACAAAACGGAACCATCCCCGCGGGCGGGGGCGCAGGAGGCTCGGGACGGGGCGGACGGCACCCCTGAGAGGGGGACCATCCCCGCGGGTGCAGGGAGCAGATCGCCGCCATGCTGCCCACCAAGGCCTCCATGGGACCATCCCCGCAGGCACGGGGAGCAGTCGGGCTGGGGAGTCGTGGACAGGTAGATGTAGGGACCATCCCTGCAAGCGCGGGGAGCAGGAATCGGCGGTCAGGTCGCTGTTGGTTTCGAGAGGACCATCCCCGCGGGCGCGGGAAGTAGCGACCCATGACCAGGCCGGTGTAGAGGAGGCCGGGGCCATCCCCGCGGGCGCGCGGAGCACGCCGCGCGATTTCTTCGCCAGGAGTTGTTCGAGGGACCATCCCCGCGGACGCGAGGAGCAAATGCCGGTGCCCAGGTTAACGAACCCGTTGGAGGGATCATCCCCCCGAACGCAGCAAGCATGGAGCAGTCGATGTTGAACGGTACGAAGCCCTGACCTCGGACCTTCCCTGCGGGCGCAGGGAGCAGATCGCCCCAGCGTGCTTCTCTTCACCCTGCAAGGGGTCATCCCCGCAGACGCGGGGAGCAGCCAATCCTTGAATGGATGGCTAATAACGTCGAAGGACCATCCCCACGGGCGTGGCGAGCAGAGGTCGGCATCCTCGGGGGTCCCCCGCTCGAAGGGACCATCCCCGCGAGCGCGGGGAGCAGAACCGTCAGGCAGGTCCTCGTCGGGGCCGGCCTCGGGCTCACCCAGCGGGCGCGGGAGCACCCGCTCGCAGTGGACGACCCCGCGGATGCTGGGAACAGATTGCCGCGCCGTACGGCGGCTGGCACATCCTGGGAACATTCCCGCGGGCGCGGGGAACAGGGGCGGTCCGTCCGTCTTCGGGAAGGGGGGCCGTCCCCGTGAGTGCGAGGAGCAGGTACTCCAGGTCAACGGCATCGGCAACGTCGAGGGATCATCCCCGCGGGCGCGGGGAACAGGGGCTCATGCGGGTTCCGCGTACCGGCGGGGTGGGATCATCCCCACAGGCGCGGGGAGCAGCTGGTCCTGCTGTGCCCCTTCGCGACGTACAAAGAACCATCCCCGGAGGCACGGGAAGCAGTCGATGCGCATGTTGCCAGCGCCGATGATCGCGGGCCCATCTCCGGAGGCACGAGGAGCAGTGGAACCGCATGTCGCCCTTGGCCGACGATCGCGGGACCAATCCCGCGAGCACGGAGAGCAGTGGGGCAAAGGTGTTGAGGAACAGAAGCAAGTGGGGACCATCCCCGCGGGCGCGAGGAGCAGTCCATAGTGCCCTCGTCTAGCGGCACCAGCTTGGGACCATCCCTACGATTGCGGGGAGCAGGCCCCGTAGTTCACAACACTGACGTCGCCCTTGAGACCATCCCCGCGGGTGCGGGGAGCAAGTCCTGGAGAACACCGGTGAACTCGAAGTACATGAACCATCCACGCAGGCGCGGGGAGCAGGGCTTCGTGTCCGGGTCCACGCCGACACCGTCGGGACCATCCCTGCGGGCGCAGGGAACAGGGTGCAGACTGGCCGCCATTGAGGTCGGCGTAGGGCCCATCCCCGCGGATGTGGGGAGCAGGTGCTCCTCGGCGACTTTCCCGAACCCCTTCTTGGGACCATCCCCGCGGGTGCGGGGAGCAGAGCCCACGCTTGCACGACGCCCTGGCCGCCTTGGCCGCCCTGGGACCATCCCGGCAGGCGCGGGTAACAGCTGGTGACCTCCAGGAACTTCTGCATCGAGTCGGGACCATCCCCGCGCTAGCGGGGAGCAGAGGGACTGGGCCCTCGTCATGATCCGATGACTACATTCAACTAGTCATGGGCGGGGCAGGCGCCCCCGTGCATAAGCGCCCCATCACCAGGTGAGGGCGGGGCCAACTGAGTGAAACCTCTGTATGGGCTTCGCTGCTGTGTCAAGGGCAACAGTGTTTGGCTAGTTTTGCAGCTTGCTTAGCTGCAATATTTGCAGCAGTATCTGATTCATGAGCACCCTCACTCGTAGAACAGTGGCACGGAAGTCCGTGCCCGTGACAGCAGAGGACGCCCAAGCCGTCGAGCGAGTCCGGCAGCCGCAAAGCGTGGAACGCGCAGCCCTCGCCGCGCTGGGCATCGAGCTATCCGAGAACCCTTCAGAAGCAGAGGCCCTCCAAGCCCTCATGGAAGCCGGCCGAGCCGCCGTCCAGCAGCAGGTCATGGTCAGCGGCTACGCAGCCCTCGCCGCGTCACAGAACGACGAAGATCACGAGTACGAGCAGACAATGCGACAGCGTCGCCGCGGATCTAGCGAGGACTGAACTGCGTGCCCGAGATCACTCCCGTGCGCGGTGTCGTTTACCGCGCAGACCTAGGCAAAGGCCCTAAGCCCTTCCTGGTCGTGTCGAACAATGCGCGAAACCAGAAGCTGGACAGCTGCCTGGCCGTCCGGATCACCACAACCCAGAAGCCAGAGATGACCAGCATCGTTCCGCTGGGCTCCGCAGACTCTCCTCTCGTCGGCTGCGTTCTCTGCGACGACATCGTCGAACTATGGCGGGACGAGATCAAGGGCACCCTTGGAGCGCTCAGCAAGGAGACCATGGTGAAAGTCGCCACGGGCCTCAGAGCGGCCCTTGCGCTGCTTTGACTTCGACAGAGCGACACGTGAGGCCCCGACCATCCGGTCGGGGCCTTCGTCGTGCTCAGCTCCCGCAGCTCCCGCAGTTGCCTGTTGGCAACGTCCATGTCCTCCGGCCGCAGCCAGCTGAGTGCGGCGCGGACATCGGCGGCGTCCGGCCAGAGATCACTTTCCGTCGCAGCTCCCCGGCAGGCACAAGCTGAAGCTCGGCCTCGTACGCCACCCATGGTGATGTCTCCGTCGCCGTGGAGCACCCGGGCGACCCTGCCAGGCCGTTCCCCGAGTTGGGCGGCGAGCTGCTTGCGGTCGACGCCGGAAGCAGCCATGGCCTGGACCAGGCAGGGCCTCTCGACAGAGACGGGCCTCGGCGAGGGCGGCGAGATCCGCCGGGGTGGCAGCAACGCGCTCGTACAGGGTCATCGCCGCTTCCCGTCGACTGCCCCGAGCGGGTCCCCAGCCTGCCCGACGACTTGCGCGTCCCAGCCCTGGTGCCAGTCCGCCGTGTGGGCCAGGTCGCTGACTGCCCGGTGCAGGTACTGCCGGACGTCTCCCCTGACGCCGAGTGGCAGGTAGACGGCGATGGTATAGCCGTCCCGCTCCAGCGTCGGAGTCTACTCGGCCCGCATCTCCTGGACTGCGGCGGATCACCCCCGCAGGCGCGGGGAGCAGTTCTACGGGTCCATGTTCAGTGGCGACATCGCGGGACCATCCCCGCTGGCGCGGGAAGCAGATCGGCATGAACGTAGAGCTGATCCCGTACCTGGGGCCATCCCTGCGGGCGCGGGGAGCAGATGTGGCTGCTGGACGACATAGACGGCCCGATGGGACCATCCCCGCAGGCGCGAGTAGCAGACGGGCCAGTCGATGCCCATCAGGTCCTGCACGGGACCATCCCCGCGGGCGCGGGGAGCAGTTGGCGATGCTGGTCGCCCAGCTCACCCTCGTGGGATCATCCCCGCGGGCGCGGGGAGCAGGCAGCGCTCGGGCAGGTGATCGCCTGGTACGGGGAACCATCCCTGCGGGCGCGGGGAGCACATGGACACGTGGTGTCCCTTCCTTGGTGGATAGGGACCATACCCCGCGAGTACGGGGAGCAGGTGCCGATGAGCGCGTTCATGACGTCTGTGGCGGGAGCATCCCTGCGGGCGCGGGGAGCACACCAAGGCATGGTGGTGCCGTCGTCGCAGGATGGGACTATCCCGGCAGGCGCAGGGAGCAGATCATCGGCGAGCTGACGACGGGCCGGGGTCAGGGACCATCCCCGCGGGCGCGGGGAGCAGACGATCCGCGAAGAGCATCGGGCCGTCCCCAGGGGACCATCCCGGCGGGCGCGGGGAGCACACCGGCGACGTCGCGGCTGGCAGGCTGATGTAGGGACCATTCCCGCAGGCGCGGGGAGCAGCTGGCTTCGGCGCAGTCTCGGAAGGAGTTCATGGGAACTCGTAATCGCGCTGCCTCGGCTCAGGGACCGGCGGAACTCAGCGGATCTTCTTGAAGTCGGTACGCACCGTCACGGCGACCCCGGCGAGGGTGAAACCGACTTCCTCGCCGAAGCGGTAAGGCACCGCCGAGGTGTACTCGTCCCCCTTCGGCTCCCGATACAGAACGCACTCCCCGGTCAGCACGTCCACGATGAGGTACACCGCGATGCCACGCGCCGCGTACTGGTTGAGCTTGCGCCCATAGTCCTGACCGACCGTGGAACGCGACACGCTCTCGGCAACGAAGTGCACGTGCTCCTGCTTGACGAAAGCGTCCCCCGGACCGAGCACTCCCGCGTCCACCACCAGCACGTCCGGCTCAGGCGTGTAGCCGTCCAGCTCCGGCAGCACCCCCTTGTCCCGCGTGACGTGCAGCCCCGCCTCGCCGGCGAGCTGCTCCGCCAGCTGCAGCCGGATCGAGTCGTCCGCCTCGCTGTGGGCCTCCGTCACCGGGGACATGTACAGACGCCCCTGGTCGAACAGCAGCTTGACCGCCTTGGGCAACTGCATCGACCGCCGCACCTGCCGCAGCCACTGCGCGTACTCCGGGTACATCGTGCTCATCGCGCGCCTCCCAAACGGCCAACGGACACCGCCATCGTACGGGCCGACACGTCCCCACGGACGTCACACCGACAGACCGCACCACCCTCGCTCCGCACCCCGGCCCGCTCTCCAGTCCTAGGGGAGATGCTCCCCGCTGTCCCCTGGAAGTCTCGTACGTACCTGGGTGCGCCATAGCGACACACGGACTCGCATTTCCGCAGGTCAAGCGCATAGTGATCCCAGGCAACCCGTAGGGTCAACAAGAGCAGACCGCATCCAAGCTTGCCTCCCCGAGCTCCCAGTGGGCACGGCCGTGCCCACCAGTGGTTACGAGAAATGCCCTCCGACTCCACGTTTCCGCAGTTCAGAGGGCATTTATAGGGTGGAGCCTAGGGGAGTCGAACCCCTGACATCCGCCATGCAAAGACGGCGCTCTACCAACTGAGCTAAGGCCCCTCGGCGGAAGAACAAGCTGTCCGCCGCGCACCAGGGTACCGGTTCCCGGAGCAGAACCGGACCTCGACCCGGACCGGCGGCCGCAGCCGTCCGGCCCCCTCCGCAGGCGCAGCCCCGGCCGGGGCCGGGGCTGCGGAGACTGGGGTGGTGCCAGGCTAGCGGGCACCGACCGGGACAGCGTCCGTCGCCTCGGTCCACAGGTCCTGCTCGGCGCGGTCCGCCTGGACCTGGCGGTACACGAAGTACCCGCCGAGTGCAGCCAGGGCTACCAGAAGAAGCTTCTTCACCGCGCGACCTCGTCCTTCTTGCGTCTGATCCGGTACTGAGCGGCGGCAACCGGGCCGGTTGCCGTCCTTCCGGCCGATGATACACACCCGGCCTGCGGGACAACCGGGCTCCCGGCAAGCCCTTGCGCAACCCGTACAGTCGCGTGACCACCGCCAACACGCCCCCGACCAGCCGCGATTGACGCAGCGGCGGACGTCCGTCGGCCGCCGCGCGGGCTCAGCCGGCCGCCCCGGGCAGCCGGACGACCGCCTGCCCGCCGTCGAGATCCACCCGTGTGCGCGGAGGCGCACCGTCGCCCTCGTCGTCACGGAGCATCAACGAGCTCTTCCGCTCATCCAGTTCGTGCTGCTTCCCGGCGGAGAACACCAGGTGCAGCTGCTCGAAGCCGGTCGAGCTGACCTGGCCCTCCCGGCCGGAGCCGCGCCAGGGGATCCACGAGGTCCTGCTGGCCCGTAGCGCGATCTGATCGATCACCATGACCGCAGTGAGCAGGATGACCAGTCCGGGCACCGTGAGCGCCACCAGAGCCACCATCGCACCCACGCCTTCCGACTCGTCCGACTCGTCCACGGGACCGGAACGCACGAAGGCCCCGGTCGATTGTACGACCGGGGCCTTCCGCGCAGTGGACCTAGGAGGACTTGAACCTCCGGCCTCTTCCTTATCAGGGAAGCGCTCTAACCGTCTGAGCTATAGGTCCGTGTTTCCTTGCCTGCGCTGCGTTGAAAGATTAGCGCACCGATGCCGCTCCGCCCAAATCCATTGCCTCCGTCAGGGCCGGGAGGTGCGGAAACGCCTGAGCCCCCGCCGTCGGCGGGGGCTCAGGACAGGCTTCGGAACCGCTCTCGGTCCGCTTCGGCTCAGTCCTCTTCGGCGAGCGTCAGCTCGATGCCGCCGGTGATGCCGGCCGCCATGTTGTAGATGAACGACGCCAGCGTCGACAGGGCCGTCAGCAGCACCACGTCGATCACCGCGATCAGACCCGTGGTCATCAGCACGTTGCCGAAGGACAGGTACGACTGGAGGTCGAAACCGCCGTTGGTGTCGGAGCCGGTCGCCTGCTTGATCGTGCCGCCGACCGAGCTGAACACGCCCGCAACGTCCAGCAGGATCCACAGCAGCGAGACGCCGACCAGGGTGACCACGCCCAGCGCGATGGACAGCAGGAAGCTGATCTTCATCACCGACCACGGGTCGGTCCGGGAGACCCGCAGCCGGGCCCGCCGGGTCCGGCCGGACGGCGGCGCGGACGGCGCCGACGCCGGGGCCGGACGGGCCGCCCCGTCCGGCCGTGCCGCCCCGGGCACCCTGGTGCCGCCGGGAGGCGTCGGCTGGCCCTTCTGGTACGTCGTCGGCGTCGAGTAGCCCGAGCGCCCGGCAGCGGGGGCCGCCGCGGGCGGAGCCGCCTGTGCCGAGGCCGTGTGCTGCTGCGCCGACTGCTGCGGGTACTGCCCCGGCTGCGCGCCCGACTGGGGCTGCGCGGACGGCGCCGACGGCGGACCGCCGGCCTGGCGGCGGCGCGCCGCGGCGGTGCCTCCGCCGACGACCGTCGGCCGCACCGCCGTGGCCTCGCCCG
>Ga0302314_10008072_pt1 | contig 18800 bp, 15 predicted proteins | sample III_Palsa_N2_3_FD_200533 | JGI IMG/M metagenome (GOLD analysis project Ga0302314, IMG submission 200533) | Peat permafrost microbial communities from Stordalen Mire near Abisko, Sweden - III_Palsa_N2_3 | ecosystem: Environmental > Terrestrial > Soil > Palsa > Peat permafrost | place: Sweden...
CGCCCGCGACGGCGAGCGGGCGCTGCATCTGGCGCTGGCGGTGGAAGACGCTATGGTCCAGCAGGGCCTTGTCTGAACCCTCGCCAGAAAGCTTCCGCCATGTCGAACGCCTATGACTTCTCCTTCACCAGCATCGACGGCGAGCCGCTGCCGCTCGCCAGCTTCAAGGGCAAGCCCGTGCTGGTGGTGAACGTCGCCTCCAAGTGCGGCCTCACCCCGCAATACGAAGGCATGGAGGCGCTCTACCGCGACTACCGCGACAAGGGCCTGGTGGTGCTGGGCGTGCCCTGCAACCAGTTCGCCGGCCAGGAGCCGGGGACCGAGGGCGAGATCAAGGACTTCTGCGCCACCACCTTCGGCGTCGACTTCCCGCTCACGGCCAAGGTCGACGTCAAGGACGACGCCCGCCACCCGTTCTACGCCTGGGCCGAAGACAAGCTGGGCACGCCCGCCGTGCCGGTGTGGAACTTCCACAAGATCCTGATCGGCAAGGGCGGCGAAGCCCTCGCCGCCTTCGGCCCCCGCACCCCACCCCAAGACCCGACCATCGTCGAAGCGGTCGAAAAGGCGCTGTAGCCTCAACTTCCGCTCCTCCACCGAGTAGCGCAGCGAAGCGGCGGAGGTGTCGCGCGAAGCGCGACGGAGGGGCCGCAAGGCCGCGCCCACAAGCTGAAATTACAATTTTCCGGCATGGCGCTACCGGCGAGAGTCGACCCGTAGCTGAGTCTCAGGACGGGTTCGGCAACCTATGGCGAGACTGAAACCGGCTCATTCCCGCCTCCTCCGCTCCTTGGGTGGAACGAAGTTCTTTCCCGCCTCGTTTGCTGAAGAAGGGACAAACGGCCGGCCACGGCCCGTCGCCAAGAAAGGTGCTATTGATGAAGATTATTGCCACCGCGCTCGGACTGAGTTCGTTTCTCGCGATTATGGGCGGAAGCTCGATCATGCCGGCTGTGGCGAGCGCCGATCCGGTCGAACGGACCTATGTCGCCTGCAATCAGTACGGCGACTGTTGGCGGGTGCACCAGAGGTATGCTTACGGGGCCGACGCGCCGATCACCTATTACAATGCCGATTGGTATGACGCCCACCAAAGTGACGGGCATGTGCACTGGCGTCCTGACCCGGACAATGACCGTGGGTACTACGCGCAAGATGGGAATTGGCACGCGGATCCGGGCGCGCACGCCTTGGCCGGCGGAGCGGCGGGCGCCGGTATCGGTGCGGCGATCGGATGCATTGTGACGATTCCGATTGGGTGCGCCCCTGGCGCGGTGGTTGGCGCCGCCGTGGGTGGCGGCACAGGCGCCGTTGCCGGCGCAGCCTCAACGCCGCACGACTGATCGAAGCTTCGCGCCGTTCGGAGTGGCCGCTTCAGCGGCCACTCGCGGCGGCGCCCGAGAAGAGGTCCGGAACCGTCCGGGCCTCTTTCGCTCGTTCTAGTCTGGCGGATCGCAGGATCGGTTGCGCTTGCCAGCTGCACGTGGACCGCAGAGGGACTCGAGCCCCATCAGCGTCCTCCCGCGCCTCCTCAGCGACCTCCGCGTTCAAACATCCTAACTACCGCCCCGACGTCGCCACGCCGACCAGCGGCGCGTCGCCGCCGCCAAGCAGCGCGCTGCCGCCGGCATGAACCGCCGCCAAGCCCGCCGCCGACCGGCCGCCCCCCAGCCCCGCGACGGCCTGGGTGAAGCGGGTCGTCGCCGGCAAGGCGCCGGGGATCGTGGGCTCCTTGATCAAGGTCCCGCCGTGGCTGTCGGTCGAAAGCGCGAAGTCGCCGGTGGCGTAGGTCCCGATCAGCGTCAGGCTCCCGCTCGTCGCCCCGTCATGCACGGTCAGCGTGCCGCTGGTTCCGGTCTGCGCCCACGTCGCCGTCTCGCCGCCGCCGAAGGCGAAGCCGCCCAGATCGATCCGCTCGGTCGCGCCGCCAAAGCCGGAAATCGCGGCGCCGAACCCCGACAGGTTGTCGACCCTGAGCGTCCCGGCCGTGCCGGCGAAGCGCACCGCCTGGCCCGCCGCCATCTCGCCCTCGATCGTCGCTTGGCCGGCGTGAATGGTGAGGCCGCCAGAGATCGACCCGCCTGACGAAACGATCAGCGTCCCGCCGTTGAACAGGCTCGCGGCGATGGCGAGCCCGCCTGACGAGACGATCTCGCGTCCGCCGTTGCTGACCACTGAGCCCGAAGTCGTCCCGCCGCGCTCCACCTCCTCGTGGCCTCCGGAGCGGATCACCGTGCCCGAGGCGTCTCCGAAGTCGAACTCGTAGCCGTGCGACAGCAACAGCGTCTCAGTCGCCGAGCCGCCTTTCAAGATGGTTTCGTTGCCGCCGCTGATCGGGAACCCGCCAGCAATCGTCCGGTCAGCTGCGCCACCAGACAGAACGCGGAGCGTGCCATGCGACAAGGTAGTCTTGGAGGCGGTCCCACCAGAGGAAACCACCTCGTATCCACCGCGATCCACCGTCGTAAGAGTCGTCAGCCCGCCCGAAGAAAGGACCTCGATCCCGCCCGAGAGCACCGTGCCGCTGGTAGAGCCGCCATAGTAGACCACCGAACGTCCGCCCGTCCGGATCACACTCTTCGATGCGACGCCGCCGGAGCTGACCAACAGTAGGCCGCCTTGCGATACAACAGTCGCCACGGCTGAGCCGCCGGATAAAATCTCCTGGCCTCCAGCCAAGACAGTGGTGTCCCTGGCGCGCCCCCCGCTATAAACAAGTTGATTGCCTCCTCCGCTTATGAGCGTCGCCGAAGCCACGCCGCCGGACAAGGCGGACTCAACGGCGTCGCCCACTAAGATCGTCCCCAACGAGACCCCACCGCTTTCAACTTCTTCAGTGGGGAACCCGAGCCTTCGGGATCCATTTGAGAGAAGGGTTCCTGAGGTAACCCCATAGTCATAGAGGACGGTGTATCCTCCAGACATAGACGTCTTCCATGCGGCGCCCCCCTTTGAGACAATCTCAGCACCATAGTACCGAAATTCAGTAAGAGAAGTGATCCCGCCACTCTCTACTTGCACTTCACCACCCTCGCCGTGAGTTCCCACGGCTAGACCGAACACCACCTGGAGATCAGTGCCGGCCCCATCGACATCGACAAAACCTGTGTTTGACGCAACGCCACCTTTCTCTACTATCTGAGCGCCACCTTCGATGAAGGCGCCTTCATCAAGGCCCCCCCGGGAAATATATTCAACACCACCTGCCTGGACCACGGCCATCTCTACAACGCCGCCCGATAGTATTATCAGCTCGTTGCCGCTGCTGACGTCCAGCCACGAACTCGTCTGTCCCGAAGAGACCGTCTGCGTGGTCATCGAGTGGGTCCCGGCGTCAGAGCCTGCGCATCGTTCGGCAGTGAGAAGTTACGGTACAGACGCCGCTGCCGGACGCAATCGGAAGTCCGATTCGCGCGCTCGCCGGACCTGCTCTCTTGGCGCGTTTGAAAGGAACCACCGAAAACACGGAAGGATTTGAACGCATACGAGGCCGCTCAGCCAAGGCGGACTAGCTCAAAGTCCTTGCTTTCCGTGGTTCCCCTTCAACTTCTTCCTGCCTGGGTCCCGGCGTTCGCCGGGATGAGCGGGGGACGATGGTTGATGATGGCCGCAGAGCGCCTGGGAAGGCCGCCAGGGCTTCTCGCTGGCCCGCCGGCTAGGTCGACACCCCCAGCTGCGCCCTTCAGAAAAAACCCCGCCTCACGCGCCCTTTTTTCGCACCTCAGGACCCACCCCCCATCCGACGCCGCTTGCGAACAGGCGTTTGAAGTCGCAACGTGGTCCAAAATCATAAGGGAGGATCCGCGTGACCGACACGCAGCAAGCTGGCGCCGTAGAGCCGGAAGCCACCGGCGACATGCCGCAATCATACTACGACTCGATCAAGGCCCGGTTCGCCGACGCCCGCGATCTGCGGCTGAAGTACCGGCCGCAGGGCACCTCGCAGTACACCTCGAACTTCGAGGGCGAGCTGGCGAAGTACGCCATCGACCCCCACGCCGAGCCGGCGCCCGATCGCGAGCCGATCGCCGACACGGTCGAGGTGCTGTTCATCGGCGGCGGCTTCTCGGCCCTGCTGACCGCGGCGCGGCTTAGGGAGCGCGGCGTCGAAAGCATCCGCATCGTCGAGCGCGGCGCCGATGTCGGCGGCACCTGGTACTGGAACCGCTATCCGGGCGCGGCCTGCGACGTGCCGAGCTACGACTACCTGCCGCTGCTGGACGAGATGGGCTACGTGCCCTCGCGGCTCTACGCCAAGGGACCGGAGATCTACGCCCACTGCCAGGCGATCGCGAAGCGCTACGACCTCTACGACCTGGCCGTGTTCCGCACCACGGTGCTGAGCACCACCTGGGACAACGCCGACAAGCATTGGCTGATCGAGACCGACCGCGGCGACCGCATGCGGGCCAAGTTCGTGATCTGCGCCAACGGCACCCTCTCCAAGCCCAAGCTGTCGAAGATCGCCGGCATGGAAAGCTTCGCCGGCCACTCGTTCCACACCTCGCGCTGGGACTACGCCTACACCGGCCAGGACCTGGAAAATCTCTCTGACAAGGTCGTCGGCATCATCGGCACCGGCGCCTCGGCGGTGCAGGCGATCCCGCGGCTCGGCAAGGCGGCGAAGGCGCTCTACGTGTTCCAGCGCACGCCCTCCGGCATCGATATCCGCGGCGACCGTCCGACCGATCCGGAGTGGCAGGCGCGGCTGAAGCCGGGCTGGCAGCAGGCGCGGCGGATGAAGCACATCAAGGGCCGCCAGGACGACGACGCCAAGAAGGCCGAGCTCAACGTCCTCGGCCGCGAGGAGAAGATCCGCCGCCAGGAGAATGCCAACATCGATCACATGATGCGGATTCACAGCCGCATCGACGAGATCGTGCAGGACCCGGCCACCGCGGCGGCGCTGAAGCCCTGGTACATGTTCATGTGCAAGCGGCCGTGCTTCGACGACGACTATCTGCCGACCTACAATCGGTCGAGCGTCCATCTGGTCGACACCAAAGGTAAGGGCATCACCGAGATCGCGCCCGAGGGGCCGGTGTTCGAGGGCCAGACCTACCCGCTCGACCTCCTGATCTACGCCACCGGCTTCGAGGTGCAGAAGACCGGCATCTACAACCAGATTCGCGGCCGCGATGGGCGGGAGATCAACGAGACCTACGCCGACGGCATGCGCACCCTGTTCGGCGTGCATACTCATGGCTACCCGAACCTGTTCATCATGGGCGGCTACCAGGCCTCGTTCCAGTTCAACCTCACCTTCATGCTGCAGACCCAGGGCGACCACATCGCCGAGTGCATCGCCCTGGCTCGCGAACGCGGGGCGGCCGAGATCGACGTCAGCCCCGAGACCGAGGAATGGTGGGTGCAGGAGGTGATCGCCCACCGCGGCAAGACCAGCCGCAACGCCGACTGCACGCCCGGCTATTACAACTTCGAGGGCGAGTTCAACCGCCGCCAGGACGGCAACTACAACGGCGGCTTCCTGCAGTATTTCAACCACATGCACGAAATCCGCGGCGAACTGGCCAAGCATTTCCTGTTCGCTTGACGCTAAGCCCCTCGGAGGCGGACCATGGCTATCGACCCGCAGATCGCCGAGATCGTCGGCGCGCTGGACTTCGATCCGGACGACCTGCACGCCCGCTACCTCGCCGAGCGCGACAAGCGGCTGCGCGAGGACGGCATCGGCCAGTACGTCGAGGTGAAGGCCGAGTTCTCGCATTATGTCGACGACCCCTACGTCCAGCCGGGCTTCACCCGCGAGCCGGTGTTCGACGACGTCGAGTTCGCCATCATCGGCGGCGGCTTCGGCGGCCTCTTGATGGGGGCCAGGCTGCGCGAAGCCGGGATCGAGAAGATCCGCATGGTCGAGAGCGGCGGCGACTTCGGCGGCACCTGGTACTGGAACCGCTATCCCGGCGCGATGTGCGACGTCGAAAGCTACTGCTACCTGCCGCTGCTCGAAGAGCTGAACTACATCCCCAAGCACAAGTATTCGTTCGCGCCGGAAATCCTGGAGCACAGCCGCGCCATCGGCCGCCACTACCGGCTCTACGACGACGCCCTGATGCAGACCGCGGTGAAGGAACTGCGCTGGGACGAGGGCGCCAAGCGCTGGATCGTCTCGACCAACCGCGGCGACCGCTTCACCGCCCAGTATGTCGCGATGGCCAACGGCCCGCTCAGCCGGCCGAAGCTGCCCGGCATTCCCGGCATCAACGCGTTCGAGGGCCACACCTTCCACACCAGCCGCTGGGACTATCGCTACACCGGCGGCGACTCCTCGGGCGGCCTCACCGGCCTGCGGGACAAGCGCGTCGGCATCATCGGCACCGGCGCCACCGCGATCCAGTGCGTGCCGCACCTCGGCGAATGGGCCAAGCAGCTCTACGTCTTCCAGCGCACCCCCTCCTCGGTCGACGTGCGCAACAACGCCGAGACCGACCCGGCCTGGGCGGCGGCGCTCGAACCGGGCTGGCAGCGGCGCCGGCAGGACAACTTCAACATCCTGGTGGCCGGCGGCGATCAGGACGAGGACCTGGTCCACGACGGCTGGACCGACATCTTCCGCAATGTCACCGGCACGGCCGCCAAGCAGATCGCCCGCAAGCTCGGCCGCCAGCTCAGCGGTCCCGAGCGCGGCCAGGTGATGGCGCTGGCCGACTACCGCAAGATGAACCAGGTCCGCGCCCGGGTGGACGCCCTGGTCAACGATCCTGCCACCGCCGCGGCGCTGAAACCCTGGTACCGCCAGTTCTGCAAGCGGCCGTGCTTCCACGACGAATACCTGCAGACCTACAACCGGCCCAACGTCACCCTGGTCGACACCAACGGCAAGGGCGTCGAAGCGCTGACCCGGCGCGGGGTGGTGGCCAACGGCCGCGAGTACGAGGTCGACTGCCTGATCTTCGCCACCGGCTTCGAGGTCGGCACGTCCTACACGCGCCGCGCCGGCTACGACATCGTCGGGCGTGGCGGCCGGACCCTGTCGGAGCACTGGGGCGACGGCCTGCGCACCCTGCACGGCCTCACCGCCCACGGCTTTCCCAACTGCTTCTTCCTTGGCTTCACCCAGACCGCGATCACCATCAGCGTGCCCCAGGCGCTGAACGAGCAGGCCAACCACGTCGCCTATCTGGTGACCGAGGCCAAGGCGCGCGGCGCCCAATCGCTGGAGCCGACCGCCGAGGGCGAAGCGGCCTATGTGGAGGAGGTGCACAGCCTGGCTCGGCTGGGCCAGCGCTTCTACACCGAATGCACCCCCGGCTATTACAACAGCGAAGGCGCCAGCGGTAACCGCAGCGGCTTCTTCTCCGATATGTATGGCGCTGGGCCGCTTCGGTTCTTCGAACGCCTCGCCGAATGGCGCGCGAGCGGGGAGCTGCCCGGTTTGGCGCTGAGTTGAAATCCCTGCTCCCCTCCCCCTTGCGGAGAGCGGTCGGGGGCGGGGGTATCGACTGTGCGCTTGCAGGTGATCCGCTACGTCGCGCTCGCCGGCCAGCGCCAAGTTAGCACCCCCAACCCCTGACCCCTCCCCGCAAGGGGGAGGGGAAGCTGGGGTTCTTAGTCAAAAGTCCTGCCCTCCGAGGGAGGACCAATTCCAAGACGGAGTTCCCCCAGTGCTGAACCGCGTCCTGATCGCCAATCGCGGCGAGATCGCCATCCGCATCGCCCGCGCCGCCGATGCGCTGGAGATCGAGACCGTCAGCGTCTACGCGCCGGCTGACGCGCTGGGTTTGCACACCCGCGTCACGACCCAGACCCGTGAAATCGGCGCCGGCGCCGACCCGGTGAAGGCCTACCTCGACATCGAGGCGATGATCGCGGCCGCGAAGGCGACCGGCTGCGACTGCGTCCATCCGGGCTACGGCTTCCTCTCGGAGAATGCCGCCTTCGCCCGGCGCTGCCTGGACGAGGGCCTGATCTTCATCGGCCCGCGGCCGGAGACGCTGGAGCTGTTCGGCGACAAGGTCAGCGCCAAGGCGCTGGCGAAGGCGCACGGCGTACCGACCGTGCCCGGCAGCGAGACCGCACTGGCGAACGCCGCCGACGCCCAAGCCATCGCCGACAAGCTCGGTTATCCGGTCATGCTCAAGGCCAGCGCCGGCGGCGGTGGGCGGGGCATGCGGCGGGTCGACGCCGCCGCCGAGATGGCCGCCGCCTTCGCCAGCGCCGCCCGCGAAGCCGAGGCCGCGTTCGGCGACGGCGCGGTGTTCGTCGAGAAACTGATCGCCGCGCCCCGCCATATCGAGGTGCAGATCCTGGCCGATGCAGCCGGTCAGGTCATCCACCTCTTTGAGCGCGACTGCTCGGTGCAGCTGCGCCACCAGAAGGTCGTCGAGATCGCCCCGGCCGCGAACCTCGATCCGGCCCTGCGCCAGCAGATCCTGGACGACGCCGTCGCCCTGACGAAGGCGGCCAACTATCTCAACGCCGGCACGGTCGAGTTCCTGGTCGATCCGGCGCGGGGCGAGCGCTACTTCATCGAGTGCAATCCGCGCATTCAGGTCGAACACACCGTCACCGAGGCGGTGACCGGCGTCGACCTGGTCGAGGTCCAGTTCCGCATCGCCGCCGGCGAAACCCTGGCCGACCTCGGCCTCGCCGATCAGGCCGCCGTGTCCCAGCCGCGCGGCTACGCCGTCCAGGCCCGCGTCACCGCGACCGGCGCCGGAACCATCACCGCCTACCGCGAACCGGCCGGACCCGGCGTGCGGGTCGACGCCTGCGGCTACCTCGGCCTTAGCCCCCCGCCACAATTCGATCCGATGTTCGCCAAAGTCATCGGCGCCTCCAACTCCACCGGGTCGCTCGCCTCCGCGCTGGAGCGCACCCGCCGCGCCCTGGTCGAATTCCAGATCGCTGGCCTGCCGACGAACTTGGCCTCGCTGGCCGCCATCCTCGCGCGCCCCGAACTCGCCGACGGCGACGCGCGCACCACCCTGCTCGGCGAGCACCCCGAACTGACGGCCCGGGCGCCGGCGGTCGCGTCCGGCGCCGCGACGTTGTTCGAGCAACAGGCCGCGGCGCTCAACGGCGGCCGACCCTCGATCATCCAGGCGCTCACCGGCGCCCCGTCGCTGGAGATCGAAGTCGGCGACGCCGGTGTCGAATGTCCGATGGCCGGCTCGGTGGTCGAGGTCTCGGTGCGGACAGGCGCCAGCGTCGCCGCCGGCGACACCCTGATGGTGGTCAGCGCGATGAAGATGGAGACCGCCGTCACCGCGCCCTGCGCCGGCGTCGTCGCCGAGCTGGCGTCGGTCGAAGTCGGCGACGCGGTCGCCGCCGGCCAGATCGTCGCCACCATCACGCCGACAACCACCGGCGAGATCGGCCCGCGCAGCTATGGCGACGATACCTGGGCGCCGACGCTGGAGGCCGTGCGCCAGCTGCAGGCGCTGGCCCATGCCCGCCTCGCGCCCGGCTCGACCGACCCCGGCGTGGTGCGCCAGCGCAACCGCGGCAAGCTCACCTGCCGCGAGCGGATCGATCTGCTGCTCGACCCCGGCTCGTTCCGCGAGGTCGGCAGCATCGCCGGCTTCGCCAGCTATGACGCGGACGGCCAGATCGCCGACTTCACCGCCGCCAGCCACGTCGGCGGCTGGGGCCGGATCGACGGGCGCACCGCCGTCACCTGCGCCGACGACTTCACCTCCCGCGGCGGCCACGCCGACGGCGCGATCGGCGCCAAGAGCGGCCACATCGACCGGCTGTCGCTGGAGTTCAAATGCCCCTCGATCCGCCTGCTCGACGGCTCCTCCGGCGGCGGCAGCGTCGCGGCGATGGTGCCGAAGCAGCAGAGCGCCGGCGAAAGCACCGCCAAGGAAAGCTCCGGCGCTATCACCGCCGGCCGACCCAGGGTCTCGGGCGGCGGCGGCTCGATGCTGCCCGGCCACCTCGGCTCGTCGATGTTCGCCGACCAGCTCGGCAAGGTGCCCGTAGTCAACGTGCTGCTGGGCAGCGTGGTCGGCATCGGCGCGGCGAAGGCGGTGCTCGGCCACTTCTCGGTGATGGTGCGCGACATCGCCCAGCTGTTCGTCGCCGGCCCGCCGGTGGTCGCCCACGCCATGGGCTACGACATCAGCAAGGAAGACCTCGGCGACTGGCGCATCCACTGCCTGAACGGCTCGGTCGACAACATCGCCGAGACCGAGGCCGACGCGGTGGCGCAGACGCGGCGTTTCCTCTCCTACCTGCCGTCGTCGGTCTACGAGGCGCCGCCGGTGATCGCCTCAAACGATCCCGCCGATCGCCGCGAGGACGAGTTGTTCACTCTCATCCCGCGCAAGCGCACCACCACCTTCGACATCCGACGCGCCATCCGCCTGATGGCCGACAAGGACAGCTTCTTCGAGCTCGGCCCACTCTGGGGCACCGACCAGGTGGTCGGGTTTGCCCGCTTCGCCGGCCATCCGGTGGGCGTGCTCGCCTCCGACAGCCGCCACGTCAACGGCGGCGCGCTGACCGCCGACGGCTGCGACAAGCTGCGCCGCCATATCGACGTCTGCGACCTGTTCCACCTGCCGATCCTCAACCTGATCGACAATCCCGGCTTCGCGGTCGGCCTCGAGCACGAGCGCGCGGGCACCATCCGCAAAGGCGGCGAGTGGATGATCGCCTTCGCCCAGGCGCAGGTGCCGATCTTCACCGTGATCATGCGCCGCTCGTTCGGCGTCGCCGGCAACAACTTCGCCACCCCCAAGAGCGGCGTCTCGGCCCGCGTCGCCTGGCCGGCCGCCGACGTCGGCGGCATCCCGCCCGAAGGCGGCATCGAGGCGGCATACAAGCGCCAGCTCGCCGAGAGCGCCGACCCCGTCGCCCTGCGCGCCGAGATCAACGCCCGCATCGAAAGCGCCCGCGGCCCGATCGGTCCGCTGAACCGCTTCCAGATGGAAGAGATGATCGACCCCCGCGACACCCGCCGCTGGGTCTGCGACTGGGTGGAAACCGCGTTCAAGATCGTCTCTCAGCCGGCCAGATTGGCGCCGAGGCCGCTGGGGTTCCGCCCTTGAGGGGGTAAGTTGCCGCGCGGAGCTGGCGGCGATCATACTACGTCCCGCAGACAAACCCACGGTGTCGACAATGACCACCACTTTCGGCTTCAGTCTGGTCGCGCTTGCACTGTTCGCTACCGGCGTCGCTCAGGCAGCGCCTGACGCGCCGCTGGCGTTCGACGTGGCCGGCCACGCCACCTTGTTGACGCTCCATGGCGAAGGCGCACAAATCTACCAGTGCCAGCCTGACGCCAGCGGGAGCCTCGCCTGGAGCTTCCGCGAGCCGATCGCCACCCTGATCGGCGACGGCAAGACCGTCGGACGCCACTTCGCCGGCCCGAGTTGGGAACTGGACGACGGCGGCGCGGTGAAGGGCAAGCTCGCCTTGAGCGCGCCCGGCGCAGGCCCGGGCGACATCCCGCTGCTGAAACTCACGGTCGCGGAACACCGCGGCGCCGGGGCCCTGGCCGGCGCGAACCTGGTCCTGCGCCTCAATACCCACGGCGGCGCGTTCAAAGGGGCGTGCTCTGTCGCCGGAGCATTCCATGCCGAGTCCTACTCGGCGGACTATGTCTTTCTGCGCTAATCCGCCGACCGAGCGCCCGCGGAGCTAATCCGGATCGCCCTCGTACGCCCGGACCCCCGCCGGCAGTCGCACCCAGGGATGCCGGCGGATGTCGTAAACCGAGACCTGCGGCGGCGGGAAATTCGGGTCTGCGAACGCGCCCACCGCGACGGCCGCCGACGATGCCTCGCGCCCCTCCTCGGTATGAAACACCGTCGTCCCGCAAACCGGGCAGAACCGGAACCTGAACGCCGCGCCGGCGTCGCCGACGCGGACGTACTCGGTCGCCACGCCGGTCACCTTGTAGGGCGCCGCGAAACTGGCGAGGGCCGCGAACACGCTGCCGGTGCGCTGCTGGCAGGCGAGGCAATGGCACACGCCGACGCCGCGCGGCTCGCCCTGCACCTCGATGCTGAGCTGCCCGCAGACGCAAGCGGCGATCCGGGACCCCATCGCCCTAAGGCCGCACGAACTTCAGCGCGTACTGGTCGGTATGACCCTGCACGGCGGCGTCGAAAATCGGCTTGGTGTGGTCGTCGCTGGCGCGGTTGAGGAACTTGCCCTCAGCCACCAGCTTGAACCCGGCCGCGGTCACCTCGCGGATCACCTGCGCCTTCTCGATCCGGTGCAGCACGGCGATCTGGTCGAGCGTCGTCCCGGGGTTGGCCTGGTGGTCGAGGATGAAATAGATCCCGCCAGGCTTCAGCGCCTCGAACACATGCTTGTTGAACGCGGCCATATCGACAACGCCATACTTGGCGATGTGCAGGTCGTGATAATTCTGGGTGATCCAGAACAGGTCGATCTTCTCGGGCAGTTTGAAGTCACCGAACGGCTCGACGTCGAGCGTGTAGTTTGTCGGGCCAGAGCCGGCGAGCATCGCCTGGTCAGCCGCCACCGCGCCTTTCCAGCCGGCGTTCTCGATCCCGTAGACCTTGCCGCTGGGGCCGACCACGTCGCTGATCATGCGGCTGAAATAGCCGCCCCCCGGAAACAGCTCGCCCACCACCATGCCCGGCTTCACGCCGGCGAAGGCCAGGGTGTCCGCCGGATCGCGCAGGGCGTCGGCGGCGATATCGGCCTTGGGCCGCGAGGCGTCGGCCACCGCGGCGGCGACGTAGGCCGGCGTATCGGCCGCCAGCGCGCCGCCGGCCGTCAAGATAAGGAGCGCGGCGACGACGATGGAGCGTTTCATGGTTGGCCCTCATGTGACGGGCCAACCTAAGTCATGAGCGAGCCCAAGCTAGTCAGTATCCCCCACCATTGGCGAACCATTGGCGGGGAGAGAGGGATACTAGAGGCGCAGTTCAAGCTCAGCTCGTGCGAGCGTCTCAGCCGCGCCGACTTCATACAGGCTCGCCAGCCAGCGGCCAGTCGGCGTGGCCAGGCGCGCATCGCCGCCGAGATCGCCAAAGAGCGCCGTCAAACCGAACAACGGCCAAGGATCGCCGCCACCGGCGACGGCGCGGTCCCGCAGCTCCGCCGCCAGCGGATGGCGCACGTCGATCGGCGCCCCCGCTTCATCGACCCCGCGCACCCGCCGCATCCAGGCCGCCAGCGCGAGGCTGAGCAGTTCGACGCTCGCCCCCGCCGCCAGCCGGTCGCGGATCGGGTCGAGCAGATAGCCCACCGGCGCATCGGTGTTGACCCGCTCGACCGTGTCCTTGATCGCCGGATTGGCGAACCGCTCCAGCAGCGTCGCCTTGTAGGCGGCCAGGTCGACGCCGGGGACCGGGGGCAGGGTAGGGCCGGTCTCGCGGTCCATCAGCGCGGCCATGAAGCGGCGGATAGGCGCGTCGGCCAGGGTCTGGTCGATCAACTGATAGCCGCACAGCCGCCCCAGCCCCGCCACCGCCAGATGGCTGGTGTTGAGCAGCCGCAGCTTCATGAACTCATAGGGCGCGACGTCGGCGACGAACTGGGCGCCGACCGCGTCCCAGTCTGGCCGGCCATCGGCGAAGTCGTCCTCGATCACCCACTGGCTGAACCGCTCGCAGAACACCGGCGCGCGGTCGGCGAGGCCGCGGCGCGCCGCCAGCTCGGCGATGTCGGCGGCGGTGGTCACCGGCGTGATGCGATCGACCATGGTCGAGGGAAAGCGGGCGTTGGCGGCGATCCAGCCACCGAGCTCGGGATCGACCAGCGCCGCGAACGCCAGCACCGCGGCGCGCAGCACGTGGCCGTTGCCCTGGATGTTGTCACAGCTCATCGCCGAGAACGCCGGACGCCCGGCGATCATCCGCCGCCGATAGGCCTCGACCAGTACGCCGACCGCGCTGCCCGGCGTTCGCGGCGCGGCGAGGTCGCGGGCGATGGCCGGATGATCCGGATCGAGCGCCTTGGTCGCGGGATTGAGGCCGTAGCCGTTGGCGGTGACAGTCAGGCTGACGATGCGGATGTCCGGTCCGTCGATGGCGTCAAGCACGGCGGGTCCGATCGCCAGGCCTGCCAGAGCGCCGATCACGGTGACGGTCTCACCCTCGCCGCCGCGTTCGACCAACGCGTAGAGCCGGTCCTGCGCCGCCAGCGCTTCGTGCAGCGTCGCGTCCGACGGCAGCAGTCCCGCACCGACGATGCCCCAACCGGCCGCCTCCGGCCCGAGCGTCATCAGGTCGTGGGTGTAGCGGGCCATGTGGGCGCGGTGGAACCCGCCCAGCCCCAGGTGCACGATGCCGGGCCGCACCGCCGCCGGATCGTAGGTTGGCCGCGCGATACCTTCGGGCAAGCGGGCGAGGGCGGTGCGGGAAAGCGGGATTGGCGTCATGCGATCTCGACCCTAGTCGTCACTTGACAACATGGAAAGTCAGCCGTAACTTTCCAACATGGAAACTGAAAGGTCCGACATGCCGATCCAAGCCGACGAAGCCGCCGCGGCGCTGAGCGCGATGCAAGCGTCCCGCGAGAACCTGGCCAAGGCCGCCGCCATGAGCTGCCCGCCCGAACGGCACCTCGCCTTCGCCGGCCTGATGGGCGGCCTCGTCGCGTCGCAGGCGGCCGACGGCGTGGTGGTGCTGGTGCTCGAGGCGCTGCTCATCTGCGGCGTGGCGCTTGTCGTCATGTGGGATCGGCGACGGACAGGCATGTTCATCAACGGCTATCGCGCCGGCCCGACGCGGCCGATCACCTTCGCGCTGCTCGCCTTCGCCCTCTCGACCCTGGCTTTGTGCGACTGGCTGAAATTCGGCCAAGGCGTTTTCTGGGCGCCGCTGGTCGGCGGGGCGGTGGTCGCGGTGGTCGGCTATTTCGCCAGTTCGATCTGGCAGAGCATCTACCTGCGGGATCTGAGATCGGCGGCCTAGGTGGACGGCGCCTTCGATCCCGTCATCCACGCCCCGGCGCGGCTGCAGATCATGGCCGTGCTGGCCGGCGTGCATGACGCCGAATTCAGCCTGCTGCGCGAGACGGTGCAGGTGAGCGACTCGGTGCTCTCCAAGCACCTCGCCCAGCTCGCCGAGGCCGGCTACGTCCACCTGCGCAAGGCCGCCCAAGCCGGCCGCCAGCGCACCTGGGCCTCGCTCACTGGGACAGGACGCAAGGCGTTCGCCGCCCACGTCAAGGCGTTGCAGGCGCTGGCGCGGATCACCGACCGCATGGCCGCCGAGTAGCGACGTTGCGCGGCGGCCGAACGGTGCTCTACGAAGGGGTATGAGCAGCAGCGCGCAGGCGATCGCTGAGACGCAGCCGGTCGAGCATCCCTCGATCGAGGCGCGGTTGTTCCGCGCCTCACCGTTCGGCACGGCCGGCACCTCGGCGCTGATCTTCGCGGTCGGAGTCGGCGGCTTCGTGCTGATCTCGGTGCTGGTTGGCCATCCAATGGTCTCCAGGACCGGGCTGGAGCTTGGCCGCACCGTGCCGGGGCTGGTCAGCCCGCTGCTGCTGGCCACGGCGCTCGGCCTGAATCGCTACGCCGAGATCAAGCAGGTGGCTGAAGTGCCGGCGTTCGCCGCCATCGCCTCGACCGCCGCGGCGCCCACCGCGGCGGTGTTCGGGCCGGCCTCGTCGGAGCACCGCGGCCTCGCCAGCCTGGCAGGCGTGGCGGTCGGTTTGGTGGTCGCCTATTTCGGCGTGCCGCTGAGCGTCCTGCGCGATTTTCCGGCGATCTACCTCTGGCAAAACGGGCTGATCGTGCTGCTCTGCGTGCTCTTCATGCGCGGCGCGGTGATGACCGCGCGCAGCTGGCGCAAGCTGCAACACATCATCGAGCACGCCGTGCGGATCGATCTGCTGCACGTCGACAAGCTGTCGGTGATCGGCCGCCAGACCGCCCGCCAGGCGCTGGTCTGGTTCTCGACCGCCGCGATCGTCTGCCTGTACTTCGTTGGCGGCGACATCGGGATCACCACCGTGCCGATGTTGCTGGGCTGCACCGGCCTGGGGCTCTGGATCTTTCTGCATCCGATGACCGGCATCCACCGGCGTATTCGGCTGGCGAAGGCCGCCGAACTGGACCGCGTCCGCGACGAAATCGAGGTCGCCGGCCGCGACGAGGCGCACGACCCCCACGCCGCCGCGCGTCTGCCGGGCCTGATCGCTTACGAGGCCCGCATCCAGTCGGTGCGCGAGTGGCCGTTCGACCAGTCCACCCTGATCCGCGTCGCCACCTACGTGCTGATCCCCGCCATCCCCTGGTTCGGCGAGGCGATCGTCAGCGACGCGCTGCAGCGGCTGGCGCACTGAACTCAAGGCGGGCTGAGCCAGTCCACGCGCCAACTCGCCTGCCCGTCGCCCAGCAGGCCGCCAAGCTCTTCGCAGAGCGCCGTCAGCCGCTCGTCCAACCGCCACGGCGCATTGCAGATCAGCAGGCCGCCGCCCGCCAGACGCAGGTTGTCGCGCGGATAGGGTAGGAACTCGGCCCGCAGCGTCTTCGGGAACCCGCCCGCCTTCGCCGCCCGCGCCAACCCGTCGCCGATCAGGCTGTCCTTGATCGGGTACCAAGCCATGAAGGTCCCGCCTGGCCACTTCTTCAGCCCGGCCGTCAGCGCCTCGGCGAGCCGCTCGCCCTCGTCGCGTTCCTCGTAGGGCGGGTCGACGAACACCAGCCCGCGCCGCTCCTTCGGCGGCGTGAACGCCCCGATCGCCTCGTAGCCGTCGCGATGATGCACGGCGATGCGCGCATCGCCGCGATAGCGCGCCTTCAGCACCGCGGCGTCCTCGGGGTGCAGCTCGCAGGCGATCAGCCGGTCCTCGTCGCGCAGGAAATGGCGGATGATCTCCGGCGAGCCAGGATAGGTCGCCAAGCCAGCCGGGTTCATCGTCCGCAACAGCTCGACATAGGCCGGCGCGCTCTCCAGCCCCGGCCCGATCACCTTCGCCGCGCCGTCCTCGTACTCCCTGGTCCGCTGCGCCTCCTCGCAGATCAGGTCGTAGGACCCGATGCCCGCGTGCGTATCCAGCACCGCGAACCCCCGCGGTTTCTGCAGCAGCCATTCGAGCACGAACGTCAGCGCGGCGTGCTTGAACACGTCGAGGTGGTTGCCGGCGTGGAAGGCGTGTCGGTAGTTCATCGCCTCCCCACTAACGGGCTACCGCGCCAGTCTTAACGCTGCTAAGATCGCCGCCGGACGTCGACGAGCTACAGGGGGATGCGCGCATGAGCAAGGTTCTGGTCACCGGCGGCTCCGGCTTCGTCGGCAGTCACTGCATTCTGCAGCTGCTCGCCGCCGGCCACGACGTGCGCACCACGGTTCGCAGCGCCAGGCGGGAGGCCGACGTGCTGGCGCTGCTGAAACAGGGCGGCGCCGCCGATCCCGGCGCGCGCCTCACCTTCGCCGTCGCCGACCTGGAACAGGACGCCGGCTGGGCCGAGGCGGTCGCCGGCCGCGACTACGTGCTCCACGTCGCCTCGCCGTTTCCGTTCGAGGTGCCGAAGGACGAGAACGACCTGATCCGGCCCGCCCGCGAAGGCGCCCTGCGCGTGCTCCGCGCCGCCCGCGACGCCGACGTCAAGCGCGTGGTGTTGACCTCGTCCTACGCCGCGATCGGCTACGGCGCCGAGGCCAGCGGCAAGGTGCTGACCGAGGAAGACTGGACCGACGCCGACGCGCCCGGAACCCAGCCCTACATCAAGTCCAAGACCCTTGCGGAGCGCGCGGCCTGGGACTTCATCGCCAGGGAGGGCGGGGCGCTCGAACTTGCGGTGGTCAATCCGGTCGGTGTGTTCGGCCCGGTGCTCGGCCCCGACTATTCCAGCTCGATCATGCTGGTGCAGCGCTTCATGGACGGCGCCGTGCCGGGCTGCCCCAGGCTCTGGTTCGGCATCGTCGACGTGCGCGACGTGGCGGACCTGCACTTGCGCGCCATGACCGATCCGGCCGCCAACGGCCAACGCTTCCTCGCCGTCGCGGGCGACTTCGTCTCGATGATCGATATGGCCAAGATGCTGCGCGCCGACCTCGGGCCGGCTGCCCGGCGGGTGCCGACGCGGGAGCTGCCCGACTGGCTGGTGCGCCTGTTCGCCCTGATCGAGCCCGGCGCCAAGCAGCTGCTGCCCGAACTCGGCAAGCGCAAGAACGGCAGCAACGCCAAGGCCCGCACCCTGCTGAGCTGGGCCCCCCGCTCGAACGAAGAGTCGCTGATCTCGACCGCGAGGAGCCTGATGGAGCTGGGCCTGCTGAAGGCTTGAGCTTAGCTGGTTCTCACCGATCGATACTCCGTCACCCCGGCCAAGCGGCGAAGACGCGCCGAGCCGGGCCGGACGCGCCGGTTCATAGACGACCTCCAGCTGGGCGACGGCCCGTCCGGCGCCGGGTCTACGCGCCGCGCGCTCCGCCCGGGGTGACGTCTAACTGTCCCTAAACCGCTTCGCCGCCCGACAAAATCCTGAACTGCCGCGCCGTGTCGTCCTGCGCCACCTGGGTCCCGTCGCGCAGGGTCGCGATCGAGCCATCGTGGCAATATTGCAGGATGTAGGCCTTGCGCACGCTGCCGGCCTTCAGGTTCGGCCCGGTGCGATGCGGCGAGAGCGAGGAGAAGATGATCGCATCGCCCGCCTTCGCCGGCACGGCGACCGCATCCTCCACCGTCTCCAGGCACTTCAGCCCGATCGGCGTCGCCCAGTGGTCCAGCGTGCCGCCGCGGTGCAGGCCGGGCGCGATCCACGGGCAGCCATTCTCTTCGTCGACATCGACCAGCGGCAGCCACAGCGTCAGGTACTGCTGCGGCTCGATGAAGGTGTAGCCGTTGTCCTGATGCCACGGAAATTCCTGCACTTTTCCGGTCTTCTTGTAGACCGACTG
>Ga0302314_10008076_pt1 | contig 18797 bp, 21 predicted proteins | sample III_Palsa_N2_3_FD_200533 | JGI IMG/M metagenome (GOLD analysis project Ga0302314, IMG submission 200533) | Peat permafrost microbial communities from Stordalen Mire near Abisko, Sweden - III_Palsa_N2_3 | ecosystem: Environmental > Terrestrial > Soil > Palsa > Peat permafrost | place: Sweden...
GCCCCTGCCGGTTGGAGGCGGTGAGGTAGTCGAGCGCCGGCACGATCCCGGACAGCCCGGAGCCAGGGCCGCCGATGTCGCGCGCCTTGTAGACGCCGGTGGCGATCAACACGCTGTCGTGCTTCTGCCGCAACTCGGAAAAACTCAGGTCGCGGCCGACCTCGACGCCGAGGTGGAAGACCACGCCGGCTTCCTCCAGCAGCTTCCAGCGGCGCAGCACGATGTACTTTTCCAGCTTGAAGCCGGGGATCCCGTAGATCAGCAGCCCGCCGACGCGATCGTAGCGGTCGTAGACATGCACGGCGTAGCCGCGCCGGCGCAGCATGTCGGCGGCGGCGAGCCCGCCGGGCCCCGCGCCGATGATGCCGACCGACAGGCCGTTCTCGGTGGCCGGCGTGCCGGGCTTGACCCAGCCGCGCTCGAACGCGGTGTCGGTGATGTAGCGTTCGACGGCGCCGATGGTGACGCTCTCAAACCCCTTCTCGATGACGCAGTTGCCTTCGCACAGCCGGTCCTGCGGGCAGATCCGCCCGCAGATCTCCGGGAAGTTGTTGGTGGCGCTGCTGACCTCGTAGGCTTCTTCCAGCCGACCTTCGGCGGTCAGCTTCAGCCAGTCGGGAATGTTGTTCGAGAGCGGGCAATGCACCTGGCAGAACGGCACGCCGCACTGGCTGCACCGGCTCGACTGGGAGCGGGCGCGCGGCGGGTCGAATTCCTCGTAGATCTCGCGGAAATCGGCGCGACGCGTCGCCACCTCGCGCTTCTCGGGCGTTTCCTGTGGCAGGCGGACGAACTGCAACATGCGCTCGGGCATCGGCGCTCTCCCCACTGGGCGTCGGTGGCCGGGCGCGCGCGCGCCCCCGGCTTCCAACCCGATATAGGACAGCAGCGATGCCCCTGCGAGTCGAATTTTGCAAGTAAGACAGAATATGTGTCCTATTCGCCGCGGGCACTCTGACCGGCCGGCCAGAAACCGGAACGGCCGGCCAGGAAAAGGTCCGGATCGGCTCTTTCAGGTGGCGTACACCTCCCGCGTCCCACCGCCCGGCCGGAACCGCGCCAGATACTGCGGCACGATCAGGTCCACCGGCGTCGCCCGGATGCCGAGCTCCGCCAGGCTCAACACGCCCGGGCCGACGACATTGTCCTTGGTGAGCAGCAGCAGTTGGTCGCGCGTCAGCAGCTTGCCGGGCAGCTTCTCCAGCACCGCCGCCTGTAGGTCGGCGAGCCAGCCCGGCACCGTCACCAGCCGGCGGCGGCGCCTGGTCTGCGCCAGGATCCAGGCCATCAGTTCGCGGAACGTGTAGACGGTCGGCCCGCCGAGTTCGTAGATCCGGCCCCTCGCCTCCGGCCGGTGCAGCGCAGCCATCACCGCGTCCGCCACGTCGCCGACATAGACCGGCTGGAATTTTGTTCCCCCGGCGATCACCGGCATCACCGGCGAGATCGCGGCAATGGCCGCAAACCGGTTGAAAAACTGGTCCTCGGGTCCGAACACGATCGACGGTCGGAGAATGGTCGCGGCCGGGAATGCCGCCTGCACCGCCTGCTCGCCCTGCCCCTTGCTGCGGGCATAGAGGCTGGGCGAAGCAGTGTCCGCGCCAATGGCGGAAAGCTGCACCAGCCGTTTCACCCCCGCCGCGGCGGACGCGGCGGCAACCGCCTTCGCCCCCTCAGCCTGAACCCGCGCAAAATCGCCCGGCCGGTGCTCGGCGAGGATGCCGACCAGATTGACGACGAGATCGGCACCTTCCACCGCGCGCGCGACCGCGGCGGCATTGGTGACGTTGGCGGCCAGCGGCACCACCTGCCCGACCGCCCCCATCGGCTTGAGGAACAACGCCCCCTCCGGGTCGCGCACCGCCACCCGCACCACGTGCCCCTCCGCCGCCAGCCGCTTGACGACATATCGTCCGATGAACCCGGAACCGCCGAACACCGTTGCCACGCTGCGCGTCGCCATCGTTCGCTCCTGCAATATCGCACCATTGATATGCGCGGCCCGCGATGCCCTCAAGATCGCACGTTCCGGCGGGATGCCCGTTGCCCGATTGGCAGTTGACGCGGCCGGGGGGCAGGGTTACATCGCCCGCCCACCGCACGCCCCGGCCCGCTTCGGCCGGGAGCAGCTGAATGCCCAGGTGGCGGAATTGGTAGACGCGCAGGTTTCAGGTACCTGTGGCCGCAAGGTCGTGGAAGTTCGAGTCTTCTCCTGGGCACCATCGGTTCGGACAATACCGGCGCAATAGCGCCGGATACAGCATCCCGGGGCGGCGATCCGCCGGTCCGTTGAGGCGGCTCACATATGGCAGACGTCACTCAGTTCATCCCGAGCGGCACCATTCGGCTGCATCGGCACGACCTGCCGGACGGGCTCAGCCTCGGCCCGGTGGTGGCCGTGGACACCGAGACCATGGGGCTCGACCCGCGGCGCGACCGGCTGTGCCTCGTGCAGCTTTCCGCCGGCGACGGCTCGGCGCATCTGGTGCAGATCGTGCCGCCTGCGCTCGGCGGCCGCGGCGCCGACTGCCCGAACCTGAAGGCGCTGCTGGCGGATGTTGACACTGTCAAGTTGATGCATTTCGCGCGTTTCGACGTGGCGATGCTGTTCCACGCGCTCGGCATCCGCGCGACCCCGGTGCGCTGTACCAAGATCGCCGCCAAGCTGGTGCGCACCTTCACCGACCGCCACGGCCTGCGCGACCTGTGCCGCGAACTGCTCGGAGTGGAGATTTCCAAGCAGCAGCAAACGTCCGACTGGGGCGCGACCGAGCTGACCCCGGAGCAACTCGCCTATGCCGCCTCCGACGTGCTGTACCTGCACGCGCTGTGGGACCGGCTGGAGGCGTTGCTGCGCCGCGAGGGGCGGCTCGACCTCGCGCAGGCCTGCTTCGCCTTCCTGCCGGCACGCGCGGAACTGGACCTGCTGGGCTGGGAAGCCCCGGATATCTTCTCGCATTGACCGGCATCGTGCTGTGGGTCGGCCCCGAAATGTTATGCCGCGCTGCGACAAACCTTTACGTTTCTTTAGGTTGCAGCGGATTGACCCCGCCGGACGAGCCTCCTAGAGCTTGAACATGCCGAGTCTGCACGGAGTCTGTCCGCCCGCATGACCGCAGCCATCACGAGCTTGGACCGGGACCTCGACGTGGCCCGCGATGTCTTGGCGACCGAGGCCGCCGGCTTGACCGCGTTGGCCGAGGCGCTGGACGACGACTTTGGCCGCGCCGTGGATCTGCTCGCCAGCGCCGCCGGCCGCGTCGTGGTGACCGGCATGGGCAAGTCCGGCCACATCGCCCGCAAGATCGCCGCCACGCTTGCCTCCACCGGCACGCCCGCGCAGTTCGTGCACCCGGCGGAGGCATCGCATGGCGACCTCGGCATGGTGGTGCGCGGCGACGTCGTGCTGGCGCTGTCCAACTCCGGGGAGACCGCAGAACTGGCCGACCTGATCGAGCATGCGCACCGCTTCGGCCTGCCGATCGTGGCGATCACCGGCAATCCGCGCAGCACGCTGGCGCAGGCGGCGGAGGTCGCGCTGCTGCTGCCGGCGGCGCCGGAGGCCTGCCGGATCGGGCTGGCGCCGACCACCAGCACGACCATGCAACTGGCGCTCGGCGATGCGCTGGCGGTGGCGCTGCTGACCCGCCGCGGCTTCGGCCCGCACGATTTCCGCCAGTTCCACCCGGGCGGCCGGCTGGGTACGCAATTGCGCCGGGTGCGCGACCTGATGCATGCGGGCGCCGACATGCCGCTGGCACCGCCCGAGACGCCGATGCATCTGGCGCTGCTGGAGATGTCGGCCAAACGCTTCGGCTGCCTCGGCGTCACCGACGCGGCCGGCCGGCTGGTCGGCATCGTCACCGACGGTGACCTGCGCCGCCACATGAGCGTCAGCATGGACCTGCTGGCCCGCCAGATCGGCGAGATCATGACGCATGGACCGCGCACCATCGGGCCGGAGGCGCTGGCAGCCGACGCGTTGCGCGTGATGAACGACCCGCCCCGCCCCATCACCACCCTGTTCGTGGTGGACGCGGCGCGCATCCCGCTCGGCATCCTGCACGTGCACGACCTGCTGCGCGCAGGCGTGGCATGAGCGCCGAGGAGTGTAGGGGGCTGCCATGACCATTGCACCCATGCCGACGCACACCACCCAGCGGACGCGGCGGCCGATTCCGTCGCGCCGGATCCGCCGCCCGGCGTTGGAGGCGGCGCGCAACCTGGCGCGCCGGCGCTGGTTCGTCGGGCTGACGAAACGGCTGCTGCCGCTTGTCGCGCTGGCGCTGCTGGCCTCGATCGCGCTGTGGCCGGAACTGGTGCGCGAGATGGACCACTCCCGCATGAGCTATCGCCGCGGCGCCACCCCGCCGCAAAGCGGGCAGATGCGCGAGGCCACCTATCACGGCGTGGACAGCAACGGCCGCCCCTATACGATGACGGCGACCACCGCGCACCAGATCAACCCGGACCGCATCAACCTCACCGATCCCAAGGGCGACATGAGCCTGGAGTCGGGAAGTTGGCTGATGTCGCAGTCCCGCTCGGGCGTCTATCTGCAGCACGAGGGCAGCCTCGACCTCTGGGACGACGTGCAACTGTATCGCGACGACGGCACCACCCTCGCCACCGCCTCCGCCACGCTCGACCTGAAGCAGGGCGCCGCCGCAGGCGCGGAAATGGTGCATGCCGAGGGCCCGTTCGGCACGCTGGACGCACAGGGGTTCGCCGTGACCGACCGCGGCCAGGTGATGCAGTTCACCGGCCCGGGGCGGCTGGTGCTGAACAGCGCACAAGGCCATCCGTCGCCGACGGCGGGGCCCGCGGTCGGCACCGCGGTCGCCGTGGACCCGCCCCCGCCATGACCGTGCGCGCCCTCGCCGTGGTGGCCGGCGTCGCCACGCTGCTGCTGGCCGGCGCCGCGCGCGCCCAGCCGATCGACCTCTCGCAGGGCGGCGCGGTGGAAGTAACGGCGCGCGGCGGCTTCGAGTGGCGCGAGAACGAGCAGGTGGTGATCGCGACCGGCGATGCGCGGTCGGTGCGCGGCGACGTCACGGTGCTGTCCGACACCCAGATCGCGCATTACCGCAAGAAAGGCACCGGCCCCAACGGCACCGCAGGCGCCGCACCACCGGCCCCGGCGGCAACGCCCGCGGCGACTCCGGCGGCGGCAGGCCAGGGCGCTGCCTCCGGCGATCCGGACAATGGCGGCAACGAGGTCTACCGGCTGGAAGCCGATAGCCACGTGCGCATCTTCACGCCGACCGACTACGCGCAGGGCGACCACGCGACCTACGACATCGACCAGGCGGTCCTGCTGATGACCGGGCACGACCTGAAGCTGACCACGCCGCAGGACGTGCTGACGGCGCGCGACAGCATGGAATACTGGTCGCAGCGCCACATCGCGGTCGGCCGCGGCGATGCCGTGGTGGTGACGAACGACGGGCGGCGCCTCAAGGCCGACGTGCTGGTGGGCTACACCACCGACCCGAACGACCCGCAATCCGGCGCACAACCCGCCGGCGCCCAACCGCAGGCGACGCCCGCCGCGGCCGGCAAACCGGCCGCCCCACCGGCCGACCCTCTGCTCGCGTCCGGCAAGCTCAAGCGGGTGGAGGCGTTCGGCAATGTCGAGGTGCGGACGCAGACCGACATCGTCTACGGCGACCGCGGCGTCTATGTGCCCGACACCGGCATGGCGCGCATCGTCGGCCACGTGCGGATCACCCGCGGCGACAACCAACTGAACGGGCCGGCTGCCGACGTGAACATGAAGACCGGCATCGCCCACATCATCAGCGACCCGACGCAGCGGGTGCATGGCCTGCTGGTGCCGAACAATGCGCAGGGCGACCAGGGGCTTGGCGGCACCGCGGCAAAACCCGCCACGCCGCCGCCGACCGCGAAGGCGCCCGCGCCATGACCGAGTTGCGCCCCGACTTGCGCCCGGACTTGCGTGTGCTGCCGGGCGGCGCGGTGCTGGGCAGCGCCAACGACGGCTTGACGGGGCTGGCGGCGAGCGGCGTGGGCAAGGTCTACAAGAAGCGCCCCGTGGTGCGGAACGTCTCGATCAATGTCCGCCGCGGCGAGGCGGTGGGGCTGCTCGGCCCGAACGGCGCCGGCAAGACGACCACGTTCTATATGATCGTCGGCCTGGTCCGGCCGGACACCGGCAGCATCCATCTTGACGGTGCCAACATTACCGGCATGCCGATGTATCGCCGCGCCCGCCTCGGCATCGGCTACCTGCCGCAGGAGGCGAGCGTGTTCCGCGGCCTCAATGTCGAGCAGAACGTGATGGCGGCGCTGGAGGTGGTGGAACCCGAGCGCGACCGCCGCGACCAGATGCTCGACGAATTGCTGGCGGAGTTCGGCATCGGCCATCTGCGCCGCACCCCGGCGCTGGCGCTGTCGGGCGGCGAGCGGCGCCGCGTGGAGATTGCACGAGCGCTTGCCACGCAACCCAGCTATATCCTGCTCGACGAGCCGCTGGCCGGCATCGACCCGATCGCCGTGGGGGAGATCCGCGATCTCGTCTCCCACTTGAAGGATCGCGGCATCGGCGTTCTGATCACCGACCACAACGTGCGGGAAACGCTGGAAATTATCGACCGCGCCTATATCCTGCACGATGGCCAGGTGCTGATGGAAGGCCGGCCGCACGAGGTGGTGGCGCACGAAGGTGTGCGCCGCGTTTACCTGGGGGAACGCTTCAGCCTGTAGTCTCCTCCGGCATGCGCTCGTTCCAGCACGATTCTTGCTTGCCAATCCCTGCCTGCCGCGCTCGACTGTGCGCGGGCGGCGTCCGCCGTCCGTTTCGCCACCTTTAGAGTGCTCAATGGCGATCGGCCCGCGTCTCGATCTACGGCAGTCACAATCCCTGGTCATGACGCCGCAGTTGCGTCAGGCCATCAAACTTCTCCAATTTTCCAATTTCGAGGTCACCGCGTTCGTCGAGGAGGAGCTGGAGCGCAACCCGCTGCTCGAACGCGATGACACCTCCGACCTGATCCTCGACCGGCCCGCGCCGGACCAGCGCGAACTGGCCGCCGACCCCACCGGCGCCACCGGCTTCGAGGACGCGCCCCCGCCACCCGACAGCGCCGACGCGGCGCGGTCTGAGGCGATGGCGGATGCCAACACCGCGCCGCTCGATACCGACTATGCGAACAGCTATGACGCCGGCGGCGCCTCCGACGGCGTGCCGATGGGCCGCGGCGGCGCGGCGGATTTCGGCAGCGACGATCGCAGCGTGGAGGACTACGCCGAAGGCGCCCGCACGCTGCGCGAGCATCTCGGCGAGCAGCTTCGCCTGTCCTTCGGCAGCCAGGTCGACCGGCTGATCGGGGCGCACCTGATCGCGTTGCTGGAACCCTCGGGCCGGCTCGCCGTGGCGCCGGAGGCGATCGCCAATGCGCTGGGCGTGCCGCTGGCCAAGGTGGAGGCAGTGCGCGAGCGCATGATGCGATTCGACCCGACCGGCATGTTCGCACGCGACCTGCGCGAGTGCCTCGCGGTGCAGTTGGCGGAGAAGAACCGGCTCGACCCGGCGATGGCGGCGCTGCTGGACAATCTGGAACTGCTGGCCAAGCGCGAAATGCGGCGCCTGATGGCGCTGTGCGAGGTCGACGCCGCCGACCTCAACGACATGATTGCGGAGCTACGCCGGCTCGACCCGAAGCCTGGCGCGAGTTTTGACGCCCAGCCGCTGCAGCCGCTGGTGCCGGACATCCTGATGCGCGCGGCACCGGACGGAAGCTGGATCCTGGAACTGAATCCGGAGACGCTGCCGCGCGTGCTGGTCAACCAGACCTTCACGACACGCGTGATGCAAAAGGCCAACCGCGAGGACAAGGCATTCCTCGCGGAGAAATTGCAGACCGCCAACTGGCTGGTGAAGTCGCTGCAGCAGCGCTCGCAGACGATCCTGAAAGTCGCCGCCGAGATCGTGCGCCAGCAGGACGCGTTCTTCCGCCGCGGCGTGGGGTATCTGCGCCCGTTGATCCTGCGCGACATCGCCGAGGCAGTGGAGATGCATGAAAGCACCGTCAGCCGCGTCACCTCGCACAAATACATCTCGACGCAGCGTGGCACGTTCGAACTTAAGTACTTCTTCACCACTGCGATCGCAGGCACCTCGGGCGAAACCCACAGTGCCGAGGCGGTGCGCCACCGTATCCGCGAGATGGTGGCGACCGAGGGTGCCGAAGACGTGCTCTCGGATGACGCAATTGTTGCAATTTTGCGCCGGGAAGGCGTGGACATCGCCCGCCGGACCGTGGCCAAATACCGGGAAGCGCTGCGCATCCCGAGTTCCGTGCAGCGCAAACGGGAGAAAGCCGTGCCGGCTTGACCACCCCACGCCCCGCGCGCGCCCGCTTGTCGGGCGGATGCGCGCAGGCGCGCCGGTCGGCGGTCCCGAACAGAGGCGCGAGGAAAGGCCTATGCAGATCACGGTTTCGGGGAAGCAGGTCGATTTGTCGGACTCGCTGCGCACGCGCGTGGCGCTAGGGCTCGACGCGATCGCGGGAAAATACTTCGACCATGCGCTGGAAGCGAACGTCACGTTCAGCCGCGCCCGCAGCTTCTTCACCTGCGACATCAACGTGCATGCCGGCCGCGGCCTCGTGCTGCGCGGCGAGGGCGAGGCCGCCGACGCCAACAGCGCCTTCGACGACGCAGCGGAACACATTGCCAAACGGCTGCGGCGCTATCGCCGCCGCGTCAACGACCATGCGCGCGACCAAGCGCAGCGCGAGCGGCCGCAGGCGGCGCGCGAATACATCCTGCGCCCGACCGAGGAGGCGGGCGAGCACGTGAACGGCGACACGCAGACGGCGGCCTACGCCACCGTCATCGCCGAGCAGGCGTCAGTGATCCTGACGTTGACCGTCAGCGATGCGGTGATGCGCATGGATCTGGAGGATCAGCCGGTGCTGATGTTCCGCAACAGTGCCTCGGGCGTGCTGAACGTCGTGTACCGGCGCAGCGACGGGCACATCGGCTGGATCGATTCGTCGGGCGCCGGGAACTGACGCCCAACGGCCGGGGAGCGCGGCTGCGCTCCCCGCTGCCGGCTCAGTGCACCAGCGTCGGCAGCATCTCATGCTGGCGGATCGCCGCCACGGCAAGGTCGCGGTCGTCCGCCATCGCCATCGGCGTGCCGTCGGCGGCGTGGATCGCGAATGCGACGGCGCCGTTCATCATCACCGGCTTGACATAGGCGATCTGCGAAACGCCCAGGCCCGCCAGTTGCTCGACCGTCAGGTGGCGGATGTCGATCCGCTGCACCTCGGCTTGGGGAGCCTGCTTGGTTTCGAAATCGGTCATAAAATCCTCCTGTTCGGCATCGGCCGGCCCATGTGGCACCACCAAGGCCGTATTGGGCGGGGCCGGCACCTTGCCGCGCCCCGTACTTGTCTCAGTTCCGGCTCGTCTCAGTCCTGGTCCGCTTGCTCCGGCTTCGCATCCACCACCGTGGTGCCGGCGGCGGCGCCGTTGCCGACCTTGGTAATGCGGATGGTCTTCACCCGAGCTTCCGGCTGCGGCCGCGCCAGGTCGATGTGCAACAGGCCGTTGTCCATCCAGGCGCCGCGCACCTCGATCCCTTCAGCCAGCACGAAGGCGCGCTGGAACTGCCGGGCGGCGATGCCGCGATGGATGAACACCCGGCCCTGCACATCGTCGGTCTGCCGGCCGCGGATCACCAGTTGGTTGTCCTCCTGCGTGATCTGCAGGTCGTCCATCGTGAAGCCGGCCACCGCGAGGGTAATGCGCAGGCCGGTAGGGCCGGTCTGCTCGATGTTATAGGGCGGATAGCCGTCGGACGACGTTTTCGCGGCCCGCTCGAGCATCTGCTCGAGATGGTCGAACCCCAGGAACAAAGGGGACGTGAACAGGCGGGTCGTCATCGGGCCTCCTCCTGCGAGCGAAGCCGGACCGGGCGGTCCGAGGCGCCGGGCCCCGCTATGGCGACCCGCTGCACAGGAAATTGGCAACCGGCCCGAGAGTTGCAAGAGGGCCGGCAAGCCCGACATCCCGCGTCGTCTCCGCGGAACCCGAGGCGTCCGGCCATTCCCGTTGAACCGGCCGGCGGCGCCCGCTACATGGCTGGAATGTCCGCCGTCACCCTCAGCGCGCCGCCAGATCTCGCCGCCACCCAGCCGGAAGCCGAGCTGCTGCCGATCCTGATCGCGCCGCACCCGACCCTGAGGGCGGTCGCCCGCCCGGTCGGCCCCGCCGACACCGACCGGGTGCGCGCGCTGCTGCCGCGCATGTTCTCCAGCATGTACCGCGCGCCCGGCATCGGCCTCGCCGGGCCGCAGGTGGACGTGGGGCTGCGCATCGCCGTGGTGGACCTGACACCCGGCAACGTGCGGGCGCCGATCGCGCTGATCAACCCGACGGTGGTTGCCGCCAGCACCGAACTGGCGACGCGCGAGGAAGGCTGCCTGTCGCTGCCCAACCAGTTCGCCGACGTGACCCGCCCGGCGTTCGTGAAGGTGCGCTACCTGGACGAGACCGGGGCGAAGCGGGAAATCGAGGCCGAGGGGCTGCTCGCCGCCTGCCTGCAGCACGAAATCGACCATCTGGACGGGGTGCTGTTCGTCGACCACATTTCTGCGCTGAAGCGCAACATCATCCTGCGCAAGCTCGCCAAGGAGCAGCGGTCGAAGGGGCGCTGAGCATGCGCCTCGCCTTCATGGGAACGCCCGGGTTCGCCGTCCCGGCGCTGCGCGCGCTGCATGCGGCGGGGCACGAGATCGCCGCCGTCTATTGCCAGCCGCCGCGGCCGGCCGGGCGGGGACAGGCGCTGCGGCGCTGCCCGGTGCACCTGGCGGCGGACGCCCTGGGGTTGCAGGTGCGCACGCCAGCGACGCTGAAGCGCGATCCGGCGGCGCAGGCGGCCTTCGCCGCCCTTGGCCTGGACGCGGCGGTGGTGGCGGCCTACGGTTTGCTTCTACCCGAGCCGATGCTGGTCGCGCCGCGGCGTGGCTGTCTGAACATCCATGCCAGCCTGCTGCCGCGCTGGCGCGGCGCGGCGCCCATTCAGGCCGCGATCCTTGCCGGCGACGCCGAAACGGGGGTCACCATCATGCAGATGGACGCTGGGCTGGACACGGGCGCGATGCTCGCGCGGGCGGCAGCGCCGATCACGGATGCGACCACTGCCAGCATGCTGCACGACCAGATGGCCGAAATCGGCGCCGCGCTGGCGCTTCGGGTACTCGCAGAGAACCCGCCCGCCATTCCGCAACCGGCCGAGGGCGCCACCTACGCGCCCAAACTCACGCGCGAGGACGGGCGGCTCGATTGGACCCAAAGTGCCTTGGTATTGGCGCGGCGGGTGCGGGCGCTCAATCCCTGGCCGGGCACGTTCGCGAGGCTCGGCAGCGAGACGCTGAAGGTGCTGGCGGCCCGCGCCGAGGACGGCACGGGCGAGCCCGGCACTGTGCTCGACGACGCGCTGCTGGTGGCGACCGGCGCTGGCGCGCTGCGCCTGACGATCGTTCAGGCGCCGGGTCGTTCCGCGATCGACAGCATGGCATTCCTGCGTGGCCGGCGGGTGCCCGCCGGCGCGCGGCTGCACTAGCATCGGGCACGAGAGCATGACGAACGTCAGGATCAGCCGTCAGATGAAGCGCGATGCCCTGCTCGCCAGCCCGTTCTTCGCCCACATGCGCACCGAGGAACTGGACGAGGTAATTGGCTTCGCAACCGAGCGGCGGGTCTCGCGCGGCACCGTGATCTTCGGCAAGGGCGACGAGGGCAGCAGCATGATGGCCGTGCTGGTCGGCCGCGTACGCATCTCCGCCGTCTCCGCCGATGGCAAGGAGGTGACGCTGAACGTCATCGGTTCGGGCGAGATCTTTGGCGAGATCGCGCTGCTGGACGGCAAGCCGCGCAGCGCCGACGCGACGGCGCTGGAAGACAGCGTGCTGATGGTGGTGGAGCGCAAGCAGTTCCTGCCATTCCTTTTGCGCAATGAGACCCTGGTCGAGCGCCTGCTGGTGGTGCTGTGCGACCGGCTCCGCCGCACCAGTTCGGTGCTGGAGGAAATCGCGCTGTTCGACCTGCCGGCGCGGCTGGCGCGGCTGATCATCAAGCTGTCGAACGACTACGGCCGCCCGGCGCCCGGCGGCGGCACGCGCATCGACCTGAAACTGTCGCAGCGCGACCTTGCGACGCTGGTGGCGAGCACCCGCGAGACGGTCAACAAGCAGCTTCGCGGCTGGCGCGAACAAGGCATGGTCGAACAACTCGCCGGCTACCTGGTGGTGCGCGACGCCGGCGCGCTGGAGCGGCTGGTGGGATAGCCTACTTCAGCTTGCGCCGCTGACGATAGCCGCGGAATGTTGCGCTTCCGTTGGATGCCGCGTAGCCACGTTCATGTTTCGCCTTCTCGCCCACGACCCCACCGACGACACCGTGGAAGACGTCTACCCTGCCACCGGCAACCGGTAGACCCGCGCCGCCGTGCCCCGGAACAGCTTCCGCTTCTCCTCCCCGCTCGCCCCCGCCACCACACGGTCGAGAATCTCCACCCATTGCGGATAGCGGTGGGTGAGTTCGGACACCGTCCAGTCGCTGCCGTACATCACCCGGTCGAAGCCGAACGTCTCGATCACGTGGGCGACGTACGGCACCACCTGCGCCTCGGTCCATGTCGCATGGTCGGCTTCGGTGATCGTGCCGGAAATCTTCACCACCACGTTCGGCAATGCGGCGAGTTCGACGATCTGGTGCCACCACGGCTCGCGCAACCCGTGCTTGATGCCGGGCTTGCCGATGTGGTCGAGCACGAACTGCACGTCCGGGCAACGCCGCACCAGTTCCAGCGCGTAGGCCATGGCGAAATGCTTGATGCAGATGTCGAACGGCAGGCCGTGTTTGCCGACGGTGCGGACGCCTTCGACGAAGCCGGGCTCCAGGCAGACGCCCGGGTCGCGTTCGGGCTCGATCAGCCGGCGGATGCCGCGCAGGGTCTTGAAGCGTGCGAGCTGGGCGAGATCGTCGGCGACCGCCGCGCCCTTCTCCACCGGCGCGTGTGCGACCATGCCGCACAAGCGCGAATCGGTGTCGGCCATTTCCTGCACGAACGCGGCTTCGTCGATGTGCAGGCCGGGATCGACCGCGACCTCGGCGAACACGATGCCGTCCACTTGCACCTTGCCGCGCGCCGCGTCGAAGTCGGCGAGCGTGTGGGTGCGCGCGATCTTCGGGACGCCGGCGAGCCAGCCGTAGCTCAGCCGGTCGACATCGTAGAGATGGACGTGGCTGTCGATGATCGGGAAATCGGGCATGGCGTGATTCCTGTGGAACGGAGCAACAGATGCGGGCCGAGATCGGCGATGCGCGCGGCGCCGCACAGGCCCATCGTGCGGTCGATCTCGCGGCGGAAGATGTCGAGCACGTGCGCGACGCCGGCCTGGCCGGCGACGGCGACGCCCCACAATTGCGGGCGACCGATCAGGCAGGCGGCGGCGCCGAGGCAGAGCGCGCGCACCACGTCGGCGCCGCGCCGCACGCCGCCGTCGAGCAGCACCGGAATGCGGCCGGCGACCGCATCGAGCACCGGCGGCAGAGCAGCGAGGCTGGCGACGGCGCCGTCGAGTTGCCGGCCGCCGTGGTTGGAAACGATCACGCCATCGACGCCACGGGCAACGGCCTCGGCCGCCTCGGCGGGGTGCAGCACGCCCTTCAAGATCAGCGGGCCACGCCAGATGCGGCGGATTTCGTCCACATCGGCCCAGTTCATCGCCGGGTCGAGCAACTGGCTCATCCGGCCAGCCAGCGTCGCGATGTCGGATTTTTCGCCGGGCCGGACGTAGTTGCCGAAGGTCAGCCGGGGAAATTCGCTGCGCATGCGCAGCAGCCATGGCAGCTTTGTCGCCATCACCGCCATGTCGACAACGCCGAAGCGCGGCGGGATGGTGAAGCCGTTGCGGATGTCACGCTCGCGGTTGCCCAGAAGCTGGTTGTCGATGGTCAGCACCAGCGCGTCATAGGCGGCCGCCTGGGCGCGCTCGGTCAGTTCGCGGGTGAAGCCGCGGTCGCGGTAGACGAACACCTGCATCCAGCGCGGCGTCGCGCCAGTGTCCGCCAGTTGCTCCAGCGTGCAGACCGAGCCGTGGCTGAGGCAGTAGGCGGTCCCCGCGGCGGCGGCGGCGCGGGCCGCTTCGCGCTCGCCGTCCGGCCAGAACAGACCCCCGAGTCCGGTCGGGCCGATCAGCACGGGCAGGCTCAGGCGCTGGCCAAATATGTCTATACTCAAATCGCGCGTCGCCGCGCCATTGAGCGGCATCGGCAGGAACGGGATGCCTGAAAACGCGGCCTCGTTGGCGCGGAGCGTGGTCTCGTCCTCGGCGGCGCCGTCGGCAAAATCGAACACCGGGCGCGGCAGTGCGGCGCGCGCCAGCGCGCGCATGGCGGCGATGTTGTAGGCGCGCCGGTGCCACCGCTCTGTCATCCCCGCGTTCCCCTCGGCGGCACTGGCCCGGCCGTTGGCCCCGATGCTAGACGAAGTTTCGCCCGGCCCGCCAGACGCCCCCCAAGCGCGGGGCTTGCGGAGCGGAGCGCAATTCGGCACTCCCGTCCACCATGCTGATGGTCCGTCCCTCCGGTGCGGCTGCGAGATGACCGTGCCAAAGAAGCTGTCGTTCGCACCGCTGACCACGGAACGCCTGAGCTTGCGGCCATATCGGCCGGAGGACGCGGCGGAGTTGCACCGGCTGATCAATGACTGGGAAGTCAGCCGCTCGCTGGCCGCCGTGCCGTACCCTTATTCGCGCGACCTCGCCGACGAATGGATCGCCTCCGCCGCGATCTCGCTGGCCGAGGGCAGCGCCTACCATCTTGCGATCACCGGCAAGGAGGGCGAGCGCGAGGTGGTTGTCGGTGGCGTCGGCTTGCGCGTCGATGCGGCGGCGGGCTCCGGGCGGCTCGGCTACTGGGTCGGGCGCAAATTCTGGGGGCATGGGGTCGCCGTGGAGGCGGCGGGGCGGCTGGCGCGGTGGGCGCTGGCCAATCTCGACCTGCACGCGCTGGAAGCCAATGTTGCCACTGACAACATGGCGTCGATCGCGGTGCTCAGGCGCATCGGCTTCCGGCATGTCGGCGACGGCACCGAGCATTTCCGCACGATTGATGCCGACCGTCCGGTGCTGCATTTTGCGGCCACGCGCGACGACCTGTTCGGCGTGCCGGAAGCGGGACCCGTGGAGCAGGAGGGAAAAAAACCGCTGCTGCTGGTCGCCGCCTGCGCGCTGGTGGACAGCGACGGGCGGGTGCTGCTGGCGCGCCGGCCGGAAGGCAAGAAGATGGCCGGGCTATGGGAATTCCCCGGCGGCAAGCTGAACCCGGGCGAAACGCCGGAGGCGGCGCTGATCCGCGAGCTGAAGGAGGAACTCGGCATCGAGGTGGCGGGAAGCTGCCTGGCACCGTTCGCGTTTGCCTCGCACGCATACGCGACCTTCCATCTGCTGATGCCGCTGTATCTCTGCCGCCGCTGGCGCGGCCGGCCGCAGGGGCGGGAGGGGCAGACGCTGGCCTGGGTACGGCCGGACAAGCTTGCCGACTACCCGATGCCCGCCGCCGACAAGCCACTGGTGCCGCTGTTGCGGGACTTCCTGTGAGGCGCAGCGAGGCGGTTCGCGAGAAGCGAATGGCAGCGACGGCGGCGGTCCCCGTTCAGCGCTTCCCGTACGCCGTGAAGACGTAGTCTTTCGCCTTCACGATCGTATGGCACGCGTAGCCGCACCCGGTGTCGTCCCCGAGGGGCGTGAACGTGTCGGAGGCGGTGTCGTAGTTGAACTGAGCGTATCCCCAGCCGCCGCTGTCCGGGAAGCGTTTGCTGTCCTTCACCATGAAGTCGATGTCGTGCAGCGTGTCCGGCACCGTCGTCTCGGACGGGGCTTCCGTGCTCTGCTTCGGGTTCCAGTGGATCTTCGCCATCCTGGCGCCGTCGGGAACCGGCTGGCCGTTGCCGGGAAAGCCGGCCCGGTAGGCTGCGATCATCGTGGGATTGCCGACGATCACCTCGATCAGCTTCAGTCCTTCCGCCTGACTGACGGCGATGGCCGACCAGTCCTCGAAGCCCCGGAACTCGGCGAACCCGATACCGTGCGGCGCCTTCACGGTGTACTTGTCCTGCGCCGCGGTAGCGATGCCGCCCGCGGCGGCCAGGCCGCCAGCGATGATCACGGCGACCGCAATGGTGTTCTTCGTCATCTCGGCCGTCCTTATTCCAGATGGGGCGGATTGGCGGCGCTCAGCATCGACGCCTTGAACCGGGTCTGCGCCGTCGGGCGCCTGAGGCCTGCCAGGAACGCATCCAATTCCTGGGCTTGGCATCCTCGGCGATGCCGCAGTTTTGATACGAGGCGCGCAAATCGTCTTGTCCGTTCCGGCGGACGCTTGCGCGATTGCATCTCACTGACCGCAACGTGGCGTTCGTGCGCGCGGGCCGCCGGGGGGGCTTCTCTTGCGAGGCGTTTCGGCGCAGCTACCTCGCTCGCGAGGTCAATCGAAGAAGGACCGACGATGTCGGAGAACCCCACCGCCTGCCTGCTGGTGATCGGCAACGAGGTGCTCTCGGGCCGCACGCAGGATGCCAACCTGAACTATGTCGCCAAGCGCCTCGGCGAACTCGGCATCGCGCTGCGCGAGGCGCGGGTGATCCCGGACGTGCCGGCGGTGATCATCGGCACCGTCAATGAAATTCGGGCGCGGTTCGACCACGTGTTCACCACCGGCGGCATCGGGCCGACGCATGACGACATCACCAGCGAATGCATCTCCGCGGCGTTCGGCGTGCCCTGGGAAATCCACCAGGAGGCGTTCGCCAAGATGAACGCCGCCTACAAGACCGGCGACTTCAACGCTGCCCGCCAGCGCATGGCAACCATGCCGCGCGGGGCGACGCTGATCGAGACCACGGCCTCGATCGCGCCGGGGTTTTCGATCGGCAACGTGCACGTGCTCGCCGGTGTACCGCGCATCATGCAGGCGCAGTTCGAGGCGGTGGCGGCGACGCTGCAGGGCGGGCTGCCGATCATCATGCGCGCGGTGCATGGCAAAGGCGTGCTGGAAGGGGCGATCGCCGCCGGGCTGTCGGCCATCCAGGACCGCTACAAGACGCTGGATATCGGCAGCTATCCATACTATCGCCCGGCCGGCGGCGGCGTCGCCATCGTCGCCAAGGGCACCGACGCGCCGGCCGCGGAAGCGGCGATCCGCGAGGTCGCGGCGCTGATGCAGGAGCTTGGCGGCAGCCCGGTGCCGGGCGAGCCGCCGGCTTGAACGCCCTGTCGATGGCCGCCATATCGCGCTGCGGCGCAACAAACGCGGAACCACCGGCATGCCCTTGAGCGAACCGACCGAACGCGAGCTGTTGCATCTGCGCGACATCGCCATCCGCGGCTATCGCCGCCGCGACGGGCTGTTCGACATCGAGGCGGAGATTGTGGACACCAAAACCTACGGGTTCACCGTCGGCTTGCGGCGAGTGGAGCCGGGCGAGCGCCTGCATAACATGGTGATGCGGATGACGGTGGACGCGAAGCTGACCATCGTCGCCTGCGAAGCTGCCACCGAATTCGCCCCGTTCGCCAATTGCGGCGGCGGGGCCGAGACGTTTGGGCGGCTGGCCGGCCTGACCATCCGGTCCGGTTTCCTGCGCGAGGCGAACGCACGGATCGGCGGCGTCGACGGCTGCACCCATATCCGCGAGCTGCTGCAGCAGATGGCGACCGTGGCATTCCAGACCACGTTCGTCCTGGCGTCCCGGCAGGCGGCGGACGGAGCGTCGGCAGATCGGCTGGTCAATAGCTGCTTCGGCTATGCCGCGGACGGCCCGGTGGTGCAGCGACGCTGGCCCGAGCTTTATACCGGCCCGGACGCCGCCGCCGCAACCGGCTGAGGCTGCGGGTCGTCCCGCCCCTGGCCGGTGTGGTTGGCCGGCGCCGGGCCGGCGACCGGCATGGCGCCGTGCCCGACGGCGCGATGCCCGGCATCGGTGGCGGCGATGCGGAAATAGTCCAGCACGTGCACGCGGACGGCCGAGGTACGGCCACCGGGATGACCGCGCTTCTCGATCCGGCGCACGACCTCACCGAGGCTGATGCGCTCGCGCTCGCAGATTTCCTGCAGCGCCTCCCACAACTCGGGCTCCAGCCGCATGCTGGTTCTGCCGCGGTTTGCAGTGACGTTACGATTGACCAATCGGCTCGGCACGGATCGGCACCTCCGCCTTATCGAATTCCAGCTTGCTGGCGAAGCGTTTCCGAACGGTGAATGGCTTCGCCCCCGCCCCGCGCGGCAGGTGGCGAATTAGCGACCCTGGCGGAGCAAGCAGTACACAAGTTGACAACTAGCAATCATTTCCGCCGTTGTCCAGAGGTTCCGTTACCGCCGCGTCGCGTCGTGCTCGGCCGGCGTGCGCAGCGCCAGGGACAGCGCGTGCAGGCCGGTGGCGAACTCCTCCGCCAGCGCCGCATGCACCGCGCGGGACCGGCCCACTCGGGCCTGCCCCTCGAACGCGGCGGCGACAAGGAGCACCGCGTAATGCGTCTCGCCGCCGGGCTGGGCGCCGGCGTGGCCGGCGTGGCGGGCGCTTTCGTCCACCACCTGCAGCAGCAGCGGGGCGAAGGTTTCGGTCAGGCGGGCGGTGATGCGGTCGGCGCGGGTGCTCATCCCCTGTCATATCGCGATGCCGATGCGCCTGGAAAACCCCTTTGCAAATGTCGCCGCCCGCCGCACATATCTGGCCGATGACCCGACGCTCCCCGCGCACC